>Ga0302046_10000187_pt1 | contig 66598 bp, 47 predicted proteins | sample RVTome_11_FD_200261 | JGI IMG/M metagenome (GOLD analysis project Ga0302046, IMG submission 200261) | Soil microbial communities from uranium-contaminated site in the Upper Colorado River Basin, Wyoming, United States - RVT147D111 (version 2) ... | reverse complement strand
ACGGTCAGGAGCCGCTCAAGTACCCGTGGGGGACCTCCCTGCCGGTCGCCGAGAGCTCGGGGAACTACGCCGACGAAGTGGCCAGGGAGATCGTGGGGGCCGCGATCCCCGGCTACCACGATCCGTTTCCGGTGACCGCGCCGGTGGGCAGCTTCAAGCCGAACGCGCGGGGCCTGCACGACATGGGCGGCAACGTCGCGGAATGGGTGCACGACGTCTACACGGTCTATCCTTCGGATTCGGCCGGGGTCGAGCAGGACCCCTTGGGCCTCGAGGAGGGCGAACTGCACACCATTCTCGGTGGAAGCTGGATGGAGGACAGCGTCGCGGAGCTGCGCTTCACCTTCCGCGACTACGGGAGCAAGCCGCGCCCGGACCTGGGCTTCAGGATAGCGCGCTATGCGGAGTGAGCGAAGAGCGAGGAGGAGACCGAGATGAAGACTCGCGTGACGGCGATCGTGATCATCGCGCTTCTGGCCGCGCCCGGCGGCTCGGGGTCGGACCCCCAGGCGCCCGCGACCCCCGAGGAGCCGCAGCAGGAACAAGGGCAGGAGGAGCGGCGGCCGTCGGAGGACGAGCTCCAGGAATTCGTGCCGTCCGAGGAAGTGTCGCCCGACCTCTCGATCTCGTTCCCGGTCGACATCTGAAATAATGAAGAAGTACCCGCTGGAGTTCATCGTCCAGGTGGTCTCCCTGCTGGTGGCGTTCATCGTCGTGCACTCCCTGTACGTCGTGTTCGTGCGCCCCACGGCCTACGCGATCCTCGCGGAGCAGGCGGCGGCGATGCGAGTCGACCCGAACTACATCCAGGAGCGGTCGTTCTGGGTCGTCATCAAGGACTACGAGCAGGAGTCGGAGATCACTCTGATGCTGTGGGCGCTCGCCATCATGTCGTACAAGAGCGTCGCGGCCTCGCGTGCCCGCAGGGTTCTGCAGGAGGACCTCGTTCCGCTGACCGAGGGCATGAAGATCCTGCCCGAGGACGCGCGCGAGTTCACGCGTCAGATCCAGTCCTTGCCGCCCGAACAGCGCGAGTCCCTGCTGTCCCGAACGCTCCTCACCGCCCTGCGTCGCTTCACGGCCACGCGCAGCATCCAGGACGCGTCGAGCACCGCCCATGCGGTCGCGGCCGCGGAATCGGAGCGCCTCGACTCCGAGCTCTCCATGGTGCGCTACATCCTGTGGGCGATTCCGTCGATCGGGTTCATCGGCACGGTGCGCGGGATCGGCGACGCGCTCGCCCAGGCCCACAAGGCGGTCGAGGGCGATCTCTCCGGTGTCACGGAGAGCCTCGGCGTGGCATTCAACTCGACCTTGATCGCCCTGCTGATCTGCCTCGTGCTGATGTTCATCCTTCACCAGCTCCAGCTCAGCCAGGAGCGTCTCGTGCTGGACACGGAAAGGTATCTCGACGAGCACCTCATCCAGCATCTCCAGGTCCCGTCGTGAGCGGGAGGCGGAGGCATGCCCGGCGTGGTGGCGCTCGAGCTGAGTGACGCGGGGATCCTCGCGCGGGGGCCGTCGGGACCTCCGCCGGGGGACCAGTATCCGAGCCCGGGCTTCGCGGTGCTCGACGGCGGCACGCTCGTGATCGGCAAGGCGGCCCGCGATCGTGCCCGCCTGATGCCGCTCCAGACCCACACTCGTTTCTGGGACCAGCTCGGCACCGGCACCCTGCCGCGCCCGTTTCCCCCCGATCTGACCCCGGCCGACCTGGTCCACGCGCACCTCGACCGGTTGTGGGACGCTCTGGAGGCCGGTCACGACGAGCTGCTGCTGGCGGTGCCGGGCTCGCACACCCCCGCGCAGCTCGGGTTGATCCTGGGCATCGCGCGGTCGAGCGACATCCCCGTCGTCGGCATGGTGGACGCGGCGGTCGCGGCGTCCTCCATGGGTCACCCGGGAGGGCACCTGCTGCACGTCGACGTTCACCTGCACCGCGCGGACGTGACCGAGATCCTGCAGGGCGAAGAGGTCGTGAGACGGCGCCTCGAGACCAGCGACCGCGTCGGGCTCGACGCGCTCCACGACCTGTGGATGAGCGCCATCGCGCGGACGTTCGTCACCGAGACGCGATTCGATCCGTTGCACCATGCTGACGTCGAGCAATCCCTTTTCGGGCGGCTGCCCGAGGTGCTCGCGAGTCTGTGCCGGCAGGACGAGGTCCTGCTCGAGCTCGACTCCGCCGGCAAGACCCACGGCGTCGTGCTGCACCGCGACCGGCTGATCGCGCCGGTGGATGCCGCCTACGGCACGATCGCGCAGCTCGCCGGCCTCATGACCCGTGTCGGGCGCGCCTCGACGGTCCTGCTCTCGTGCCGCGCCGCCGGCCTGCCCGGCCTGCGCGAGCGTCTCTCGGGGGTGGGGGAGACCGAGGTCGTCGTGCTGCCCGAAGGGGCGGCGGCGGAGGGCGCGCTGCGGCACGCCGGCGTCATTCGGTCCTCCGAAGAAGCGCTTCCCTTCGTGACCCGCCTGCCGGTTCACGACGAAACCGCGCGCGGTCTCCCGCCGGTCGATGCGCCCGCCGTCAGGGCGGCCCGGCGGGGCGTGCCGCCGACGCACGTGCTCCATGGGGACCGCGCCTACCCGATCACCGAGCAGCCGTTCGTGCTCGGGATCGCGATTCCGCGGGGCAGCCGCGGGCTCGACCTCGAGGGCAGGACCGCCGGGATCTCGCGCTCGCACTGCAGCATCTACCGCGCGGCCGGCCGCACGGTGGCGGAGGACCACAGCACGCACGGGTCGTTCCTGAACGGCCGGCGCATCGAGGGCACGGCCGATCTCGTGACAGGGGACCGGCTGCGTCTCGGCAGCCCCGGCATCGAGCTCGTGCTGCTGCGGGTCGAAGGCGATGGCGCGTCGCACGGTTAACGTCTTCGGGCTGTCGTTCCTGGACGCGCTGACGTGCGGGTTCGGGGCCGTGATCCTGTTCTACATGATCATCAACGCCAGCGTCCGCCTGCGCTCGGACCGGACGACCGTCGACCTCCAGGCGGAGGCCGACCGTCTCGACGTGGAGGTGCTCGAGGGCAACAAGGCGCTCGTCGAGCTGCGCGCGTCGGCCCGCGACACGGACGATCGTATCGTCACGGCTCGGGCACTGGCGGCGCGGATCATCCAGCAGATCGAGGCGCTGCGCGCCGGGCTCGCGACCTACGAGGGCACGACCCTGGCCCAGCGCGAGCACATCAACCGCCTGCAAGCGGACCTGAAGTCCCTGGAAGAAGGCGCCAAGCGTTACTCCGGGGGAACCCCCAGCGAAGAGACGCCCGGGCGGAGCATCCGCCCGTTCATCGGCGACGGCGACCGCCAGTACCTGACCGGGCTGAAGGTCGGGGGTCAGCGGATCTTCATCCTGGTGGACGCCTCGGCGAGCATGCTCGGGGACACGATCGTCAACATCGTTCGGCGCCGCAACCTCCCGGACGACGTCAAGATCAAGGCCGACAAGTGGCAGCAGGCGGTCCGGACCGTGGACTGGCTGACGACTCACGTCCCGCCCGGAAGCGAGTTCCAGATCTACACGTTCAACGACGCCGCGCGCCCGGTGGTCGAGGGCACCGACGGCCGGTGGCTGGGCGCGGCAGGCGGGCAGCAGCTCAACGAGGCGGTGGCGGCGCTGCGGAAGGTCGTGCCGCGAGGCGGGACGAGCCTGTTCCGCGGATTCGCGGCCATCAGGTCCATGAGACCGAGGCCGGACAACGTCATCCTGCTCGTGGACGGCTTGCCGACCGTGGGACAGTCGCCTCCGAAGAAGTCCAAGGTCACGGAGAAGGAGCGCATCACGCTCTACAACCTCGCCCTCGATCAACTTCCCTCCGGGCTGCCCGTCAACGTGATCCTGTTCCCGATGGAGGGCGACCCGCTGGCGGCGGGCGCGTTCTGGAAGCTCGCGGTGGGCACGCACGGGTCCTACTTAAGCCCGCCGCAGGACTGGCCGTGAGACCGCGCCGACGGCGCGAGGCCGAGGTGTTCAGCCTGTCGTTCCTGGACTGCATCTGCTGCGGCTTCGGCGCGATCATCCTCCTGCTCGTGCTGTCCAAGATCGGCGAGCCGAGGGCCCTCGAGAAGACGCGCCTCGATCTCGACGCGCTGATCGCGGCCCTGCAGCAGGAGCTGTTCGAGATCCGCGGCGAGACGCCGATCCTGACCCGCGAGGTGGAAACCCGGGTCGCACGGCTCGCCGAGGCCGAGACCGAAGTCGCCCGCCTGGGCGGCGACCTGTCGGAGATCGAAAGCGAATTCCGCTCCAGCCGGCAGCTCTCCGAGGTCAACGACATCGTCGAGGGGCGCCTGGCGGCGGCGCTCCAGGCGCTCAGCGAGGAGATGAAACGCCTGCAGGCCCAGGTCGAGGCGGCCCATGCGCGCCGGTTCGAGGACGACCTGGTGGGTGGCATCCCGGTCGACAGCGAATACGTGATCTTTATCATCGATACTTCGGGGAGCATGGACCTCGCCTGGCCCTTGGTCGTCAAGAAAATGGCCCAGGTGCTCGACGCCTATCCTCGGGTCAAGGGCGTCCAGGTCATGAACGACGATGGCCAGTACATGTTCTCGAGCTACGCCGGGAAGTGGATTCCCGATACGCCGGCGCGGCGCAAGGCGATCCTGGAGCGCCTAAGCGGGTGGGACGCGGTGAGCAACAGCAGCCCGGTGGAGGGCATCGAGCGCGCGATCAAGGTCTTCGCGGCGCCCGACAAGCAGATCAGCCTGTACGTCTTCGGGGACGCGTTCACCGGCGACTCCATCAAGGACGTCGTGCTGAGCGCGCGGCGTCTCAACCGTCAGAATCCGGGCCAGCCGCCGCGCGTCCGCATCCACGCCATTGGCTTCCCCACGGAGTTCGTCACGCCCGGAGTCAGCGAGATCACCAGCGTGCGCTTCGCCACCCTGATGCGCGTCGTTTGCCGCGAGAACGGCGGCACCTTCGTAGGCCTCAACGACACAAAGTAAGAAAGGGGTCTGACCAGGTCTGACCCCTTCTCACAAGTCCAGGTCGACGATCACCGGGGCGTGGTCGGAGGGGATGAGGTCGTCCTTCTTCTTGCGGTACTCGCGATCGACCTCGGCGGATCGCGCCCGGCTCGCCACACTCGCGGTCGCCAGCAGGAGGTCGATCCGCAGACCCTGATTGCGGTGGAAGGCGCCCCCGCGGTAGTCCCACCACGAGAACGATCGGCTCGACGGCTGCAGCTCCCGGACGACGTCGATGAGCCCCGATTCGTTCAGGCGTCGAATTCGCGAGCGCTCCGCGTCGGTGTGGTGGATCGAGCCGCGCAGGCGCTCCTCGTCCCAACTGTCGAGCGGGCCCGGGGCCACGTTGAAATCGCCGCACAGCACCGCCGCCTCGGGACGCCCGCGCGCGTCGAACCGCGCGACCAGCGCGTCGAGCCACGCCAGCTTGTGCAGGAAGTCGTCGTGCTCCACGGCCTTGCCGTTGGGGCAGTAGATCGTCGTGAACGAAAGCCCGGCGACTTCGGCGGTCAGGAGCCGTGCGCCGAGATCCTCCTGCCCCCGCAGGCCCCGGTGCGTGATCTCGGCCGGCTCGCGAGTCAGGATCGCGACCCCGTTCCAGCTCCTCTGACCGAGAACGGCGCAGCGGTAGCCGAGCGCCTCGAGCGCGCGGTACGGGAACTGCTGGTCCTCGACCTTCAACTCCTGCAACCCGATCACGTCCGGCTGCCGGGCGCGCAGCCAGTGCACGACGAACTCCAGCCGCGCGCGCATGCCGTTCACGTTCCAGGTCGCGAGACGCACGGAGCACAGTTAAGCAACTCGCCGCGCAAAACTCCAGCCCCATCCCGGCGCGAGGGGAGGCGCTGGTATGATGGGACGCCCGGAACGATCGAAGGGTAAAGCGACTCATGGCCCAGGCGAAGCGAACCCTAGAGCGCGGCTCGAAACTCGTCTCGGTGCTCGTTCCGGCGTGCTTCTTCGCCACCGGGGCCGCCGGTCTGATCTACGAGGTCGTGTGGAACCGGACGCTGGCGCTCCTGATGGGCAACACGTCCTACTCGCTCGCGACCCTCCTGACCGTGTTCATGGCGGGCCTGGCCCTCGGCGCGTGGATCGGGGGCAAGCTCGCGCCCCCCGGCGGCGCGGGGCTGCGGGCCTACGGCCTGCTGGAGCTGGGAGTCGGGGCCTACTGCCTGATCCTGCCGCTGCTGCTCGACCTCACCCGGCCGCTGTTCGCGGCGATCTACCGCGGTCACTACGGCTCGCTGGTGCGGTTCAATCTCCTGCAGTTCGTGGTGGTCGGCGTCCTGCTCCTGATCCCGACCACCGCCATGGGGGCCACGCTTCCGATCCTGACGCGGTTCCTGGTGCGCCGGCTCGGGCTGATGAGCCGCACGGTCGCGACGCTGTACGCGCTGAACTCGGGCGGGGCGTTCGTCGGCGTCATGCTCGCGGGGCTCGTGCTGATCCCCGTTCTGGGGACGCGCGCGAGCTACAACCTCGCGATCGTCGTGAACGTCGTCGTGGGCGTCATCGCGGTCGGCCTATCGTTCGCGCTGTCCGAGCCCGCGGCCGGCGGGCAGGTCGAGGAGGTGCAGGCCAAGGCTCCCAAGGGCAAGCGCCGGCGGGCCGTCGAGGCCGGACCGCCGCCCCTCGGGCGAGTCGTTCTACTGGTCGGGTTCGGGGTCTCCGGCTTCGCCGCCATGGTCTACCAGGTGGCGTGGACGCGAGCCGTGACGCTGTCGATCGGATCGTCCAACTACGCCTTCACGCTCATCGCCGGGGCGTTCATTCTGGGGCTGACCGCCGGCAGCGTCGCCCTCGGCTGGATGGGCGACCGCAACTACGGTCCCAGGGGGCTGGCGGTCCTTCCGATCGTCATCGCGCTGTCCGCGGTCGGCACCGTCTCGTTCCTGGGGGAGCTGCCGATCGACGTCGCCCGGATCGTGACCTCTTCGGAGAGTTTCGCCGGCCAGCAGTGGGCGGAGTTCGCGCGGATCTTCCTGATCTTCCTCCTGCCGACGTTCTGCATGGGCGGGATGCTCCCGATCGTCAGCCGTTACCTCGCGCGCGGGAGCGACGACGCCGGCCGGGCCGTGGGCAACGCCTACGCGTCCAACGCCCTGGGGACGATCGTCGGGTCGTTCTGCGGCGGATTCGTCCTGATCCCGTGGATCGGAATGCGCGCCAGCATCCTCGTGGGCTCGGTCCTGAGCGGTTTGGTCGGCGCGGTGTTCCTGCACCGCGCGCTGGCGCAAGGGGCGCGCGCGAGATGGGCGTGGATCGTCGGGGCGCTCGCAGTCGTCGTGCTCGTCGCGGCCACCGCGCCGAGCTGGGAGAGGGCCGTGATGAGCAGCGGCCCCTACCTGCGGGCCTCGAGCTACGTTTCCGCCGTCTCGGAGTCCGACGACCAGATCAAGAGCCGCATGGAGGCCCCGATCCTGTACTACGACGAGGGCGTGGCCACGGTCGTGACGGTGACCGGCGACGACAGCTCGCGCGCGCTGATCGTGGGCGGCAAGCCGGACGCGTTCAGCTACGCGACGACGCAGAACTGGATCGCGCAGCTCCCGATGCTGTTGAGGCCGAACGCCCGGCGGGTCCTGATCGTCGGGCTCGGGAGCGGCCACACCCTCGGCAGCGTGGAGCGCCACTCGGACGTCGAGGCCATCGACGTGGTCGAGATCTCGGCGGGCGTCGTCCACGCGGCGCGCGAGTACTTCGGCCCGTTCACCGCCAACGCGCTCGGCGATTCGCGGGTCAACGTGATCGTGGGGGACGGCCGGCTGCACCTCGAGCACAGCGATCGCGAGTACGACGTCATCATCTCACAGCCGTCGAATCCGTGGATCTCCGGGGCCGCGTCGCTGTTCACGCGCGAGGCCTTCGAAGCGATGAAGGAGCGGCTCGAGCCGGGAGGCCTGGTGTGCATCTGGTTCCAGGGCTTCCGCATGCCGGTCGACAACTTCCGCTCCCTGGCGCGCACGTGGGGCGAGGTCTGGGCGCACCCGTCGATCTGGAACTCCCGGATCACCGGGGAGTACGTCCTGCTCGGTTCGGACGTGCCCCTGGAGGTCGACTTCGAGCTGCTCGCCGAGCGCCTCGGCAGGCCCACCGTCCTCGAGCAGATGCAGTTCATCGGGATCCCCGGCCCGGCCCACGCGCTCGGCTATCTCGTGACCGCCGGCGACGGAGTGCGCGCCGTCGGCGGCGACGCCACGGTCAACACCGACGACAACTCGCGCATCGAGTTCGACACGCCCAAGGGCATGGCGCGCGAGCACGCGGGCGAGATCGCGGCCCTGCTCGACGCCGAGCGCGTCGATCCTTGGACCTTCGTGCGGGGCGACTCGGCGGCCTACGAGGACCACAGGAAGCTCGGCGCGCAGATCCTGCACGACCAGCGCCGGATGCAGGAGGCGGCCGACCTGCCCGCCGCCGAGGCCCTCCCGATCTTCGAAGCGATCAACGCCCGCAATCCCAACGACCCGATCGCGGCGCGCGAGGTGACGCGCCTGCGCAGGGCGCTGGGGCGGTGACGGTCTGGAGCATCTCATGGGCCTCGACAGGCTGAACGCCGCCCTGGCGAAGGAAGTCGATGCGCTCGAGCGCGACGGCCGCGCCAAGGCGCAGGAACGCGTCATCGTGGGCTACGTCCCGCCGTCGGACGACCGCGGCCCCCGCTATCGATTGCTGGACAGCGACACGGAGTACATCCGGATGAACTCCAACAGCTACCTCTCGCTGTCCTACCATCCCGCCGTCCTGCGCGCGGCCGACGAGGCTTCGCGGGCGTTCGGGGCGGGTCCGGGGGCGGTGCGGTTCATCGACGGGACCTCCGCACCGCACGTCGACCTCGAGGAGCGCATCGCGGCGTTCGTCGCCCGGCCCGCCGCGCGGGCCTTCAATTCGGCCTACACCTCGACGCTCGGGCTGGCGCTGACGCTCGGCGGGCCCGAGACCTACTGGATCGGCGACGCCCTCAACCACAACTGCATCATCCGGGCCATGAGGATCGCGAACGTCCCGCAGGAGCGACGAGCGGTCTTCGCGCACAACGACCTGCGCGACCTCGAGGCGAAGCTCGACGCCGTCCCGGGCGGCGTCGAGCGGGTCGTCGTGATCTTCGACGGCATCTTCAGCATGCGCGGCGACCACGCTCCGCTCGACGCGATCGCGTCCCTCGCGCGGCGGCACGACGATCGTCTCCGCGACGGCGTCATCACGGTGATGGACGATTCGCACGGCATCGGCGCCTACGGCGCGACCGGTCGCGGCACCGAGGAGCACTGCGGCGCGCGGGCGGACGTCGTCGTGGGGACGTTCGGCAAGGCGTTCGGCGTCAACGGCGGCTTCGTCGCCGGCAGCCGCGAGCTGGTCGAGGCGCTGAGACAGAAGGCCGACACCTACATCTACACGAATCCCCTGGGCGCGGCGGACTGCGCGGCGGCGTCGAGCGCGGTCGAGGTCGCGGACGGTCCCGAGGGGCGCGAGCGACTCGGGGCGCTCCGCGAGCGCACGCGGCAGTTCCGCGACGGTCTTGCGTCCCTGGGGCTGGAGTCGATCCCGGGGCCGCACCCCGTGGTGCCGCTCCTGGTGCGCGACACCGATCGCGCGCGCGCCATGGTGCGCGGGCTCCTCGAGCGCGGCGTCCTCGCCGTCGGTTTGACGTTCCCGGTCGTGCCGCGCGGCGACGAGACCATCCGCTTCCAGATCAACGCCGCGCACACCCGCGCCGACATCGTTCGGGTCCTCGAAGCGATCGAGGGTGTCGCGCGGGGCGGCCGAACGTAACGCCGTGGACGGCGTCCTCGAGGCCCTCGCGGCTGTTCCAGGTCGTGCTGATCGCGTGGGTTACGGCCCTGTCGGGCCGGACCGGGCGCTGAACCGGCGCGCGCCGAATGGCGTATCGCCATATATTGGATTTTCAGGCGGCTCGAAGGCCGACCGTGGAGTAGAATCCCCGCTCCGACTGGGCGGGCTTGCGCCAGGACGAGGAGGACTCGAGGCACCATGAACACGTCGACGAACAAGAACGAGGCGATGCGCCTGCTCAAGGGTCTCGAGGACGGGAGCGTGGACGCCGTCGATGCCCGCATTCTGGCGGAGGACCTCGACCCGGTCCTGCTGTACATCATCGTGCGCTACCTGCGGGAGGTCTACCCGGCCACCGACCCCGCGGCGTCCCCCGTGCTGGAGCGGGTCGTGAAGCTGACCTCGACCTACCCCAAGATGATCGAGAAATCGAAGGCCGGGGAGCAGGATCCGGTCTCGCGGTGGTTCGAGAGCGAGTCTTCGTTCCGCGATTTCCGGGGCCGCGCCGACGAGCTGATCGAGCTGATCATCGACAAGCTCGAAACCTAGCCGCCCGCCCCACCTCTAGCTTCGATCGGCACGGGCAAGCCGCGAGGCTGCACTCTCGAGTTCGTCGCCTATCCTCTCGAGATCCCCGAGCTCGTCCTGGAGAATGGCGAGCAACCTCGGACGGGATTTCGTCGTAGTAGTGAGTGAGGCGGTTTCGGAAGCCGGCAATCTGTACGAAGCGGCGTCGCAGCTCGGGATTGCTCACCAGACCGTGCTCGCCCGCGAGTCGCGCGACTTCCCGATACTCCAGCGCCGCAAGCCCGACCCCTCGCCAGAAGGTGACGCGCCGTATCCAGCAGGGCCTCGATCCCACGCCGCAGGAGGGACTCGGCTGCCGCGGCGCTGCGGAAGTCATCCTGCGCGCCCCCCCTCGCAAAAAGCCACCACAGCGGTCCGCTCCCGATCTCGCCGTCCAGAGTAAGATGCTGGTACGTCTGCTCCGGAGGGGTCGGTGGGTCGGCAACCCTCGGCATCGAGCAAAGGCAGGTGGCCGGCCGTCCGCGCGGCGATCGCGGCGGCCGTCGTGGCCTGGGGTCCGCTCGGCGCCGCCGCACCGCAAGGTGACGCGGCCCTTCGGGACAGGGTGAGAAGAGCCGCGCTCGCGACCTACATCCACGGCATGACCGACGACATCGCCGCGCGCGAGGTCGGAGCGCAAGGCATCCCGTTCCTGATCGAGCTGCTCGCCGATCCCGACTTTCCGAGGAGGGACAACGTCGTCGCGTTCCTGGCGCACCTCGACCGGGGGAGCGCCACCGCCGCGCTCCAGGAGCTCTTGGATCATCCTCCGGCTCCGGTGACGGCGGCGGCGGAGGATCGCGCGCTGCTCATCGCGCCCCAGGCGCTGGGCCGGATCGCGGCGCGCGGCGACCCTCGCGCGCTCCGCTATCTGCTGGAGGTCACGGCACCCGGCGAACGGGGAGGGCCGCTGAATCGCCCGCTGGCGGCGGGGGCGATCGGTGAAGGTCTGAGGGACGACCTGGTCGAGGCCGCGCTCCGTGGCCTGGCGCTGTCGCGCCTTCCCGAGGCGGAGAGGCGACTCGGGGCGATCTCCGAGTCCACGGCGGCACCCATCGTGGAAAACCAGGACTTCGTTCCGGCGGCGAGCAGAGAGCTGGCGGTCCTGCGCGCCGATCCGTCGGACGACGGGCAGCGGTACGACCACGGAGTCGCCGAGGAGCCCGCGTCCGGCGAGGGCCAGGTCCAGCCGATCCTCGACGGCCGAGAGCGAAGTCACGACTCGGCCCTCACCTGGGCGACGCACGGGGCGATTCCGGTTGTTCTCGTCGGCTCGGTCGAGCGAGAGCTGGCTCACGTGTCGAAGCTCATAGCCACCGAGGATTCCTTGGCGGACGTTGCCTGCTGCGTGCGCTTCAGCCGCTCGGGAGAAGGCGGGCACTTCGGAACCCTGGATGACGGCCTGGACATCATCGATGAAGCCCCCGAGCTGGAGGCGGTGCTCGAGAACCCCGTCGCGCGCGTGAAGGTCGTACGCGAGATTCGCTGGTGCGGCGGAGCGGGGACGAACATCATCGGTTGCGCCCAGCGGCCCGGCCGAGGAATCGCCGCCGTCGAGATCTCCCAGTTCGGGGTCCTGTGGGTCCACGAGTACGGTCACAACGTGGGGCTGGGTCACCGTCAGGGCAGCAGCAACATCATGGGCCCCACGATGAGCGGCGGTGAGAACAGCGTGTCGAGCTTCGAGTGCGACGCGTTTCACGCGCCTCCGCCCGCGGCCGCGGCGAACGTGACCGACATCGGAGCGTGCGAGGACGCCGATGCGGACAGGGTCGTCAGCAGCGTCGACAACTGTCCGGAAGTGGCCAACTTCTATCAGGACGATCTCGATCTGGACCTCGTCGGCGAGGCGTGCGACAACTGTCCGCGGAGGGTCAACTTCGACCAGCTCGATGAGGACGGCGACGACGACGGAGACGTCTGCGACAACTGTCCCGAGACGCCTAACCCCAACCAGACGGATGACGACGCCGACGGCGTGGGCGACTTGTGCGACGCCTGCCTCCACGGACCGAACGACTTCGACGCCGACGGCTTGTGCTCGGACGTCGACAATTGCCACATCGATCCCAACCCCGAGCAGTCCGATTCCGACGCGGACGGTGTGGGCGACTCGTGCGACCCGTGCGACGGGGACGACGTCAACGACCCCGATGCGGACGGCCGCTGCGCATCGGAGGACATCTGCCCCCTGGATCCCGACGTCGTGTCGCCGTGGTCCGTCCGCGCGCACCTCGAGGAGGTCTCGTTGGAGCCCCCCTGGGCGCTCGGTGACGTCACTGGCGACGGTCTCACCGACGTCGTGCTGGGCTACCCTCCGTTCGACGTCGACCCGCTGAGGCCGCTCGACGAGGGCGCGGTCTTCGTCTATCTGGCCTCCGCCACGGGCTATGCATCGATGCCCAGCCAGGTCGTGCGCGGACCGCTGAGGGACGACGACTTCGGGTTCTCGGTGGCCAGCGGAGGTGACATCAACGCGGATGGGTTCGACGACGTCGTGGTGGGATCGTTCCAGCGGGCGGACGTGTTCTACGGGTCGGGCTCCGGTCTGGTCCCGGTCGCGACCACCCTTGCGCCCACGGACGATGCGGCGGACCAGTACGCCCGCACGGTGGCCATCGTGGGCGACGTCAACGGTGACGGCTTCGATGACGTGGCCGTGGGCGTCTGGCGCCACGACACGACGACTCTGGATCGACCCGGGGCGGTGCGTCTCCACCTCGGAGCCGCCCGGGGAGTGGAGATCGCACCCTCCAAGGTGTTCGTCGGCGACGGCCCGGACGGGGAGTTCGGCAAGCGGATCTCGCACGGAGACTTCGACGGTGATGGAATCGACGACCTGGTCATCGCCGCTCCGAGCTTCAGGGTCGTGGGTCCCGTCGAAACAAGGTATTTCGGCCGCGCGTACGTATATCGTGGCGCCGCCGGCGGGCCAGGGGCGACGCCGAGTTGGATCGGGACCGGCTCCGGGGACGTCACGGCATTCGGCGATTCCATCGCCGCGGCCGACGTCGACGGGGACGGCCGCGACGACCTCGTGGTCGGCGATTCCGGCTTCTCTCTCGAGCCGGGGAGATCCGACGGAGCCATCTACGTCTACTCGGGCTCGAGCGCGGGACTGGCCGCGGGGCACCGATCGGTGCTCTACGGAGCGGCCGCGGACACGCGTCTCGGCGTGACCTCGGCCTCGCTCGGAGACCTCGACGGGGACGGCGACGACGAGCTGGCCGTAGGAGCCGTGCAACCGTCGGACAATGGAGCGGTCTACGTCTACGCCGGTTCCCCGACCGGTCTCGGATCGCACCCGCGATGGCAAGCGTCGGGCCCCGAGGGAACCGCCCCGATCGGCCTTGGCCAGCTGTTCGTCGGAGCGGGTGACGCCGACGGCGATGGCGTGACGGACCTGTTCGCGGGCGGCAGTGTCATGCTTACGGGGAGTTCGCGCATGGACCGGATGGTTTCGGTCTTTCTCGGCGCCCCCGCCGGGTTCTCCACCTTGCCGCAGCTCGACGGAGACGGAGACGGGCTCGGAGACGCCTGCGATGCCGACCCCGAGGGAGACGGCGTCCTCGATGTCGCGGACAATTGCCCGCGGGTCGCCAACGCGTCCCAGGCGGACGCGAACGGCGACGGCGTGGGAGACGCGTGCGACGCGGACGCCGACGGGGTTGCGGACGACAGGGACAATTGCCCCACGGTGGCCAACCGGGACCAGCGCGTCTTTGCCAGGCACGTCGGCCAGGCTTGCGACATCGACGCGGACGGCACGAGCGATGCCGTGGACAACTGTCCGGCAGCCGCGAACTTCCTCCAGGCCGACACCGACGGGGACGGTGCGGGAGACGCGTGCGATGCCGACGATGACGGCGACGGCCTGCTCGACGGCGACGACAACTGCGACACGCACCCGAGCTCGCTGCAACCCGATGTCGACGGCGATAACGTGGGTGACCCGTGCGACCACGATGCCGACGGGGACGGGTACCTGAACGTCCTCGACAACTGCCCCGCCACGTTCAACGGGACCCAGGAAGACCGCGACGCCGACCGGCTCGGAGACGCGTGCGACCCGTGCACCGACCTGGATCGCGACGGCGTCGGGCTGCCGGGCTCCGCGTGCGGAAGCTCCGAGCCCGATTGCGACGACACGGATGCCGCGATCTTCCCGGGGGCGCAGGATCTGTGCGACGAGATCGACAACGACTGCGATCTCGCCGTCGACGAGGCCCAGTGCTCGGACTTCGACATCGACGTCGACGGCCGAGTGGACGGGCGCGAAGTGGCGTGGCTGGCACGGGCGTTCGGCCTGTGCAGCCCGGCGCCCGCAGCGGAGTGGTGGTTCGTGGTGGACTACACCTCGGACGGCTGCATCGACGGAGACGATCTCGCGGTTCTTGCGGTTGCGTGGAGCTGCCTGGGTCAGAGTCCGCTGTGCCGATGACGGGGGCGAGGGCAGATCAGACGCGCAGCCGCTCCCGGACCGCGGCGACGACCTTGCCCGGTCGTGGATAGACCAGCCGGTTGCCGGAGTACAGGACCTGGGCGTCGAGCGTCACGCTCAGCTCACCGAGCCCGCCGCTGACGACTCGCACTTCGTAGCCCGGCAGCTTCTCGAGTCCCGCCGCCACACGGGCGGCGATGAACGTCTTGACGGGTCAGACGGGGCAGTGACGCAGCACGAGGGTCTTCGTGTTCATGCTCCCAGATCGTACGCCCTTCCGGGGGAACGGGCGCGAGCCATGTGCCGGACGGACGGGGTTGGTGGATGGGCGGTCCTCGATCGTCCGCCAGCGGCGCACGCCCGCGGCAAGAGGACAAACGCCCCCTCTTTTCGTCTCGCACTCTCGTTTCGCTGGCGACCCGGGTTGCTGCCTGGTTTCATCGACCTGTGGGGTCTTGCAGAGCTCCTTGGGGCAGACTCCTCGGGCGTGGAGCGGCCCGTGCCCAGTCCGTGCCCGTAGCGTGACCGCGGGATCCCGGTGGTCGAGGTCGGGGCCGTCAGCGCTCGCGATGCCGGGCGGCGAATGCCGCCGGGCTCTCGATCGCGAACGCCGTCCGCCCCGCGAGCGCGAGGAGGGCACGATCGCCCGTGATCAGCACGTCGGCGCGACCGCCGGCGGCGAGAACGAGGAACTTCTGGTCCTGGGAATCGCGACAACGGGGGAGGCGTTTCGCCGACGCCGCATCGGGAGACACCGGCTCGGCGAACGGTAGAAACTCCGCCAGGAGCGCCTGCAGATCCTCGCGATCGAGACGGAACTTCGGATAGGCGAGGACGCGCAGCAGCTCCCCGGCGCAGGCTCGATCGACGAGCGGCGTGAAGCGCCCCGCCTGCCATCCCTCCCGCAGCCACGAGACGTGGCCGGTGCGAAACAGCAGCGCGGAGACCAGGACGTTCGTGTCGAGGACGACCCTCACCGGCTCCGGCGTCCCTTGCGTGCCCAGCCGACCGCGTCCGCCACGTCCTTGTCGGTGATTCCCAGCTCCGCGAGGCGTTCCCGAACCTCCCAAGCGCGCTCCCGCCGGAGCGGTTCGAGGACGATGCGGTCCCCCTCCTTCCGGATGTCGAAGTAGTCCACTCCCGGGAAGTGCTCGACGACGCGCTTCGGAAGTGTGATCTGGTTCTTCGAGGTCTTCTTGGCGAGCACAAGAGTCTCCTTGATGGAGGAGAACAAGGAGATCTTACAAACGGGAATCCCGGCGGTCAAGACGGGAGAGCGTCAGCGCAGCATGACCAGCACGAGGACCTTCCCGGTGCCCGCGTCGAGCGGCTCCAGGGCCTTGCCGAGGATCGTGCCGGGCCGTGGGTCGTCGGCGCGCATGGCGTGGCCCGCGGTCGGCGAGGTCGTCAGGAGGTCGCCCACGGCGATCGCGCCGTAGCCGGCATCGACCTTGACCCGGACCGTGCCGGTCAGCGCCAGGGGCGCGTGGGTGCGCCGGAAGGCGGCCTCGAGCCCGCTCCAGGCCCGCGCCTCCGCCTCGCGGTCGCCGGATTCGCGCGCCAGGGTCAGCTCGCGGGCCAGGGCCGTGTCGGCCGCGGCGATGCGCGACACCCAGCTCCCGAGCAGCACGCCCGGGTCCTCGGCGACGACGCCGACCACCGCCGGGTCCGCGGCGTCCCGTGCCGGCACATAGCGGCCGGGCGATGCGCGGTCGGCGACCAGGACGTCCCCGGGCTCGGCACTCTCGCCGAGCGGGAAGTACTCGGCGACGTCCATGGAGGACGGGCGGAAGGAGCCCCGGGCGTAGACGTTGCCGGCCTCGTCGACGCGGAACACCTCCGCGCCGAGAGACCCCGCCTCGTCCCCGTCGCGGAAGATCGAGAACCGCGCGTCGTCGTCGCCGCCGCGGTCGAGGACGACCTGCAAGTGGCCGGGCACGGACTGGATCCCGGTGGCGGGATCGGGCGTGCGGTCCGCGATCGCGTCGCCGAGATCCCGCTGCGCCGCCTCGATGCCCTCGGCCGGCGTGTAGTGCCCGCGATGGATGAAGGCCAGGACCCGCCCGCGGCTTCCGGTGAAGCTCTCGAGGGCCGTGCCGATGATCGGTCCGGGCCGGCTCGCTTTCATGGCCACGCCCGGGACGGGGCTCGGTGCGAGCAGGTCGCCGGGCGCGATCTCGCCGTAGCTCCCGTCCACCTTGACGGGGACGCGGCCCGACAGCGTCACGGGCACGAAGCGGCGCGCGACGAATCGCTCCAGCACCGCGGAACGCAGAGCGTCCCGCAGCTCCTCGGCACGAGCCGTGGCCTCGAGCGCCGGGGGGCCCTCGCCGTCGGCCGGCGATGCCGCGCCACGCTCGAGCGCGCCTCCCGCTTCCGAGGCGGTCGCAACCGAGGCCTCGATGGAGGCCCGCAGCGACTGCAGCTCGCTATGGAGAGTCGCCAGCTCGGGCGCGGAGGCGACGGATGCCTCGATCAGTGCCGCCTCCTCGCGCAGGAACTCGTCCCTGACGTCCGTGCCCCAGGCCTCGAGCCCCTCGACCCCGAAGATCGTCCCCCCGAGCACCACGGCCGGCTCCGTGCTGGCCACACCGATCACCGTGCGATCGTGCTCCCCCGAGGACCGCAGCACCGCGCTTGCACGCGCGGGGTCGATCGAGACGACGTCCCCGGGCTCGAGCGCCTCGCCGGCCAGGAACATCTCCGCGACGTCGAACGCGAAGTTCGTGAACAGCGTCCCAGCGATCTCCAGGTCCCCTGAGGGCTCGAGCTCGGCCAGCTTGCTGGCCGTCGCGGTCGAGCCATTGTGGAACCACTCGAAGACATCGGCCGACGCGCTGTTGTTGTCCTCGTCCATCATGAATACGAGGCTCTGGGTCGAGCCGAGAGTCAGCAGCCGGGTGCCCGCGCCGGTGGCCGCCTGGTCGCGGTTCTCGATGTCCGAGACGTAGATCTGGCTGGCGACCTCCAGGTCGCAGGCCACGCCCACATCGCAGGTCGCCGTGAGGTCGGCGGACAGCGGCGTGATCGTGCCAAAGGTGTTGTAGAAATCCACCGTGCTCGTCGCGGCCCGCAGCACGCCGGCGAGCTGCAGGTCGTCGCTCCACTCGAGCCTGCCGTCGGTCTCGTCCCAGGTCAGCGCCTCGACGCCGTCGAACGTGATCGCGTCGTTGCCGGCGGTGTCCGCGGAGCCGATCGTGAGGTTCCCGTTGATGTTGAGGCCGCCCAGATCGCTGAGACTCGCCGTCTGGACCGAGCCCGAAGCGCCGTTGCGGAAGGAGAAGAACCCGCTGCCGGAGTAGAGCGTGAAACTCGAGTCCCCGGCGATCCACAGGGCGCCGTCGTCGGTGCCGTCACCTGCATAGAGGTACAGATCGTCCGTGTCCGCATCTCCGCGAAGCCAGTTGTACGAGGCCGTTCCCGTCAAGATACCGCCGCCGCCGAGGGTGATGTCACTTCCGCTCACGGTCAGATCGCCGTCGATCTGGAGGTTGCCCGAGCCGTCGAGGCCGGCGGTCTCGACCGAGCCCGCGGCGCCGTTGCGGAAAGAGAACGACCCATTGCCGGAGTAGAGCGTGAAGGTCGAGTCCCCCGGAACGAAGAGCCCGCCATCGTCGACGGTGTTGCCGGCATACAAGTAGAGACTGTCCGTGTCCGCATCTCCGCGAAGCCAGTTGTACGTGGGGCCGCTCTCCAGGACGCCACCACCGCCAAACAACAGGTTGGTGCCGACGGTCACGCTCCCGGTGGCGTTGACGTTGCCCGCGAAGTACCCCGCCCAGTTGGCGGTGGTCGCCCCGGAGGCCTGGCCGTAAACGCCGTAGTTGGTGCCCGCGGTCGCCAGATTCGCCACGCCCGCCACGCCGTAGTTCTGCGTGCTGCTGTTCCAGGCAGTCCCGTAGAGGCCATAGCTCGGCCCGGACGTGGTCCCGATCGAGGTGCCGTAGACGCCGTAGTTGGTCGCGGTGCCCCCGCCCTGGGCCTCGCCCAGCACGCCGCGGTTGTCGGTCTGACCGGCGACGCTCCGCGAGTCGCCGGCAGTCCCGCGCAGCCCATAGTTGGCGACCTGCTGCCCCGCGGCGGTCGCCGCGCCGTGGGCGTAGGCGCGCGCTCCGTGGTTGATCGAGAACGAGCCGTCCGCGGTGCCGTCGTCCACCGCGGTCTCGACGTCGATGCCGTAGCGGTTTCCTCCCGCCACGGCGCTCGCGATGGGGAGGCGGACCCTGAGGCCGTTTGCGCCGCTCGCCGTGGAGCTGTTGGTGAGGTCGTAGATGTAGCCCGGCGCCGAGACCGTGCTGGTGTCCGCGGTATTGCGGCCGAGGTACGAACTCGACCCGCCCGGGAGGTCCGAGGGCTGGATGGCGCTCCACGACAGCGCCGCGCCGTTCGAGCGCAGGAAGGTGCCCGCGCCGCCGACCGCGCTCAGGCCCGTGCCGCCCCGCGCCGCGGGGAGCACGCCGGAGGTGACGTTGCCCGCGTCGAGGTTGGAAAGCCCGGAGCCGTTGCCGGTCAGCGTGCCGCTCACCGTCAGGTTGCCGCCCACGGCGAGCGCGCCCGCCTTGCTCTGGAAGGCGGACGACGTGTCGAGGTAGGCCGATGCGTCCTGGCCCGCCAGCTTGCCGGCGTTCAAGGCGTAGGGTGAAGAGGCGATCGCCGTGCGCGGGCACAGCACGTCGCCCGCGACCTCGACCTCGAGGTACACCGCCGCGTGATCCCGGAACACCTCCGCCAGGTCGGCCTCCGAGCCCGGCGTCAGCGTCCCGCTCCCCAGCAGGACGTTGAACATCCCGCTGTCGACCGTGACGGCCGACCCTGCGGTGTGGGCGTCGGTGAGCAGCAACGTCCCGCCGGATGCGGGACAGCCTCCGCCGTCCGTGCTCCAGAACCGGAAGGTCATTTCCCTGGCGCCGTTCTCCGGATTGCCCGCCAGGTCCCGCAGGACACCCTGGTAGTTGATCCGATCGGGGGGCGACGCGGCGAAGGTCGCGGCGAGCGCGCACGCCGCCACGAAGCCGAAGGTTGCCAGTCTGGTCCGGATGCGGTTCATCTTCGGTCCTCCCTCACGGGCAAGCCGAGCCCATGCGCTCGGGGCCGGTGGCGCCCCCTCCGCTCGCCTGGAAGCCCTTGGTGCCCTCCTCGGCGAGGCGGTTCTCCGCGGTCACCAGGTAGAAGTAGCCGTCGCCGGACGGCACGGGATCGGTATCGCTCGCCCCCGGCACCGTCAGACCCTGCTGGGCGCAGCTCCCGTAGCCCAGGCCGGCCAGGGTGCTCCTCAGGCCGCGGTACAGGTTGTAGACGCCCACCGAGGGCTCGGGCGTCCACGCGAGGTCGGTCTTGGTCGCGAAGGACAATCCCGTGACCTCTCGGGGCGGCGGGTAAGCCGAGCCGAAGCCGGAGTCCAGCACGTGGGACGAGCCCTGGATCGTTCGAGGAGCGACCGCGTCGCCCACGGCGTCGAGCGTGACCCGGAACGACGCCCCGCTCATCGAGCCGCCCCCCTCGGGATGGCCCGCGGCGTTCAGGACGTGCTCCTCGAGGCGGTAGGTCGCGCCCGACTGGGCCGCGGCCGGCCCGCCGAGGGCCAGGATCGTCACGAGGAAGACCGCTTTTCTCATCTCCGCTCCGGCGGGGGCGCTCACCCCCTGTTCCTACACGCGGATCGAGAACGGTTCGAGGATCGCGGCACCGGGGGCGATTCGAGAAGGCATTAGACTTGACCGCGCCCGGCCCCGGGACGAGGCTTCCCGGGGCCCGGGCGCTACGGTGGGCCGCTTCACGAGGGTGGTCATGACGCGCCGTGACGACATCACCGAGCTCCTGCACGAGGCCGCGGAGGGGCGCGAGGGCGCCCTCGACGAGGTCATGTCGCTGGTCTACTCCGACCTGGAGCGTCTGGCGGGCAAGCACATGCGCCGCCGCTTCGGGGCCGGTCTCGAGGCCGTCACCCTCGAGCCCGCCGCGCTGGTCAACGAGACTTTCCTCAAGCTCGTTCGCCAGCGCAAGAGCTTCGAGAACCGCGCCCAGTTCTTCGCCATTGCAACGCGGCTCATGCTGCGGGCCCTCACCGACTATCACCGCGCCCGCGAGGCCGACCGGCGCGGAGGAGGGCAGGTGCGAGTCACGCTGACCGGGATCGCGGACGATGCGCGGTCCGAGCCGTCCATCACGATCCCCGCCCTGACCGAGGCGCTCGAGCGGCTCGAAGCGCTCGACGCGCGCAAGTCCGAGGTCGTCAAGCTGCGCGTCCTGTGGGGCTTCGAGCTGGAGGAGGTCGCGGAGATCGTCGGAGTGTCGCTCCCGACCGTGAAACGCGACTGGCGCTTCGCCAGGAACTGGCTCGCGGACGCGCTGGGCACATCGTGACGACCCACGATCGATTCCAGCGCATCGAGGAGCTGTTCCACCGCGCCCTCGAGCTGCCCGAGCCGGATCGCGCCGCGTTCGTCGAGGGCGAGTGCGGCGGCGATCCCGAGATCCGCGCCAAGGTCGAGCGCCTGCTCGAGCTGGAAGGCGCGGGAGACGCCCTGTCGTCCCTGCGCCGCGACGTCGCGGCGTCCGTTCGCGCGGCCCCGTCGAGCGTCGAGGGCGCCGGCGACACCGTCGGACCCTACCGGCTGCTACGCCGCCTCGGAGAAGGAGGCATGGGGGTCGTCTTCGAGGCCGAGCAGGAGCGGCCGGTCCGCAGGAAGGTCGCGCTCAAGCTCATCCGCTGGGGCATGGATACCGAGCAGGTCGTCGCGCGCTTCGAGTCCGAGCGCCAGGCCCTCGCCCTGATGAGCCACCCCGGCATCGCGCGCGTCTACGACGCGGGCGCCACCGTGGCGGGCCGCCCGTACTTCGCCATGGAGCTCGTCGAGGGCGTGCCGGTGACGACGCACTGCGATGCCGAGCGGCTCGACACACGCGCGCGCCTCGATCTGTTCCTGCGGATCTGCGACGCCGTGCAGCACGCCCACCACAAGGGGATCATCCATCGCGACCTCAAGCCGTCGAACATCCTGGTGACGACCGAAGGCGACCGCGCGGTTCCGAAGATCATCGACTTCGGAGTCGCGAAGGCGACGGCGCAGCGGCTCACGGAGAGGACCGTGTACACCGAGCTGGGCCAGCTCATCGGCACGCCGGAGTACATGAGCCCGGAGCAGGCCGAGCTGAGCGGCGAGGACGTCGACACCCGGACCGACGTCTACGCGCTCGGGGTCGTGCTGTACGAGCTGCTGGTCGGGGCGCTGCCGTTCGACCCGTCGGGCCTCAGGCAGGCGGGCTTCGACGAGATCCGCCGCCGAATTCGCGAGGAGGAGCCGTCGAAGCCGAGCACGCGCGTCGCGAGCCTCGGCGCCGCCTCGACCGACGCCGCCGCGAAGCGCCGCACCGATCCTCCGACGCTGCGCCACCAACTGCGCGGCGACCTCGACTGGATCGTCATGAAGGCGCTCGAGAAAGAGCGCGCGCGGCGCTACACGAGCGCCGGAGAGCTGGGCGCGGACCTCCTCCGCCATCTGCACCACGAACCGGTCCTGGCGGGACCGCCCACCGCCGCCTACCGCACGCGGAAGTTCGTCAGGCGCCACCGGGCGCTGGTCGCGGGCGCCGCGGCCGTGCTCGTGGTGCTGGTGGGCGGAATCGTGGTGTCGACGCGCTTCGCGATCGGGCAGTTCCGCGCCCGGACCGAAGCCGAGCGCCAGGCGCGGATCGCCGAGGCGGTCGCGGGCTTCCTCAGGAACGACGTCCTGGCGGCGGCCGGCCCCGAGCGGACGCCCGACCGAGAGCTGACCGTCCGGGCAGCGCTCGACGCGGCCTCCGGGAGCATCGAGGAGCGCTTCCACGACGAGCCCGTCGTGCAGGGCTCGATCCACACCACGATCGGGCTGACCTATGGGTCGCTCGGCGTGCTCGAATCGGCGGAGCGGCACCTCGGGAGCGCCGTCGAGCTGTTCCGCGCGACGCTCGGCGGCGATCATCCGGAGACGCTCGCGGCGATCAACAACCTCGGCGACCTGTACACCCGGATGGGTCGTTACGACGACGCCGAGCCCCTCTTGGTCGAGGTCCTCGAGACCAAGCGTCGCACCCTCGGTGACGAGCACGACAGCACGTCGGCCTCGATCAACAACCTCGGGCTCCTGTACCGCGAGCAGGGGAGGCTCGAGGAGGCCGAGCCGTTGCTCGCGGAGGGCCTCGATCTCGACCGGCGGCTCCGCGGTGACGAGGACGACGCCACGCTGACCTCGGCTCACAACCTCGCGCTGCTCTACCAAGATCTCGGCCGCATGGAGGAGGCCCAAACGCTGCTCGAGAAGACGCTCGACACGCGGCGCAGGGTCTCGGGGGCGAGCCATCCCGACACGCTCGCCGCCGTGCAGGTCCTCGCGGTGCTCCACGGTCGCCAGGGGCGCGTGGACGAGGCGGTCGAGCTGCTGCGCGATCTGGTCGAGCACCGCCGAGCGGTTCTCGGAGACGAGCACCCCGACACGCTGATCTCGATGAGCAGCCTGGCCACCGGCCTGTCCCGCCAGGGACGCCTCGACGAGGCAGCCTCGCTCTACGTCACGGTGATCGACGGAAGCCGCAAGGCGCTTCCGGACCACTGGCACCTCGCCATGATGCTGTCGTCGTACGGCTCCTGCCTGACGGAGCTGAAGCGATTCGAGGACGCCGAGCGCGTCTTGACCGAGAGTCACGGCCGGTTCGACGGCGAGTTCGGACCCGCGGACTCGCGAACCCTCAAGGTCACCGGGCAGCTCGCCGGCCTGTACGAGGCCTGGGGCCGTCCCGACGACGCCGCGCGCTGGCGCGCCACGGGAACTCCGGCACGGCCTTGAATCTCGAGCGATTACCGCTCGATCCTCGAGGTCGAATCAGGATCGGAGCTCGAACGCGCGGCGCGACGCCCGGGTCTGTGGCTGTACCAGCTCCCGATCGTCCCCTCATAGACCTCGTAGATGTCGACGCCGGAGTGGTTGTATCCGCCGCCGGTGTCGTAGGTGCGGGCGCCGCAGTTGTAGTCGAGGAGATTCCCCGCGCCGCCAACGCGAGACAGACACACCCAACCCCCCAGGAACGTCGCATCGAGGGTTTCCCCCCCCCCCTTTCCCGCATTCTCCTCATTGAAGGTCACCGTGGGGGGCTGCACGCGTCTCCGGCGCCGTCGCCGTCCGTGTCGCGCTGGTCCGGGTTGGCCGCGCCGGGGCAGTTGTCGATGCGGTCTCCGACGAGGTCGCGGTCGCCGTCCGCCAGGTCCCGCGCTTCGAGGATGGCGAGCCTCTCCGCGGGGACGGGGAGGAGGATGCCGTCGAAGCGGAAGCGCAGCCCCTCTCTGCGGAACCAGTTGTCCACGACCACCAGGGGCCGCCCTTCCGAGTCGTCGAAGCGCCGGAGATCGACGCGCTGCCCATTCGGCGGAAGCAGCGGGTCGGGAAGCTCGCTCAATCCGGTGCGATGCTGGTATCTGGGCCGCCGCGAGTTCCAGTCGTGGGCGTTCCTCAACTCCACCGCCAGGGACAGCGCCGCGTCCGGGCATTCGATTGCGGGCCACACGCCGCCGTACCCCACCGCGGCGTGCGGCGCCTTCGGCGAGCCGCAGTACTCCTTCGCGGCCACCGCGTCGCAGCCGCAGACGTCGGGCTTCCCGTCGACGCCCGCGCAGCACCCGTCGGGCCGGCCGGCGCAGTCCTGCATCCTCTCGTGGGGCCACACGACGTCGAACTTGTGCCCGAGCACGAAGGCCTTGCGCTCGGCCCAGTAGTCCGCGCACAGTCCCCAGATCTCGTGGCCGTCGTTGGCTCCGCCGGTGAAGAACAACCGATCGCTGAGCAGGAAGGTGGCCAGGGCCGGAAAGCGCACGCGTGCCAGCTCCTGCCCCGGGCCGTTCCAGATGTCCTCCAGCTCGGTGCGGCCCTCGCCGCCGGGAAAGAAGGTCGCCGAGCCGTAGAGCGCGCCGCTGCCGAGGAAGCTCGTGGGATAGACGTCCATGGGCCATTCGCTGAGCGAGTCCGCCGGCAGCGACGTGCCGAACAGCCGGGCCACCGTCACCGGCGGTCCCCAGTTCAGCCCACCCATCGTGTCGTAGTAGTAGGCATTCGCCCCCCAGCGATCGCGCGCCTCCGCGATCCACTTCGTGAGCCACTGCAAGCCGGTCTCCCCGGCGGGGCCGCAGCCCTGGGGGAACACCGGGCACGCGCCATTCTGGTCCGCGGCCGTGATGCAGGTCGTCGCGTCGGTCAGGAACGGGCACTTCGGTGGCTCCGGGCCTCCCGGCTCCCCCTCGCAGAACGGCCGCTGGTAGTAACCGACGTGCTTGCCCTCCGCCCGGACCCCGTCGGCGAAGGCGAGCACGTCGAAGGTCCCTCCCGCTCGATAGCGCGGCTCGAGCCATCGGCACAGGTCGCAGCACCCGCACACGGTGTCGAAACGGTAGATCTCCGTGCAGCTCGGCCCCGCCTCGCAATCGGCGGCGTAGTCCGACATCTGACCCCAGAACTGGATCCAAGGGAACAACTCCTTGTACCGGTCCCAGACGCTCTTCACGGCGCCGGCGACCAACGCGTCGGGCGAGCTCTCGAGATCGACGCCGATGTACCCGTGGATCCCCGCGATCCACGCAGGGACCCTCGCGGCGGGAGACAACCCGGCCGCCTGCATGTTCCCTTGCAGCCAGCTGCGGTACTCCGTCGCGACGTCCACCCACGGCTGGGAGCGCGCGGGCGCGCCGTCGCTCTGCACTCTCATGAAGCGGTAGGAGTCGCTCTCGCCGGGCTCGATGCCCTGTTCGCGATACCACAGGCTCCAGCCGTTGCAGGCCCAGCTCGTCCGGACCTCGCGCGGCTCGATCCCCAGTGCCGGGTCCCAGTTCGTGGCGGCCAGAAGCTCGGCGCGCTCGGGATCGGTGCGGATCATGAGCGGAGCGAACGCCCCGTCGGCGCCCGGGTAGCGCCCCGCGGTCCAGGCGTAAGCGGGCCGGGCCACGAGCTTCTCTCCGATACCCAGGACCCAGGTGCTGAGCACGACGTCGTCCGCAGGGTCGGCGCCCAGTCTGAAGCTCGTCGTGTCGCACTCGAAGTCCGGGGACCCGTGATCCTCCCAGGGGAAATGGACGTCCGCGAGGACGTAGCCCTCGCCGACGGGCGCTCCCGGGTCCGGGCGCAGGTTCGTGACGTCGAGCGTCCAGTGGCCGTCGGGAAGCTGCGACACGGTCGTCCGCACCACGTCCGGAACGTCGACGCTCCCGGTGTGGATCTCCACGATGTCCGGCCTGGCCGGGTTGGTGGACTTCCACACGAGCCTGTAGGACGGCGGGCTCTGCGTGAAACCGGGGGTGGCGAACGACAGCAGGAGGAAAGCGCCGGCGAGTCTCAGGCTCCTGAGGCGACGGCTTGCGATGGTGACGCCTCCCGCGCGGGCACGATCTTCGTGCGCGCTCGTGGCCACCTTACACGCGAGATGCGACGCGCGCTACGCAACCGTCACCGACCCACCCGGCCATGGGATCCCGGCATCCTGGTTTTTACCTGTCTTTTGCACCCCCGGCCGGTCCTTCCGGGTACAACGACGGCAACCCGATGGGCTGCGGCATGCCGCCGCGATGAACAGAGAGGGGGTCGTCACGCGCATGCGCCTCGTAGCAGTCTTCCTGGCGTTGTCCGTGCAGTCGCCGAGCTCGCCCAGGAGCGCGGCGGCCCCGTGCGATGGGCCGGAGTACCGCGCCTTCGACTTCTGGCTCGGGGAGTGGGACGTCCACCGGCCGGACGGCTCGCTCGCCGGGACCAACCGCATCGAAAGCGAGTACGGCGGTTGCGTGCTCCACGAGCGGTACGCGAGCGCGAGCGCTTCCGGCAGCGGCTATCGCGGCGAGAGCCTCAACGGCTACGACCCCGGCCGGAAGGTCTGGCACCAAACGTGGGTCGACAACTCCGGGCTCCTGCTGCTCCTCGAGGGCGGGCTCGAGGACGGGAAGATGGTGCTGCGGGGCACCACCCTGGCCCAGGACGGAACCGCCACCCGCCATCGCATCACGTGGACCCCGAACGTCGCCGACGGCACGGTGCGTCAGTTGTGGGAGTCCTCGGAGGGCGCCGAGGGGAGCGCGTGGACGACGGCCTTCGACGGTCTTTACCGCCGCAAGGCCGAACCCTAGCCCAGCAGCTTTCGCATCGGCCCTCGGACTGAAAGCGTCCCTTTTCCAACGCGCGCCCCGTCGTACAGTCTCCGCAGCCGCAGGGGACCGATCCTGTCCGCATGAGCTGCACACGGGGGGCGCATGACTATTCCAAACGGGCGTGAATCGGAGGTTCGCACCGGGTGGGCGAGCCTGCTGTCGACGTTCAGCGCGGCAGCGCTGCTGTTCCTGACGCTGTCCGGGCTGCTGATCACCTTCGCTCCGTTCCTTCCCGCGACCCAGTGGAGCGTCGTGGTCCACACCGCCGTCGGGCTGGCCACGCTGCTGCCTCTCGCGTGGTACTCCTGGCTGCACTGGAAGGACTACCGCCACTACGCGATGTCCCACATCGTGCTGCTGGGTTACGTGGGCACGGTCGCGCTCGTGCTGTGCTCCGTGAGCGGTCTGGTCGTGACGTGGCAGGGGTTGTTCGGGATCCGGTCCTCGTGGGCCTGGCGCCAGACGCACCTCGTCTCGACCTTCGTGGTGCTCGGGGCCGCATTGCCCCATGTGGTCCTCACGGTCGTCCACAACCGGCGCGAGAAGGTCTCACGGCCGGTCGGACGCTTCGCGTGGCAGACGGTTGCCGCCACGGTGGCGGGAATGCTCGCGATCGTGGCGCTGGCCGCGGCCTATCCCGGCGCGCGCTACGTGAACGAGTTCCCCCCCGATTACAACTACCTCTACGGCCCCGACCGGCCGTTCGCTCCCAGCCTCGCGCGCACCGAGACGGGCGGGGCCTTCGATGCCCGCACGTTCGCCGGCTCCGAAACCTGCGGCACCGCGGGATGCCACACCCAGATCGTCGAGGAGTGGCGGACGAGCGCCCACCGCTACGCGGCCATGGACACGCTGTTCCAGAAGATCCAGACGGTCATGGCCGAGCAGAACGGCCCCGAATCCACCCGCTACTGCGGCGGCTGCCACGACCCCATCTCGTTGTTCTCCGGAACCAAGAACATCTTCGTCGAGAACCTCACCGGCCTGCAGGGCTACAACGAGGGCGTTTCGTGCCTCGCGTGCCACGCCATCCGGGAGACCGACGTCAAGGGCAACGCCAACTACGTGATCTCGCGACCCTCCGAGTACCTGTGGCAGTGGAGCGACCAGGGCTCGAGGCGCGTCCTGCGGGACTTCCTGATCCGGACCTACCCCGCGGAGCACAATCGCCTCAGCAAGCGCATGTTCAAGGCTCCGGAGTACTGCGCCGCGTGCCACAAGCAGTTCATCGACGAGGAGATCAACCGCGTCGGTTGGGTGCAGCTCCAGAACCAGTACGACAACTGGGCGTCGAGCCACTGGAACGTCAAGGGCGACCCCACCAGGTCCGTCGAGTGCCGCGAGTGTCACATGCCGCTCGCCGCCGACTCCGACGACCCGGCGGCGGGAGATCCGGCGGACTACAACCGCTCGTCCCGGGACGGCCGGCACCGCAGCCACCGGTTCATCGCCGCGAACCAGCTCATGCCCAAGATGCTCGACCTCGATGGCTGGGAAGAGCAGTCGCGCCTCACGGAGGCCTGGTTGCAAGGCAAGATCGACATCCCGGAGATCCGGAGCAAGTGGTCCGAGGGCCCGATCGTCCAGGTCGCCATCGAGGCCCCGGACACGGTCGAGCCCGGGGCCCCCATCCCGGTGCGCGTGGTCCTGACGTCCAACAAGGTCGGACACGACTATCCGACCGGGCCGCTCGACATCATCCAGAGCTGGGTCGAGGTGCGCGTCACGGACGACGCCGGCAACGTGGTCTACACCTCCGGGACCCTCGACGACAAGAACTTCATCCAGCAGGGGTCGTTCCTGTTCAAGGCCGAGCCGGTCGACCAGTTCGGCAACCTCATCGACCGTCACAATCTGTGGGAGATGGTCGGGGTGCGCTTCCGGCGCTCGCTCTTCCCAGGCTACTCCGACTCCGTCGAGTACTCGATCCCGTGCACCTCGACCGTGGTGCGGTCACCCGGCAGCCCGGCGGAGATCGGGGGGCGCTTCGAGGTCCCGGCGCCGATGGCGGCCGGCAGCTACGAGATCACCGCCGTGCTGCGCTACCGCAAGGTGGACCAGTTCCTGCTGAACTTCCTGTTCGGCGAGCAGTCCGGCGTGTCCGCGCCGGTCGTGGAGCTGACGCGGGCGACGGCAACGGTGCGAGTGGCGCCCTCCGTCGCGGCTGCGCGACCGCCGAGCGCGGCGGTCCGCGTCGTCGCGCGCTAGCGCGCGACGAGGGCCACGTTGGAGACGACGCTCCGGAGGGGGCCCGGCAGGCGGCGGCGCCGCCTGCAGTGGACCATCGCGCTCCTGACGGGCGCGGCGATCGCGGGGACCGGGATCGCTCTGATCGTCTACAACGACTCCAAACCGAGCCTCTACCGTCCCGGCGAGGAGCACGAGGACGTGACCAGCTCGCTGGCCCGCGACCTGCCTCCCGACGCGCCCGTACCCGGGCTGGTGGACGTGACCCGGGAAGCGGGGCTCGGCGACTTCCGCGCCTTCGCGGGCGAGCGCAGCTCGCAGTTGCCCGAGGACATGGGTCCCGGAGCCGCGTTCGGGGATTACGACGACGACGGCGACGACGACCTGCTGCTGGTGGCGTCCGGCGCGCGCCTCGACCTTCCTCCCGAAGAGCGCGCCCCGACACAGCTCTACGAGAACCTCGGCGACGGCTCCTTCCGCAGGGTCGCGAGCTTCCCGGAGCCGCGCATCATCGGAATGGGGGCCGCGTGGGGAGACGCCGACGGCGACGGCCGGCTCGACTTGGTGGTGACCGGCTACAACACTCTGATCCTGTACCGTAACCGCTCGGGGCGGCTGGAGCGCGATCCGCTCTTTCCCGAGCCGCAGGGCTTCTGGTCGGGCGCGTCCTTCGGGGACTTCGACAACGACCGCGACCTCGACCTCTACGTTTGCGGGTACGTGCGCTACGTCGCCAGCGAGGTCGGAAGCGCGGCCCACGCTTCGAAGCAGTACGGCCGCACGGTGCCCTACACCTTGAACCCGTCGTCGTACCGCCCGGAGCGCAACCTGCTGTTCAGGAACGAGGGCGACGGGACGTTCACCGAAGTGGGCGAGACCCTGGGAGTGTCGAACCCCGAGGGACGGAGCCTGAGCGCCCTGTGGCACGACTTCGACGACGACGGCCGGCTGGAGCTGTACGTCGCCAACGACATCTCCGACAACGTCATGTACTACAACCGCGGAGGCTCCTTCGAGGACGTCAGCCATCCCGCCTGGGTCGCCGACTACCGCGGCGCCATGGGTCTCGCGGCCGGCGACTGGAACCGGGACGGCGACGACGATCTGTTCATCACTCACTGGGTGGCGCAGGAGAACGCGCTCTACGACTCGCAGCTCGCCGGCCGCCAGGGGCAGCCGGCCGCGGCAGGGCGGGCCGCGCTGCAGTTCGTGGACGTCGCGGACCAGCGCGGGCTCGGCCAGATCGCGCTGCGCGTGGTCGGCTGGGGAGCGGAGTTCCTCGACCTCGACGCCGACGGCTGGCTCGACCTCGCGGTGGCCAACGGCAGCACGTTCGAAACCGACGACGTGCCCCGCAACCTCGTGCCCGAGAACTCCTTCCTGTTCTGGAACCGCAGGGGAGAGCACTTCCACGATCTCGCGCCTCTCGCGGAGCCCCTGGCCGTCGCCCATGTGACGCGCGGCCTGGCGGTTTCGGACTTCGACGACGACGGCGATCCGGACCTGCTCCTCGTGCACCGCGACGGAGGCGCGCAGTTGCTGCGCAACGACACTCCCCAGGCCGGTCGCTGGATCAAGATCCGGCTGCGGAGCCGCGGACGCGACGGCGCCCCCACCGGCCTCGGGGACGGCGCCAATCTCGTCGCGCATGTGCGGGACGCGGTCCTGCGGCGCTCCGTCGGCGGGCCCTCCTACCTGTCGCAGAGCAGCCGCACGGTGCACTTCGGCCTCGGCGCGGCGGAGCGCATCGATCGGCTTCAGGTGCTGTGGCTCGGCGGCGAAGCCTCGGTTCACGAGGGCCTCGAGGCGGGCGCCACGTGGGAGATCACCGAGGGGGAAGCCGCGGCGCGCCGCATCGCCTCGACCTCGACCTCGGCAGCGGCCGCGACGGGCGACCTCCGCGCGCGCGTGGTCGAGTTCTGGGCCCACCAGCGCGGCGCCATGAACGCCATGAAGGTCGAGAAGGACCACGCCAAGGCGATCGAGTTGTTCCGCAGGGCGCTGGCCATCGACCCCGAGCACGAGGACTCGATCTACTACCTGGCCAATTGCCTCGCCCGTGAGGGCGACGTCGTCCAGGCGATGGCGGAGCTGGAGCGGCTGATCACGATCGATCCCGGAAGCCACCGCGCCCACCGGCGGATCGGCGTGCTCCGCGCCCTGACGGCGACATCGGACGCCGATCTCGAGGCAGCCGAGGCACCGCTCGAGCGCGCGGTCGAAATCAACCCCGAGGAGACCGGCGCCCTGCTGGCCCTGGGCGAGGTCGCGCTGCTTCGCGGCGACCTCGACACTGCCGAGCAGCGCTTCTCCTGGGCCTGCCACACCAACCCCAGGGCGGCCGGCGGCTACTTCCTCGGGGGCTACATCGCCTGGAAGAAAGGGGATGAGGCCCGAGCCCGGAAGCTCCTGGCCGAGACGCGGCGAGCACTCGGGAAGGAGTGGGTGCCGAAGGGGATGACCGCCGAGGGGGACGTGGAGGTGGCGATGCACGACGACGCCACGCCGCTCTCGCGCCACTGGGAGGGATGGGACGGTGTCGAGGACCCGGCTCGCGCCTACGCCCGGCTGGACGGCGACCTGCGGGAACGGAGAGCGAATCGAGCGATGGCGGGTTAGGCCCCTCGACACGAACCGCTGTGGCACAATCGGGCGGGGGCGTCGAGGAGCACCGACGAGTTGTCCGGCAACGACCTCAGTCCGGTGACGCGGCTTCTGCGACAGTGGCGTCGCGGTGACGCCGAGGCGCTGAACCACCTGCTTCCGCACGTCTACGACGAGCTGCGTCGCCTCGCGCGCAAGCACATGCGCGGGGAGCGCCGCGACCACACGCTCCAGACGACGGGTCTGGTCCACGAGGCGTATGCCCGCCTGGTCCAGGTCGACGTCCCGTGGGAGGACCGCGTGCACTTCTTCGCGGTCGCCGCCGGTCTCATGCGGCGCATCCTGGTGGACCACGCCAAGGCGGCCCGCCGAGGGAAGCGGGGCGGGGGAGCGCAGCGCGTGACGCTCGACGAGGCCGCCCTGGTGTCCCCCGAGCCCAGCGAGGATCTGCTGGAGCTCGATCGCGCGCTCGACGAGCTGTCGAAGCTGGACTCGCGCAAGTGCCGGATCGTCGAGCTGTTCTACTTCGGCGGAATGACCTACCGCGAGACCGCCGCCGCGATGGAGATCTCGGAAGCCACCGTGCACCGCGAGCTTCGCCTCGCGAAGGCATGGCTCTACAGGGCCATCGGCCAGGAGGACGCTCGTGGAACCTGAGCGCTGGAAGCGCATCCAGGAGCTGTTCGACGCCGCCATCGAGCTCGCCCCCGACCGACGTGCCCCCTACTTGAACGAGGCCTGCCCCGATGACCCGGAGCTGCGCCGCGAGGTCGAGTCGCTGATCGAGTCCGCCGGCCGCGCCGACGGCTTCGTCGAGCGCGCCCTCCACGGCGCAGCCGAGGGTGCTTCCCCCCACGCCTCGGGCTCGATGACCGGTCGAACCCTGGGTGTGTGGAAGCTGCTGAGCGAGATCGGCCGCGGCGGAATGGGTGCGGTCTACCTCTCGCGTCGCGACGACCATCAGTACCACGCGCTCGCGGCCGTCAAGATCATCCGCGAGGAGTTCGAGACCCCCGAGCTGCGAGCGCGGTTTCTCAGCGAGCGCCAGATCCTGGCGAGTCTCGACCATCCCAACATCGCCAGGCTGATCGACGGCGGCACGACGGAGCAGGGCGTGCCGTACGTCGTGATGGAGTGCGTCGAGGGCGTCCCCATCGACGAATACTGCGCCGTCCACGGTCTGTCGATCGAGGACAGGCTCGAATTGTTCCTGGGGGTGTGCGCGGCCGTCGAGTACGCCCACCAGAACCTCGTCGTCCACCGCGACCTGAAGCCGGGCAACATCCTGGTCACTCCCGAGGGCGTTCCCAAGCTGCTCGACTTCGGGATCGCCAAGCTCCTCGACCCCGCGAGAACCCCGCACACCGTGGCCGCCACGCGAACCGACGCGCGGGTCCTGACGCCCGAGTACGCGAGCCCGGAGCAGATCCGGGGAGAACGCGTGACGACGGCGAGCGACGTCTACGCCCTGGGAGTCCTGCTGTACGAGATCCTGACGGGACGCCGCCCGTTCAAGCTCGGCGACCGCCGGCCGAGCGAGTGGGAGCGCGTGATCTGCGAGGACGAGCCGACGCGCCCGAGCGTGGCCGTCACGGAGCCGGTCGATGCCGCGAGGCTCCCGGCCCGGATGGAGCCCCGGACGCTGAGCCGCCGGCTGGCCGGCGACCTCGACAACATCGTCCAGATGGCGATGCGCAAGGAGCCGGCGCGGCGCTACGGATCCGTCGGGCAGATGGCCGCGGACATCCGGCGCCACCTCCAGGGTCTCACCGTCGCGGCGCGGCCCGACACGTGGCACTACCGCGTCGGCAAGTTCGTCCGTCGCCATCGACTGCCCGTGGCCGCGGCGGGCACGGTCGTCGCCCTGCTGATCGTGCTCGCGGTCGCGATGACGGTGCAGGCGCGGCGCATCGCCGTCGAGCGCGACACGGCCGAGCTCGAGCGCGCCAACGCCCAGGAGGTGTCGCGCTTCCTGGTCGAGCTGTTCTCGGTCTCCGACCCCAGCGAGGCGCGCGGCAACGAGATCCTCGCGCGCGAGATCCTCGACAAGGGCGCCGAGCGCATCCGGACCGAGCTGACAGCGCAGCCCCAGCTCCAGGGCTCCCTGATGGAAACGATGGGTGACGTCTACCGCGGCCTCGGGCTGTACGAGGAAGCCGAGTCCCTGCTCCGGGAAGCGCTCGAGACCCTCGAGGCGAACGGCAGCGCCGAGTCCGCGGCCTACGCGGAGGCTGAGCTGGCCCTCGTGCTGCACGACCTCGGCCGCTACGACGAGGCGGAGCTGCACTATCGCGGGAGCGTCGAGAACCTGCGCGACATTCACGGCGGCGACCACGAGGAGGTCGCCACGGCGATCAACAACCTCGGGATGTTCCTGCAGGCGAGGGGAGACTACGCCGCGGCCGAGCCGCTGCTGCTCGAGTCCCTCGCGATGATGCGGCGGCTCGGCGACGACGACGACGTCGCGACCCAACTCAACAACATCGGGATGTTCGAGCAGGCCACCGGGGACCCCGAGGGTGCGGAGCCCTACTTGCAGGAAGCGCTCGCCGTCCGGCGCGGGATGCTGCCGGATCCGCACCCGTTCCTCGCCCTGAGCCTCGTGAATCTGGCCGGGGTGTTCGACGAGCTCGGCCGATTCGAGGACGCCGAGCGCCTGGAGCGCGAGGCTCTGGCGATGCGCCGCCGCCTGTACGGCGACGAGCACGACGACGTCGCGGGCAGTCTCAACAACCTCGCGGGGCTGCTCGAAAAGAAAGGGGACCTCGCGGGCGCGGAGGACATGTACCGCGAGTCGCTCGCGACCCATCGCAGGCTGCTCGGCGAGGAGCACCCGTCCGTGGCCACCGTGATGAACAACCTGGCGGCCGTGATCCGCAGCCGGGGACGGCTCGACGAAGCCGAGCCTCTGTACCGCGAGGCCCTCGAGATGCGCAGGAAGCTGCTCGGGAGCGACCACGTCTCGGTCGCGATCAGCCTGAACAGCCTCGGCCGGCTGGCGCTCGACCAGCGCGACTTCGCGACCGCGGAGTCGCTGTACGACGAGGTCCACCGGATCCTCGTCGAGCAGTTCGACGAGGGTCATCCGTACGTGGCCATGACCCTGTCCAACCTCGGGGTGGTGCGCCACGAGCAGGGGCGCCACGAAGAGGCGGAGCGCGATTTCCGCGAGGCGCTGCGGCTCGGCATCGAGTACCGCGGCGAGGACCATCCCGATCTCATCCTGATCCACACGCGGCTCGCGGCCGTCCTCGTCGACCGCGGCCGCACGAGCGAGGCCGAAGAGCTGCTTCGCCGCGCGCTCGAGATCGCGCGCGATGCCGAGCCGAGTGGGAGCCTCACGACCGCCCATCCCTTGATCGGACTGGGCGCGGTGCTGGTGGAGCGCGATCCGGCCGCGGCGGAGCCGCTCCTGCGCGAAGGGCTCTCCATCCGCGAGGCGGCGCTTCCCGAGGGCCATCCCGAGACCGTCGCTGCCCGAGCGGAGCTGGGACGTTGCCTCACGGCCCTGGGACGGCGCGAGGAAGCCGAATCCGTGCTCCGCGACGGACTTGCCGCCTCCTCCGAGAGCGCCGAATAGGGCGGTTTCCAGCGACATCGTGACCTTTCCTCCCCGACACCCCTCCGGCGTGAGGGCGCTTTCCGCCCGTTGTCGCTTTCCGGAGTGGGACAGGAATGGCAAGGAGGAACTTCGCGATGTTCAGACGCGTTTTCGGAAACGGATGGACCCTCGTGCTGGGGTCGTTGCTGCTGGTGGGAACGAGCCTGCGGGCCGATCCCCCCGCGGGAAACCCGGGACAGGGTCACGGACGCCCCGGCGTCGAGCTCGACTCGGAGGCGACGCCGCTCCAGAAAGCTCTGGAGCAGGCGATCGACAGGAAGAAGGAGCGCGAGAGCGCCGTCGACCCGGCCTGCGCGAACGCCCTCGCGAGCGGCGACGAGCGTCGCATCGCGCGGCAGTGCAGGGTGCCGGAGATCGACACGGAGATCCTCGAGGGCTCCGAGTGCCCCGACTGTGGCGACCGCGTCAACCCTAACGGCAGGGTGGTGGGCAAGAAGACCAAGACCCGCACGACGCTGGTCTACGAGGGCCCGGACCAGCGCGGCGTCCCCGCCTGGAACCGGCCCGCGTTCCGCCGGCCCGACGTCGGCGCCATCGGCGACGCGGTCTCGAACCGCGGTCTCGGCGCCGCGGGCGGACCCCGGCTGCGCAACGCCGTCATGTTCCCCGACTCCGCGATCAACGAGGACCGGGATTGCATCGACGAGATCACCGGGGAGCACCTCGGAGGATTCTCGAACGGCCAGGTCGTGGCCGACGGCGAGCCGGGCTCGTGCTTCGAGGTCTCGGGGCCCCTCAAACAGACCCTCGGACCCGCGGCGGGAGGTTGCGAGCACCTGCCGTCCGGAACGCTGCTTCCCGCGGCGCCGGACGACGGCGAGGAAGACCTGTGCTTCGAGGCGGACGGGGCTCCCAAGGCGACCTCTCTCGTGCCGTCGATCGACGAGGACGGCCCCGACTTCATCGACGACGACCGCGACGGCTCGTTCAACGAGGATCCGGCGAACGGCATCAACGACGACAACGACTGCATCGACGCCTCGGGAACGGTCCATCGCGACGCCGAGTGCCTCGACGGCACGGGTGCGCTGCGGGAGGATCGCGTCGAGCTGATCGACGAAGACGACGTGGACGCGATCGACCAGGACGGCGACGGCCGTTCCGACGAGGATCCGCCCGCCACGGATCTCATGGGCGGCTGCCGGGACTTCGGTGCGTCGCGCGGTCTTCCTCCGGGACTCGGCGACGTCGCCGGCGACGAGTGCGACCTCGGCCGCGCGATCAAGGCCGAGGTCAACCGGCAATCGATGGCGCAGTACGGGAAGAAGCTGTTCAGGGCGAACGACAACGGCGAGGACGACGACACCGTCGCCGACGACTTCGACGGAGACGGCATGCCCGACAGCATCGACTTCGGGGCGGAGATGCGGAAGGTCGTGATGACCGAGGCCCTGGTCGCCTCCTGCGAGGACGACCAGGCGACCCTGGTCGAAGGACAGTGCGTCTCGCCGCCCGCCGAGGCTCGGTCCTCGTCGTCGTCGTCCGCGGTGGACTCGACCGACATGCCGTCCACGCTGCGTCAGTCCATGATGATGGGGTTCACCTTCGCCCCGCCGGTCCTGGAGTGGGGCTACCGCTACCAGGAGTACGCCTGTCTCAACCTGCTGTTCGGGGAGGTGTGCTTCGAGCTGTTCTACGCCCGGATCGGATACGAGTTCGATGTGGCGGTCGGGCTTCGGCTTCCGGTGGAGGTCGAGGTCACCGACATTCCGTCCGATTCCGTCCTGGCCGGCCAGGAGATCATGCTCAACACCAAGGTCACGCCGCTCGACTTCACGGCGGAGCAGTACCGGCAGTTCTGCGAGGACAACGATCTCGCGGACGGCCTCCTGATCGCCGACTGCGACCGGTTCTCGTTCCCCAACTTCTTCGACACCCTGGATCCGTTCGTGGCCCCGGGCGAGGTCGACGGCGACGAGTTCGTCGCGCACTACGTGATCTTCGCCGGAGTGATCGTGCGGGTGGTGGGCATCCCGATCATCCAGTGGGGCATCGACTCGTCCGTCGATCTCCCCACGATGTGCTCCCTGATCCAGACCCAGGCCCAAGGGCTCGACCTGCTGAAGTTCGGAAAGGACTTGGTCCAGACCCAGAATCTCCACCACGCCCTCAAGAACCAGCTCGTGGACTGCGGCAGCTTCACGACACCGTTCGGGATCGAGCCGAACGACATCACCGGCATCCCCGAGCTGCGGGTCTTCCCGATCGGCGCGTCCTACGACATCGGCGCCGACTGCCTGGAAGCGGCCGTCCAAGGCAAGACCGTCACGATCGGCGGCAAGACCTATCCGATCTGCACCAACCTCATCCTGGGGGTGAACGGAGCCAGTCTCGGAATCGGGCTGGGGTTGGAGTTCACCGCCGGGTCGCAGCTCGTCACGGCACAGAGCGACGCCGCGGGCGACGGCCGCCTCGACGCCCCCGACCCCGAGGTGCGCTGGGAGCGCTCGTCGAACGAGGACGACAGCACGGTCGCGATCGGACCCTTCACGGTCGACAACTTCGATCCGACGCCGTTTCGCGACACCGCGACGCTGTCCCTCGACGACCTGACGTACCACCTCAACGCCTTCCAGCTCGGCCTGACGGCGGACATCGAGTTCGGCGGCATCCTGTTCTTCATCCCGGACATCGAGGGCATTCCGATCTACAACTTCGTCTTCAATACCGGGGATCTGGGGATCCCGATCGGGCAGCACGCGGGAACGTCACCCCTCGAGATCACGGTGCCGGTCGAGAACTACGCCCTCGCCCTCGACGCCACGCCGATGCCCCCGGATGCCGCCGACGCCCCCCTGGCGATCAAACCGGGGGAGTTCGGCGAGTACCTGGTGCAGGTGACGAACCTCGGGAGCGTCCCGGGCGATTTCGACAACTTCGCGCGCGCCCTCTCGAACCGCCCCGACCAGTCCGAGCCGTTCGTCTTCGCGATCAACCCCAACACCGACTTCGATTGCCAGGACGCGGCCGGGACCGTGTTCCGCGGCTACCCCTACGACGGTGTCGCGGACGACTGCTACGACGGCGCCGGGAACGTGCGCCCCGACCGCACGGAGCTCATCGACGAGGATCCCATCGGCCCACCCGGCGCCCTCGAGGCCGAGAAGGACGAGGACGGTGACGGTGTTGCCGACGAGGACCCGCTCGACGATTGGCGCACGGTGCCGGAGGCCGAGGTCTTCGCGCAGCGCCGGATCCTCGGCGTGCAGCCCTACACGACCTCCGGTCCGCCGGAGACGGACACGGCCGGCTCGCTGGTCCTCGCCGTGAGCCCGTTCCGGCATCCGCTGACGGCGCCGGGGATCTACCCGGTGCGTGTCGCGGCCGACAGCCTCCAGGCGCGCCAGCTCGGGCTCGACGCGATCGATCCGTCGGGCAACTTCCGCCTCGACGCGAGCGACGTCGTGTTCATCGAGGTGGCGTCGTTCTTCGAGCCGACGGTCGGCGGCGCGCCCGAGGCCACCCTGGGAGGTCCCGGGACGGTCCACGAGCTGCTCGTCGAGGGCATCAACGACGGCAACGCCGAGGACTCCATCGTGCTCGGCACGCGCTTCGCCGATTTCAACCTGACGGGCTGCACGCTCACGACCCTCGGAACCGATCCGGGCTGTCCTCATCGTGCGGTCCCGACCGCGATCCCCGCGGACTGGACCACCGTCGCCGGGCTTCCCGGACAGATGGGCCCGCTGAACCCGCTGCAGTCGGAGCGGGCCGCCTTCCAGGTCGCCGTGCCCGCCGACTGGGCCGGCCTCGAGGACACGACCTATCAGATCGTCGTCGCCGGAACGAGCACCGCGGACACGGCGATCCCGCCGGCCTCGAGCTCCGTGGTCTTCGAGCACACCGTGATCGCGACCATGGAGAGCAAGACGCGCTACGTCGGCCTCGAGATCGAGGAACTGATCGCCGAGATCGAGCGGGCCAACGCGGAGGGCATCTCCACCGGCGGGCTGCTGCCGATCTCGCTCGAGCCGGCTCACCGGGCCTACGAGAGGGCGCTCGAGCGCACCCAGGTCGGGAACCTTGCGGGCGCCCAGCGGGCCCACCGCACCAACCAGCAGATCGTGGAGGCGTTCCTACTTGCCCTGGGCGACGGGCATTCGATCCCGGTGGACAGGGTCGCCGACTGGAGCGCCCGGGCGCAGGCGATCCTCCAGGATCTGGCGCTCGCCGCGACGAGCGAGCTGTAACGCAGGCACCGCGAGGTGGGGGGCTGCCCTTGTTGCAGCCCCCCACCTCCAGCTAGTCGCTCCACACGAAGGGAAACGCCGATCCCCCCGACAGGGACCCGATCCCCAGATCGCCGAAGGGGTTCGTGCCGACCGGCGTGACCTCTCTCAGCCTTGGCACCGTCCGGATCGCATCGCACGCCACGAACGGGCTGCCCGCGATGATCCCGCTCAGGCAGGCTTCCGTATCTCCGTACGCGATGCCCGTGTCCTCGATCCGGAACTTCGCCACCAGATCCACATGGCCGTCGAGGTCGACGTCCTCGTAGCGCGCCGCCCTCGCCGGCCGGGCTTCGTCCGGTCCGAAGCGCAGCGTCCCCGGAACGACGTCGTGGACGTCCACCAGCTCCGTTCCGAGCACGGCGACGGTGATGACGCCCTGGGCCTCGGGATCGACGGCATTGACTCCCTCGCCCGGCTTGATGTCGATCCGCTCGACGTCGCACGGGTCGCCGCGCCCGTCGGCATCGGCGTCGGCCTGCGTGGGGTTGGGGAGGCCGGGGCAGTTGTCGGTGGTGACCGCGAGCGCGTAATCGCCCAGGGTCATCGCCTCGCCATGGCTCTTGACGAACTCGAGAAGGGCGAGCCAGTTCTCCCAACGCGCCGGATCCACCATGTTGTTCTCGCGGTTGACTCCACCGGGGGCCGCCGCGCACGGCGCCAGGCGGTCGAGGTCGTTGCAATACCGGGTCGACCACTCGACCTCCTCGATCAGCCACGTGTTGAGCCCGCCCCACTCGGTGATCGAGTCCAGGAAGCCCTCGTAGGTCATCCCCATGGGCGGGTCCGGATCGACCTGGCGATCGGCGCTGGCGTGGTACATCCCGAACGGATCGAGAGCTTCGTGATGCGAGCCTTCCGGGGTGAAGACCGGGCTGTTCTCTTCGAATATGGAGGCGCTGAAGGACAGCATGCCCAGCCGCGCGGTCGCGTCCCGGGACGCCGTGTCCGAGGCGTTGTACGGCGGCGCGTAGGAGATCAGCGGACGCGCCGCGTCGCTCCAGTCGATCGTCGGTGAGGCGAGCGGATCCGCGCCGGAGTCCTGGATCCACGGGTCCAGGGCGTAGTCGCCGAGGATCGTGCGTCGCCCGACGCGCAGGAGCTGGTGAACGGCCGCCGGCGGCAGGCCGCAGGTCTCGCACGAATAGAAGTTGCGCGTCGGATCCGTGGCCCAGTCCCCGAGGGGCGTGTTGTTGGCGTGGTAGGTCCCGTGCTGCGCGATCTCGAGGTTGGGGCTCGAGTTGCGATCGTTGATCCACGCGATCGGGTCGGGATCGCCGAAGGCGTTGAAGATCTGCTTGGGTATCAGCACCAGGGAGATCGGCACCTCCATCCCGCCCATGAGATCCGATGGGATCTGGTAGTCCGGATCCGCAGGCGAGTCGCCGATGCCGTTGTAGCTGTCGTACTTCTTCGCCTCCCATTCCCCGGGTGCGAGCACCGCGGCGTCCGTCATGACCTGCGTGAACTCGTTCTGGAACACGCGTCCCAGCGCGTCGATCCGGACGATGAAATGCGTGTCGCTGCGCGCCCAGCGCGCTTTCGCGTCGAACGCCAGTGCCGTCAGCTCCGGGTCCGCGGGCCCGTCCAGGACGCCGTCGCCGTCGCCGTCGAGGTCGTTCAACGGATCGCAGGCGTCGCCCACCCCGTCGAGGTCGCCGTCGAGCTGCGAGCCGTCGGCCACGAACGGGCAGATGTCGGCGCCGTCGTCGACACCGTCGTCATCGTCGTCGAGATCGGCCGGATCCCCCAGCCCGTCGTGGTCGTTGTCGAGCTGGTCGAGGCGGTTCAACGAGCCGTCGGTGTTCAGATCGACGATCGGCGGGTTGTAGTGCACGGGCGCGTTGTCGAACGTGTCGACGATGCCGTCGCCGTCGGTGTCGTTGAGGTCGGTGAACAGCCCCCAGACCTCGCCCTGGTAGTTTCCGTACGCGACGTCGAGCGCCAGGTCGACCCACGGGTCGAGCTGCCCGACCGCGAGACCTCGTGCGTTGGCGCCCATGTTGCCGACCACGCCGCCGTTCTGGAAGGTCGGCCGGCCCAGCGCATCCGGTCCGTCGTTGACCCACACCTCGACCTGCGAGGGGATGGTGGTGCCGTCCGCGTTCTCGACCACGGTTGCGAAGTCCACCAGGCCGTCGCTGTTGAGGTCGCCGGTGGCCAGCGAAGCGTGGTAGGGGAAGACCGCGTGCAAGCGGTTGTACGCGTAGGGTCGCGTCGCGATGGTGTCGTAGCGAATGGGCGAAAACACCCCACTGCCGTCGTTCTCGTAGACGTAGAGGTAGTCCGCGCGGTCGGTGACCAGGAGGTCCGGATCGCCGTCGGTATCGACGTCCCCGAAGGCCAGTCCATACGCGTGGAGGTACGACAGCGGAGGGAAGTAGGGCGGATCTTCGGGATCCGGAGTGAAGCCGCGATTCACACCGGAGATGATGACCTCCGGGACCCAGGCGAGAGCACCTCCGGTGATCTCCAGTTGGTTGCGGAACAGCGTGACGTCCGCGCGCGAGTTGCTCGACGTGGTGATGTCCCCCGCGACCAGATCCACGTCGCCGTCCCCGTCGACGTCGGCCGCCGCCAGGACCGTGGGGTCGGTGCCGGCGTTGCCCACCAGCGCCCCGAGCTGCGGAAAGCCCGAGGAGTCGAAAGTCCCGTCCCCGTTTCCGAGATAGAGCAGGACGTCGCCGTCCCCGGCACCGGTCGCGGACCCGAGAGTGCGCGCCAGGGCAAAGTCTCGGAAGCCGTCGAGATCGAAATCGCCGGCCGCGACGGCATAGGCGTCGTGGAACGTCATGTTGATGACCACGCCGTTGTCGACGAACGTGCCGTCCCCCACGCCGAGGAACAGATGGACATCGCCGAACGTGTCTCCGGAGATGATGTCGTGGATGCCGTCGCCGTTGAAGTCGGCGATGGCAAGGCCCCAGGCCCTCGTACGGCCGTCGACGTCTTCCAGGAATCCCTGGGAGAAGGCCGGGAAAAGGGCGGCGCTCGACGTGGGCGCTCCCGCGATCGCGACGAGCACCGCGAGGAGTCCGAAGCGGAAGATCGATCCCGTGGCTCGCAAACGTCCGACACTCATGTTGCTGCCTCCTGGTCGTTGATTCAGACAAAGACTCACGAACACGCGCGCGTCTCGAGGGTGCTCCCCGATTCACACGACTCTGCCCGCGCGCCGCGGGAGTGACGGTGTCGGGCGAGGTTGTAGGGTTACGTTGTCAGGCTAGCGCGTGAACGCCGCGGGGGGAACGCTCCCTCCCGACGGAAACGGTCCTTTATCGGGGAGTCCGAGAAGCACTGGGTGCGCTTCGTCTGGAAGCACCGCAGGAGATGTCGTCCCCGGGGTAGGGCATCTATCCCCAGCTTTGGATCCGAAGTCCCTTGAAGACACGAAAGTGGGTCTTGTTGCCGGTGACGAGCACCAGGTCGTGCACGCTTGCGATTGCCGCGATCTGGCCGTCGATGAACGAAGGCTTTCCGGCGGCCTCCAGTCTTGCCCGCTCGCGGGCATGCCATTCGGCCGCGGTGCGTCCGTACTCCAGGATCGGGAAGCTTGCCAGTACCACTTCTTCCAGGTAACGCTCGATCGCCGCTCGTCGGCGCGACCTGGGGAGGCGGCAACACCCGAACTGCAGCTCGTGCCACGCGATCGAAGCGATCGCCGCCTCCCCCTCGTGACGGCGCAGTCGTCGCAATGTGGCCGGAGCCGGACTGGGCCTGAGCGGCTCGGACACGACGTTCGTGTCCAGCAGAAACCTGATGCTCACAAGTCGACCTCGCGACCGTGGGTGTCGTCCCGAGCACCGGCAAAGAGCCGGTCGGGATCGATGTCCAGCTCCTCGAGGTCGAACTGCCGCCTGAAGTCTCCGTAGGCCTCCGAGAATCTGCGATATTGCAAGGTGAGCCGCTCATACTGCCGGCGACCGATCAACACGGCGACGGGCTCTCCTCGGCGTGTCAGCTCGACGGCCTTTCCGGCCTCGGCGGCGCGCACCAGGCTCGGCAGGCTGTTCCGTGCCTCCGCAATGGAATGCTGTGTGGCCACGACCGACTCCTCATGTACATCTTCATGTACACCCTACGTTCTTTTCCGAACGGCGCAAGATGGCGCGATGGCGCGTGCCGGGTTGACAACCGGGTGGAAGGACGTAGAACATAGGCGCCCCCCGAAAAACCGGCAGCGCCCTCGCGGATTCACCGCGGGCCAGGAGGTAGGAGCGATGAGCGATCGTCGAGAGCTTGGGATCCTTCGTGGCATGGTCCTCGCGGCGGTGACGCTGCTGCTCGCGGCCGGGGCGGTGACGCCCGTCGCGGCGCGGGACGTCCGGCCCGGTGTCGTGGTGGTGCAGCTCGTGGAGCCCGCCCAGCCACGGGGGCTCGAAAGCGGCGTTGCGGGGCTGGACTCGCTGGCGCGGGCCTACGGCCTCACGGGGATCCGCCCCGCCTTCGCCCTCGACTGGAGCCGCAACGCCGACCTCAAGCGCCGCTTCGGCCTCGACCGCTTCGTGGTGCTGCAGTTCCCGGACGACGCGCCGGTGGTCGAGATCGCAGCGCGACTGTCGCAGGTCGAAGGTGTCGCGCACGCCGAGCCCGACGTGATCGGCCGCGGCGGGCAGGTGCCCCCGAACGACACGCACTACCCGGACCAGTGGCACCTGGACAACACCGGCCAGATCGGGGGGACGCCGGGAGCGGACGTTTCCGCCGTCGAGGGCTGGGCATTCGGCACCGGCGACCCGTCGGTCGTGGTCGCGGTTCTGGACACCGGGATCGATTCCGCCCACCCCGAGTTCGCCGGCCGCATCCTCCCGGGGTTCGACTTCGTCAACGAGGACGCCGACCCCGAGGCCGACCATTCCCACGGCACCCTGGTCGCGGGCATCACCCTGGCGAACGCCAACAACGCCCTTCAGGTCGCGGGCCTGGACTGGAGCGCCAAGCTCATGCCCCTGAAGGTGCTCAACGCCAGCAACCTCGGCGCGACCACCGACCTGGTCGACGCCCTGATGTGGGCGGCCGACAACGGCGCGGACGTCATCAACATGAGCCTGATCAACTACCCGTGCTCGGGCGTCCTGACCAACGCGGTGCAGTACGCGGTCGCGGCGGGCTGCGTGCCGGTGGCCTCGGCGGGCAACGGCGGCATCGGGAACGCCGATACCTCGGGCCCGGGCTGCATCCCCGAGACCCTGTCGGTGGGAGCGACCAACAACCGCGATCTGCGTGCGTCGTTCTCCGCCACCGGCGCCGCCCTCGACGTGACCGCTCCGGGCGAGGGCGTGCGCACCGTCCAGTACCACATCTACAGCGACGGCTTCTTCAACTTCAGCGGGACCAGCGCCGCGGCGCCCGTGGCCGCCGGCATCGCCGCCCTCGTGCGCGGGCTCGACCCGACCCTGACGGTGGACGAGGTGCGCGCGCTGCTCGAGAGCAACGCCGACGACATGGTCGGCCCGCCCTCGGAGGACGTCTTGGGGCGCGACGACTCCTTCGGCTGGGGCCGCGCCAACCTGCGCGAGGCCCTCGCGGCCGTCGACCCCGACCCCCTGCGCCGCGGACGGGTGCGCCCCGGCACGCTGGGGCCCGGCGGCAGCGCGCTGTTCTCCGTGGTCTACACCAGCCCGTCGTCCACCCCTCCCGACTTCGTCCAGGTGGTGCTCTCGGGACCGCAACCCGGGACCTTCGCCATGAGCCCCTCGTCGTCCGCCGTCTCGACCCATCCCGCGTTGAGGGACGGCGACCTGACGAACGGGGAACAGTACGAGGCCAGCGTCGTCCTGGGCACCCCCGGGGCGTACGCCTTCCACTTCGAGGCCGAGGAGGCCGGCTCGCCGCTGCGCCATCCGGCGGCCGGCGAGATCTCCGGCCCCGACGTCACCCAGGTGCTGGCCGACGACGTCGCGATCGCCGAGACCGAGGTGGACTCCACGATCGTGTTCGGCGACTTCACCTCGACCTTCGCTCTCGACAACGACTCGGAGGGCATCGAAGAGGTCAGCAGCGTTGGCGGGCCGCCCTCGCAGCGTTACAGCACGCTCGATCACCGCTACGAGTTCGACGTCACCGGCGGGGACCAGGTGATCTTCCACGTCAACGCTAACCGCGTGGCGTTCTGGCCCCTGGAGGACGACCGCTACCTGTTCTCGTACTCCGCCGACGGCGGCGCCTCGTGGACGCCGATGCTCACGGTCACCGAGACTCCCGCGGGCACCTACCAGACCTTCGTCGTCCCGGGAGGCGCGCAGGGTCAGGTGGTGGTGCGCGTCGAGGACACGGACAGCACGCCGGGGAACACCGGCAACGACCGCCTGTTCATCGACCACATGTTCTTCCGCTCCGAGATCGTCCCCGGCGGAGGCGTGACCGTCCACGTCGCCTCTCAGAGCGTGGTGAGGGTCTCCGTGGGAGGGCCCAACCGGCGCGCCGAGGACACGGTCGTGATCCACGACCAGGACGGGCAGCCGGTCGCCGGCGCGCAGGTCACCGCGAGCTACACCGGCCCGACCTCCGGGACGGCCACGGGCGTCACCGACGCCTCCGGGGCCGTCGTGCTCGCCAGCGAGAAGACCAAGAACAACCTCGGGCTGGAGTGGTGCTTCACGGTGACCGGCGTCACCGCGGCCGGGGCGACCTACGACCCGCAGGCCAACGTCGTCACGACCCAGTGCGAGAGCGGGCCGCAGTAGGGCGAGGATCCGCCGGCGGACGCCGAGGAGCCCGCGACCGAGCACCTCGTCGGGCGCAGCTTGAAACGCGCGTGTGTGAGTGCGCCTTCCAGCGGATCAGGGAAATGGCATGCGGGCCGGCTGGCGCAATCCGAGAGCCTACTCGTTGGCCCAAGAGTCGGCGAGCATCCATTGATAGGCCGGCTGCACGGTCACGCCCGCCGGGGGGCTGCCGCCAGGGGCTCCGTCGCGCGTCAGCGTCAGCAGCCACGGCCGCGCGTCCGGGTGCGCCTGCCGCGCTTCCTCGAGCGCGCGAAGCTCGCGCGCCGCAGTGTCCGCGGCGCTGGCGTCGGCGCACAGTCGCTTTACCCGGCAGCCCGATCCGCCCGTGCACCCGGCGTGGAGTGCCCTCCGGCAGCGCGGCGACCAGCGAGCCGGCCAGAATGTCGGTCAGCGCCCGGCGCGAATCCTCCGAGAGGCCTCCAGCCATGGAGAGTCTTTCTCCTTCCTGGAAGGAGAATATGAGTTAGCTCTCTCCCTGTGGGAAGGAGAATTGCCGGCGCCGGCTCATTCCGGCCAACGTGGTGCGGAGCTTGTTGCGGAGCCACACCTAACATACTGAGCGACACGGAGATGGAGGTTCGTCCGCAGGCCGCGCGTGGCTGGCAGCCTCAACCCCACTCAGCCTTGTCGGAACGCAGTGGCTTGCCGGAGATCGGTGCAACAAGCTCCGCACCACGTTGGTATGATCTCCGCCGCATGGGTTTCCGGCCGAGTGCCAAGATCCGACCTTGAAAGGGGGGAACCGCATGACTCCCACAGGCGGAGGAACCAAGCTTCGCTTCGAGCCCCCGGGCCCCGGCTTCTGGGAGCTCGACCCCGTTCACTTTCCGCGCCCGGCGACGCGCTACTGGACCGAGGTCCATCCCGGGGCCTTCCAGCGCGGCACGAGCGAGTTCGCCCGGTCCTACGGCATGTTGATCGACGGGCTCGGGATGGCGTACGTCAACGGCTTCGCGTACCGGATGGTGAGGCCGGCACCGGAAGGTGAGCTTCCCGAGCGCTTCAAGCGCGCGGAGGAGGTCTTCCAGAAGAAGTACTGGCGACAGCAGTTTCGCGACTGGAACGAGACGTTCAAGCCGGCCTCGATGAAGGCTCACCGCGAGCTGCAGTCGGTCGACCCCGACGGGCTCTCCGACGACGCGCTCGCCGCGCATCTGACGCGCTGCCGCGATCACCACGCGGAGATGCTCTATCAGCACATGCGCTTCACCGCCGCCGCGGTCGTCCCGACGGGGGACTTCCTCGCGCACGTCGGAGACTGGACCGGCCTCCCGCCCGCCGAGCTGCTCGGCCTGATGCGCGGCACGTCGCCCACGTCGGCGGGCGCGTCCGCGCAGCTCGGGCAGCTCATCGCCGCGATCCGGCAGGATCCTCGCGCCCAGCAGCGGCTCGACACGGAGGACGATCCCGGTAGCACGCTCGAGGCCTTGCGCTCGCTCGATCGTGGCACCGGAGCGGCCGTGTCCGCGTATCTCGACCTCGTCGGGTACCGGTTGCTCGACGGCTTCGATATCTCGAACCCGTTCGCGCTGGAGCAGCCGGACGCGCTGCGCCGCGCCATTCGTGCCGCCGTCGCGGGGAAGGTCGCCGACGCGTCGGACGTCGAAGGGCGGATCGCCGGCGTGCGCGCGAAGGTGCCCGAGAAGCACCGGGCGCAGTTCGACGAGCTGGTCGAGGAGGCTCGGCTCACCTACTCGCTTCGCGACGAGCGCGGGGTGTTCAGCGACATCTGGGCCTCCGGTCTCATGCGGCGGGCCGTGCTCGCGGGCGGCCGCCGGCTGGCCGCCAAGGGGCGGATCCACGAAGCCGTTCACTTCGTCGACGCGGGCCTCGATGAGATGCGCGCGCTGCTGTCCGGCGCGGACGAGCCCTCGGCGGACGAGCTCGCGAAGCGCTGCGAATATCGCGCGTCGCACAGCGCCAAGGAAGCCCCGGCGGCGATGGGCACGCCACCTCCTCCGCCGGACCTGTCCGGGTTGCCGCCCGCCGCCGGACGCATCATGCGCGCGATCGGTATCGCGCTGGGCGCCGTGTTCGGCAGTTCCGAGGCGGCGCACGAGAAACACATGCTGCGGGGGCTGGCGGCGAGCCGGGGCGTCTACGAAGGCCCGGCACGCCGCGTCTCCCATCCCTCGGAGTTCGACCGGATGGTCAAGGGCGACGTCCTGGTCACCGAATCGACGACCGAAGCGTTCAACATCCTCCTGCCGTTGCTCGGGGCGATCGTGACGGACAGCGGCGGCCTGCTGTCGCACTCCGCGATTGTCGCGCGCGAGTACGGGATTCCCGGCGTGGTCGGGACGCGCGAGGCGACCGAGCGCATCAAAGACGGGGCGCGGGTGCGCGTCGACGGCGACGCCGGCGAGGTCACGGTGCTCGGGTGAAGCGAGTCGTTCCTCTCGAGAAGGCGCTCGACGACACGATCTTCGGCTCGAAGGCGGTCGGGCTCGGGCAGGCGATCCGGGACGGTCTCCCGGTCCCGCCCGGTGTCGCGCTCTCCGGCTCGATCGTCGAGGCCGTCGCTGCGGGGGAGCAGCCCGCGATCAAGGAGGTCGCCAAATGGGTCGAGCCGCTGGGCGGCCCGCTGGCCGTGCGCTCGTCCGCGGTGGACGAGGACGGCGCCGCGGCGAGCTTCGCCGGGCAGCACCTGACGCTGCTCAACGTTCCGTCGGCCGCGGAGCTGGGCTCGGCGCTGAGCAAGATCTGGTGGTCGGCGAACTCGGACTCGGCGATCACGTATCGGAAGAAGGTCGGCCTGTTCACTCGCCCGAGCGTCGGCGTCGTCGTCCAGGCGCTCCTCGATCCCGATACCGCGGGGGTCATGTTCACGAGGAACCCCGTCACCGGGGCCGACGAGCGCGTGATCGAGGCGAGCTGGGGGCTCGGCGAGGCGGTCGTCGCGGGCATCGTGATCCCCGACCACTACCGCGTGGATCGTTCGGGTCAGGTGCTCGAGCGCAAGGCGGGGCTCAAGAGGGTCGCGGTCCGCACCGTTCCGGGCGGCGGCACGGTCGAGGAGCAAGTTGCACCCGAGCTCGTCGAGCGGCTGTGCCTCGACGACGACCGGCTCCAGGAGCTGAACCGGCTCGCCGAAAGGTGCGAACAGGTCTACGGACCTGCTCGCGACGTCGAATGGGCGATCGCCGGCGGGACGCTCTATCTCCTTCAGTGCCGGGCGATCACGCAGGCAGGGCGCTGACGCATGCGAGGCGCTCCCGTCGAAGTCCTGCGGCGTGTCCCGCTGTTCTCCGACCTGACCAAGCGCGAGGTCCAGCAGATCGCGCGCCTGTTCAAGGAGCGTCGTTTCGCCGCGGGTGAGACCGTCGTCCAGGAGGGCTCGGGCGGGGCCGCCTTCTTCGTGATCGTGTCCGGTGAGGCCACGGTTCTCATCCGCGGCAAAAAGAAGAAGATCTTGAAGGCGGACGACTATTTCGGCGAGATCGCGCTGATCGACGACGGCCCGCGCATGGCGACGATCGCCGCCACGAGCGACCTCGTATGCTATGGCCTGACCTACTGGGACTTCCGCCCGGTCGTGGAGGCGAACGGCGTCATCGGCTGGAAGCTGCTGCAGCGCATGGCGAAGATGCTCCGCGAGGCCCGGGAAGACTAGTCTCGGTCGCGCTCGCGCTTCTGTTGCGGGACCGCATCGAAGCTACTTTCCGCGGACCCGTAACGTCATCACCGAACCAGCACAACGCTTTCGTGGACTTGGAGTCGACGGCGCACGATGCGTGGCGCGCCGCGTAGCTGCGACGCGTTGCGTCAACCCAGGCGTAGAAGTGACCGATATCGAGGCCTTGAAGATCGCCCCTCAGCTTGCAGCATGGAGGTCAAGCCAAGCGGCCGAGCGCACCGCCACCCCCCTTCCCGCGGGATCGTGGATAACGGTGGTCTTCGTTGTCGGAGTTTCCTGGTGATGAAGCCACGCTCGGCCGGAGGTCCGCGGCTACACTCGCCGCAACGAGTCGTCAGAGCCCAGGCAGAGGAGGACCTCCGATGAACCGATCGACATGCATGCTCGTAGTCTTCACGATCGTCGCGCTCTCGTTCGTCTCCGCGGCGGTCGCGCAGACCTCGTTCACCGAGGTCACGCCCACCACCGGCACCCTGTGGGTCACGGGCGCCGACGAGGATTTCTGGATCAACTCGGTCGCCCCCGCCGACGTGGACGGGGATGGCGACCTCGACCTCGCCGTCCTCGGCTTCTACGTCGTGTACTTCGGCGAGGGTGAGCGACCTGCTCGTGATCTTCATGAACCAAGGCCCCGATGCGAGCGGGCGCTGGGTGTTCGCGGAGGAGACCGTTCCACTGGCGTGGATCGTGGGGTCTCGACGGTCGGGACATCGAGCGGACGGGACCGGCGGCCGGCGGAGCGTCGGGCGTGTGTGGCGTGAGCGCGAAGAGTCTGGCGAACAGCTGCGGGAGCTAGCGGAGAGCGCGGTACTTCCCACGCGGCGCCACCCCCCTTGCTTGCGCCGCTCAACTCGTTGAGTAAAACTACTCAACATGGTGAGCAAAAAGCCAGGGTCCTTCCGACGCCCCCACGCGGCGGACCTTGCCCGACGCCTCGCCGAGCCACGGCGCTTCATTCAGGTCGTGGCGGGGGCGCGGCAAGTGGGGAAGACCACCTTGGTCGAGCAGGTTACCGCTGACGCCGCGCTCCCGGTGCGTTACGCGAGCGCCGACGAGCCGACGCTGCGCGGACCGGATTGGATCGCCACGCAGTGGGAGGCTGCCCGGGTCGCCGCCGGTCGGACCGGCGCGATCCTCGTCCTCGACGAGGTGCAGAAGGCCTCGGGCTGGTCCGAGTCGGTGAAGCGGCTGTGGGACGAGGACGCGCGAGCCAAGCGCCCGCTCAAGGTGGTGTTGCTCGGCTCCGCTCCGCTCCTCGTCCAGAAGGGGCTCACCGAGAGCCTGGCCGGACGCTTCGAGGTGCTGCACCTCCCGCACTGGTCGTTCGCCGAGATGCGCGCCGCGTTCGGCTTCTCCCTCGATCAGTATCTTTACTTCGGCGGCTATCCGGGCGCGGCCCCGCTCGTAGGCGAGCCGGCCCGCTGGCGGCGTTACATCCTCGACGCGCTGGTCGAGACCACGATCGCGCGTGACGTGCTGCTGCTCACCCGCGTGGACAAGCCCGCCCTCCTGCGTCGCCTCTTCGAGCTGGGCTGCCGCTACTCGGGGCAGGTGTTGTCCTACACCAAGATGCTCGGCCAGCTTCACGACGCGGGGAACACCACGACACTCGCGCACTACCTGGACCTCCTCGCCGGCGCGGGGCTCCTGGTCGGACTCGCCAAGTACTCCGGCCGCGCCGCGCGCCAGCGGGGCTCGAGTCCGAAGCTTCAAGTCCTCAACGCCGCGCTGATGAGCGCCCAGTCGGGGCTCGCGTTCGAGGAGAATCGCGCGGATCGGGAGCGGTGGGGACGCCTGGTCGAATCGGCCGTCGGCGCCCACCTCGCCAACGCGGCCGCCGCCGGGGAATTCGAGCTCACCTACTGGCGCGAGCGCAACCATGAAGTGGACTTCGTGGTCCGGTCCGGGCGTGTTGTGGCCGCCATCGAGGTGAAGACCGGCCGCAGCCGCGGCCGCGACACCCACGCCGGTCTCGCGGCGTTCGCGGCGGCGTTCGAGCGCAAGCCGACTCGGAAGCTCCTCGTGGGAGAGGGCGGGATTCCGGTGGAGGAGTTCTTGCTCGAGCCGGCCGCACACTGGGTCACCTCTCCGGGCGCAGGACGAGGGTGAAAGCGCCCCAGCACGCGGGGTCCGGGCTGCGCTGAGCGACCTCGCGCTGGGCGAGGGCCAGGGCCTCGACGGGATCCCGTCCCTCCCGGAGTTCCTGGTGGAAGGCGAGCATCAGCCTCGCGGTGGTCGCGTCGTCGGCGCGCCACAGGCTGGCCGCGACTGCTCGCGCACCCGCGCGCAGGAAGGCCCACGTGAGGCCGATCACGCCCTCGCCGGGGACGACCTCGCCTTCTCCCGTGCGGCACGCGGAGAGCACGACCAGGCTGGGCCCCAAGGAGAGACGCGACACCTCGTCGAAGCCCACGCTCGCCCCGCGGGACAGGATCACGGCGCAGCGCGCGGGATCGCTCGTGGACGCGATCGCGTGTGTCGCGAGGTGCAGCGTGTGGAAGCGCTCGAGCGGCAAGTCCCTCCACGACTCGGGGGAGAACGCGTCGCGTCTCAGGACGACGCTCTCCTGGCCGTCCCATAGGTCGGCGATTCCCTGCAGTTCTCGCGCGGCGAAGGGCAGCTCGGGGAAGGCGCCGGCGGGATCTGGAAACGGGTCTCCCGCCAGGAGCAGGGGAGCGCGAGACTCTTTCCACGCGGGAGGCGCCCCGGCCATCGGAAGCACCGCGGTCTCCGCGATCTCTCCGAGGTAGCGCGATCGCCCATCTCCCCCCGCGCCGGCCGGCAGCGGGAACGTGGCCGGCGGTATCGAGGCCAGCTCCCGGTCGGGGATCACGTAGACGCGCCGCGCGCCGGCGAGCAAGTCGCCCACGGGCGCCAAGAGGAGCCGCCCCAGATCGCTTGCCTGCTCGCCACGAGACGGCGATGCTCCGCACGCCTCCGCTCGCGGCCGCGCCAGGCCCTCGCGGTAGCGGAGCAAGGGCGCGCGCAGCGTGCGCCAGCCGCCAACGACCGCCGCACGGACGGCGTCGCGGCCGACGGCCACGATCACGCCGTGATCCTCACCGATCAGATAGTCGAGAAGTACCTCACCTGAGCCGAGGCCGTGCTGCAAAGCGTCGAGGCTCGCCGTCTCCGATGCAGCGGCCTGCGGCCGGCCCGAGAGCCGGCGCAGGGCACGAGCGTGCGCTTTCTCCACGACGGCCAGGATGCGGGCCACCTCGCGCGGATCCCGCGCGCCGCCCTCCGGCACCAGCGCGACGGCCAGGTCCGCGTACGGCTCGCTGCGCTCCCGCAGGAAGCGCAGACCCTCGGTCTCGGCGTCGAGGCCTTCTCCCATGCGCTCGAGGAGCAAGACCGACTCCTCCAGGAACGGGATCGCCACGGCCGGCCGGCCCTCCTCGATCGCCACCTTCCCCAGGAGCCAGCGACCGATCCACGCCGACGCCACGTCGCCGCGCTCGTCGGCTTCGCGCAGCGTACGGTCCAGCCGCAGCCGGGCATCGTCGAGCTTCCCCAAGCGCAGGTCCGCCTCGGCGCGAAACGCCTCCGCGAACAGGGCCGTGAGACGAGTCTCGGTGTTGCCGGCCGCGCGCTCCAGCAAGGCCGCGGCCTCGTCGTAGCGCCCCTCCGCGAGGAGCGCCCGCCCCAGGTGCAGATCGGCGCGCGCCACCTGCTCCGGATCCTCGCGGACGCGAGAGAACCACGAGCGCGCCTCCTCCATCTCCCCGAGCAGCGTGTGCAGCCAGCCCAGGGTCGCCGCGGCGCGATCCGCGCGCTTCACCTCTCCACGCACCATGCAGGCAACGTAGAAGCTCTCGAGCAACGGCCGGGCCGACTCGGCGTCGCCCAGCTCGAGGAACACCACGCCGCGGTTGTACTGGCAGGTGAGAGCTGCGCTCTCCCGGCCCAGCCGCGTGAGCGTCGCGCGGGCCTCGTCGAGCGCCCGACCGGCCGCGGCGAGGTCCCCGCCTTGCACCAGCAGGCCGGCCTGGTTGTTCCTGACGAACGCGGCCAGGTCGTCGCGCCCGGCTCGACGCGCCTCCGCGAGCGCCTCGTCGTACAGCCCGGCGGCGCCGGCGAGGTCGCCGGATTTGTGAACCAGCCATCCTAGCCGGTTCGCGGCGCACGCCACGCCCGTGGCGTCCCGCGCCGAGCGCGCGAGATCGAGCGCGCGCTCGAACCCTAGCTGCGCCGCTTCGGTACGCTTCGACAGGAACGCGCACTCGGCCGCGGCCCAGACCGGCTCCCAGCGCGCGGGGAAAGCCGTCGCGACCTGCGCCGCGACCTCCTCGAGATCCGCGAGCGTCCCCGCTCGCTGCGCGTCCTCGATGGCCGCGCGCCACGGCGCGTCGCCCGCGGGACAGGATCCGAGATCCGCCGCCGCACCCGGTTCAGGGGCCTTGGCGGCTTCACCCGGATTGCCGCCACACCCGGCCAGGAGCGCGAGACTCAAGCACGGGACGAACAGGGACCGGCGGCTACTCCTCGGGATCGATGTCGTAGCAGGCTCCCCGGCCTCCCGCGCCGCCGCTGTGGGTGAAGCTCGTCAGCACGGTCCGGCCGAGAGGCTTCCAGTCCCCGTCGCACAGCGGGCCGACCTCCGCGCCGCCATCCACGCCCGGCAGGGTGGCTTCGCCGGCCGCGGCCTCGGGCACGCAACCCGGCGGGCAGTCGCCCGGATCCTCGCACACGCAGGAGATCCGGAAACTGACGCCGGCCGCACAGCCCACGGGCGTCCACGACAGCAGGAGGTCCCCGCCGTTCGAGGCTTCGTGGAATAGGAGGTCGGTCACGGTGCAGGCCGTGGGCAGGACGAAGTTCCTCATGAGCGAACGCGGGCACCGGGTGCACGCGCCGGGCAGCATGTCGAGCGCGATCGTGGCCTGGGTGCCGTCGGAGCGCACGACCGTGACGGAGTCCGACGTCCGGTTGGCGACAAAGGCCTTGGTCCAGTCGATCGGGCTTTCGGTCACGACGTCCACGGGATCGATGCCCACGGGAAAGCTCTGCTGGGTGCAGGTGCCGATGTCCACGAGGCGCAGCGCGCCCGGCACGCCGTCGGCGACCCGGTCCGCGGCCAGGACCGTGAACGAGCCCGGCCCGGGTCCAAGCACGGTGCTGCTGCGAAGCACCCCGCCGATGTCGCAATGGCTCTCGGTGTCCAGGTTGAGCATCCGGCCGAGCGGCCCCAGAGGGAGCAGCGGCAGGTTCCGGGAGTAGGGGACGTCGAGGGCGATGGCGTCGGGGAGGGGAGTCCCGCCGGTGAACGGCTGCGAGCGGGTCCGCACGACGTTCCACGGAGAGCCGACTTGTTGCGCGGTCGCCACCAGCGCGGCGTAGATCGTCGGCGCGGGCGTGGTCTCGCGGAAGGTGTACCACGCGCGCTCGAAGTGAGAGCCGAACGGCGCGTTCAGGACCGTGACGTCCATGGCGTCGATGCTCGCGCCGGAAGTCGCGGCGAGCAGCACGCCGTCATCCACGATGGGAGGCGTCCCCGGTGGAGCGAGGGCCAGCGTTTCCTGATCGAGAACGATGAACCGGACCTCCAGCGGGCCGGTCGGAGGCTGGACCTGTGCCACGACGTGAAGGTAGGTGCGCAGGACCGGCATGCCTCCCGTGTCCAGGAAGTCGCGGGGACGTGCCGCGTAGCACCCCTTGAGCACCGCGGGCAATCCGAGGAACGCCGAGACGTCCACGGTTCGCACGACCGTCCTCGACAGCGTGTCGATAACGCGGACGAACGGTCCCTGGGTGACGAAGGCATAGCGGCCGACGTGTCCCGGCACGGCAGAGAAGGCGATGCCGTAGGGCGGCTGCGGGAGGTCGGCCAGGGAGACCGTGCCGTTCACGACCTCCGTGTCGCTCGCGAGGATCGAGACGTCCCTCGACAGCTCGTTGACGACCCACACTTCCGGAGACGCGGCGACCGGGGCGACGGCCCCCGCGAGGAGGAGCGCAGCGAAACACCCGCGGAGCACGGCGGCGCTCATGGTGCCTCCACGAAACGGAAGGACCTGCGAAACACGACGCGGCCGTCCAGGGGATGGCCGGGCTTGCGGTAGACGAGCGAAGCGGCGTAGGTGTGGCCCGCCGGGTACTGCTCGGCGGGGAGGGCGACGCGGAGCACGCCCTCGTCCCCGAGGTCGCGGGTTCCGGCGCGCCGGGACTCGATCACGCGGTCGCCCTCGCGGATCTCGACGGTGAAACCGGCGGCGGGATCGCGCAGATCCACGTCGTCGAGATCGACCCGCAGCTCGAGGACAACCAGGTCGCTCGCGCCCGCCACCCTGAGGATCTCGACCGGTGGCGCAGCGTCGCCCCCGTCACGGTAGGTCGGCTCGCCGCGGAGCGACACCACCTCGCCGACCAGCGGCAGTCCCGCACCCGCACCCGGGCGAGTCAGCACGTGGCGCGCCGCGGGGTAGACGAGCATGCCCAGCACTAGCAGGTAGGCCAGCGCCGGAACGGGACGGAGGATGCTGCCGGCCAGCAGGTTCCACAGACCGCTCGGCTTGCCGCCGGGTGCCGGTCGAACACCCTCACCGTGTTCGGCGCGACAGGCTTCCAGCGCGTCGGCGCAGGCCTCGCACCCCGCGACGTGCGCGCGCACGCGGCGAACGGTCTCGTCCTCGAGCGCTTCCGGGGCGTCGGCGAACTCCGCGAGGAGCTGCGCGTGGACGTGATCCCCGAGCGCGACCTCGGCGGCGTCGCCGAAGATCTCCCGCAGGTCGAGCGCGCTCTGGAGCAGCACTCGACAATCCGCGCAGGATCGCAGGTGCGCCTCGACCTCCCGTCGCTTCTCGACGTCCAGCGTGCCGTTCGCGTACCACGGAAGCAGCTCGACGACCGGATCAGGCGTGGCCACGGCTCACCTCGCCGCCGCGGAGGATGCGCTCTGCCGCCCAAGCTCCCTGGCCTTCTCCAGGCAGCGATGGATGCGGACGCGCGCGTTGCCGTCGCTGATCCCCAGCCGCCGAGCGACCTCGGGGGCGGGGAGCCCCTCGCCGTACACGAGGCCCCACAACTTGCGGCAGTCCTCCGGCATCCGCTGGTGGATGTAGCGCAGGTGCTCGAGCCTCTCCCTGCGCTCGACGTCGCGCTGCGGGTCGCTCGACCCGCCCGGGGCGTCGTAGCGCTCGGGCATCGCGGCCTCGAACGACGAGCGGAATCGCTCGCGCCGCCGAGCGTCGATGCACGTGTAACGGGCCACCGAGACCACGAAGGTCCGCAGGCTCGACTGTCCGTCGAACGATCGCTCGCGCCCGATCACGAGCAGCCTGCGGAGGACCTCCTGCACGCAGCCCTCCGGGTCCGAGAGCCGCCAGCTTCGGCTGAGGACGACCGACTGCACCCACTCGCGAACCGTGTCGTGCGCCGCGGAATCGCCTTCGACGAGGCGGCTCAGGAGGTCGGAGGCCGCACCGAAAGAGGCGGCCCCCGCCCGCTGAAATCGGTCGCCCATCCTGCGTCCCCGGAGCCCTGTGGAGGGAGCTGCGCCCAGCCACGCGCGATGATACGCCGGGCCCGGGGCCCGATCAATCGCGGTCTCCTGGATTGCCTGCCTAGCGAAGTGCCCGTGGCGCGGGCTCACGGAGGCGGACACGCGGTGATCACCTGCGCCGGCGCGCACGCGGCGCCCCCGACGGGCCGCTCCGACAGGCTCGACGCCACCCCATAGGAGCCTTCCTCCCGGGTGTTGTGCGGCACGACCAGGTAGTAGGAGCTTGCCGCCGCCGGGGTGACGTCCTCGGTGAGGTCGCCGCCGTCGTCGGCGCAGTCGATCGACGCGTGGCCGTACCACGTCCCGATCGTTCCCTCGTAGATGCCGTAGTCCGAACCGCCCTCCGAGCAGCTCGCCGACCAGGCGATCGTGAGGTCGCCCGGCGTGACCGACTTGCCCACCGTGAGCGTGGTGGGGACCATGCCGGGATTGGCGAGGCACGAGATGCCGTCCACCTGGCTGCCGATCGGCCATCCCACGAGCGACTCGAACAGCGCGAAGCCGGCCCCGTCCCACGAGACCAGATCGCCGGGGACATAGGTAACGGCCGGGGGCCCGACGTCGGTCGGGACGTCGAAGGCCAGGACCAGGACGCCCGCGCCCGAATCGGCTCCGATGACGTTGCCCGTCGGTGGGACGCCGAGACCGGCCGCGGAGGCGTCGAAGGCGAGCGCCGTGGCGGCCAGCGCCCAGCTCGCGCAGGTTCCGCCTGCGGTCGGGGTGTAGCGGACGAGATCGGCGGAATCGAAGATGGACGCCCCGATCGTCGTCGCGACGTCAAAGCTCACGATCAGGTTCCCGCCGTCCCCGCCTTCCAGGAAGATGGCGTCGACGTTGGACGTGGACGGGACCGGGTCCACGACGCCGCTGCCACAGAAGAAGAAGCCGTAGGTGCCCGTGCCGGCGTCGTAGCGGAGCACGTCGCGGGGCTCGGCGAGCGCCGTGAGGCTGGCGCCCAGGTCGCTCGCCGCTTCGACCGAGAACAGCCAGTCGCCGGGCGTGTCCATCTTCTCGATGGCGTCCAGGATGGCGTCGCCCGGCACGGTGAAGGTCAGCGTGTAGCCCGGCCCCGTCGAATCGTACTCAGAGACCTGCCACGGCAGGATCGTCGTGGCGCTCGCCGTCTCGTCGGTCGGCACGTCCGGGGAAACCAGCACCGGCGATGCCGCGCGAGCGAGGGTCGTTGTAGCCGAGAGACCGAGCGCGACCGCGAACGCGAACAGAAGTAGCCGTCTCATGACTCCGTCCTCCTTCGAGTGCTAAACCCGGTTCAGAAAAGAGGACCGTCGATCAGGTTGTCCGCGTACGTGTCGTTCAAGGCGCCGTCGTTGCAGTAGTTGGGGGGATCGTCGACACCCGCGCACGGGCCGGCGGCGGCTCCCGTATTGCCCCGCGCCATGTTCCTGCCGAAGGTGTTGGAGTCGGCCCCCGGGATGAACCTCAGGCCGAAGCCCGAGTTGGCGTTCAGGAGGTTGCGCTCGATCTGATTGCGGTCTCCCATGACGAACATCCCGGAGCCGCCGGGCAGCACGAAGCCGCAGTTCGACACGGTGTTGTCGAGCGCGACGTTGTCGGTGCTCAGACCATCGATCTGGATCCCGTGGAAGCCCATGTCCCGGACCACGTTGTCGACGATCCTGTTCCCGTCCCCGTTGACGAGGAGGATGCCGGTTCCCGCTCCCCCGACGACGGTGTTCTCGGAGACCAGGGAGCCGCTCGCCGCGCTCAGGAGGACCGCGGAGGTGGCCAAGGAGTTGACCTTGTTGTTGCGGATGGTGGCGCTGCCGTTGGCGAACGCGATCCCGATGCCGCTGACCTCGCGGATCACGTTGTCCTCGATCTTCGCGAGGTGCAGGGTGAGGCCGTCGATCAGGATTCCCGCTCCCGACGCGCCCTCGATCACGGTACGGCGTATCACGGGGTTCTCGATGTCGAGGATGTGTATCGCATCCGCCCCCGCGCCCTGCGACTTGATGTCCTCGATGACGATCTTCTCGCCGCCGCCCGCGACCGTGGCGTCGATGCTCACACCCCCTCCGTCGAGGGTTCCGTTACGGATGGTGACCTGTGTGACCGGCACCGAGATCAGAATGACCTCGGAGAGACCGGCCCCGTTCGACAGCGTGAAGCCGTTCAGATCGATGTCCACGTTGGGCGCCGCGATGTCGAGGACCGGCGCGCCGCCGCCTCCCGCGATATCCCGCGTGACGATGTACTTCCCGTCCGCGGTGATCGTGGTGGGCTCGAAGAGGGGAGTTCGCCCCTCGCCGCCGTGAGTGGGTAGGGCGTGCACGAAGAAGAGAGCGAGCGTCGAAAGCCAACGTGCCGTTCTGGACATGGACGAAGACCTGGACATGGGGTCACCTCTCTTGGGAAAGGGCCGTGGTTGCCACAACCCACATGTCTTGGTCGGATGGGGAGGTGCGGTGTTACAGGAGGGGGGGTCGCGCGTGGGCTTGCCGCGGTCGCAAGCGGTCGATCCTCACGGTTCAGGCCTGTGGAGCGCGGTCCGCACGTGGTTCTCGAGAGAATCCACTTCGGCCGCGATCTCCGGGTCTTCAACCTCCGGCCGGAGCTCCGCAATCACCGCCAGGGCCTCTTCCAGCTTCCCCTCGTTCGTCAGGGTGACGGCCAGGTTGTAACGATCGATCCACTCCCGCCGTTGCAGATCGGCTCGCATCTCTTCCAGCTCGGTCTGCAGCGACTCCGTGACGTCGGGGTCCGTGGACTGTCGTACCAGCGCCTCCTGAATTCGAATCGCCTCGTCGAGCCGTCCTTCTGCCCAAGCTGCGTCCGCCACGCTCCGCTTGGCGTCCAACACCGCGTCGCGGGCCTGACGGACCATCTGCGGATCGGTCGCCTGGAGTTCGATCCGAGCCAGTAGCTCATCGGCTTTCTCCAGGTCGCCCCGCAGTGCGTAGAGTGCGGCCAGGGTCGATGCCGCATCCATTCTCGCGGGGAGCAAGCGACGCGCGGTCTCGAGCGCCGCGATGCCGGGAGCCGGATCATCGGAGCCGTAGTAGTAGGTCAGGCCCAGCCCGATGTACGCCTCGGCGAGGCTCGCGTCGAGCGAGATGGCTTTCTCGAACATGCGCCGGGCCTCGGCGATCGTGGGGTTCGTCCCTGCGCCGGGGTCAGCAACGGTCTCGGTCTGCCGGGTGAAGCGATCGAGCAGGCTCTGTCCTCGCAGGACGAACAGACGCCCGTCCGTCGGGCTGGCGCCCATCGCTTCGGCGAAGTAGCGCGCCGCGAGATCGGCCTGTCCCTCGCGCTCGAGAACGTAGCTCAGCACGGCGCGCGCGTCGGCGACGTCCGGTTGGAGCTCCACGGCGCCGCGCAGATGTTCCCGAGCGAGTGGGTAGTCGCGATGCACGAAGGTGAGCAGCTCACCGAGCCGCGCCAGTACGGACGCCCGGCTTGCCTCGGACGTCCCGATCGCCGTGCCCGACTCGGGCGCCGAGACTTGCAGCGAAGAGAACCCGAACGCTTTCTTCCCCGCATACTCGTGCAGCTTGACCTCGAGCTGGGCGACGCTCATGCCCATTCTATCGACGAGGGACTGCTCGAATGGCCGACCCGGCTCTTGCAGGGACAGAAGATCCTGGAGCTTCAGTCGCCGGCCGTTGCCATCGTGAAGAGCGTAGTGCACGAGCAGCCAGGAGTAGGCGTAGAACGGGCCGGCGCGCTCCGCCTCGCTGTAGGTGGGTGACGCTTCAGTGAGACCGAAGGTCCAGCTCAATGGAATCAGCGCCGGGCTCTGACGAATGGTCTCGAGGTGCCCCTCGAGCGGATCTCCCAGGGTCGCTCGACCTTCGTGATACGTGAAGGTGCTCAGGTATTCGGCCAACCCCTCGTCGACCCACAGCGGCAAGTCGGAAGGCGCGCGGCTCAGAAAGTGGTGGACGTACTCGTGGTAGACGAGCCGGCGATATTCGAGGCCGGGCATCACGTTGACGGCGATGTAGTTGGCGATGAGGCCGGGGGAGCAGAACCCCCCGAATCCGCCGGGCCGGCCGGTCGGGTCCCTCTGGTCGTACGGTTCGAAGCTCGCCGTGCTGTCGAAAACGAAAACGTAGGTCGGCAACGTCTCGTCGGGGGCGACTTCGGGGAAGATCTGCTCCAGGGCCGAATGGAAGGTCTCGAACGTCTGTACGACGAACGACGTCTTGGGGGCGGTGCTGTTGCTGTAAACGATGAAGCGCGGCGTCGTGACGCGAACCCATCCTATGTCCGCACGGGGGAGGCTCGCCTGCGTGGGAGCAGCGCTCGGGGGGGACGCCCCGAGCCCCGCCAGCAGGACCATGACGCCGAAACTGAGGCTGGAAGGCCATGGTCGGGGCATGTCCGAGCCCTCGGTCGATGGCCTGAGTGTAGCATTTCTTGACCACGGTCGAAAAACACCGTTGGTATTTTTGACTTGGGGTGAAATCTTCCGTAAGCTGGGCGCGTGCGAGCTTGAGTCCGATACCTGCGCGCCCAGGTCGAAAAGGACCTGCGCCGCAAGATGGTCTTTCTCGCCGGCCCGCGTGCTCTCGATCAACGCGTTGCGCGAAGATCTGCGCATCAGCCACAAGACGGCCGCGAACTGGATCGCGATCCTCGAACGGCTGTACTCGATCTTCCGGCTCGCCCCGTTCGGAGCGCCACGAATCCGCGCGGTCAAGAAGGAGCAGAAACACTATCACTTCGACTGGTCGCTGGTAACGGGGGCGCCGGCGCGATTCGAGAACCTGGTCGCGTCGCACCTGCTCAAGTGGGTGCACTTCGAGGAGGACACCCGGGGGCGCGACCTGGAACTGCGCTACTTCCGCGACACCGACGGGCGCGAGGTCGATTTCGTCGTCCTCGAGAGGCGCACACCGATCCTGTTCGTGGAAGCGAAGTGGGGCGACGACGCCGTGGATCGCGGGCTGCGTTACTGAAGGCGAAGTTCCCGTCGGCGCAGGCGTGGCAGGTGAGCGCGACGGGGCGCAAGGACTACGTCTCTCCCGAGGGAATCCGTGTCGCCCCAGCCGCGAGGATGCTCGGCGATCTGATCTGAGTCCCCTTGCGGTCCGATCCTGGCCTTCGCCGCCGCGGGGGCGAAGGCCAGGGCGATTCCGGGTCTGCGCGCGCTCGTTCTGCTCGCGGCCATCGCGGCCTGAGACCGCCTATTGCAGCACCACCAAGACGACGCGGCGGTTCTGGGCACGAGCCTCGCTCGACGCGTCAGCCACGACCGGGGCCGCCTCGCCGTACGAGATCGAGTTCATGCGGTGCAGCGGGATGCCCTGCTTGGCCAGGTAGTAGCGCGCCGCGTCGGCCCGGGCCTGGCCGAGCTTCTCGTTGTAGGCGTCCGGTCCGACCTCGTCCGTGTGCCCCTGGATCTCGACGTACACGTTCTGGTTCTGGGCCTTGAGCTGGTTCGCGAACTCTTCGAGCGCGGCCTGGGCCTCGGGCGAAAGCTCCTTCTTGTCGAAGCCGAACTTCACGTCGTCGTCGGTGAGAACGGTCTCGTACAGCAGCTTGCCCTGCGCCAGCTTGCCGGCCGCCATGGCGCGATCGAGCGCTTCCTGGGCGGTGCGCGAGGTCGTGACGAGCTTGCCGTCCTGGTCCCGCAGCCGGACCTGGACCTCTTCGACCTGCGTTTCCACTCCCGACACCCGGTCCTGGACCTGGGTCACCTGTTCGCCGACGTACTTCTTCGACGCGCAGCCGATGCTCGCGAGCACCAAGCCCAGCGAGACCAGGGTCATTCCGTACACGGTCCGTTTCCTGCTTTCCATGACATACCTCCTTTTAAAGACTCAATCGGCCTCGGGGTCGAGGCCGTAGTAGCCACTCCTGAAGGCCAACGCGCGCTTCCCTCGTCCCGCGACCAGGACTTGCAGCCGATGATCCCGGGCGAGGCCGGCGCCGCCGGTCGTGAAACCCAAGACGTACTGGTGACGCAGGTCTTGGAGCATCTCCTCGCACGCCTCTCCGAGCTCGTCGGGCCCGCTCAGCGCGTGGTAGCGGCCCCCGGTCTGCGATGCGAGGCTGTCGAGCACGTCGGCGAAGCGCTGGACCTCCTCGCCGTCGCCCTCGCCGTCGTCGCCGGTCGAGACGGGTCCCGAGCCCAGGCCCAGGACGTAGACCGGCAGCTCGGCTTCGCCCACGAGCTGGCGCGCCAGCTCGGGGTCGATGGTGCTCGCGTTGTCGACACCGTCGGTGATGAGCAGCGCCGCGCGCTTCACGCCCGGTCGGTCGGCCGTGATGTGGGGCAACCAGGCGATCGCGTCCTGTAGCGCGGTCGTGCCGTACGCCTCCCACGAGTCGAGAGCCTCGCGCAACGCCGCCTGGTCGGACGTCAGCGGCACGTCGATCTCGAACACGGTACCCGCGAACCACGCCAGGGCGAATTCGTCGCCGGGACGCGCCTGGTCGAGGAGATAGCGCACGGCCTCCCGGCTCGCCTCGAGCTTCCCGCCGTTCTCCATGCTGCCGGAGAGGTCTTGCAAGACGACGAGGCTCACCGGGGCGGTCGCGCCGGTCTCGAAGCTGTCGAACGCCGCCGGCCGGCCGTCGACCAGGAGGCGAAAGTCTTCCCGCTGCAGATCGCGGACGTAGCCTTTCGGGGAGCGTACGACGATCGGGACGTACACGTACCCGACGGACACCTGGTCCTCGTACACCGTGCCCGGCTGGGAAACTTCTTCGGCCGGAGGTGTCAGAGTTACCGCAGCGGCGATGACAATTGCCAAACCTTGCATGGAACGCTCGCATCTCCCCACCCGATTCACCGAGTACGGTCCGTGGTGCAAGGACCTTGCCATCAACGCTTGGCGACGGTCACGGCCGTAGAGGGAGATCAGACCGGGGTCCACCGGAGATGGAGTCGGTGAATCCGAGAACCCTCGGGAGCGTCCCCGTGGCCGCTTGTGCGGCCGGCGGGTGCCGCCGCGGCCGGGCAGCCAAGCCCCGAGTGGTACAGACCGAACGATGAATCGGGTATTTCTGCTGGGGCGACCGGGGACGTCGTCGTGCCACACGACCAGAGAACTTCACGGTAGGACCGCGTCCACGGTCCCGATAGCGAGCCCTTCTCAGGTCTCGAGGAACTCCCGAAGGGTGATGATGCGCAGTCCCTTGTGCCGCGCGAGTTTCAACATCGCCTTGTCGCCGGTCACGACGGCGTCGACTCGCCCGGCGAGGCCGCACTCCAGAACACGATTGTCCCCTGCGTCCTCGAGGACTCGCAGGCGGCCTCGGGGGAACACCGTGGTCGCGAGATCGGACAGGAACAGCGCGACCCGCGCCAGCTCTTCCGCGTCCCTGGCGAACTTGCGTGCCAGGACGGCGAGGACCTCGTCGAGAATCGGCTTCGAGAGGAACAGCTCGTGCTCTCGCGCCACGATGCGCTCGAGCGCTCGCGCCGCCGAGCCCTCCGCCAGGGTGAGCGCCGAGATGTACACGTTGGTGTCGAAGACGACCTTCACTCGGCGAGATACCGTTCGAGGTCGCGCTCGGAGAGGATCCCTTTCTGTCTGGCCAGACGGCTCCAGTAACCTCGGATCTCCCCCAGCTCCTGACCGAGACGCTGGCGGCGGGCCAGACGGAGGGCGTCCTGGATGACGGCGCTCAAGGTCTTGCCCTCGGATCGCGCCAGTTCCTCGGCTTCCCGGGCGAGATCCGGCGGCAGGGAGATGGTCTTCTTGACGGCGGAGCCCATGGCGGTTCTCCTCGGTGTGAAGAATTACTACCAGCGCGAACCGGCGTCAAGTGCAAGAAGGGGACACCCCTTGCCGGCGAGGGGTGTCCCCACGGAACGAATCCGGGCTCACAGCAGCTTCACGATCCGGTCGGCCAGGCCCTTCTCGCCGAGGACCACGTTGAGTTTGGCCTTGTTGGCCACCTTCTCGAGAACCTCGAGCTCGCGCAGCCGCATCAGAGCCGGGTTCGACTCGAAGATGCGCGCCGTGTTGGCCTGCGCGCGCATGGCCGCCGTCTCCTCGCGCCGAGTGATGAGGTCGGCCTCGGCCGCCTTCTTGGCCTCGGTCACGCGGTTGAGGATCGCCCTCATCTCGCCCGGCAGGATGATGTCCCGGATGCCGAAGGTGATGACCTCCAGACCGAACGCCGTCGCGCGGTCGCGGATCAAGCCCGCCAGCTCGCCGGCGATCCTCTCCCTGTCGGACAGGAACGCATCGAGCTCGCGCGCACCGATCACCGCTCGCAGGGCGAGCTGCGACTCGCGGTACAGCGCCGGCCCGTAGGCCTCGACCAGGGTCAGTGCGCGGGCCGGGTCCACGACGCGGAACGCGACCACCGCGTTGAGGCGCAGCGTCACCTTGTCCGACGTCATCAGCTCCTGGCCGGCGATGTCGAGGACCTGCTCGCGCAGGTCGACCGTGCGAGTCTCGATCCGAGCCACGCCGCGCCAGAACGCGTAGCGCCCCGGACGCAGGACGTCCTCCTGGCGGCCGTTGACCATCAGCAGGGCCACCTCGTTCTGCTCGACCTGCACCGCGTCGAGCATGCGCGCACCCGTCTCGCTCGCCACGATGACCGCCAGGTCCGCGTGATCGAGGCGACGGTTGCGGGCGTCCGCCATCTCGACGCGCACGTCGTGGAACACCGTCCACAGCGCGCGCAGGCCGGCGCCGTACACGCCGTCGAGCCGACCGTCCACCCACACCAGGGCGCGCTCGTAGTCCTTCAGGTCGAGGACCCGAATCTCCCCGTCGAGCGTGCCCGAGCGGACGATCACGTCGAGGTCCTGGGCCGGCAGCCAGACGTCGCGCACCGACGCCACGCGCACCTTCACCCGGAACAGCGGATCGACGATCACGTGACGACCCGGACGCAGCACCTTCCGGAACTCCTTGTCGCGGAACAGGAAACCGCGCTCGTAGTTCCGGATCTTCATCCACCGAATCACCGCAACCACCTCCTTTTCGTCTACCTCGCCACCAACAAAGCCATCGGGGGGAGACCCGCCGGCTCCCGCCACGCGCTCGAGCGCGGAGCGCGCTTCTGTCCGGGCCGACTCCGCCGCCCGGCCCCGCATCCGCGCGGTCGTGCCGCGGGCACGCGCCGCGAGAAGCGGGGCGGAGCCGACGTTTTTGCCCGGCCATGTCCGCGCGCTTCAAAGCGCCTTCCGCACGCTGCGGAACGCGTCACCCTCCGAAGGGCGCCG
>Ga0302046_10000186_pt1 | contig 66944 bp, 53 predicted proteins | sample RVTome_11_FD_200261 | JGI IMG/M metagenome (GOLD analysis project Ga0302046, IMG submission 200261) | Soil microbial communities from uranium-contaminated site in the Upper Colorado River Basin, Wyoming, United States - RVT147D111 (version 2) ... | reverse complement strand
TGAAGCTCGCGTACTTCGGCTCGCCGCGGAAACGCTACAGTCCGTACTTCTACCCGGCCGACCCCGACAGCAAGGCCCACGTCCGGAACCTCCCGGAGCACTATGCCCAGTGCCATCCCGAAGAGGACTGGGCCGAGACCTTCGCCGTGTGGCTCAACCCGGCGTCGCGGTGGCGGGCGCGCTACAAGGGCTGGCCGGCGATGCGCAAGCTGCGCTACGTGGGGCGCATGATGCGCGAGGTCGCGGAGCTGCCCGTGCCTCGCCGCCAACCGTTGCTGTACGGCGACACCGCCACTCTGCGGTCGACCCTGTCGAGCCATTACCGCAGGAAGTTCCGGCTCCATCGCCTGGAGGATCTGTCGTTCGCCCTGCGCGACCTGAAGCAGATCTTCCGGACCGACCGCGACGCGGAGCCCGGCGAGCGCGCGTCGGCCCTGGTCCGAAGGCACAAGCGGTTGCTCGTGGAGTCGATCGCGGCGTGGTCCGGTGAGCGCGCCGGCCATGCGTCCCGGGTCGTGACCGGCCTCGCCAAGCTGTGCGACGAGCACGATCTGGCGCTCAAGGCGGATCCCGAAGCCTCGCTGGTCAAGCTCTCGACCTACGCCGCCACCCTGATCGCCAACCGCGTTCACACGTCGCGCTACAGGACGAAGAAGTCGCGGTGACCCGAAAGCCCCTCCGCATCCTGCTGATGTTCGAGGTCAACGAGCCCCGGCAGCCCGACGCGGAATACGAGCGCTACATGAAGGAGGACGAGTCGTGGTTCGCGGAGGGCCACGTCCTCGAGACCCTGCGCGAGAACGGGCACGAGGTGAGCCTCGGCGCCATCCACCGCCATCCCGGCGAGGTCATCGAGCTGGTGGAGCGCTTCAAGCCCGATCTGGTATGGAATTGCGTGGAGGCCTTTCGCGGCCTGCGGCACTACGAGAGCAACATCGCCGGCATGCTGGAGCTGCTCGATGTTCCGTACACCGGCTGCGGCCACCGAGCGCTGATGATCTGCCAGGACAAGGCGCTCTCGAAGAAGATCCTCACGCACCACCGCGTCGGCGTCCCGCCGTTCGTCGTCAGCCGGAGGGGCCGGCCGGCTCGCAGGCTCGCGTCCTCCGTCCTGCCGGCGCTCGTCAAACCGCTCGCCGAAGAGGGCTCCGTGGGAATCTCCAAGGACTCGTTCGCGGAAACGGAAGAGCAGGCGCTCAAGCGCGCGGCGTTCCTGCACGAGCGCCTGTCCGTCGACGCCATCATCGAGCAGTACATCGAGGGCCGGGAGCTGTACGTCGGCGTGCTTGGGAGCGCCACGCTCAAGGTCCTGCCGCCGCGAGAGCTGAAGTTCACCAACATCCCCGACGGCGAGCCGAAGTACGCGAGCTTCAAGGCGAAGTGGGATCCGGAGTATCGCGAGCGGTGGGGCATCTTCAACACCTTCGCCGAGGACCTCCCGGTCGAGACGCTGCGGCGGATCGATCGCGTCGCGCGGAGGGTCTTCCGGGTGCTCCAGATGACCTCCTTCGGCCGCATCGACATGCGGCTCGACGCCGAAGGCAAGCTGTGGGTCATCGAGGCGAATCCCAACCCCCAGATCGCCATGTACGAGGACTTCGCCGAGTCGGCGCGGCGCGCCGGGATCTCCTACAACGACCTCATCGAGACCATCGCGAGGATGGGACTGGCCGCCCGGACCCCGTGACCGCGATCATCGCCGGCCTGCGTCCGGGCTCCGCGGGGTCCGCATGGGGGATCCGAGGTCGGACAGCGGCACGACCTTGGGCTTCGGGCGCAGGGCGGAGACGAGGGCATCGACGCACTCGGCGTCGAAGGACGACCCGCGCCGGTCTTCCAGGGTGCGAAGGGCGCGATCGGGCTCGATCCGCTCCCTGACCTTCGACGTCGTCATGGCGTCGTAGGTCTCGGCAACCGCCAGGATGCGGGCGGATCGGGGGATGTTCTCGCGGTCCTTCCCGTAGTATCCCGAGCCGTCGACGTGCTCGTGGTGGTAGCGGATGGTATTGGCCACGACCCTGTCGTCCGGATCGAGCGCGCGAAGCAGGGCGGCGCCGCGCTCGGGGTGGGTTCGGATCAAGCGCAGCTGCTCGTCCCGCAGGGGTCCCTGTTCTCGCAACAGCTCCATCGGCAGGGCGACCTTGCCGATGTCGTGCAGCATCGCGGCGCGCAGCAGCGCCGAGGCGTCGCTGTCGGGCAAGCCGAGCTCGTCGGCCATCATCGCGGCGAGCGAGGTCACCCGCTCCGCGTGCCCCGGCTCGAACATGTCCCGCCGGTCGGTCCACTCGGCGACGCGATTGACGACCTCCAGATAGGGCATGGTCGGCTTGGGGATCCTGGGGAGGCGTGTCCCCAGCACCGCCGCGATGCGGCCCAGGAAGCGGCCCGCTCGTCCGGACGGCTGGGCGTCCTCCGGCTGGCCCCTCAGGATCATGCGGCGAAGACGAGTCAGGGCGTCGACGCGCGCCAGAAGCTCCTGGACGTTGAACGGGCTCTGCAGACGGTCGACGAGCCGCTCGTCCAGATCCGTCTCGCACTGCAGATCGTCGTCGTGGAGCAGCAGCAGCGGGGCCGGAAAGCCTCGCGCGACCCGTCCCCGACATTCGAGCACCGCCTCGGTCTCACCGCCGCTGACGACCACCAGGTCGGGACGGATGTCGTGCTCCATCTCGAGCCACCGGGGCACCGCGCGCGTCCAGGTGACCTCGTGGCTGTCCTGCCGCAGCAGGGAGCGGATCCCTGTCGCTTTCTCGCGGTCCTCTCCGACGAGCAGAATTCGTGCCACGTACGGCCCTCCGTCTCGAATATAGGCCGCTGCCCCGCCGAGTCACGCGCGGCGGCCGAAGTGGTCCCGAACCGCGCCGGAGAACCGCTCTATCGGGCGCGGACGGGGAGGGAGGAGTCGAGGAAATCGAGGACCGCGGGCGCGGCCCAGAATCGTGGCCGGCCGCGCTGCCAGTACCCGAGGTGGCCGCCGCGCGAGGGCTGGGCGAGGACGATCCTCCCTGCCGTGACGCCGGGAACCGATCGGAAGATCTCCGCCGGAACGAACGGGTCGTCGGCAGCCGACAGCACGAATGCCGGTACCCGCACGCCCTCGAGGCACCGGCTCGAGCTCGCCGACTCGTAGTACGCCACGGCGGAGGGGTGGCCGGCATCGGGCGCGATGAACAGCTCGTCGAACTCCCACACCGTGCGAATCCTCCACCATGCCGCCGGCGGACCCGGGACCGTTCTGTCGCTCCTGATCCTCCGGAGCTGCGCGCACAGCTCGTACGTGAAGAACAGCCCGTAGAGTCGGTTCCGGGGCTCGAGCAGCGCCCGGGAACAGGCCTCCAGATCGATAGGAGGGTTGAGGGCCGCGACCGCATCCGCCAGGCTGTCCGGACCGGCGACTCCCGCGTAGCGCAGCACGATGTTCCCGCCGAGGGAGAACCCCACGACTCCGTACGGGCGAGGCAGGCGCCAGCCTTCGCACGCCGCCAGCACGGCGCCGACGTCGTCGCTCTGCCCCGCGTTGAACAGCGTCCGGCTGAGGCGCTCCGTGCCGCCGGCGTTCCGGCAGTTCATGCGCACCGTGGCCCAGCCGCGCTCGCGCGCCAGGCGGGCGGTGCGCAGCATGTAGCCCGACCGCGCCGACCCGCCGACGCCGTGAACCAGGAGCAGCGTTCCGCGAGCCTCCCGCGGCGGTGCCTCGACCCTCACGGCGACCGCCGAGGACCCGGTCACGGGAACGACGCGCTCCTCGAAATGGGTCTCGTCCCGGCCGGTGGACCATACCAGCGGCGCGACGGTCTGGAGGTGGCGGTTGCGGAGCCATGGCGCGGGACGGAAACCGTCCCGCGCGGCGATCGACGGCACCGGCTCCGGTCGCGAGTGGCCCGCAGGCCTCATCTCGTGCGTCGCGCCACGGCGACGGTGATGTCGTCGGCCTGCGGGGTGCCGGCCGTCCACTCCGAGATCGCCCGCACGACGATGTCCACGGTTCCCGCCGCCGTGACCGAATCGGAATCGCGAATCGAGGCCAGGAGATCGATCAGCCGCCGCTCGCCGAATTCTTCGTCGGCCTGGTTGACCGCTTCGGTCACTCCGTCGCTGAACACCGCGAACAGGTCACCGAGGCCCAGATTGCAGGTGAGCGCCTCGTATCCGATCTCCGGCAGCATCCCGAGGACCGTCCCGCCCCCTTCGAGCCTCTCGGCGGCTCCCCCGGACCGGATCAGGAGCGGGGGGTTGTGGCCGGCGTTGCAATAGGTCATCTCCCCCGTGCGGGGATCGAGGACCGAGAAGAACAAGCTGATGAAGCGATTCGTGGGGCACTGGATCGAGATCATGCGATCGAGGTTGGACATCATCGCGCTGAGGCTCGAAGGATCGTTCGCCAGCACCTGGACCCGGGCCCGCAGGTCGCTCATGAGCAGCGCCGCGGGCATGCCCTTCCCGGCGACGTCGCCCAGCACCACGGCCACCCGGCCGTCGGCATAGGTGAAGAAGTCGTAGTAGTCGCCGCCGACGCTGCGACAGGCGGAATTGTGGCCGGCGAGCTCGATGCCGTTGACGTTGGGGATGTGCAGCGGGAGGAAGCGCCTCTGGATCTCCTCCGCCTGCTCCAGATCGCGCGCCAGGAGCTGCTCCATGCGCTCGACCTCGGCAAGAAGCTCGTTCTCGATGCGGATCGCCGCGTGATTGGCGAGAACCGTCAGCAGCTCCAGGTCCTGCGAGGTGAACTCGCGGTTGAAGAAGCGCGAGTCCACGTACAGCAATCCGATGACCCGCTCCTCGGTCTGGAGCGGTGCCGCCATCATGGTCCGTATGTGCTGCTCGCTGATGCTCTGCTTGCCCTTGAAGATCTCGTCTTCGAGGATGTTCCTCACCAGGATCGAGGTCTTCTCGCGCACGACCCGGTCGCGAACCGTGTTGCTGATCTTGAATCCCTCGCCGTGCACCGCGCGAGGCACCAGGCGGTCCTCTTCGAGCGTCATCAGGACCCCGCGCTCGGCGCCCACGGCGTCGATCGACAGGTTCAGGATCAACCGGAACAGGTCCCCGAGAGGCCGCTTTCCGGCCAGCTCGCGCCCCGCGCGCATGAGGGCCGACACCGCGGGATGACTCATCAGCCTTCTCTGGGCCTCGGCCGCCTGGCCCCCCGCCCCGGTGATCGGACTGTCGCCGGACAGCACGCCGCGCAGGCTGGTCATGACCGTCCCGGCCGTGGGGGTGTCCTGGTCGTGCCCGGCGTAGAACTCGACGCTGCTGTCGACTTGCTCGCCCTTGGCGTCGAAGATCAGGTTGAGATGGCCCGCCGCGATCCGGTCTCCTGCGCGCAGGCGCTGGCTCTCGGTGATCCGCAGGCCGTTCACCATGGTCCCGTTCTTGCTGCCCAGATCCCGGACCGACCAGCCTTCCGGGTCGCACGTCAGGACGAGATGGTTGCGGGACAGGCTGGCGTCGGCGGGGTAGCACAGGTCGTTGTCGTGCGAGCGCCCGATGGACAGCCGGTCACCCTCGAGCGGCACCTTGCGGGTGCTCCCGTCCCGGTCGCGAATCACGATCTCGGAGGGCATGCCGTGATCGACACCTCAGGGCTCGACTGCCTCGGGGCCTAGTGCTCGGAACGCGAACCGAGGAACGTCTCGGAGGGGTTCCGAGGCCCACCGCCGCGGATTGACCCGTTAGAATACCATCTCCCGGGTCGGGTGCCCGGGGGCGGGTGCGGACCCGCGGGGATGGACGTGACGCGAATTCGGGTGTTCCTGAAGATGACCGGCGTGGTCGCCATGACCTTGGTGGCGGTCAGCATGCCGCTGGTCACGCGAGTCGTGACTTTCGGTTCCGCGCGCGCGGTGGCCCGTGTCGGAAGCTACGCCTCGTGGAAGTGGTCCCGCTGGCTGTGCTCGATCCTCGGCATTCGCGTTCTCGCCACGGGAAAGCCTGCCGGCAGGCCGTACGTCGTGGCCTCCAACCATGTCTCCTACCTCGACATCCTGGTTCTGGGATCGTTGTACCCGAGCCAGTTCGTGGCCAAGCAGGAGATCCGCGGCTGGCCGCTGTTCGGATGGATCTCGCGGGCGGCGGGGACGCTGTTCGTGGATCGCGACAGTCCGCGTGACGCGGTGCGGGCGATCCGCGCGATCCGGGGCCTGCTCGCAGCCGGCACGCCCATCACGATGTTCCCGGAGGGAGGAACGTCGCGTGGCGAGGATATTCGTCCGTTCCTGCCGAGCTTGCTCGAGCCGGCCGCCAGCGCGGGGGTCCCGTGCTACGCGGCCAGCCTGAGCTACGAAACGCCGAACTGCGAGAGGCCGCCCGCCGAGACGATCTGCTGGTCCGACGGCAGCAATTTCGTGCGGCACTTCCTGGGGGTGATGGGCCTGGGACCGATCGAGGCCCGGGTGAGCTTCTCGAGGAGTCCCGTGCAGTCGTCGGATCGCAAGGAGCTCGCGCAACGGCTGTGGGAGGACGCGCGCGGCTCGTTCGTGCCCATTCGACGGGATCCCCAGCCGCGACGATGTGCACCGTAGCGTTCGTTCCACTGCATGGGCGCGGGTACGTCCTGGGCCACAACCGCGACGAGCGACGAGATCGCGCGCGCGGTGTGCCCCCCGCGCGGCGAGCGCGCGACGGCCGGTCCTTCCTCGCCCCGCTCGATCCCGACGGCCACGGAACCTGGATCGGGACGCAGGACGGAGGCGCCTCGATCTGCGTCTTGAATGCCTCGGAGAGTCATCCGGAGCGCCTCCCCCCCGAGCCCGAGAGCCGCGGCGCGGTTCTGCTCGGGATGCTGCACCTGGATCAGGCGGACGCGGTCGGATCCCATCTCGCCGACATGAAGGAGCGATTGCGCGCGGTGCGGTCGTTCCACGTCGTGGTCGCCGAGCCGCCGCGGGGAAGCCGTGCGGCGCGCAGCGTGCGGTTCCGGTGGGACGGCCGCCGGCTCGAGCGCGACGACCACGACGGCGCCCACCTGTACGTCTCGTCGTCGCTCGACCCGACGGGGGCCGAGGCGGCTCGCGAGAGCTCGTGGCTGCGCTTGCTGGCGACGCGGGGCGAGTCGAACCCCGAGACGCTGCGCCAGTGGTTCGCGTCTCACGAGCCCGAGCGCGGTCCGCTGTCGGTGTGCATGCACCGCGCGGAAGCCAAGACCGTGAGCCGGACGCTCGTCAAGGTCGAGCCGGGCCGGATCGAGATGGCCTACCTCGACGGCTCGCCGTGCACCCCCGACTCCGGCGAGCTCATCGTCCGCTTGTAACAAAGGGGTCCGACCCGTTTGCTGCAATCACTCGCGGGTGGGTTCCCAGATGTCGGAGCCGACGAAGGTCCAGGGAAGGCGACCTCGTCCGTCCCGTGCGGGTCGGAAGAGAAATGTCGGTCCGTGAAGTAGATGATCCTCGCCGCGTGGGTCCCGACGTTGCGGCAGCCGTGCGCCACGCCCGGGGGGACACCTGAACGCGAAAGCTGTCCTCGGCCTGGCGATTGAACTTCATGATCGTGTCCCAGCCTACACCAAGCTCGAAGCGCGCGGACTCCGTGGTTTGCGTCCACTTCGCCGAATGGTAGCCTGGTAACGTCACCGCTCGGGACCTCGCGGGCCGCGGGCGGGGCGAATCCCCCGGGGAAGTCGATGAGCCCCTCGTCCTCCTCCGAGCCCCAGACCGGCTGGGCGTTCCGCGTCGCCACCGTCGCCGGGATCCCGATTCGAATCCACTTCACCTTCGTCCTGATCCTGGTCTATGTGGGCTTCCTGTCCTCCGGACAGGGGCACGCCGTGCTCCCGGCGTTCCTCGGGCTGTTCGTGGTGTTCGTGTGCGTGATCCTGCACGAGCTGGGCCACGCGCTCGTGGCGCGGCGCTTCGGGGTCGAGACGCTGGAGATCGTCCTGTACCCCATCGGCGGCGTCGCGCGCCTCAAGAGCCTGCCGAGCGGGAAGGCCGAGCTCCTGATCGCCATCGCCGGACCGGCCGTGAACCTGGCGATCCTGATGCTGCTGTTCCCGGTGGCGGTGTTCATGCTGGGCCTGGCGTTGTTCCAGGGCGAGATGTTCGATCTCGAGGGATCTGCCGGACTGCTGGGCCTCCTGATCTGGGTCAACGGCATGCTGCTGCTGTTCAACCTCATCCCGGCGTTCCCGATGGACGGGGGCAGGATCTTGAGATCGACCCTGACCTTGCTCGGCATGCCGGAGGACCGCGCCACCAACATCGCCGCGGGAATCGGACAGGCGATCGCCGTCCTGTTCGCGATCATCGGCCTGCTCTCCAGGGAGCCGTTCCTGGTGCTCATCGCCCTCGTCGTCTTCCTGGGAGCGGGCCAGGAGGCGGCGTTCGTGCAGCGACGCTTCCTGGTCCGGGGGCGAACCGCCCGTGAGGCCATGATCACGCGATTCGACACCATGGCGCCCCAGGACAGCCTGCGGCGCGCCGCCGAGCTGCTCCTGGACAGCCACCAGCAGGATTTCCCCGTCGTCGATGCCTGGGGCCGGGTCGCCGGCCTGCTGTCGCGCTCCGCGATCCTCGAGGGGCTGGCGAAGCCGGAACCGGGCGGCGCGGTGCTCGAAATCATGGACCGCCGCATCCACACGGTCGCCCCGGAATCGTCCATGGAAGAGGTGCTGCGGCGGTTTCAGGAAAGCGGCGGGAGGCCCGTCCTCGTGATGGACCGGGACAAACTCGTGGGCATGCTGACCCTGGACAAGCTGGCCGAGTTCATCGAGGTCGCGCGCCGGAGACCTGCCACGGCGGCGGAGGGGGGTTGACGGTCATGACGAACCGCGCTCGCGCATCCGCTTCCAGAAGAAGTAGGCGGGCAGGCCCGCGGCCAGGAGCGCGAGTCCGCTGACCGAGGCCAGGGGCTCGAGGAACAGGAGCCCCGAGGTCATCGCCGCCGCCGCGGCCAGGACCACGCCGGGAGCGAGCCACCCTCCGGGCGCCTTCCACTCGACCGGCTCCCCCACCCCGCGGCGCCTGAGAACGACGGTCGCGACCGCCGTGAGACCGTAGAAGATCCACACGCTGAACGAGAACATCTTCATCAGGGCGTCGAAGCTCGAGGTGACCGTGTAGAACAGGGTCGCGGCCACCAAGGCGGCGACCGACCGCGCGGGCGTCCCCCACCGCGGATGGACCTGCCCGAACCACGCGAGGAACGAGCCGTCGCGTGCCATGGCGTAGCCCAGCCGGGAGGCGGCGAGCACGACGCCGTTGATCGATCCCAGCGTGCACACCACGACCAGCAGCGCCACGACCCGTCCCGCCCCGGGGCCCAGGCCGGCCTGCACCGCGTCCGCCACGACCTGCTCCGACTCGGCCGCGCGCTCCGCCGGGAGCACGGACATCACGGCGAACTGGACCATCCCGTAGAGCACGATCAGCACGCCGATCCCGAGCACGACCGATCGTCCGATGTTCCTGCCCGGGCGCTCGATCTCCCCCGAGACGAGCGTCACGTCCGACCACCCGTCGTAGGTCCACAGGACGATCACGAGCGCGATGAGCATCACCGAGAGGTCGTGGGTCAGCTGAAGCGGAGAACCGGCGCCGCCCGTCCGGGGAAGCTCGGCCGGCGCGAGCGCCGCCGCGAGGCACAGGGCCGCGAGGGCCGAGACCTTCACCGCGGTCAGGACCCTCTGCGTCCACGCTCCGGTGCGCACCCCGGAGGCATTGAGCAGACCGGCCGCCAGGACCGCCGCGGCTGCCGCCGCCGCCTGGCGCGAGTCCGTCTCCAGGGCACCGGGAAAGGCCGCGCGCAGGTAGCGCGAGAAGATGTTCGCGATGGCGGCGATGGACGCCGGGTAGGTGACGAGCAGAGCCGCCCAGCCTCCGACGAACGCCGCCGCCTCTCCATAGGCCTCGCGGTAGAAAACGTAGAAGCCGCCCGTCCGCGGCATCCTGGCGCCGCACTCCGCGTAGCACATCGCGCCGCAAGCGGCGGCGAGGCCGCCCACGATCCACAAGCCGACCGCCGCCAGCGGGCCGGGCGCGGCGGCCGCGACCTTGGAAGGCGCGAGGAAGATCCCCGACCCCAGGATGATCCCCACGAAGATCGCGACGGCGTCCCACAGCCCGAGCTGGCGGCGCAGGTCGCCGCCGGACTGCGGTCCGCGGCGCGACGGATCTCGGGTCACCGTGGGTGTGCCGGACTCAGTCCAGGTAGGTGTAGTGACCGAGTCGCTGGCGGTAGTCCTCGAGGAAGCTGGCCGCCTCCGCCTCGCTGACCTCCCCGCGACCCACTCGGTGGTTCAGGGATTCGCGGAGGCTCGCGAGGAGGTCCGACTCCTCGTATCCGTAGCACCTCATGGTGTCGCGGGCCAGATCGCCCCGCCGCACGGCCCGGATCACGGTCTTGCTGTCCGGCGTGAGGATGACCTGGGCCTCGTTCACGGTTCCGAACAGGTTGTGGAGGTCGCCCATCGTGTCCTGATAGGCCCCCGCGAGGGCGAACGCCAGGTAGTACGGCTCCCCGGGCCGGACCTCGTGGACCTCCAGGGCGTGCTTGATGTCCTTGAGATCGACGAACTTCTCGACCTCGCCGTCGGAATCGCACGTGATGTCGACCAGCCTCGCCTTGCGCGTCGGCTCCTCGTTGAGACGGTGGATGGGGATCACGGGGAACAACTGGTCCAGGGCCCAGTGATCGGGAAGCGACTGGAAGACGGAGAAGTTGCAGATGTACTTGTCGTGGAGCAGGGTCTCGAGCTCGTCGAATTCCTCCGCGACGAACTTCGCGGTCTTCGAATGCCGCACCGCGGCGCGGGCGATCTGCCAGAACAACGTCTCGGCCTTCGCCCGGTCGGAGAGGTCCAGCATCCCGAGGCCGAACAGGGAGTACATCTGGTCGCGGTACTCGATCGCGTCGTGGTAGTACTCGCGGTAGTTCTTGACCGAGATGCCGCGGGCGACCTCGGCGAGGTCCTGGACGACCTGCGGCTCGCGGCCGGTCAGCGCGGGCGGATCCGGCACGACGGCCGAGATCACCCCCCGAACGTCGGTGATGACGAGCGAGTGATAGGCGACCAGCATCCGGCCGGACTCGCTGACGATGCACGGCGCGGGGATGTCCTCGTCCGCGCACACTTCCTGGATCCCGAACACGACGTCGTTGGCGTATTCCTGGACGGTGTAGTTGACCGAGGCGTCGGACGAGGTCTTGGAGCCGTCGTAGTCGATGCCGAGGCCGCCGCCGACGTCGAGATAGCGGATGTCGATCCCGGTCCGCCTCACCTTCGCATAGATCCGCGCGGCCTCGTTGACCGCGTTCTTGATCTTGCGAATGTCGGTGATCTGGCTCCCGATGTGGAAGTGCAGCAGGGCGGCCTGGCCCTTGAGCCCCGCGCTCGACAGTTTCTCCAGGGCCTGGATCAGCTGCAGCGTCGTCAGCCCGAACTTGGACGCGAACCCGCCCGACTTGTCCCACAGCCCCGAGCCGCGCGCCTGGAGCTTGATGCGGAACCCGACGAGCGGCAGCACGTCGAGCCCCGCCGCGACCTCGAGGTACTGATCGAGCTCGAACGGCTTCTCGATGACGATGACGACGTTCTTGCCGAGCCGAGTGGCCAGCGCCGCCGATGACATGTAGTCGGCGTCCTTGAAGCCGTTGCACACGATCAGCGCGTCGCTCGGCGTATCGAGGGCGGTGGCGACCAGCAGCTCGGGGCGGCTGCCGACCTCCAGGCCGAGGCCGCGCTTCCGGCCGTACGCCAGGAGAGCCTCGACGACCGGCTTCTGCTGATTGACCTTCACCGGGAAGACCGGCAGGTAGCGCTCCGAATAGCGGAACTCCTCGATGGCCCGCTGGAACGACTCGTGGAGCTTGGCGACCTGGGATTCCAGGAGCTGGGGGAAGCGCAGCAGCAACGGCGTCTTCACGCCTCGCTTCGCGGCCTCCTGGACCACGTGCAGGATGTCGATGGCGTGACGGCGGTCTCGTGTGGGGGTGACGAGCAGGTTGCCGTCGTCCCCGACGCGCAGGTATCCGTCACCCCAGCCGTCCAGGCCGTAGATCTCGTTGGCGTCGTCGATCGTGAACCGCTCGGTAGCCGAAACGCTCATGCTCTCACCTCCCGCGTCCGGCTCCCTCGGGGCAAGCTCGTTTGGAGAAGAGAGTTGAGATTATAGAACCCCGCGCGGGATAGGCAACACCAATCCTGCGGTGTATCATCTGCGACCCGTGACCGAGCGGGAGAGGCCCGGCAGATGGATCGTCATCGACTGACGCGCTTGGCGGCTCACCTGGGTTCCGGTGCCGTGATCGTCGTGCTGTCCCCCTGGAGCGGCACGACGGCCCCGCTGCCCTCGGATGCCCCGCAGCCTCGTCCCAACATCGTGCTCGTCACCGTGGACACGCTGCGGGCCGATCGACTGGGGTCCTACGGCTACGCCCGCGACACGACGCCGCATCTCGACCGGTTCTTCGAGGCGGGGGTGCGGTTCGCCCGCGCCCGCGCGGTCGAGCCGCTGACCAACCCGTCCCTGTGCTCGATGATGACGTCGATGTATCCCCAGGACCATGGGGCCTCCCGGAACGGGCTGCGGATGCGGCCCGGGCTGGCGTCCCTCCCCAAGACCCTGCAGGACTACGGCTACGTCACGGCGGCGTTCGTGGGCAACTGGACTCTGAAGACCAAGCTCTCGGGCCTGGGCGAGCACTTCGACGACTACGAGGAGGTCTTGAACCGCAAGCGCTGGATGGGGTTCCTGCGGCGCGAGGCGACCGCCGAGGACCTCACGGATTCCGCGCTCGAGTGGGTCGACGGTCGCTCCGACTCGGCGCCGTTCCTGCTGTGGGTGCACTACGTCGAGCCCCATGCCCCGTACCGCCTCCACGAGGAGTTCGTCGAGCCCCTGGGGCTCCCGCCGGGCGACAAGGCGGCTCCCGGGGACCGTTACGACACCGAGGTGGCGTTCGTGGATGCGCAGATCGGCCGGCTGCTCGACGGCCTCGAGCGCAGGCTCCCCGAGCTACCGCTCGTCGTTTTCGCGTCGGATCACGGCGAGAGCCTGGGGGAGCACGACTACTGGGGGCACGGGCGAAACCTCCACGAGCCCGGTCTGTGGATCCCGATGGGCCTGAGGTGGCCCGGGCGTCTGCGCGGCGGAGTCGTGAACGCCGCGGCGATGAACATCGACCTCGCCCCGACCCTCCTCGGCCTGCTGGGAGTGCCCGCCCCGGACAGCTTCCGAGGCTTCGACTGGACCGGCGTCTTCGAGGGCGCGGAGGAGCCCGTCGGTCGCATCACGTACTACCAGGCGCACCGCGGCGCGGTGATCTCCAAGCACGAGTCCGACCTCGCGCGGCGCAAGGGACTGTTGGCCGTGGGGCTGATCGACGGCTCGATGAAGGAGGTCTGGAAGCTCGACGACGAGACCTACCACGCTTGGAACCTCGAGAGCGATCCGCACGAGCGTCACAATCTCGCCGAGGGCTCGGCCGCGTCCGGGCCCGAGCTGCGCGGCTGGATCGAAGTCGTCTCCACCGGCCTGGCCGACCTCGACGAGCTTCCGGCGGAGCCGCTCGACGAGGTGAGCGCCAGCCGCCTCCGTGACCTCGGGTACGTGGACTGACGCGAATCCGCCGGGGGCGCTTCGAGCGCCCGGGATCAGTCGGACCGGTCCGCGGGCCGCGGGTACTCCCCCCCCAGCGCCTTCTGCACGAGCTGCCGGGCGTCGGAGGGGAAATCGGAGCGCACGATCCACTCGAGGTAGTCGCGCTCGGAGCGGGAGACGTCCTCGAGGGAGCGTCCCTGGAACTTCCCGAACGCGAACACGGCCCGGCCGTCCTTCCACACGAACTTCCCGGAGCGGTCCACGGCGTCCCGGGGCCGCGCGTCGCACCACGCCTCGAGCTCCGGTACCGTGCGCGGGAGGTCGGGGTAGCGCTCGAGCTGGGCCTCCAGGACCTCCGCCGTCGCGAGCACGTCGGCCTCGGCGCCGTGCGCCCCCTCGTGCTCGCGGTTGAGGTAGAACCGGACGGCGGCGCCGAGGTCCCTCCGCTCCTTGCGGTGGAAGATCGCCATGACGTCTACCAGGGCACGACGCGGCAGCCCGAGGTCGAGGCCGCAGTCCCGGAACTCGCGGTCCAGGAGCGGGGCGTCGAAGCGCGCGATGTTGAAACCGGCCAGGTCCGCGTCGCCGAGGAACTCGAGCAGCCCCCGGGCGATGCGCGAGAAGGTCGGCTGCCCCGCCACGTCCGCGTCCCGTATGCCGTGGATCGCCGTCGCCTCCGCGGGGATCTGGCGCTCGGGGTCGAGTCTCCGGGTGCGCGTTTCCCGGCCGCCGTCCGGATCGAGCCGCAACGTCGCGATCTCGACGATCCGGTCGGTGGCGGGATCGGTCCCGGTGGTCTCCAAGTCGAAGAACACCAGGGGCTTGGTCCGTCGCAGCAGGTTCACGACCGTAGCGTATCCGGACCGCGAGCGCCGTGGCAAGGGCGGCCAAGGGATGCGCGTTCCCCTTCACGCGGTTATATTTGCGCTCGCTTGCGTGGAGGAGCGGTGCGCTTTCCGAACATCCGAACCGTCCCGGCGGCCGACATCGAGATCCCCAGGGAGCTGTCCGGCCTCTACGATCTGGCCTACAACCTGTGGTGGACCTGGCAGCCGAGCGCCCACGCGCTGTTCAGCGTGATCGACCCGGTGCGCTGGAATCTCGACCACAACCCGGTGGAGTTGCTGATCAACGTCGAGCCGCAGCGCTGGGAGGCGCTGCTGGTCGACGACAGCTTCCTGACCTCGTATCACCGGCTCATGCAGCGCCTCGAGCGCTACCTCGCCGATACCGACGGCTGCTGGTTCCGGCGGGCCTATCCCGACTACAACGGCGGGCCGATCGCCTATTTCTCCAGCGAGTACGGATGGCACGAGTGTCTCGGAATCTACTCCGGAGGGCTCGGCATCCTGTCGGGCGACCACTGCAAGGCCGCGAGCGATCTCGGAATCCCGTTCGTCGGCGTCGGCCTGATGTACGCGCGCGGCTACTTCCGCCAGACGATCGACGCCGACGGGAACCAGCAGCATTTCTATCCGCGCTACGATTTCCGCCGGCTGCCGGTCCTTCCGGTCACCCATCCCAACGGACGCCGGGTCCGCGTCGCGGTCGACATGCCGGGACGGAGCGTGCATCTGCGGCTGTGGAAAGCCGCCGTGGGGCGCGTCCCCGTGGTACTGCTCGACTCCGCCTGCCCGGAGAACGACCCGGCGGATCGCGCCATCACCTCGATCCTCTACGTGAGGGGCCGGGAGATGCGTCTGTGCCAGGAGATCCTCCTGGGAATCGGAGGCGTGCTGGCGCTGCGCGAGCTGGGCATCGAGCCCGAGGTCTGGCACATGAACGAGGGCCATTCGGCGCTGCTGTCGCTCGAGCGTCTGCGCGGAACGGTGGAGCGGGGTCGATCGTTCGACGAGGCGCTGGCGGAGATCCGGAAGAACGCCGTGTTCACGACCCACACACCCGTGCCGGCGGGCAACGAGTCGTTCGACGCCGGACTGGCGAGGAGCTACGTCGCGGGCTTCGTCGAGGGCGCCGGAATGAACGTCGAGGACGTCCTCGGCCTGGGCCGCACCCATCCCGACGATCCGGACGACTCCTTCAACCTGACGGCTCTCGCCATCCGCACGAGTCGCACGACGAACGGCGTCAGCGAGCTTCACGGCCGGGTGGCCGACGAGCTGTGGAAGAGACTGTGGCCGGCGGACGCTCCCACGCCGCGGGTCGGACACGTCACGAACGGCGTCCACCTCCCGACGTGGATGGGCGCGGACATCACGGGCTTGCTGCGTGCCCGCCTCGGCGAGCACATCGACCCGCCGGTACCGGACGGCCGCTGGAGCGCGGCGGTGCTCGCGATCCCGGACGCCGAGATGTGGTCGGCGCACCAGGCGCAGAAACAGCGCCTGCTGTTGTTCGCGCGGCACCAGCTCATCGAGCAATTCGCGCGCCACGGGCGGTCGCCCGACGAGCTGCGGGCGGTGGAAGGCCTGCTGGATCCCGATGCCCTCACGATCGGTTTCGCGCGGCGCTTCGCGACCTACAAGCGCGCGGCGCTGATCTTCCGCGATCTCGGCCGGCTGCGCGAGGTTCTCGCGAATCCCGATCGCCCCGTGCAGTTGATGTTCGCGGGCAAGGCTCACCCCGCGGACCGCCCGGGACAGGACCTGATCCGCGAGATCTTCCGGATCTCGGACTCGCCCGAGTTCCGCGGCCGGATCGTGTTCCTCGAGAGCTACGACATCCGGGTCGCGCGCCAGCTCGTGCAGGGCGTGGACCTGTGGCTCAACACGCCGCGGCGTCCCCTCGAAGCCAGCGGCACGAGCGGAATGAAAGCGGCGATCAACGGCGCCTTGAACGCCAGCGTTCTCGACGGCTGGTGGTGCGAGGGATACGACCCGTCGCACGGCTGGACCATCGGGCAGCCTCGGGAGTACGGCGACCCGGAGGAGCAGGACCGCGACGATGCCGACTCCCTGTACCGCGTGCTGTCCGAGGAGATCGTCCCGTGCTTCTACGAGCGCGGGAGCGACGACGGCCTGCCGCATGAGTGGATCGCCCGCATGAAGAAGGCGATCGCCGAGCTCGGGCCGCGGTTCAGCGCCTCACGCGTCCTGCGGGATTACACGACCGCGTACTACCTGGCGGGACAACCCGAGCGGTCGGGTCAGGCGGTCGGGTAGGGCGAACCCCAGGAGCCTGTCCTAGGATCCGGGCTCGAACGGACTCGCCGGCTTCTCGTCGGTGTCGTCGTCGAACGCCGTGAAGATCAGGAGCAGGGTCGCGCCCGCGGCCGCGCCGATCTGCGTCCACGGGATCCCGGAGCCCGCCGCCCCGGCGGGAGGCGCGGCCTGGCCGATCCGGAGGTCGAGCCTTCGGCCGCCCTCGTCCAGCGGGATCGGGGGCAGATCCGGAACGTCGAGCCGCTCGCCCTTCGGGGACAGCGCCGCGACGAGCTGGTAGCTCGAACCGGAGGGCACATCGATCGAGTATGTGCCGCTGGCGTCGCTCGGACCGGCGATGTGCTCGGTGCCGGCGTCGTCGCGGAAGATCAACTTGAGATTCTTGGCGGGTTTTCCCGCCGCGTCGAGCACGACGCCGGTCAGCGTTCCCGAGGCGGTATCCTGCGCGACCTCGGGGACCTGCCCGGCAGCCGGGGTTCCGACCACGAGCGTGGCGAGAAGAAGCAGCCCTCCGCGCCGGCGGCGGTTGAACAGGATCGCGCCCATCGTGTTCCTTCTTGTGAGGCGAGCGACGCCCTCTTATATGTGCATGCCCGGAATCTGTCAACCCAACGTGGTGCGCAGCTTGTTGCTGTTTGGCGGTGCCGAGGTTCGTCGGCCGGCGCTGGGGCGGGGAGCGGAGCTCGGGCGGGGTGAAGGCCGATCCGGAGTGCGGTCTCAGAGCGCGTGTCGCAGGTCGTGGCGGGTGTTTCGACCCACGGAGGGCGTGACCCATTCCCTGCGGTAGATGCGCATCCACGGACGGGGGACGTCGATACGCGCCGGGAACAGCCGTCGCGCGCGAGGACATCGGTCCGGCCTTCCCCCGAGGCCACCGACGGCTCTTGCGCGGTCCGAGGACGGTGCCGGGCCCGGTCGCGCCGCCTCAGCATGCCCGAGGCGTCGTCCGCGGTTAGCGTCCCGGTCGGCTTGGCGATAAGCTGTAGGTCCTCGCTCGGTGCCGCGCGCCGGTCTGTGGCCGGCGCGGGCGGAACAAGGTGATCACGATTATGGAGAACGACCGCACATGACCCGCTCGCGCCTGACACTCGGAATGTCCGTCGCCGTCCTGGGACTCGTTGCCGCCGTGTCCGTCGCGCTCGCCGGCGAGTGGCCGAGCTGGCGCGGACCGACACAGAACGGCGTCGCCGTCGATACCGGCCTGCCGTCGTCGTGGTCGCTGGACGGTGAGAACCTGATCTGGAGGGCCGACCTGACCGGGCGCTCGACGCCCGTCGTGGTCGACGGCCGCGTGTGCGCCCAGGGGCGCGTGGGCGAGGGCGCCTCGATGAGGGAGCGCGTGGCGTGCTGGGACGCCGGCGACGGCCGGTTGCTGTGGGAGCGGTTCATCGGCGTCCATAACACCGCCGTTCCGTTCACCCGCGTCGGCTGGGCGAGCCCTGCGGCCGATCTCGAAACCGGGCGGATCTACGTCCATGGCGTCGGGGGCTGGCTCACGTGCTACGACGAGCACGGTGGCACGGTGTGGTCCCGTTTCCTGACCGAGGACTTCGGCCACCTTTCGGGCTACGGCGGCCGCACGCAGTCGCCGGTGATCGAGGGCGACCTCCTGCTGCTGAGCTTCGTCAGCTCGGGGTGGGGCGACCAGGCGGCGCCGCGCGGCCGCTACTGGGCTTTCGACAAGAACACGGGCGACCTGGTGTGGGTCTCGACACCCAGCGGCATGCCGTATGACATGAACACCCAGTCCGGGATCGTCGTCGGGGACATCGCCGGCCGCCGCACGATCGTCGCCGGCGATGCCGATGGATGGATCTACGCTCTGGCGGCGGCGACCGGCGAGAAGCTGTGGAGCTTCCAGTTCAGCAAGAGCGGATTGAATGCCAACGTCCTGATCGCGAACGACCGCGTCTACGCCTCGCACAGCGAGGAGAACATCGACGCGCCGACGATGGGCCGGGTCGTGTGCATCGACGGCAAGGGAAAGGGCGACCTGACCAAGACAGGGGCCCTCTGGCGAGCCGAGGAGATCGAAGCCGGCTTCCCCTCGCCGCTGCTCGACGGCGACCGCCTGTACGTCGTCGACAACTCGGCGAACCTGTTCGCCCTCGACGCCGCGAGCGGCCGGGTGTTGTGGAAGCACAGCCTCGGCACCGTCGGCAAGTCCTCTCCGGTGCTCGCCGACGGCAAGCTGTACGTCGCGGAGACGAACGGCCGGATGCACATCCTGAAGGCTGGACCCGACGGCGCGACGGCGCTCGACGTCGAGGAGATCACGATCCCGATCGCCGGTGGCCATCGCGCGGCGGAAATCTACGGTTCGCCCGCGGTGGCGTACGGCCGGGTCTACGTGGCCACCGAGGCCGGCCTGTTCTGCCTCGGCGACAAGAAGCGCGCATTCGAGGTCAAGCGCGATGCCCCGCCCGCGCCTCCCAAAGGCCCCCCGGGCCCAGCCACTGCTCTGCAGGTCGTGCCGGCCGACGTGCTGCTCGCTCCCGGGCAGTCGACCGCTCTCCGCCTGCGCGCGGTGGACGCGGCCGGACGCGTCGTCGCGGCCCCGGCCACCGGGTGGAGCGTGGCCGGCGCGGTCGGGACGCTCGATGGAGCGACCTTCAAGGCCGGGGCGAAGCCCTTCGCCACCGGGGCGGTGGTGGCCAAGGCCGGCGCCCTGGAGGCCAAGGCGCGGGTGCGCGTGATCGCGCCGCTGCCATGGAGCGAGGACTTCGAGTCGTTCGCCGACGGCGAGGTGCCGCCGACGTGGATCGGCGCCACGCGCAAGTTCGCCGTCCAGGTCAAGGACGGCGGCAAGGTCCTGGTCCAGCCGGTCCGCGAGCAGGGCCTGCAGCGCAGCGAGACCTACATGGGACCGTCGTCGTTCGCGAACTACACGATCGAGGCCAACGTCCGCGGGCAGATCGCCGGCCGCAAGAAGCCCGACATCGGCTTGATGAACTCCGGCTACATCCTCGACCTGATGGGTGGACACCAGAAGATCCAGCTCCGGTGCTGGGCCGCCGAGATGGGACGTCTCTCGCAGGACGTCGAGTTCCCGTGGCAGATGGACACGTGGTACAAGATGAAGCTCCAGGTGCAGCAGCGCGACGGCAAGGCGCTAGTCAAGGGCAAGGTGTGGCCCGCGGCCTCGTCCGAGCCCGCGGCCTGGACGATCGAGATCGAGGATCCGTACCCGATCGCCTCGGGCAGCCCCGGCCTGATCGGCTATGCCCCGGCGGAGATCTGGTACGACAACCTGAAGGTAACGGTGAACGAATGACACGAAGGACTGACGCCGCCTGGCTCGCCGCCGCGGGCCTCACGCTCGCGGCCACCCTGTTCGTCGCGGTCGCCGCGCCCGCGGAGCGGGGCGCCACCTCCGAACCGAGCGCGGCCCAGGGCGCTACCGCCGAGCCGCCGAAGCCGGCCCCCGCCAAGGCACCGGCCACCCCGGCTGCGACCGAGAGCCGCGGGGTCGTGATGTTCGGCGGCGATGCCTCGCGCAACATGGTATCGACCGAGCGGGGCCTGCCGTCGAAGTGGGACGTCGAAACCGGCCTCAACGTCAGGTGGTCCCAGGGCCTCGGCTCCCAGAGCTACGCGGGACCGATCGTTTACGGCGGCAAGGTGTTCGCGGGCACGAACAACGAGCGCACGCTCGACAAGAGGCTGACCGGTGACCGCGGCAACCTGATGGTGTTCCGCGAGTCGGACGGCGAGTTCCTGTGGCAGTCGGCCCACCCCAAGCTCGCCTCCGGTCGCGTCAACGACTGGCCGATGCAGGGGGTGTGCTCGACGCCTGCCGTCGAGGGAGATCGCGTGTACTACGTGTCGAACCGCGCCGAGCTGATCTGCGCCGACACCGAGGGATTCCACGACGGCGAGAACGACGGGCCGTACACCGACGAGCACGAGATGCAACCCGGTCCCGCCCCGGGACCCAACCAGACACCGCCGCCCCCGAAGAAGGTCGTCAAGACCAGCGAGATCGACGAGGACATCGTCTGGAAGTACGACATGATGGGCGAGCTCGACGTCTTCCCGCACAACCTCGCCGCGGGCAGCCCGCTCATCGTCGGCGACGTGGTGTACACCGTGACCGGAAACGGCGTCGACGAGGGACACATCAACATCCCCTCGCCCGACTCCCCGAGCTTCATCGCGGTGGACAAGAAGACCGGCAAGCTGCTGTGGGAGAACAGCCAACCCGGGACGCAGATCCTGCACGGGAGCTGGTCCAATCCGTCCTACGGCGTGATCAAGGGCGTGCCGATGGTGTTCTTTCCCGGAGGCAACGGCTGGCTGTACGCCTTCGAGCCCAAGACGGGGGAGCTTTTGTGGAGATTCGACATGAACCCCAAGGGCGCGGTCTACGCGCTCGGCGGGCGAGGCACGAAGAGCTACGTCATCGCAATGCCCGTCGTGTGGGAGGACAAGGTGTACATCGCCGTGGGCCAGGATCCCGAGCACGGCGAGGGCATCGGCAGCCTGTCGGCGATCGACGCCAGTCAGCGCGGCGACATCTCGGAGACCGCGGTGCTGTGGCGGCGCAGCGGTGAGGATTTCCACCGCACGCTGTCGACCGTCGCGATCGCCGACGGGCTGCTGTACGCGTCGGACCTGAGCGGCTTCCTGTACTGTCTCGACGCGCGTACCGGCGAGCTGTTCTGGACGTACGACGCATTCGCGGCGATCTGGGGCTCGCCGTTCGTCGCCGACGGCAAGGTCTACCTCGGGGACGAGGACGGGGACGTCGCGGTGCTCAAGCACGGGAAGAAGCTCGAGCTGATCGCCGAGAACAACATGGGCTCGGCGGTCTACACGACGCCAGTGGCCCACGACGGCACGCTGTTCATCGTCACGCGAACCAAGCTCTTCGCGCTGAAGGAGGGCATCGGCGCCAAACCCAAGCCGGCGCCGGAAGCCCCGAGGCCGGGGGCCTGAGCCCTCCTCCCCAGCGCCCTGCTCCGGGACCTCGCAGCCTGATCCCCGGGGGGCGCACGCTCGGCCGATCGCGGCGAGGAATCGCCGCTGCGTCCCGCTCCGCCCGGATCGCGGCCTTCAGCGGCAGGACCGGCGTGATCCGCGAGGGCCCCGCGGCGGGGGTCGGGCCGAGGTCCTGCCGCGAGATCAGGCAGCCAGGCCGCGGGCTCCTGCCTTACGTCACTGCCGCGTGCGGGACAGCCGCTCGACCTGCTCGATGTAGCGCGCCACCTGCTCGCGGGGGTTGATCTCCTGGACACGGTGCAGGAGCGGCAGGGCCTCGTCGTATTTCTCGGCGCCGACGAGCAGCTTCGCCTGGCTCAGCTTGGCCTGCGCCTCGAAGCCTTCGAGGACCGCGGCGCGCTCCAGGTACAGGACGGCGCGCTCGCGGTCGCCGCTCTCGGCGTAATGCTGGCCGATCAGGAGCAGCGCCTCGCCGTCGAGCGGATCGCGTGCGGCGACCTCCTCGAGCAGCCGCACCGCGGCACCGCTGTCACCCTCGGCCGCGGCGATGCGCGCCTGGAGCTTGGACAGCCGCAGATCCTCCTCGGGGGACGGCGAGCCGAGATTCGCACGAATCCGCTCGGCGACGGCGCCCGCCTGGGAGGCCGCCGAGCGCGCGGCCAGCTGCTCCGCGGAGCGCAGGGGCCGGGCCACGGGCTGAGCAGGATCCAGATCGATGCCGCGAAGGTAGGCGCTCGCAGCCAGGTCGATCTGCCCCTCGTTGAGGTGGATGTCGCCGAGCAGCGCGAACGTCTCGGGGGTCGCCTTGCCCAGGAGCGCGACCATCTCCAGGTTCTCCGCGGCGCGGAGCGGCTGCTTCATGCCGAGGAAGGCGTTGGCCTGCATGAGCCAGAACTGGCTCTGCTCGGGGTCGCGCTCGATCAGCACGCCGAGGAGTGCCGCAGCCTCCTCGTACTTTTCCTGCTTGACGACGGAGCGCGCCAGGCCGATGCGCCAGTTCGCGTTGCCCGGCTCGAGGAGCAAGGCCTGCCGGAAGGCGGTCTCCGCCGCGAGGTAGTCCTCCTTGGACAGATAGGCGTTGGCGAGCAGGCCCAGGCTGATCGCGTCGCCCCCGCCGAGCTCGATCATGCGGGTGAACGAAGCGATCGCCTCGTCGTAGCGCTGGTCGCGGGCCTGGATCAGTCCGAGGTTGCGCCACGCGCGCCTGAAGCTCGGAAAGCGCGTGACCGCGTCCCGGAAGTGGCCCTCGGCCTCCTCCATGCGGTCCTCCTGCAGGGCGAGGTTGCCCAGCACGAGGTCGAAGATCGCGCTCGACCGCGGTGTCCGGGCCTCGAGGAGCGTCTGCTTCGCGCGCTCGGCATCCGATTCGAGCAGCGGCTGGACCTTCTGCAGCACCAGCCGGTCCTCCGGGCCGATCGGCGGCTCGGTGTCGGAGTCGATCCCGTACGAGCCCAGGAAGGCCTTCTGGAACTCCTCGCTGTCCCAGATCGCGCGGATGTCGGCCTCGCCGGCACGAGCCTCCATGGCCGTGACCGCGGCCAGCACCGCGCAGGCAAAGCCGAGTCTCATGGAGGGGACCACTGCGCTCAACCGCTCGCCACGAAGCGGATGGGATAGCGCACCTTGGAACGCACCTTCTCGCCGCGCACGACCGCGGGCTCGAACTTCCAGCGCCGGACGGCTTCGAGGGCCGGGCCGTTGAACGCCTCGTGCGGCGAGCTCTCCACCACCGGCTGGAGCACGCGGCCGTCCCGTTCCACGAACAGCACCACGTAGACGGTCCCTTCGAGCTTCCGCCGGCGCAGCTCCGGGGGATAGGACGGGGGAACCTGGTGCAGGATCCGTGGCTCCTGATCGAGCGCGCCGACGTCGAAGACGGCGTCCGACGTGGCGGCGTCGAGACCGCCCCCGGCACCGGGCGCGCCGGTGCCGCCGATGCGCCCGCCCGACGCCAGGCTGACCGCACCGCCGAACGCGTCGCCGGCCGCGCCCGGCTCGAGCGCGCTCTCGAGCGCTCCGAGGCTCAGCGCGTCGAGGCGTGCGACGACGTCCGTGGGCTCGACCTCGGGGGCGGGATCCGCGATCTCGGCCAGCTCCGGAGGAGCCTCGTGCTCGATCGCCAGCTCCGCGGGCTTCTCCTGAAGATCCTCGACCTCGGCCTCATGCTCCTCGTCCGCCGTCATGAGATCGACATCCTCGACCACCGTCGCTTCTCGCTCCTCGGGCTTCATGAAGAAGACACCGCCGAACAGCAGGATTGCGGCGTGGAGCACCAGGGCGGCGAGCACGGCCACGAGCCAGGCGCGCATGGGGGCTACCTCCTGTCCGTCGCGATGCCGACCTTGGCGATGCCGATCTTGCGCACCTCGTCGAGCACGGCGACGACGGTCTTGAAGTCGGCCTTCGAGTCCCCGTTGATCACGACCCGTGGGTCCCTCGAGGACGACTTCAGCGTCTGCAGTCGAAGGGGCAACTGCGCCAGAGTGGTCTTCTCCTTGTTGAAGAACACCTCACCGGCACCGTTGACGCTCAACGTGACGGTCTCATCCTTGCTCTGCGGGTTCCCCAGGGACTCGGACGACGCCGCGGCGGGAAGCGCGACCTGCACTCCCTGGTTCTTGGTCATCGAAAGCGAGACCATGACGAACGTCGCCAGCAGAAAGAAGATGATGTCGATCAGCGGGATGATCTCGATCCGGGCTCTCTTGGTCCCTGCGGCGCTCATTCCGTGCACGTTGCACTCCCTCAGGCGGCGCTTTCGACCTTGCCGGGCGAGGCCACCTCGGTGACGGCCGGCTCGCTCTCGAGCCACGGCCGGGCCAGGAGCTCGAGCTGGGCCGAGGCGGCCTCCAGCTCGTGCCGCGCCTCCTCGGTCCGGTTGTTCAGGTAGTTGAAGGGCACGAGGGCGACGATGGCGATGCCGAGGCCGAAGGCCGTGGCGATCAGCGCCTCGGCGATCCCGCCCGTGATCGCCGCCGGAGCGCTCAACTCGCCCCCGAGCAGCGAGAACGAGCCCATCATGCCCGTGACCGTGCCCAGCAGCCCGAGGAGCGGCGCGATGGTGATCGAGGTGTCCAGGATCGGGACGCCGCGCGAGAAGCGCTTGACCTCGCGCGCGTTGGCGTACAGCAGCGCGCCGGGCAGGGATTTCTCGCGGTGCGACAGCGCGTACCCGAGCACCCGGACGACGTAGTCCCGGGTGGTTCGGCTCGTCTCGACCGCCTCGTCGAAACGCCCGTGCTCCACCGCCGCCATGAAGCTCGACAGCGCCTTGCGGTCCCTCCGACCGCGCTCGCGCGCCAGGAACACCATGCGCTCGAGCACAGTCGCGGTGGCCAGCATCGAGACGAACAGCAGCGGCCACATGATCGGGCCGCCCTTCCTGAAGACGTGGACGATGCTGGTGCGCTGGATCAGCGCTTGGAGCGCGCCGCCGCGCGAGGCGTCGAGCGGCATCGAGCCGCTGCCGTCGCGTACGATCTCGGAGACCGCGGCGTCGACCTGCTGGCTGACCCGGCGCACGGCAGGCTTGGCGGACCCGGTTTGCGGCACCGCGATGCCGGCCGCGGAGCCGTCGGACGACGCGAACAGGGCCACGGGGCCGACCAGCGCGAACGTGCCGCTGGCGAGGACGCCCTCGGGATCGACGGCAGCACCGGCGAAGCGCGTCCCGCCGACCACGTCGTCCAGCCGCGCTACCGAGGCCTTGACCGCGCTCAGCTGATGCTCGATCTTCTCTTCGCTCGTCAGCGCCGCGCTCGCGGCCGCCTCCTTCGCCGCCGCGACCAGCGGTGCGTATCTTTCGACCTCGCCGACGCCCAGCTTGGTCTCGAAGCTCCGCACGTACTCGTCCAGGAGGTTCGCGACGTAGGCCGACTCGTCCTCCCGCAGCTTCACCGCGGCCTGAAGCTTCGAGGCATCGAAGCCGCCGAGGTCGATGTCGCGGATCGTCTGGTCGTTCCGCTTGCGCAGATCGGCGAGGCGCTCCTCCAGCTCCCCGAGGCGCCTGGCCAGCGGCAGCTTCTCCTCGGCGACGCGCTCGCGCAGGGCCGTCAGCTCGGCCAGCGAGGCTTCGAGCTGCTCCTGGGACCGGCGCTGGGCCTCGTCGACGGTCTCGGTGGCGAGGACCACGGGCACGAGCCCCGTGGCGAGGACGAGAGAGAGAAGAAGGCGAAGGAGCCCATGCATGGCCGGCCTCCCTGTCACTCGATCGTGACGGGAAGCTCGACGAATCTCGGCTTCCCTTTGTTCTGCAGGATCTCGATGACGTCCGAGATGCCCTGAGCCAGCTCGTTGGCCGACCGCCAAGCCCATCCGTCCGGGCCGGGGCGCCCCACGCCGGCCTCGCCCTGCGCGCTCAGGAAGTAGGCCTGTCCCAGGCCGACGTAGACGGTCTTGACCTCGGAGGGCCTGCCGTCCTCCAGCTCGCGGATCTCGGTGACCAGACTGATCTCGGCATTCGCCTTGTGAATCTCGTTCAAGATCCCGATGACGTTCTGGAAGCGCTCGCCCGCGGACACGCGCGTCGTGCCGGGATCGTCGGGAATGCGCCGGTAGAGCGTGTCGACCTTCTCCTGAACGGCGGGCGGCAGGAGCTTGTGCAGCCGCCGCACGTCGTCCTCGAGGGACGCGACGGCCTCCGCGAGACGATCCGACCCCTGGACGAGCCGCCGTTCGCCCGCCGCCGTCTCGGCCCGCTGGCGATGCAACTCCCCAAGGACCTTGTCGTTCTCCGCGAGCTTCGCCTCGGCGGCGGCGATCTCCTGCTCCAGAGCCTCGATCCGGGCCTCGAGCAGCTCTTTCCCCTCACGCCACTCCTTCTTCTCGCGGAAGATCAGGTTCTGAGTGGCGATCCACTTGCTGACCGTGGAGCGCGTCGAGTCGATGGCAACCCCGGACGTCGGGGATTCGGACGCGTGGACCCCAACGGCGACTGCCGCCACGGACAGCGCTAAAGCGGCGAGCCTCGAAACCCTGGACATGAACCACCCTCCGCGGGCGACGACCGGCCCGTCGAGCGGCAGGGCGATTGTGGTGCCGGTCCGGCGCGGTTCGGTGACCGTTCCGTGACGAATGAGCGACGGAGCAGGACGTCAGCTACCGTACCGCGCCAATCGGCTGTTTCTCATCCCGTAGGCGAAGTAGATGATCAGGCCGATGGCCATCCAGACGAACAGCCGCCACCAGTTCTCGGAAGGCAGGCTGAACATCAGGAGCAGGCAGCTCAGGATCCCGGCCACCGGCACGAACGGGACGAAAGGAGCGCGAAACGGACGCTCGGCGTCGGGATGGGTCCTGCGCATGATGAGGACGGCCGCGCACACGATCGCGAAGGCCAGGAGCGTCCCCATGTTCACCAGCATCAGGAGCGTGTCGATCGGCAAGAAGGCGGCCAGCGCGCCGACGAACAGGCCCGTGAGGATGGTCGACTTGTACGGCGTCCGGAAACGATCGTGCACGGCACCGAAGAAGCTCTTCGGGAGGAGACCGTCACGCGCCATGGCGAGCAGGACCCGCGGCTGGCTCAGCATCATGACGAGCAGGACCGACGTGATTCCCGCCACCCCGGCGACCGCGATGATGACCCTCGCCCAGTCGAGATGCACCTGTGCGAAGGCCTCCGCCACGGGGGCGTTGATGTCGAGCTGCCCGTAGGGGACCATGCCGGTCAGGACCGCCACGACCGCGACGTACAGGACGGTGCAGATCACGAGGGAGGTGATGATCCCGATGGGCACGTCACGGTGGGGCTTCTTCGCCTCCTCGGCGTGCGTCGAGACCGAATCGAATCCGATGTAGGCGAAGAACGCCAGGGCGGCCCCGGCGAGCATCCCCAGCGGCTTTCCGCCCGCGTCCGCCTGCCCGTGCACGGTCGTGCCGAAGAAGCTGAGCCCGGTGTATCCGTACGGGGCGAACGGTTTCCAGTTCTCGGGGTCGACGTAGAACACGCCCACGCCGATCACGAACAGGACGGCCGCGACCTTCACCATGACCATCGCCGCGTTGAAGCGCGCGCTCTCGCTGATCCCCACGACGAGGATGATCGTCACGACGGCGACGACCAGGACCGCGGGAAGATTGATGATCGAGCCCGTGGCGACGAGGCGGCCGAGGCTCGGGTCGTAGGCGAGGACGGGGCCGTTCAGCGCCTGCGGCAGGTGGATCCCCCCGGCCGCCAGCACGGACTGGAAGTACCCGGACCATCCGTTCGCCACCGTGGCGGCCCCGACGGCGTATTCCAGGATGAGGTCCCACCCGATGATCCACGCCATGAGCTCCCCGAGGGTGGCATAGGCGTAGGTGTAGGCGCTGCCCGCGACCGGGACCATCGAGGCGAACTCCGCGTAGCACAGCGCCGCGAAGATGCACACGGTCCCGGCGCAGACGTAGGACAGCATCAGCGCCGGGCCGGTCGTCTGCTTGGCGATGGCGCCCGTCGTCACGAAGATCCCGGCGCCGATGATGGCCCCGATTCCGAGGCTCGTCAGCTGGACGGGACCGAGGACCCGGCGCAGGCGATTCTCCCCGTGCAACTCCTCCAAGAGTGTCTTCAGCGGCTTCTTGGCGAATAGCTGCTTCATCACAACGTCTCCTCATCGAGCAGGTTCGAGGCGCGCGAGGCGCTCCCGCGGCGCCACAGAAGGAAGACGGGGATCCCGGTCAGAACGAGCAGCAGTCCGGGCCACGTCGTCTGGGTCCTGTAGAGGATGAGCACCACCATGATGGAGGTCGCGAGGAATATGTAGAGCGCCGGGACGAACGGGTATCCGAAGGCCCGGTAGGGCCGTGGCGCGTCCGGCTTCTTCTTCCTGAGAACGAACAGTCCCGCGATCGTCAGGACGTAGAAGATGAGGACCGCGAAGACGACGTAGTCGAGCAGGTCGCCGTACAGGTTGCCGTAGCGCTCGCCCCCCGACGGATCGCGCAGCGGCAGTCCCGCGCCGTCCTTGAGGCGCGTCCGCGGGAGGACCAGGAGCGCGGCCCAGGCGCCCTGGATCGCGAGGCCCGCCGCCGGCACTCCCTGGCGGTTGAGCCGTCCGGTCGCCCGGAAGAACAGGCCGTCCTTCGCCATGGCGTAGTAGACGCGCGCGCCCGCGAGGACGAGCCCGTTGTTGCAGCCGAAGGTCGAAACGACGATCGCAGCCGCCATGATGCCGGCCCCCGGGGCGCCGAAGATGCCGGACAGCGCCGCGGTTCCGACGCGATCGTCCGGGGCCTGCTGGATGGCGGTCAGGGGCAGGGTCACGAGGTATCCGAGGTTGGCGAGGACGTAGAGTGCGAGCACCAGCCCCGTGCCCGCGGCCAGAGAGACGGGAATGGCGCGTCGCGGGTCCTTCACTTCCCCGGCCGTGAAGGTGATGTTGTTCCACGCATCCGACGAGAACAGCGAGCCGACCTGCGCGACGGCCAGCGCCACCAGCAGACCCAAGAAACCGCCCGCCGCCGTGGTCTCCGGGACGAAACCGAGGTCCGGGCGGATCGGCACCGCGCCGCGAGGCGTGAACGGGTCGCCGAAGTTCGCCGAGACCGCCGTCGCGTTCCAGCCCACGAACAGGCACAGCAGGATGAGGGCGGCCAGCGACAGCGTCTTCGCCACGGTGAAGGTGTCCTGCACCCACTTGCCGAGCCGCAGGCCGCGCGTGCTCATCCACGTCAGGAAGACGATCAGGAGAATGGCGACCAGTTGCTGCGTCGAGAGGCTGACGGCGTACTTCGCAGAGAGATTGACCGGAGGCACGATCCACGCCGTGGGCGAGACCGCCGGGAACAGGACGCCGAGAAAGCGCGCGAAGGCCACGGCGACGGCGGCGATCGTCCCCGTCTGGATGACGAGCAGGAGCGTCCAGCCGTAGAGGAACCCCCACAGGGGGGAATACGACTCGCGCAGGTAGACGTACTGGCCGCCGGCCTTCGGCATCATGGCGGCCAGCTCGCCGTACGACAGGGCGGCGGCGAGCGTGAGAAAACCGGTCACGATCCAGGTGAGGAGCAGCGACCCGGCGGATCCGGTCTGCCGGGCGATGTCCGCGGACACGATGAAGATGCCGGAGCCGATCATCGACCCCGCGACCATCATCGTGGAGTCCCAGGTCCCGAGCTCTCGCCTGAAGCCGCTCCCCGTCAATCATCCCCCTGACCGCGCCCCGCCCGGAAGGTGCCGTCGCCGACCGTCGGCCCACTCGGCCTCCAATCCCCGAGTCGTCCCTCGGCCCGCGACCGCCCGCAGGCGTGGAGGGTAGGGGGGGAAGCCCGGTATTCGGGATTCCGGGCCGGTGAGGTTAACATAAGGGCCCGGCGCCGATGCGAGCGTGGCCGAAGGCCCCGGAATCCCCCTCGAAGGTCCGTTATCCACCTGGCACGGGGATGGGGCGTCTGCCATTCTTACCCTCCGACGAGGGCAGAGGAGCGTTCACGGTCATGAGAATCGCGGTACTCAAGGAGACGCGACCGGGCGAGCGGCGTGTCGGGCTGACGCCGGAGTCGTGCAAAAAGCTCGCGCAGGCCGGCTACGCCACGGCGATCGAGAGCGGCGCCGGCGCGGACGCCTATTTCACCGACGATGCCTATCGGGAGGCGGGTTGCACCGTGGAGACGGATCCGGCGGCGCTGACCGCCGCCGCCGACGTGGTCCTCAAGGTGAACGCTCCGGCCGTCGAACCGACGGGGCGCAACGAGGTCCAGTGGATGCGTCCCGGGACGATCCTGGTCGCGTCGCTGATGCCGCTGCGCAACCCCGACGCCGTCCGGGCGCTGGCCGCCCGCAAGGTCACCGCCTTCTCCACGGACGCCATCCCGCGCACGACCCGGGCGCAGGCCATGGACACGCTGTCCTCCATGGCGAACATCGTCGGGTACAAGGGAGTTCTGCTGGCTGCGGCCGAGCTGCCGCGCTACTTCCCGATGTTCATGACGGCCGCGGGAACCGTCTTTCCCGCGAAGGTGTTCGTCATCGGAGCCGCCGTGGCGGGGCTGCAGGCCATCGCGACCGCGCGGCGGCTCGGGGCGAGCGTCACGGCGACCGACGTGCGGCCGGAGGTCAAGGAACAGATCGAGAGCCTCGGGGCGAAGTACGTCGGCGTGGAGCTGAAGGACAGCGCCTCGGCCGGGGGCGGCTATGCCCGGGAGCTTTCGGAGGCGGACAAGGCCCGGCAGCGCGAGTTGCTCGCCGAGCAATGCGCCCTGTCCGACGTGGTGATCACCACGGCGCTCATCGGCGGCGTGTTCGCGCCCAAGCTGGTCACGGCGGAGATCGTGCGGCGGATGCGGCCCGGCTCGATCATCGTGGACCTGGGGGCCGACGGCGGCGGGAACTGCGAGCTGTCGCGGCTCGGCGAGACGACCGTCGAGAACGGCGTCCGGATCCTCGCCCCGCTCAACCTGCCTTCCACGATGCCGACCCACTCCAGCCTGCTGTTCTCCCGCAACCTCACCGCCTTCGTGCAGGCTTTCACGAAGGACAAGGCCTTCGTGTTGGACCTGGCCGACGACATCCAGAAAGGCGCGATCGTCACGCATCAGGGCGAGGTCCTGCATGCCAAGACGAGAGAAGCGCTGCAACTCGCGGGGGCGGCTGCGCCGCAGCCCTGACGGCGTGGCCCCTCCCCCACCCTGCGGATCTCGATAGGAGGACGACGAGCATGTCCCGACGACGGATCGCGACCCTGGCCGCGGCGGCGCTCGTGCTTGGCTTCGCGGCCATCGCGCCGGGGACGGAGGTCGGCGCGTCGCCGGCCGCGGTGGAGCCCGCCGAGGCGGCCTCCGCCTCATCCGGCCTCGACTACTGGTCCATGGTGTTCGTTTTCCTGCTGTCGACCTTCATCGGGATCGGCGTGATCCGGCGTGTGTCGCGCCTGCTGCACACCCCGCTGATGTCGCTCACCAACGCGATCTCGGCCATCGCCGTGGTCGGCTCGATCATCGTCACCGGCTCCGACTACCCCCTCGAGATCCGAATCCTCGGGGCGGTGGCGCTGTTCGCCTCGATGACCAACATCGTGAGCGGCTTCCTGATCACGGACCGCATGCTCAAGATGTTCAAGACCGAGCGCGACAAGCAATGAGTATCGCGGTCACGCAGCTGTCCTACCTCGTCGCAACGGCGCTGTTCGTCCTGTCGCTGCACTGGATGAACGACCCGAAGACCGCCCGTCGCGGCGTGCACGCCGGCGTCGCCGCGATGCTGCTGGCCGTGCTCGCGACCTGGGCGCAGCCCGCGGTGATCGTCCATCACGGCTGGATCGTGATCGCCATCGCGCTCGGGTTCGCCGTCGGCTGGCCGCTGTCCCGCGTGCCGCTCACCGCGGTGCCGCAGCGGACCGCGCTGTCCCACGCCTTCGGCGGGCTCGCCGCGGGCCTGGTCGGTACGGCGAAGTACTTCCTGTGGCTCGGCGAGGGCCAGGAGAACCTGACCGCGTTCCGGATGACCGCCATCATCGCCGAGATCATCCTCGGCTACCTGACGTTCACCGGGAGCCTGATGGCCGCCGGGAAGCTGCAGGAGCTGAAGTGGATCCCGCAGCGGCCGGTGACCTATCCGGGGCAGAACTTCATCAACATCGGCCTGCTCGTGGTGGCGGTGTTCCTGGGGGTGGCCCTGGTCCTGAACCCGGTGGCCGCCTGGGCGGTACCGGCGTTCGTCGCGATCATCGTGCTGTCCCTGGCGTTCGGCGTGCTGCTCATCATCCCGATCGGCGGCGCCGACATGCCCACGGTGATCTCGATCCTGAACTCCTACGCCGGGCTGTCGGCGGTCGCCATGGGGTTCGTGCTCGACAACAAGCTGCTGATCACCGCCGGGGCGCTCGACGGGTCGAGCGGCCTCATCCTGTCGATCATCATGTGCAAGGCGATGAACCGCTCGTTCGTCAACGTGCTGTTCGGCGCCTTCGGGAAGGTCGAGGCGGCGAAGACGACGGGCGAGCAGAAGATCTACAAGGCCGAGAGCCTCGAGGGTGCGGCGCAGATCCTGGAGCAGGCGAACCTGGTCGTGATCATCCCGGGCTACGGGATGGCCGTCGCCCAGGCCCAGCACAAGGTGCGCGAGCTCTACGATCAGCTGAAGAAGCGCGGCATCAACGTCAAGTTCGCCATCCACCCCGTCGCCGGGCGGATGCCGGGCCACATGAACGTCCTGCTCGCCGAGGCCGACGTTCCGTACACCGACCTGGCCGAGATGGACGACATCAACGCCGACATGCCGCAGTGCGACGTCGCGCTGGTGGTCGGCGCCAACGACGTCGTCAACCCCGCGGCCCGGACCGACGCGTCGAGTCCCATCTACGGCATGCCGATCATCGCCGCCGACAGGGCGCGCACCGTGTTCGCCATCAAGCGCAGCAAGAACCCCGGGTTCGCGGGCATCGACAACGAGCTGTACTTCTCCGACAAGACCTGGATGCTGTTCGGAGACGCCAAGGCGGTCGTCGGCGAGCTGGTCAAGCAGCTCTCGGGCGGCGGGATGCACTGACGCCGGCCCTCGGATTCGACATTCGGCCACGATGGCATACGTTTGGCAACGTCACTCGACGGTCAACTCCACGGTTTCGCCAGGAGGCGCAGCGGGTCGTGAGCCATCGCTGTTCGCCATAGACGCTCAGTTGTGGCAAGAGCCCTTCAGGATCGACCACGGTGAGTTCGATCTCTCCAGAGGATTCTGTCATGGCTCCTTAGGTCCAAATTAGGTCCAACTTTAGGTCCAAACCGTCCAAACCGTCACGCCCGTTCCACGATCTCGCTCGATCTCCGACGTGGAAATAAAGACATGAAGACATGACGGACCTTGTACTTGTCTGCCCCCGGGCTGGTCGACATCCTGGAGATCCTCGGAGACCGGTTGTTCGGGGCTGCAGTCTGGAAAGCGTGCTCCACCCGGCGCGGTGACCCCGGACACGAGCCACCCGCCGGGTCCCCTACCGCCCGATCCGCCGGACTCCGTGTACACGTATGCCACAGGACTCGCAGGTGACGCACCCGCAGAGTTGGGACCCTTGTCCCACCCGGCAGTGTTCGCGTGAGAACTCGCGAAACGGGTGCCCAGGTCGGGGACGAATCAGTCCGCGGTGCGGATGCGCATGGCGTAGAACGACCGCCACACGAAGGTCAGGCTCACCGCGAAGAACACCCCCGCGAGGATCATGGTCACGACACTGGTGGTGTGCTCGATGTTCCCGCCGTGGCCGCCTTCGGGGTTGTTCAGGGCGACGGCCAGCTCCACCGCGAGGAGGCCGAACAGCGTGGTGAACTTGATGATCGGGTTCATGGCTACCGACGACGTGTCCTTGAACGGATCGCCGACCGTGTCCCCGACGACCGTCGCCGCGTGGAGCGGCGTGCCCTTCTGCTTCAGCTCGACCTCGACGATCTTCTTCGCGTTGTCCCACGCGCCGCCGCCGTTGGCCATGAAGATCGCCTGGAACAGGCCGAACAGCGCGATGGCGATGAGGTAGCCGATGAAGAAGTACGGCTCGAGGCACGCGAAGGCGAGCGTGCCGAAGAACACCGCGATGAAGATGTTGAACATCCCCTTCTGGGCGTACTGCGTGCAGATCTCGACGACGCGCTTGGAGTCGCTCACCGACGCCTTTGCCGCGGCGCCGGTGTCCAGCCGGATGTTCTTCTTGATGAACTCGACCGCGCGATAGGCGCCGGTGACGACGGCCTGCGTCGAGGCGCCCGTGAACCAGTAGATCATCGAGCCCCCCGCGATCAGGCCGAGCAGGAAGGGTGGATGGAGGATCGAGAGGTTGGCGATGGCCGCGGTGTCCTGGAGGCGGTTCGTCAGCAGCATGATGATCGCGAAGATCATGGTCGTCGCACCCACCACGGCGGTCCCGATGAGCACCGGCTTGGCGGTGGCCTTGAACGTGTTTCCCGCGCCGTCGTTCTCCTCGAGCAGGTCCTTGGCCCTCTCGAAGTTGACGTTGATGCCGTACTTCTGCTTGAGCTCTTCCCGTATGTTGGGCTGGCTCTCGATGAGCGACAGCTCGTAGACCGACTGGGCGTTGTCGGTGACCGGCCCGTAGGAGTCCACGGCGATCGTGACCGGACCCATGCCGAGGAACCCGAAGGCGACCAGACCGAAGCCGAACACGGCCGGCGCGAGCATGAAGTCGCCGAGCCCCATCTGGCTCACGAGGTAGGACAAGCCCATCAGGACGATGAACGTGATGCCCATCCAGTACGCGGAGAAGTTGCCGGCGGTGAGACCCGACAGGATGTTGAGGGAGGCTCCGCCCTCGCGCGACGATGTCACGATCTCGCGGACGTGGGCGGAGTCCATCGAGGTGAAGACCTTCACCAGCTCGGGAATGACCGCGCCCGCGATCGTGCCGCACGAGATGATGGTGGACAGCTTCCACCACATGCTGCCGTCGCCGCCGAGCTCCGGAATGAGCAGCCTCGAGACGATGTAGGTCAGCGTGATGGACACGATCGACGTCAGCCACACGAGGTGGGTGAGCGGCGACTCGAAGTTGAACTTCTCGGCATTGCCGTAGCGGGCCTTCGCGAACGCCTCGTTGAGCAGGTAGGAGCCCGCGGAGGCGATGATCATCATCACGCGCATCGCGAAGATCCAGACCAGCAGCTGCACCTGCACGGCGCTGGACGCCGCGGTGGCGGCGGCGAGCTGCGCCGCGGTGGCGGCGCTCTCGGTGACGCCCGCGGGGAGGAACTGCGCCGGGTGCACGGCCAGGAGGATGAACGAGATCAGCGCGACACCCGTCACGCCGTAGGTCTCGAAGCCGTCGGCGGTCGGTCCCACCGAGTCGCCCGCGTTGTCGCCGGTGCAGTCCGCGATGACGCCGGGGTTGCGCGCGTCGTCCTCCTTGATGTTGAACACGATCTTCATCAGGTCCGAGCCGATGTCCGCGATCTTGGTGAAGATGCCCCCGGCGATGCGCAGCGCCGAGGCGCCGAGCGATTCGCCGATCGCGAACCCGATGAAGCACGGACCGGCGTAGTCCGAGGGGAGAAAGAGGATGATCAGCAGCATGATCAGCAATTCGACGCTGATCAGCACGGTCCCGATCGACATTCCCGCCCTGAGGGGGATGGAATAGCACGGATAGGGCTTTCCACCGAGCGACGCGAACGCCGTGCGCGAGTTGGCGAAGGTGTTGATCCGGATCCCGAACCACGCCACCGCATAGGAGCCCGCGATGCCCACGAGACTGAAGGCGATGATGACGACGACCTTCTGGAACGGGAAGTTCACCAGCTCGCCGGTGACGGGGTTCTCGGTCTTCGCGAGCCACCCGAAGTAGTAGATCATCACCGCGCCGATGAACGCCTCGAGCAAGAGCAGGAACTTGCCCTGCGTGATCATGTACGTCTTGCAGGTCTCGTAGATCAGCTCCGAGATCTCGCGCATCGAGGGGTGGACCGGCAGGTTCCTCAACTGGCGGAAGATCACGGCGCCGAACAGCAGCCCGAGCACGCACACACCGATGCCGATCATCAGCAGCTGGTCGCCCGGCATGTCGAGGAACCGGACCGATCCCAGGTCGGGCATGACGAGGCTCGCCTCGCTGGAGGCGTGCGCGGGCGGCGGCGCCAGGACGGCCAGGGCGGCGGCGGCCAGGAGGGCGATTCGGGCTAGGGCCACGGGCCGGCGCCGAGCCTGCGCGGCGTCCATACGACGAGCGATACGCGACGACATGGGGTCAAAACCTCAATGAAAAGGGTCCCGCCGCCCATCCACCCACCGGGGAGGCGGACCCGTGACCGCGCAGTATCCCGCCGACCCTTCCCTAAATCAAGGGCTCCGAGAGCTTCGGGGCCGGGCCCCGACCGAGCCGGGCGGCGCGGCGCTCATCCGCCGCGCACCGGACCGCGAGCCGCTCCCGCCGCCCGTGCGGGGGCCGCCGTCTTGCGTCATCATGTGGGCCGCCGCGCCGGAGGCGCGGCGCGAGGAGCCCATGAGCGCCTATTCCAGCTTCCTGCGGATCCTGCGGAACAAGTTCATCGCGGGGTTGATCATCCTCATCCCGATCGTGATCACGGCGAAGACGTTGTGGTGGCTGTTCCGCTATGTGGACGGGCTGGCCCGGCCGCTGACCCAGACGCTGGCGGGAAGGGAGATCCATGGTGCGGGGTTCGCGCTGACCGTCACCGTCGTGCTGGTCACGGGGCTGCTGTTCTCGGCGGGGCCCCTCCGCCGGCTCCTCGACGGCCTGGTGGAGGTGCTCGAGAGCGTGCCGATGGTGGGCACGGTCTACGGCACCATCCGCAAGGTGCTGGCGGGCTTCGGGAGTCCCGAGTCGCGCCAGGCGTTCCAGCGCTTCGTGCTGGTTCGCCGAGGGCCGTCGTTGAGCCCGGCCTTTCTGACCGGTTCGGTGACCCTGGAGCGGAAAGACGGGACGGTCCAAAGCCTCCAGACCGTCTACGTCCCCACCAACCATCTCTATCTGGGCAGCATTCTGGTCCTTCCCGCGGAGGACGTGATCCCGACCGACATCTCGGTCGAGGACGGCGTCAGCCTGGTCCTCTCGGCCGGAGCCTCCATCCCCTCCCGGGTGGCCGAGCGCTAGCCGGTGCGCTAGCCGGGACTCGGCTGGGCGTATTCTCGCCCGCACGGCGTGCGGGAGCGGCCGGCAGGGCGCTATGATTGCCGACAAGACCGGGGACAACTCATGGTGAGGCACCGTGATCCGGGCCGGGTGGCTAGGCCGGCCGCGCTGGGCATGACGGCGGGGATGGCGTGGATCGCGGCCGTCACGGGATGCAACCATGAGGTCGCGGTCCAGGCGATGACCCCTGCGCCGCAGACGGCGCCGGACAGATTCAGCGACGGCACACCGCGGCAGCGTCCGGAGTTCGAAGCGCTCGCGGAGCGCATGATCCGCGAGGGCAATCCGTCGTTCTTCACGAAGCCGCGGATCGCGGCGCTCAGCCAGAGGCTGTCCGACGAGAGCCTGCCGCTGCCGAAGCAGCTCGACATCAGCGCGCAGCTGGCGGAGGCGCTGATGCAGGACGGCGACCTCGATGGGGCGATCGCGACGATCGAGCGCGTGTTCGAGCTCGGGAAATCGCTGCCCGGAGGAGTGGACCGCAACGTCAAGCTGCAGTGGCTGCGCGGCGTGATCTACCTGCGGCAGTCCGAGACGCAGAATTGCATCGTGCAGCACAACGCGGATTGCTGCGTGTTCCCGCTCAAGGACGGAGGCGTCCATAGGCAGCGCGCGCCGGCGGAGAAGGCGCGCGAGGCGTTCATGAAGTACATCCAACTGCAGCCGGACGACCTGCGCGGGCGGTGGATGGTCAACCTCCTGGCGATGGCCCTGGCAGAGTATCCGGACGGCGTGCCGCAGGAGCTGCGGATCCCGCCCAAGGCGTTCGACTCGGACCACGCCATCGGACGGTTCCCGGACGTCGCCGTCAAGGTGGGCCTGGATACGTTCAACTATGCCGGGGGAGCCATGGTGGAGGACTTCGACGGCGACGGGCTGCTCGACGTCGTCACCTCGTCGATGCACGTCCAGCAAAACATGACCTACAAGCACAACGACGGCGACGGGAAGTTCAGCGACCGTACGGTCGAATCGCGGTTGGACGACCAGCTCGGCGGTCTGGAGTGCGTGGCGGCGGACTACGACAACGACGGCGACCCGGACATCCTGGTGCTGCGCGGGGCGTGGCTGTTCGATGACGGGCGCATGCGCCCTTCGCTGCTGCGCAACGACGGGCGCGGCGTGTTCACCGACGTGACGCGGGCGGCGGGGGTCGCGGAGCCGGCCGCCCCGACTCAGGCGGGCGCGTGGGCGGACTTCGACAACGACGGCGACGTGGACCTGTTCATCGGTCACGAATCGCGCGTGGAGGTCGGTGACCCCAAGGGGAACTATCCCAGCCGGTTGTTCCGCAACAACGGAAACGGCACGTTCACGGACGTCGCGGCGGCGGCGGGCGTGTCGTGCAATTCGTACGTCAAGGGTGCCGCCGCGGGAGACTTCGACAACGACGGCTGGACGGACCTGTACGTCTCGAACGTCGGACCGAACAAGCTGTTCCGCAACAACGGGAACCTGACGTTCACCGACGTGACGGTGGCGGCGGGCGTGGCGGAGCCGGCCGGGCGCAGCTTCGCCACCTGGTTCTTCGACTACGACAACGACGGGTGGCTGGACATCTTCGTCGGAGCGTTCGACGCGACGCTGGCCGACACGTGCGCGGACTATCTGGGACTGCCCGACAAAGCCTCGCGGCCGCGTCTGTATCGCAACAACGGAAACGGCACGTTCACGAACCTCGCGCTGGAGATGGGTCTGGATCGGCCGATCCTCCCCATGGGCGCGAACTTCGGCGACCTCGACAACGACGGCTGGCTGGACGTGTATCTCACCACGGGCGACCCGACCCTGGACACGCTGGTGCCCAACCTGATGTTCCGCAATGACGGCGGCAAGAAGTTCCAGGACGTGACCAGGGCGGGCGGTTTCGGCCACCTGCAGAAGGGCCACGGCGTGGCGTTCGCCGACCTCGACAACGACGGCGATCAGGATGTGTTCCACCAGATCGGCGGGTTCTACAACGCCGACGGCTTCCGGAACGCGCTGTACCTCAATCCCGGGCACGGCCATCACCACCTGACCCTCCTCGTGCGGGGCGTCAAGAGCAACCGCGGCGGGATCGGGGCACGGATCGAGATGACGGTTCAGACGCCGAACGGTCCGCGGAAGATCCACCGGGCGGTGGGCAGCGTGAGCAGCTTCGGCGGCTCTCCGGTCTCGCGGCAGCACATCGGACTGGGTGACGCGACGGCGATTCCGCGGCTTCAGATTCGTTGGCCGGCTACCGGGACCACCCAGGTGTTCGAGAACGTGCCGCTGGACGGCTTCCTTCGCGTGACGGAGGGACGCCCGGAGCTAGAGCGGGTGGAGCTGCCCGAGATCGAGTTCTGAGCTCCGGCGCTCTCAGAGGAAGCTCAGGGAGGTCAGCAGGCTCTGGAGCGACGCCTCGTCGGCCTGGGGCGCGTCCGGCGGATGGACGTAGCGCAGGACGAACAGCCGCTTCTCCTTCCGCACCACCCAGTACCTGACCTTGGACAGGGGGTCGGCCGCGCGGACGCGGACCGGATAGGTCAGCACCGTCGCCGGCAGGCCGCCCACCGTCGTCTCGCCCCGGGCGGCCGGACCCTCCACCATGTAATACTGCCGTGCCCAGTCCTCGAGCTGCGGCGCGACCGAGTCGGGCAGTCCGGCGACGAACTGCGAGTCCGCACCCTCGAGATCGTAGGACCGGAACGTGAGCAGGCTCCCGTGCCGCGAGCGCGCCTCGCCGTCGATGACTCGCCAGCCCTCGGGGACGACGTAGCGCACGCCGCGCTCCACATCGTCCACGGTCCTGGCTTCACCCTGTCCGGCGCCGCATCCCGCGAGCGCGGCAACGCTCGCGACGAGGCACGCCGCGACGATCGGGCGGGCCGCGCCGGTCCGGGCCTGCGGTCGTCCTGGAGTCGGCATTGGGGACCTCCCGAGGCGAAGCCTACCGTGAGGCCCGGGGGCGTCGCAAGGCGCGGAGGGCTCCCTTCAGGAGCCTAGCTCCCGGCCGGAACGTCGGGCTTCTCGCGGAAGAAGATCCACAGCGCGGCGGGGAGAACGGTGAAGTCCGCCAGCATCGACAGCAGGAAGGCGCTCGCCGAGATGGTCCCGAACTGCCGCATGGGCGGGAGGCTCGAGAAGGCCAGGGCGAGGAATCCTCCCGCGTTGATCAGCGTCGCGAAGCAGATCGCGCGTCCCGAGATCAGGAGCGTGTGGAGGAGCGCCTGCTCCGTCGTGCCGCTGCCGCGCTTTTCCTGGAAGTGGTAGAAGAAGTGGATCTGGTCGTTCTCCGATGCCCCGAGCACCGTCGAGGCGATGAGGATCGTCGCCACGTTGAGCGGGATCGACAGCAGGCGCATCAGGAGGAACATCATGAGGATCGCGAACAGGGACGGGATCATCGCCATGAGCCGCGCCGCGCCGCTGCGGAACACCAGGAAGAAGCTGACGAAGATGATCCCCGCGGTGAGGAAGAAGCTGTGGGCCAGCGTCGGGACGAGGAAGTGCGCGATCTTGGCCTGCAGGAGGCCCCGGCCGACGACGCTCATCGTGCATCCCGCGAACCCGGGCTCGGTCGCCGCCGCCGACCAGCGCTCCCGGACGAAGCCGACCAGCGCCTCGTGGGCCTCGTATCCGTTGGCGCGGCTGATGATCCGCAGGCGCGCCTGGGACAGCGATTCGAGGTCGACGTAGCCCCGCAGGGCCGGTTCCTCCAGGAGGAGCTGCTCGAGGTCGGCGGCGAGGGTCGTCCACGCGTCGCTCTCGGCCGGCAGGCGGTCTCCCTGGCCGCCGATGTAGCGTGCCCACCGCAGGACCGTGGTGGGGCCGGTCACCGACCCGACGCGGGGATCGCTCTCGATCTCCGAGGAGAAGCGCTCCAGGGCCCGCAGGAACGCGGGATCGAGGACGCCGTACTCCGGGGTGCGCACCCACAGACAGGTCTCCGTGAGCCCGCCGATGGCCCCCTCGAACCGTCGCGTCTCGCGGACCAGCGGCAGGTCCTGATCGATGTAGTCGAGCGCCCCGGTCTCGAGCCGCATCGGCTCGATCCAGCCCGGAATGCCGAGGAGCGCGACGAGCCCGGCGACGCACAGGGTCAGCGAGCCCGAGACCAGGACCCAGCGCCAGCGATACGAGAAGCGCGGGATGCGCGCGGCGAATGCCGGGAACCAGCGCCCGGCCACGCGCCGGCCGTGGCGGGTGGGCGTGTGGAGGATCTTCTGCAGGGCCGGGAACAGGGTGAAGACCATCACCCAGGTGATCGAGATCCCCACCGCGGTCCAGATCCCCATCTCGCGGATCGGCCGGATGTCGGAGACGGCCAGAGCTCCGAAGCCCACCGCCGCCGCGAAGATCGACGCGGTGCACGGCAGGAACTTGTTGGTGAGGGCGAAAACCAGGTGCTCGTCCTCGTCGGCTCCCTCCGGCGCCTCCACGAAGCGCGAGTGCACGTAGACCAAGGTCGCGGTGCACGTGATCAGGACCGTGAGCGGCACGAGCGACGACACGATCGTGAACGTGAACCCGACGATCCACGCGAAGGCCACCGTCAGGAGGACGTTCTCCGCGAGGACCATCAGGAATGCCGCGAGGGTTCGCTTCGAACGGTACAGGAGCAGGTTGAGCGCGATCACGAACGCGCCGAACAGCGGGAAGTACCGCAGGCTCGCGGAGCGCGTCTCCTCCTCGAGATAGGCGTCGATGTACGGCCCCCCTATCCCGCGGACCGCGAGCTCCGTCCCCGGCTCCCGGGCGAGCGTGTCGACCACGCGGTCCACCGCGGACAGGACGCGGTCGCGCTCCGCGCCGCCGCTGACCTTCAGCTCGAGCGGCACGCCGAGGAAGTCGGAACCCACGAGCCCCTGCTTGCGGAACAGATCGCTCCCCTCGACGAAGGCGCGAAACGCCGCCGCCTTCTCCGGAGTCGGTTCGAAGCCGCCGCGGCCCCGGGTGTAGAGCGTCAGCGCGGAGAAGCTCGAGACTTCCGGGATCTCCCGCAGGGCCTCCTCGAGCGCGCCGACGCGCGCGAGGACCTCGGGGGCGAACGGGTCCCGCGCCTCGACGAGCAGGACCACGTGCTCGCCTTCGGGGAACACCTCCTGGAACGCGAGGGTGTCGACCGCGTCGGGGTCGCCCGCAACGATGAGCCGGTCGACCGAGTTGTCGGAGCCGACCCGGAGGGCGAGCCACGCCGCCGGGGGCACGAGGAGGGCGTACACGAGGACGATCCACCAGCGGCAGGCGATCACTCCTCGAAAGAACCGTTCGAGCAACGACACCCCCGGCGATCGCGGAGCGACCGGAAAGGGTAGCGCTTCCTCGGTCCCGGCGCATCCCCGGTGATGTATGCTGTCCGGCCGCTACAGAGCCCGGAGGGACGAAGGGAGAACGATCATGAAGCGCGATGGAGCCGGGGCCGCCGAGACCGACAAGACCTTCAAGCCTTACGTCTCCGCGTCGACGGTGCTCAAGGAGTTCACCGTCACCTCCGTCGTGAGCGGTGCCGTGTTCGGCATCCTGTTCGGGGCGGCGACCGTTTATCTGGCGCTCAAGGCCGGCCTGACGATCTCCGCCTCCATCCCCATCGCGGTGATCGCGATCTCGCTCGGGCGCAGAATCCTCAAGACCACGATCCTCGAGAACAACATCATCCAGACCGCGGGCTCGGCGGGCGAGTCGATCGCGGCGGGGGTGGCCTTCACCCTGCCCGGATTGCTGTTCCTGTCCGTCCATCCGGACACGGGAACGAGCGTCGGGGCGGGCTACTTCAACTACGTCACGCTGTTCGTCCTGGCGCTCGTGGGCGGGATCCTGGGAACCCTGATGATGATCCCGCTGCGACGCGCGCTGATCGTGAAGGAGCACGCCAACCTCCAGTACCCGGAGGGGACCGCCTGCGCCTCCGTCCTGATCGCCGGCGACCGCGGAGGGGACTTCGCCAAGACCGCGTTCCAGGGAGTCGGCTTCGCGCTGGCCTACGCCATCCTCCAGAAGGTGTTCCACGTAATCGCCGAGACGCCTGCCTGGATCACGAAGCAGTCGAACAAGTTCCTTCCCTCGGCCACCGTGAGCGGAGAGATCACGCCGGAGTACCTCGGGGTCGGCTACATCATCGGCCCCAGGATCGGAGGCGTGCTCGTCGCGGGAGGCGTGCTGGCGTGGCTGGGACTGATTCCCCTGCTCTCGGTGCTCGTGGAGCCGGCACGGATCGCGGAGGAGCTGGTCAAGGTCGGATACCTCAAGGACCTGGCCACGGCGGGGGGCCGGGGCGGCTGGGATCCCGTGACGAAGTCCTTCGCGAATCCGGCCGTCGCCATCTACTTCGCCTTCGTCCGCCAGATCGGCGCCGGCGCGGTGGCGGCGGGCGGATTCATCACGCTCGTCAAGACGCTGCCGACCATCGTGTCGTCGCTGCGCGACAGCCTGGCGTCCCTGAAGGACAAGCAGGCCGCGAGCACCGTGTCGCGGACGGAGCGGGATCTGTCGTTCGTGACGGTCATCGTCGGTAGCCTCGGTCTCGTGCTCCTCCTCACGCTGCTTCCCCAGGTGCCGGGGGACACGATCCTGCACAAGCTCATGATCGCGCTCCTGATCATCGTCTTCGGATTCGTCTTCGTGACGGTGTCGAGCCGCATCGTGGGGATCATCGGATCGAGCTCGAACCCGATCTCGGGGATGACGATAGCGACCCTCATGGCGACCGCGATGATCTTCGTCGGCATCGGGTGGACCGGGAGCGCGTACGAGCCGATGGCGCTCGTCGTCGGCAGCATGGTGTGCATTGCGGCCGCCAACGGGGGCGCGACCAGCCAGGACCTCAAGACGGGCTACCTGGTCGGCGCGACTCCGAAGTACCAGCAGATCTCGCTGTTCGTCGGAGCGATCGCCTCGGCGACGGTCATTGGCCTGACGGTGCAGGTTCTGGACAAGCCGACGGCGGAGGCCGCCGCTCAGGGAGTCGTCCATGCCATCGGCAGCGACAAGTTCCCGGCGCCGCAGGCCACGCTGATGGCGACGCTGATCAAGGGACTGCTGTCGATGAACCTCGCCTGGCACTTCGTGATGGTGGGCGCGTTCCTGGCGATCACCATGGAGCTGTGCGGCGTCAAGTCGCTGTCGTTCGCCGTCGGCGCCTACCTTCCGCTATCGACCACCCTTCCGATCTTCGCCGGGTCGTGCGTCAAGGGCGTGGCGGACTGGGTCGCCTATCGCAAGGGAGAATCGGCCGAGGAGAGCGAGCTCGGGGGAGGCAGCCTGTTCGCGACCGGGCTCGTTGCGGGAGGCGCTCTCACCGGAGTGATCGTGGCGCTGCTCCAGGTCAACGACCGCATCGGATCGGCCATCGGCCGCTTGAGCGCCGAGCACGCGATCACGAATGCGCTCGGGGCCGGCGGCTACCAGATCCTGGGGGTCGCGTTCTTCGCGGTCATGGCGCTCACGGCCTACTGGGTCGCGAGGAAGCCGCAGGCCAAGATCGAATAACGGGGCGCCGCTTCTTCCGTCGCCTGCCCGCACGAACGGGACCGCTCCCGGCGGCTTCTGAAACCGACGAGGCCCCGCGACGGCCCGAGTCGGTTTCAGCAGAACGACGAGCGCGACACGACGTCGCGCGAGGAGTCCCCACCGGGAGCGGTCGTGCTCGCGCAGGCCGGGGACGTGGTAACAGGGCCTCGGTCACAGCTCGCGGAGCGCCGAGGAGACCGGAACGCGCGCGGCGCGCACCGCGGGGAACAGCCCGCCGAGCAGCCCCATCAGCAGGGCGGCGACGAGACCCTGGACCATCAGGCCGGGGGTGACGCGGAAATTGAAGACCACCTGGCTGAAGCTCTGGAAGTTGAGGGTCGCCGCACGGTAGCCGTTGAAGCCGAGATAGGCCGTGAGGGCGCCGAGCCCGCCCCCGATCAGCGCCAGCAGCATCGACTCGACCATCACCGAGACCACCACCGGCCCTCCTCCGAAGCCGAGGGCCCGCAGGGTGGCGATCTCCCGCGTCCTCGCGGCCACCGCGGAGTACATGGTGTTGATCGCCCCGAACACCGCGCCGACGGCCATCAGCGCGGTAACCAGGGTGCCGAGACCCCGGATGATGCCGTCCAGGACCGCCGACTGCGAGGCGTAGTACTCGTTCTCCCGCACGACCCTCACGCTCAGGCGCGGGTCGGTGGTCAGGGCGTCCTTGTAGGCCTCGAAGGCCTCGGGCGACTGCAGCTTCGCGCGCACGGACTGGAAGGTGCTGCCGCGCCGGTAGGCCGGTTGCAGGACGCGCACGTCGCACCACAGCTCCGATTCGGAGAGCGTTCCGCCGGTCGTGAACAACCCGACGACGGTCCACTCGCCTTCGCCCCAGCGCAGCGTGCTGCCGACCTCGAGCCCGGCGAACTCCGCGGCCGCCCCCACTCCCGCGATGATCTCGTTGCGGCCGGCCTCGAAGCGGCGTCCCTCGACCATCTCGACGTCGCCCCGCACCTCGAGCGCCGCGGGCTCGATACCCCGCAGGGGGACGTTGGCCGCCGTGCCGGTGGTGCGCTTGGGAAGGTCGACGATCACGTACAGCTCGGACGACGCCAGCGGACCGTCCGGGGTGCGACGGACCCCCGGGCCGTCGGCGATGATCCTCGTCTCCTCGATGCCGAGACCGCTGCTCAACTCCGAGTCGCTGCCGCTGCGCAGCACGATGGCGTTGTCCGGCGAGCCCGTCCGGCTGAGGGTCGCCCGGAACCCTTCCGCGATGGACAGCACCGTGACCATGACGGCGACGACCCCGGCCACGCCCACGAGCGCGACCACCGCGGGCGCCAGGCGGCGCGGGACGCTCCGGAGACTCATGCCCGTCACCACCAGCGCCTGGAGAATGAAACCCATGTCACACCCTCCGCAGGCCGTCGACGATGGACAGGCGCATGGCGTGCAACGCCGGCAGGATGCCGCTCGCGAAGCCCAGCGCCATCACCAGGACGGCCCCGAGGACGGCGTCCGCTCTCGGCAGGTAGAACGACGGAAGGTACTGCCCGGTGGGATCGCCACCGACCACCACCAGCGTCCAGCCCAGCAGCAGCCCGAGGCCCCCGGCCACCCCCGACAGGAGCATCGATTCGCCGAGAACCAGGCCCAGGATCTTGCCGTCGGAGAAGCCCAGCGTCTTGAGCACCGCCAGCTCGCCGATGCGCTCGCGCACCGATTGCGCCATGGTGTTGCCCGCCACCAGCAGGATGGTGAAGAACACCGCCGTCAACACGGCCCGCAGGATGGCCCCGATGTTCCCGATCTGGTTGGCGAAGCCCTGGACGAACGCTTTCTCGGTGGTGGTCTTGGTCTCGTAGGCAGAATTGGCGAAGGCGTCGTCGATGCGCTTCGCGACCTCGTCGGACGTCGCCGGGTCGGCGACCCGCAGGATGTACCAGCCGACGAGGTCCTGCCCGTCGGCCCGAGCCTCGTTGAAGTACTCGTAATGGAAGAAGAACTGCGTCTCGTCCACGCCCTTCTCTTGACCCTGATAGATGGCGTCGACGACGAACTCCCAGGTCTCGCTGCCGTCCGCGCGGCGCCAGATCGTCCCCTGGATCGGCACACGGTCCCCGACCTTCCAGCCGAAGCGCTCCGCGACTTTCCGCCCGACGAGCGCGCCGCCCCGGTCGCCGATCCAGGCCTTCCGTTGCTCCTCGGGCACCAGAAGCTCCGGGTAGAGACGCAGGAACTCTTCGGGGACCACCGGCATGACGGCGAACTGGTTCTCGACGTCCTGATAACGGCCTCCGAACCACGTGGCGTGCGTCGCTTCGAGGACCCCAGGAACCGCCCTCAGGCGCTCGAGGTAGCTCACGGGAAGCGGGAGGATCAGGGACACCTTGTGGATCGTCACCAGGCGATCCACCCCTATGACCTCCACACCCAGGGCGAAAGCGGCGCGGATGGCGCCGAGGTAGGCGAACAGCACGAACGCCACCGCCACGGACAGCACCGTGAACAGCGTCCGCGCCTTGCGCCGCAGGAGGTTCCTGAAGATCAGCGGCGCGTATTTCACGTCGTCACCGGTGCCGCCTGCAGGGCACCCTTGTCCAGGTGCAGGGTGCGCCCGGCGCGGACCGCGGCGTGGGGGTCGTGGGTCACCATCACGATGGTCTTGCCGTGCTCGGCGTTCAGGGCCTCGAGGAGGCCCAGGATCTCGTCGCCCGATTTGCGGTCCAGGTCCCCGGTGGGCTCATCGCACAGCAGCAGCGTGGGATCGCCCACGATGGCCCGCGCGATGCCGACGCGCTGCTCCTGGCCGCCGGACAGCTGCCGCGGATAGTGCCTGGCCCGGTCCGTGAGGCCGACCAGAGCCAGGGCGGCGGCGACGTGCTCGCGACGCTCGGCGCGAGACAGAGGCGTGAGCAGCAGCGGCAGCTCGACGTTGCGCTCCGCGGTCAGGACCGGCAGGAGGTTGTAGAGCTGGAAGACGAATCCCACGTGGCGCGCCCGCCAGCGCGCCAGCGCTCCTCCCGACAGGCGGTCGATGCGCTCGCCGCCGACGTCGATGGAGCCCTGGGTCGGGCGGTCCAGGCCGCCGAGCAGGTTGAGCAGCGTGGTCTTGCCCGAGCCCGAAGGGCCCATGAGCGCCAGGAAGTCTCCCCGGGGAATCTCCAGGTTCAGGCCTTGCAGGACGTCGATGCGCTCCGAGCCGCGGAAGAACACCTTGTGGAGGTCGTGGGCTCGGACCAGGATCCCGTCTTCGTGGCTCATGGGCGCTCCTCAGCGAACTTTCACGCGGTCCCCGTCGGACAGATTCCCCGGGCCCTCGATCACGACCCTCTCCCCCGCGGTCAGGCCCGAGAGAACCTCGACCTCTTCCCCGCGAACGGCGCCCACGCTCACGGCGCGGCGCTCGGTGCGCTCGCGAGCGCCGACGACGAACACCATGCTACGTCCCTGCTCGTCCCGGACCGCCGCGAGGGGCACGAACAGGCGCGCGTCGGCACCCTCTTCCTTTGCGGGGGGAGCCTCGAGGAACGAGACCTTGATTCCCATTTCCGGCAGGATGCGAGGGTCGAGGCGCTCGAAGGCGATGCGGACCTTGACGGTGGCCTTCTGGCGGTCGGCGGTCGGGATCGTGGTGATGACCGCCGCCGGGATGCGCCATTCGGGATAGGCGTCGAGGATCGCGGTCACCTTCTGCCCGGGCAGCACGCGGCTGATGTAGCTCTCGTTGACGTCGACCTCGATCTCGAGCGAGCCCATGTCCACGATGGAGCAGATTCCGGTCCGCGTGAAGCCCCCTCCGGCGGAGACCGGCGAGATCATCTCCCCGGGCTGCGCGTCCTTCGAGACCACGATGCCGTCGAACGGGGCGGGCACCACCGTGTCCGTGAGCTCGGTTCGGCGCAGGGCGACCTCGCGCTCGGCGACTTCGACCCGCTCGCGCTCGACCGCCGTCCGGGCCCGCAGGGCGTCGACCTGCGTGCGGGCCGAGTCCAGCTCCGCCTGCCCGACGACACCCTCGGCGGCGAGGCGAGAGGTCCGCTCGAGGGTCAGCTCCGTGAGGGTCAGGTTGACCTCGGACTCGTGCACGGCGCGGCGCGCCTCGGCCATCTGGGCCTCGGCCAGCGCCAGCGTGGCACGGGACTGGGCGTCGTCCAGGCGGGCGAGCACCTGGCCCGCGCGAACCGGCATCCCCTCTTCCACGAGGACCTCGACCAGCTTGCCGGTGATCTTGGAGGAGACCGTCGCCCGGCGCCGGGCGGTGACGTACCCGGAGGCGTTCAGGACCGCCGCACCGGCCGGCTCGCCCCCCGACTCGCGCACGGTGGCGACGCGGACCGCCTGCGCGCGGCCCGCCCACAGCCACCACGCCGCCGCGACGCCCGCCACGATGATGACGAGCGCGAGGACGGCGAGCCACGGCCCGAGCAGCGATCTCGAACGGACCGCGCTGCGGTCGATCCGCAGAGCTTCGAGCCGATCTTTGATGGACCTTCCCGATGGCCCGGGCTAGGCGCGCTGTCCGAGCTGGCGGTCGATCATCAGCAGGGCCGCGCCCTGATCGCCGCCGATGCGGAGCATGTCGAGAACGTCCCGGGCGTTGTTCTCTTCCTCGACCTGCTCGTTCAAGTACCACTGCAGGAAGGCCTGGGCGGCGTAGTCCCTCTCCTGCGCGGCGTGCGTGAAGAGCTCGTTGATGGCGGCCGTCACCTGCTGCTCGTGTTGCAGCACCCGCTCGAAAACGTCCGTGAGCGATTTGAACTCGAACTTCGGCTCCGGGATGGCCTTGAAGTGAACCTCGTTTCCCCGCTCGATGGCGTAGTCCACCATCTTCGTGGCGTGGACGATCTCCTCCTGCCACTGCTTCCTGAGCCAGTTGGCGGTGCCCTTCAGGTTCTGAGCGGCACAGCGCGCCGCCATTTCCAGGTACAGGTACGCCGAAGCGATCTCGTTCTGGATCTGGACGTGGATGGCGTCGCACAGCGATGCCGAAAGCTGGGGCATGACCGTCCTCCCCGTTATCGCGACAGGGCCCAAGGGTACCATCGGCGAGCGGCAGGCGCGAGTTTCGCACGGACGGGAGCCCGGTTCGTCGTCAACGCTGGTGGTGCCGGAACAGCCGCTTCCGGTTGGCGTAGAGGTACCACACGATGACGACGTTGATCGTCAGGATGACGAGCAGCGTCCACGAGAAGGCGAGCAGCAGCTTGTACACCTCGATTGGAATGAAGAACGCGGCTTCCGCGATCACCATGTAGCCGGCCCACCGCAAACGGAAGGACAGCCCGACGCCCTCCACCAGGCTGATGACGCCGTAGAGCAACGTGCCCGTCGCCACCCACAGCACGTTGGCCGGAGTGATCCGCGCGATCTTGTGAGCCAACGTGGTCCAGAAGACGCGCTCCGGATCCACGCGCCCGAATTCCAGCAGGCGGCGAAACGCCTCGGTCAGGTTCTCGTCCGCCAGCGAATGTACTCCCAGCGCGGCCAGCAGCAGCACGAGCCCCTTGCCCAGCTTGATGGCGATGATGCCGTAGAGCATGGGCGCTCGTTGCTTGACCGTCGCGGCGGGAGCCATGGACACCTCCGAAATCGAAGATCGTGCCTAGATCAGGTGTCCACAGGGATGCGCCGCGGCGCGCTCGAGCTCGGCCACGAACAGGAGCCTCCACGAGGGGCTCCGTGGCGCGCGAGAATGCCTTGGAGCTGCGACGTGTCTCGTCTAGGTCACTGCTGCACGCGCGCGAAGGTCTCGTCGGTCACGAGGCCGACCTTGAGCTCCTCCACGCCGGACTGCGCGACGTCCAGGATCCGCACCACGCCCTCGTAGTTCAGCTTCTCCTCGGCCGCCAGGAACAGGATTCGATCCGAGGACCGGCGGTTACGAAACACGTCGCCGATGCGTCCCGCGAGGTCCTCGATCCGCACCAGGTCGCGGTTGAGCCGCACGCTGCATCCGGGCGGGAGCCCGGTGGCGCCAGCCGTCTGGACGATCGGGCAGTCGTCCTCGTTGATTCCCAGGATCACCTGCTCGTGCTTTTCCGGGGGCGGGAAGGTGTGAGGCGCCTCCTGCGGGATCTGGAGGTCGTAGGCGCGCTGGGTCAGGGGCACGATGACCATGAAGATGATCAGCAGCACCAGCACCACGTCCACCAAGGGCGTGACGTTGATGTCCGAATTGAAGCTGCCTCCACCGCCGGTCTGCATCGCCATGGTGGGTCCCTCCTCAGTCCGTGTTCGAAGGGGCGCGCCTCTCGGCGATGAGCCCGACGTCCTTGAAGCCGGCGTCCCGGACTCCGAGGATGACCCGCTTCACGGTCCCGAACTCGAGACTGGCGTCGGCCTTGATGACGACGGAGCTGCCGGGGTTCCTCTGGAACGCCTCCCGGATCTTGTCGCCGAAGTCGTCGTGGGTGGTCTTGTCCTTGTCGACCCACACCACCTCGTTCTTCTGGACCCCGACCAAGATCTGTTTCTCGTCGTCGGGCTTCCTGGGCGGGTCCTCGGTGAGGGGCAGCCGGACGGCGGGACCCTTGGTGAGCATGGGCGTGACCACCATGAAGATGATCAGGAGCACCAGCACCACGTCCACCAGGGGCGTGACGTTGATGTCCGACCGCACCGGGGCGGCCTTGGCGAAGCTCCCTCGACTAGTGCGTCGCACGACCGCTCTCGACCGACTTCTTCAGGAAGAAGTCGACCAGCTCCGCCGAGGAGTTGGTCATCTCCACCTGGAACCGCTCCAGGACCGAGGTGAAGTAGTTGAACGCCATCACCGCGGGAATGGCCACGAACAGACCGAACGCGGTGGTGACCAGCGCCTCGGCGATGCCTGCCGAGACCGACGCGATGCCCCCGGAGCCGCTGGCCGCGATGCCCTGGAAGGCGTGGACGATGCCCATCACCGTGCCGAACAGGCCGATGAACGGCGCCGTCGATCCGATGGTCGCGAGCCCGCCCAGTCCCTTCTTCATCTCGGCGGAGGTCAGAGCCGTCGCCCGGTCGAGGGCCCTCTCCACGGCCTCGACCCGTTCTCCCGGTCTCAAGGCCTCACCTTCGGCATTCATGAACTCCATGACGCCGGCCGAGACCACCTTGGCGACGTGGGAGCGCTTGTGGTTGCGCGACGCCTCGACCGCGCCCTCCAGCTTGCCGTCCTTGAGGCTCCTGACGAACTGCGGGAGGAACGCCACGGAATCCCGGCGCGCCGTGCGGAACGTCCGGACCTTCTCGACCATGACCGCAAAAGAGTAGATGGACAGCAGGCTGAGCGTGACGACGACGCTCCAGCCCACGAAACCCATGTCACCGAAGATCTGCATCATGCTCATCGAACTGTGCCTCCTTGAACGGGGAAACTCCGCGTTCCCCTCACTCGAGTCTGAAATCCACGATCACGGTGAAGTACACGGCCACGGGCTGGCCTCCGGAGAGCGCGGGCTCGTAGCGCCACTGCTTGACGGCCTCGATGGCCACGTCATCGAACAGCGGGCTGCTGGACCGCAGTATCGTCACCTCCGCCACCGAGCCGTCCTTGCTGATGACCGCTTGCAGGAATACCCGGCCCTCGAGCCGCGCCTTGCGTGCCAGCTCGGGGTACTCGGGTTTCGTCTTGTGGATGATCTTGGGCGGGGTCATGTCTCCGGTGACGATGATCGGCTGGTCCCCGGTGCCGCCCAGGACGCCACCCAGCACACCGCCCGGGACGCCGCCCAGCACTCCGCCGGGAACGCCACCCGGAACTCCGCCGGGAACGCCACCCGGAACTCCGCCCTCGACGCCCTCTTCCTCCGGAGATTCCGGGCCGGTCGGGACCTCGTCGGGAACCTCGATCGGCTGGACGATCTCCTCCGGTTTGATTTCGGGCTCGGTCGCCTTGGTTCTTGTTGCTGCGGCCGGAGGAGGCGGCGGAGGAGGCGGCGGGGGCGGGGGCGGAGGCGCCCCGGCCGAGATGAAGCTCAACAGCACGTCGGGATCCTGGACGGCCTCGACCACGAGGTACGACAGGCCGACCACCATCGCGACGACCAGCACATGGACGCCCGCCGAGAGCAGCATGGCCCACAACGAGCGCGCTCCTGTCTTCTTGGCGGTGCTCTCGATCATGGTGTCGAACACGAGCGTCCTCCTCGCCGCGGCGTCAGGAAGCGGTGGCGGGCTTCGGGCCCGCCGTCTGCTTCTCGCGAACCTCGATCGCCTGCTTCATGTAGCGCTCGGCGGTCTGGTAGGCGACCTGCGCCTCCTCGAGATCGCCCAGCTCGGCGAGCATCTTGGCCTTCTCGCGGTAGATGAGGTTGATGTACGACAGCGCATCGAAATAATTGGGCTCGAGGCTCAACGCCCGCTCGAGCGCCGCCGTCCCCTTCTCGATGACTCGCCCGCGCTCCTCGTTGGATACCGCCGGGCCCCCGCGGTAGGAGCGCTCCCAGCACACCACGCCGACGGTGTACCAGGCTTCCTTGTTGTTCGGCTCGGCCTCGGCCCGCATCTCGAAGTACTTCAGGGCGTTCTCGAAGTCACCGGACTTGGCGTAGAGCTGGGCGAGTTGGACCATGAGGGTGGCGTTCGCGGGATCGGCCTCGAGCTTGGCCTCGAGGAACCCACCTGCCTTGGCGAACTCGCCCGTCGAGACGAGCAGGGACAGGTAGAATTCCTCGACCTTCGTCGCGACCTCTTCCGAGGGAGCATCGAGAGTCAGGCACTTCTCGAAGCCCGCGATGGCCTTCGCGGCGTACTCCTTGTCCTTGGGGTGCGTGGATCCGGGGTGGTACATGGCCAGGAAGGAGATCGCCGACATGTAGTTGCCGTCCCAGTCGTCCGGTTCGATGGCGAGGATCTTGGCGTACTCCTCTGCGGCCTTCTCGTACTTTTGCTGGGTGTAGAGCTCGTTGCCTCTCTTGAGCGCGAAGCGCTCCCGAAGCGCATCGCACCCCGGTACCGCCATCAGGACGACGAGAGCCAGGAGCAGTTGTGTCCCTTGTTTCATGACCGTTCGAACAGCAAACCGTTTGCCAATCCCCGGCAGGCCCGAAAGCCCCGGAAAACAGCGGTGAGCCGGTGGGCCACGTCCCTCCGGGTCCGGATCCCGGATCGGACGGTCCGGATCCCGGACTACTCGGCCGGCGTCTTCGGGAGCGCGATCTCGAGACGCTTGATCTTGTCGTAAAGCGAGCTGCGGGGGACGCCGAGCCGCCGGGCGGCCCGCTCCACGTGCCCGCCTTCTTCGTGGAGCGCCTGGAGGATGTGCCTGCGCTCCACCTCGCGAAGGGTCAGGTGGACGTCGGTGGCCGGCGTTTCCGCAACGGCCAGCGACGCCGTGAACACCAGGCTTTCGGACCCGAGGATCTCTCCGTCGGTGCGCAGGACGGCGCGCTCGAGCACGTTGCGCAGCTCGCGGACGTTTCCGGGCCACGGATGACGGCGCAGCGCCGCCTCGGCCGCGGGAGAGAGCCGCAGCCCGAGACGGCCCAGCTCCGCGCCCAAGCCGTCGAGGAGCCGATGGGCGATCAGGGGAATGTCCTCGGGCCGCTCGCGCAGGGGCGGGACCTGGAGCGGGAGCGCGCTGATGCGGTAGTAGAGATCCTGGCGGAAGGAACCCCGGCCGACCAGGGACGCGAGATCGTGGTGAGTGGCGGTGATGAGCTGGACGTCGACCGTGCGATCCCGCACGTCCCCGAGCCGCCGGAAGCGCTTCTCCTCCAGGACCTTGAGGAGCTTGGCCTGAACCGCGAGGTCCATGTCGCCGATCTCGTCGAGGAACACCGTGCCGCGATGAGCGACCTCGAGCAGCCCGGGCTTGGCCGCGACGGCGCCGGTGAAGGCGCCCTTCTCGTGTCCGAACAGCTCGGTCTCGAGGAACTCGCGGCCGAGACCGGCGCAGTTGAAATCGACGAACGCCTCGTCGGCCCGCGGTCCACTGCGGTGGATCCAGCCGGCCAGGACGCCTTTCCCCGAGCCGGTCTCGCCGAGGATCAACACGGGGCTCTCGGAAGTCAGGACGCGGCGCGCCTCCTCTTCCAGGCGGCGGATCGCGGGGCTCGTCCCCAGAAACGGGTTGGGAGGCTCCGGTGCCGTGCGGGACGAGCGCGCCAGGGAGCGCCGCCTCAGCCGGCGGTTCTCGAGCAGGCGCTCCAGAACGACCCGTAGCGCGGGCAGCTCCACGGGTTTCGTCAGGAAATGCTCGGCCCCCTCCTTGATGGCCCGCACGGCGAGCTCGATGGAGCCGTGAGCCGTGAGGATGATCAGCGGGACGTCGGCGTCGAGCGCCTTGAGACGGCCGAGGAGATCGAGGGCGTTCCCGTCCGGGAGCAGGTAATCGAGCACCGCGGCGTCCGGCGGTCCGTCCCGGAAGCACTTCTCGGCCTCGGAACAGAGGCCCGCCTCCGCGACCTCGTAGCCGTGGGATTCCAGGAAGGAGCGGACGCCGAAGCGCACCGAAGCCTCGTCGTCCACAACCAGGATACGGTTCCTCGACAAGAACCCGAGCCTCCGCGACGACTATACCTGAGCGTTCGGCGCCGCGGCCACGACGCGCTCGACCTCCGGGAGCCGCACGGTGACGACCGCGCCGCCCTCGCGACGATTCGAGGCGAGGACCTGACCGTCGTGTCCCTCCACGATCCTCTTCACGATCGAGAGTCCGAGGCCCGTCCCACCGGGGCGGCGCGAGAAGAACGGCTGGAAGACCCGGTCGAGGTCCTCGTCGGCGAAACCCGGGCCCGCGTCCCGCACTTCCATCTCCACCGAGCGCCGGCCGTCTTCGGGACGGCTCCTGACGATAACGCGCACCACGCTGCCGCGCGGCGAATGGCGCACGGCGTTGTCGATGACGTTGCGGAGTGCCTGCACCATCTTGGCGTGATCGATCCGCACCGGGCCCAGGGGCTCCTGGATCGAAGTGTCGAGGGTAACTCCCTGGTTCTCGGCGAGCGGGCGGCACGTCAAGACCGCCTCGCGGGCGACGGGCTCGAAGCGCTGCTCGGCCAACTCGAGGTCCTGGGACCTTCCGTATTCGAGGAGGTCCGCCATGAGACGGGTGAGACGGTGGGCCTCGGTCCTCAGGACCTCGAGGTAGGGCTGGTGCTCGGAGCTCCCCGCGAAGCGCGCCTCGAACGCATCCAGGGTCGCGGAGATGCCGAACAGCGGGTTGCGCACCTCGTGGGCCACGCCGGCCAGGAGCGATCCGAGGGCCGACATGACCTCCTGGCGCCGCAGCTCCTCCTCGGCGCGCACGCGGGCTGCGATCATGTCGTTCAGCGCCGTCGCGACCTCGGCGATCTCGGCCGGTCCCTCGACCGCCGCCCGTGCCTCGAGGCTGCCCTTCGCCACTCTCCGCGTCGTGGCGGTGAGCGCCAGGATCGGGACGACGATGCTGCGGGCCAGCCAGGAGGACAACCCCACCGCCGCCGCGACGCACACGACCCCCAGGATGCCGGACCGCAGGGCGGCGGCTCGCAGCGGCGCCATGACCTCCCGGACCGGTATTCCGGAGTAGACCTTCCAGCCGAGTCCCGGAATGGTCGTGAAGGCGTAGATCCGCTCCGGGCCGTCGACGCCTCGCGCCACCATCTCTCCTTCGGTTCCGGCGAGAGCCGCCTCCACGATGTCCACCCCTCGCCCGCTGCGTCCGACCCAGGTTCCCGGATCGAGGGTGCGCGTGAGGTACAGCCCTTCGTCGTCCACGAGGCCGATGACGCTGCCCGGCCGCGCGGTGACCCTCTGCAGGTCGACGCGGTACCGGATGAGGTCCACCGCCAGCCCCACGGCGCCCACCGCACGCCTCTCCTCGTCCCGCACCGGGTAGGCCAGGACCACCACCCAGCGTTGGGTATCGGGGTCCACGCGTGCCAGGTAGGGCCGGCCCACCGTGAATCTCTCCGCCTGAATCGCCCTACGGAGCGCCTCGTTTCCGGGAGTCTGAAGCGGCTCGTCGCCGCTCGTGTCGCACAGCATGCGACCGTCTTGTCCCGCGATCACGACTTTCGCGAATCTCGGATAGAGGTGGGGAAAGTCCTTGGAGAAAGCCTGGCACCTGCCCTGCGCGGCGTCCCGCACCGCCGACCATCCCGAGATCTCGGTCAGGACCGACTCGGCCTCCGCGAGAAACTGCTGGACGCTCGAGGACGCGACTCGTGCGACGCTGAGGACCGCCGCATGAGCCGCGGCCATCTCCTTCTGCCCGCTGCGGTACAGCGAATAGGCGAACAGGGCGGCCAGGGGAATGACCGTGGCGGCCTGCACCGCGAGCAGGTAGGTGCGGACGGATGGGCGCAAAGTCCCTTCACCTCCCGACGCCCGGATTGTCTCACGGTCGGCCCTGCTCGGGAGCTCAGGTTAACATTGCGGACAGGGTTGCTCGCGAAGGCGCGAAGCCGGCGCGCCCGAGTACCCGTGGAGGCAGCGATGACCAAGAAGATCGTCGGCTTGGCACTGGTCGCCCTCGGCGTGCTGGCACTGGTCTACGGCGGCTTCAGCTACACCAAGGAGACCCACGACACCAAGGTTGGCCCCGTCGAGTTCTCGGTGAAGGAGAAGGAGCGGGTCAACGTCCCGGTGTGGGCCGGGGTGGCGGCCATCGCGATCGGGGCGGCGGTGCTCGTCTTGGACCGCCGGGGCCGCTGAGGCGTCGAGGATCGTTTACCCCGTCCACGCCTCGAGCACGGACGCGATTCGTCTTCGATGGAGGCTCCATGGAACAGAATGCGATCCGGCTCCTGCAGCACAGGCGCTCGCGGTCGAGGGAGTCGCGACGCCGGCGCTCGAGGTGCGGGACGAGAAGGGGCAGGTCACCCGGGATGCCCTGGCGCGGGATCGATGAAGTGACCCGTGCCGCTCGCGCGCTGAGCCCACGGCCTCCCGGTCAGCGAGTCCCGCGCTCGACGCGCCGGACGATCCGCTCGACACCCTCCGACCACACCGCGGGAGGAGTGAGCAGGCTCAGGACCGCGTGGGGCCCGGTCGCGAAGTCGTAGAACCAGCCGGGATGCACGAGGACGTCCTCCTCGAGAAAGCCGCGCACCCACGAGTCCTCGCTCGCGGTGGCGGGCAAGCGCAGGACGACCATCCAACCCCCCTCCGGCTGGAGGGCCGTCAGCGGCGTGCCGGAGACGCGTCGCGACAGGAGCGCGAGGTTCTCGACGAGGCGGGCGCGCAGCGCGACCTCGGTCGTGTGCTTGGCGGCCAGGAGCGCCGGAAGGGCCACCTGCGCGGGGGCGCTGGGCGAGAGGTAGGTGTCGAGCAGGATCTCGAGCCGCGACAGCGCGTCCGCGACCGCCCGCTCCGAGCCCGCGAGAGTCGCCCAGGCGAGCTTGATCTGCGGCAGGGCGGCGAGCTTCGAGAGGCCGCCCAGCGCGATCACGAGCGGGGCTCGCGCCTCGAGCACCGACACGACGCGCCGCGGATCGGGAGAGAGCGGATAGCTCGCGAACACCTCGTCCGAGACGATCGGGAGGTCGAGGCTCTCGATCTCCCGAAGCTCCGCCCGCTTGACGTACGAGCCCGTGGGGTTGTTCGGGCTGACGACGACGAGCGCGCGCGTCCTCGCGGTGCGCGCGGCCCGGATGGACTCGAAGTCGAGATGCCATGCGCCGTCCCACGCCAGGCGGTAGCCGACGGGACGGACGCCCTCGAAGCGAGCCAGGTGCTCGAACAGCGGGTAGCTCGGCTCGGGCACCAGCACCTCGTCCCCCGGATCGCACAGCAGCTTGAACAGAACGGCGTAGGCCTCGCTGGTGCTCGCGGTCAACACGATGCGGCCGGGATCGACGCTCAGGCCCTGCTCCGCCCACATCCGGGCGATCGCCTCGCGCGCCCTGGGGAGACCGAAGGGTTGCGGTTCGTAGTCGAGCACGCGCGGATCGCTCAGGGCGCGCAGGATCCCCGGCTCGTCGAACGGGAGCAGGGCGCGCGTCGGGTTCGAGACCGTGAGGTCGAGAATCGGCCGTCCCGAGACCGCTGCTCGCGAGAGCGCCACGGAAAGCGGGTCTGGATCCGCGGGAACCGCGCTGCGGCGCGAGAACATGGCGCATAAGTAAACCGGATGGCCGGTTTGCGCCAGCGCGGCTTGACCCTGCATCCGGCTGCGATATCCTCTCCCGCCCGTGCTCGGAAGCGCGTGCCGCGCCGGGCGACCCGGCGCGAACCCGCGGGGCGCGACGCCGCGGCCTGGGCCGGAGGCGCGAGGAGACTCCCTTGGACCTGCTGGTCGGCTTCTGGGACACCGTCACTCACCTCGATGCGCACCTCGCGGAGTGGGCCCGGATCATGGGTCCGTGGCTCTACGCGTTCCTGTTCGCGGTGATCTTCTGCGAGACGGGGCTGGTCGTGACGCCGTTCCTGCCGGGGGACTCGCTGCTGTTCGCGGTCGGCGCCGTGTGCGCCCTCGAAGGCTCGCAGCTCGACGTGTTCCTGGTGATCCCGCTCTTGATCGTGGCTGCGGTGCTCGGCGATGCGGTCAACTACTGGATCGGCCATCGGGCGGGTCCCGCGGTGTTCCGCAGCGAGGGCTCGCGGCTGTTCAACAAGAAGCACCTCCTGCGAACCCACGAGTTCTACGAGCGCTACGGCGGCAAGACGATCATCATCGCGCGCTTCGTTCCCATCGTGCGGACGTTCGCGCCGTTCGTCGCCGGCATCGGCGAGATGAGCTACCCCCGGTTCTTCAGCTACAACGTGATCGGCGGGTGCCTGTGGGTCCTGCTGTTCGTTCCCGCCGGGTACTGGTTCGGCAACCAGCCCGCCGTGAAGGACAACTTCCACTACGTGATCTTCGCCATCATCTTCCTGAGCATTCTGCCGGCGGTCATCGAGATCCTCCGCGTGCGGATGCGCGCGGGGGCGGAGAGCTAGCATGGAGCTGCTGACTCAAGCCGAGACCTGGATCGCGCTGCTCACGTTGACGGTGCTCGAGATCGTGCTCGGTATCGACAACATCGTCTTCATCTCGATCCTCGCCGGCAAGCTGCCCGAGTCGCAGCGCGCCCGAGCCTGGCGCATCGGACTGTCGCTGGCGATGATCATGCGCATCGCCCTCCTGTTGTCGATCGTCTGGATCACGCGCCTGACGGCGCCGCTGTTCGAGATCGCCGGCCGCCCTTTCTCCGGGCGCGACCTGATATTGATCGGCGGGGGGTTGTTCCTGCTCGCCAAGAGCACGTTCGAGATCCACGACAAGCTCGAGGGCGTGGAAGGACGGGCGTCGGCCCGGGTCGCTCCGTCGCTGTCGGCGGTGATCGTGCAGATCCTGCTGCTCGACCTCGTGTTCTCGCTCGACTCGGTGATCACCGCCGTGGGGATGACGGAGATCGTGCCGGTGATGATCGCGGCGGTCGTCATCGCGGTCGGCGTCATGATGGTCTCGGCCCGGCCGCTGTCCGACTTCGTACACCGTCACCCGACGGTCAAGATGCTCGCCCTGAGCTTCCTGCTGCTGATCGGGATGTCGCTCGTCGCCGACGGCCTGGGCCAGCACATCTCGAAGGGCTACATCTACTTCGCGATGGGCTTCTCGGTGTTCGTCGAGATGCTCAACCTGCGCATTCACGCTCGACGCCCGCCGGTCGAGCTGCGACGGCCTTACGTCGCCAACGGGAGCTGAGCCTCCGCGTCGCGTGAAGATGTCGACGACTTCACTCCCAGATGCGGACAGCCGGTCCGCGAACCTGCCCGTGTTGTGTCTTGACCGACCCTCTCTTTGAGGGTAACCATGGGATCGTCACAGTCGTCTTCCACGCGACGAAGCCTTGGGGGCGGGCGCGTCGGGGAGTCGGCCCCACCCCAAGCCGGCCCCAAGGTCCGTGACGCCGGTGTACGGCGTGCGACTCGGTCCATCCGTCGGGGGGGGTCCAGGGGAGGCTATCGTGAGGCAACGAAGAGGAACGGTGTGGCTCGTGTCGAGGGTCGCGCCGTTGATGGTGGTGGCGTGCGCTGCGGCGACCGCCTGGGCGGGCGAGGCCCTGGGAGATCTCGGTCTCCGTCTGCGCTTGATCGAAACAACCCAGGTCGCCACCACCGAGGGTGCAGCGACCTTGGCGACGGTCGGTGCGACCCTCGAGAGCCGTCTGGCGCTCCAGAACGTGCAGTTCCAGCTCGTACGCTCGGACGGCAGGCCGTGGACCGCACCCTCCGTTCCCATCGATCCGCGCGCGATCGGGTGGCACAAGCAGAAGCCGCAAGGTGGCGGCGAAGTGTTTGAAGCGGGCGATGCGCTGGCCGCGGGGGACGCCGTCGTCGCCGAGTTCGGGGTGTCCCTCCCCAGCGAGGGCCTGTACACCGTCGTCGTCAGGGTCTCGGGCGAGTCCGCTCAGGGCCCGGTCCAGAGCGAAGCCATGGTGCTCGTGCCCGCGGGTATCGAGCTGCCGACCGGGGTCGAGATCGACGGCGCCATCGAGTTCCAGGCGGTCGCGTCGGTGGAGGTGCAGCCATGAGCCGCGCCGCACGCCCGCTGCTCGCCCTCGTGCTGGCCATGACCGCGGCTCCCGCCGCGGCGAACTGGGTGGCCTCGGGGACCTTCCGCTACCAGGACCGCACGTGGGATCAGAACGGATTCACCGGCACCATCGCGGAGTTGCCGATCCGCTTCGCGGACATCGAGGTCCGCGACCCGAACAAGAAAGGCGCCAAGGGTCTGCTGGCGAAGGGCAAGACCGCCGACGACGGCAGCTTCAGCATCAGCGTCACCGACTCCTCCACCCACACGGTGAACGTACGGGTCCTCACGACCGTGAAGAACACCTCGGATCTGTTCGTGCAGGTCACGGCCAACAACGGCAACCCCTACGCGGTCAGCAGCGCCAACGTCACGAACCACAACCCCAACACCAACGTCGATTTCGGGATCCTGGTGGCGGCCGTCGGGAGCGGCGGCGAGGCGTTCAACATCTTCGACCAGCTGGTCCTGGGAGCGGACTGGATCGAGTTCCTCACCGGTTCCCGGCCCGGCAGCAACCGGCTCGTCACGGTCCGGTGGGCGATCAACGGCGGCAACACCGGAGCGGCCTACACCACCGGCAACACGATCTACATGCGCGACTACGCGGCCTACGACGACCCCGTGAACCTGCACGAGTGGGCCCACTACGCCATGAACAACTACGGCAGCACCAGCAATCCGGGCGGCACGCACTTCCTGAACGACTGTTTTCAGGACGTGAGGCTGGCCTACGACGAGGGCCGGGCCTCGGCCATCGGCTGCGCCGTGCGCCGCCACAACGGTTTGCCGGCGTCGAACATCTACCTCCGCACCGCGGGGACGCCCGGCCCGGGGGGCGTCCAGAACTGGTTCGATCTCGAGGAGCCGCAGCAGTACTCCTGCGCGGGGAGCAGCAGCGAGGTGACCGTATCCCGCGCCTTGTGGGACATCTCGGACACCGCGGCGACGTCGGACCAGAGTCCGGGCGTCGATGACGCGCCGCACGACGTGCTGGAGCGTCCGGACGGCGAGGTATGGGAAGGTTACTCCCCCGCGGTGCGCACCCCGGTCACGCTCGAGAGCTTCTGGGACCGCTGGTTCGGTGCGGCCGCGAACGGGTACCTCCCCGAGATGCGATCGGCGTGGGGGCACCTGGGGATCGACTACGTCCCCGACGCGAGCGAGCCGAACGAGACGCCGGCGGCATCACCGACCGTCGTCCCCAACGACCTCCCCCTGGCCCTGACGTACTTCTCCGATCCGGACGGCAACGGGGTCGGCGAGGCGGACACCGACGTCTTCCGGTTCGAGGCGACCTCCGGAACCACCTACACGATTCAGACCAGCGGCCTGCTGTCCGGCTGCGACACGCGGCTCGAGCTGATCGATACCAACGGCTCGACGGTGCTGACCTCGAACAACGATCGCGCCACCGGGGACAAGTCCTCGCTGATCCAGTGGACCGCACCTCGGACGGACACGTTCTACGTCCGTTCGACGGAGATGAGCAACAACGTGCTCTACGGCTCGTACACCCTGAGCCTGACCTCACCGTAAGCGACTCCCTCACCGGGTCCGCGCGGGTGCATCACATCACCCGCGCGGGCCCATCCCGGGGATCGCGCCCGAGCCGTGTCGTCGCGGCAACGGCGAGGTACAGGGCCAGCCCCACCAGGGCCACCGCGGACAGCGCGTTCGCCAGCTCGACGTCGAGCCCGCGCGTGGCGGCGAGGTTGGCCACGGCGAGCCGCACGAGCGCCCACAGCGTGAGCGTCAGCACGAACAGCATCGGCAGCAAGGTGAACGCGAAGCGGCGCCCTTCCTGACGCAGCCATACCGTCAGCGCCAGCAGCGTCAGCGCCGCGAGCAGCTGGTTCGACGCCCCGAACAGCGTCCAGAACCGGATCCAGGTCCCCTCGCCGCCGAGGGCGAGGAAGTACACGGGCAGCGCCAGGGTCACGAGCGTCGCCGCCACGGAGCCCACGCGTCCCCGCCAGCCGAACAGCTCCTGCACGATGTAGCGTCCGAGACGCGTGCACACGTCGAGCGTGTCGAACACGAACGTCGAGAAGGCCATCGCGCCGAAGGTCACCGCAAAGGCGAGCTGCTCGCGCCCGAGGATCAGCGTCAGGAACTCCCCGATCCCGTTGCCGTAGATCGTCCCCGGCGCGAGACCGCCGAGCGCGTCGAGCGGCACGATCATCACGGTCACGAGCGCGATTAGGGCCACGAATCCCTCCGCCAGCATCGCGCCGTAGCCGACGGGACGGATGTGGGACTCGCGGTCGATCTGCTTCGACGTCGTCCCGGAGCACACCAGGCCGTGGAACCCCGAGCACGCGCCGCACGCGATGGTCACGAACAGGAACGGGAACAGCGAGCCGGTCATCCCGCCGACGTTCCAGCTCTTGAACGCGGGCTGCTGGATCTCGTACCCCCCGAAAAACACCCCCAGCACGCCCACCGCGAGCGCCGTGTACAGGACGAAGCCGCCCAGGTACCCGCGCGGCTGGAGCAGCGCCCATACCGGTACGACCGAGGCCAGGGCGCAGTACACGACGATGATCAGCGCCCAGGCGCCGTGCGGGAGCACCAGCGCCTCGGAGACCCGCGTCCCGAGCCACGCCACCGCGAACGTCGCCGGCACGAACACGATCGTCACGAGCCACAGCGGCAGATTCAGGAAGCGCCGCACGACACCGAGCAGCACAGCCAGCCCGAGGTACATCACGCTCGCGGCGGCCACGGCGCCGCCGGGGTTGAACCTCGCCCCGCCCTGCCGCAGCTCCTCCGTGCCGGCCACGAACGTGCCGGCGGTGATGTCGGCGAAGGCGACGATCACGTAGATCAGGGCCAGCCAGATGAACAGCAGGATCGCGCGTCCCGCGCCGCTCCCCAACCGCTGGCGCGTGATCTCGACGATCGAGTGCGCACCGTGGCGCACCGAGGCGGCCAGGGTCGAGAAGTCGTGCACCGCCCCGATCAGCACGACTCCCAGGCCGATCCACAGCAGGCACGGCAGCCAGCCGAAGGCCTGGCAGGCGAGGATCGGACCGGCGATCGGCCCGGCGGCCGCGATCGCCGAGAAGTGCTGTCCGAACAGATAGAACGGTCGCGTGGGCACGAAGTCCACGTCGTCCCGGCGCTCGTGGGCCGGCGTCGCCCGCGCGTCGTCGAGCGCGAGCTGGCGCGCGATCCAGCCGCCGTACAGGCGGTACGCCACGACGAGGACGATCAGGAAGACCAGGGCGAGAAGGGGCAGGCTCATGCTTCGCTCGCCGCGCTACCGCTCCCCGCGCGACACCACGACCGCGGCCGCGAGATCGCCGGTGACGTTCAGGGTCGTGCGGCACATGTCGAGGAAGCGGTCGACACCGAGGATCAGACCGATGCCCTCGACCGGGACCGAGATCAGGCCGAGGATCATCGCCACGACGGGGATCGAGCCGCCGGGGATGCCGGCGGTGCCGATGCCGCCCAGGATGCAAACCAGCACCACCAGCAGCTGCTGGCCGAGGCCGAGGTCGATCCCGTAGAACTGCGCCAGGAACAGCACGGTCACGCCCTCGAACAGCGCCGTGCCGTTCTGGTTGGCGGTGGAGCCGATCGTCAGGACGAAGCGGCTGACGTGCGGAGGGAGCTTCAACCGGTCCTCGGCCACCTCGAGCGCCGTGGGCAGCGTGGCGTTGCTCGAGGCGGTGGAGAACGCGGTGATCATCGCCTCCTGGATCCCGCTGAAGAACCGCAGCGGGCTCATGCCCCCGAGAAGCTTGACCACCAGCGAGTAGACGACGAACTGGTGCACGGCGAGCGCGAGCAGCACGACGCCGACGTAGCGGCCGAGCTGTCCGAGGATCTCGTGACCGAGCTGTGCCGTGAGCGTGAACAGGAGCGCGGCCACGCCGATGGGTGCTAGCGCGATCACGACGTGGATCAGCCGCATCGTGACGTCGTACAGGCCCTCGATCGCCTCCTGCAGCCGCCGCGCGGCCGGCGTCCGCACCAGCGCCAGGCCGACGCCGATCAGCAGCGAGAAGAACATCACGGCGAGCATGTCGCCTTCGGCGGCCGCCTTGATCGGGTTCGACGGCACGATCTCGACCAGAAGATCGATCCCGGTCTTCGGCGCCGCCGCCTGGGCCAGACCCCCGGCGCGGCCGGCCGCGCCCTCGAGCAGCCGCTGTCGCGCCGCCTCCGACAGCCCCTCGCCGGGGCGCAGCACGTTGACCAGGAAAACTCCGAGCAAGACCGCGATCGACGACACGACCACGGTGTAGGCCAGGGTCTTCAATCCGATCCGGCCAAGGCTCCTGAGGTCGCCGAGGCCCACGACACCCATCGCGAGCGCCGCAAAGATCAGCGGCACGACCAGCATGAACAGCAGGCGCAGGAAGACCTGTCCCGCCGGCTGAGCGACGTAGTGGACGAACGCCACGAGGCGCGGATCGTCCGCGCCGAGCGCGGCATGGGCAGCCAGGCCCGCCACGACGCCCACCGTGAGCCCGATCAGCATTCGGGTGTGGAGGGTCATGCGCTTGCGGCCCGCGCTCACCGCTCCGCGATTCGGCTCCGGGGTCGACACGCGGCGCGAAGCATAGAGAAGGTCCGAGTGCGCCGTCAAACGGGTTGCGCTCGGAGGTCGGCTTACTTTCCGGCGAACGACCCGTTGAATTCCTCGAACGGCACGGCGCGGGCGAGCCTCGTGAACGTCCCCTGCCCGGCGATCTCCTTCGCGGCGTCGAGGAAACCGGTCCACGCCGCGCGGGCCAAGGCACCGCCGACGCTGATCCGCCGAACGCCCAGATCGGCAAGCTCCGCCACGGTGGCGAAGTCGCTGCCTACGAGCACGTTGACCGGCTTGGGGGCGACGGCCTCCACGACCGCCACGATGTCGGCACGCGTGCGGATGCCCGGCGCGTAGAGGCAATCGGCTCCGGCTTCCGCGTAGGCGGTCAGCCGCCGCACCGTCTCGGCGAGTTCCGGGCGCCCGACGATGAACCCTTCGGAGCGGGCGGTCAGGAGAACGCCAGTTTCGCTTTCGTCGATCGCTCGCCGGGCAGCCTCGATCCGTTCCACCGCGAGGGTGAACTCGAAGATTGGATTGGAATCGTCGCCCGTGGAGTCCTCGATCGAGAGTCCCGCGATCCCCGTGTCCGTCGCGGCCGTGACGTTGGCGCCGACCGCAGCCGGCTCGACGGCGAAGCCGCCCTCGAAGTCCGCGTTGACCGGAACCTCGACGCCGTGCGCGATCGATCGAAGGTGCGCCAGGGTCTCCTGCAGCGACGCGCGATTGTCGGACCGTCCCAGGGACCAGGCGAATCCGGAGCTGGTCGTGGCGAGCGCCGGGAATCCCAGTTGGGCGAGCAGGCGGGCGCTGCCGAGGTCCCACGGGTTGGGCATCACGAAGCAACCGGACTGGTGCAGCCGGCGGAACACCCGACGGCGATCGGCAGCGTGGGTCATCGCCGGGCCTCCTCAGCAGACAGAGTCAACCATCAGCTACTTGCGCACATACAGCCAACCATCTCCGCCGCACTGACCACATCGGTTGTTGGACCCGCGGCCAGACCCGCTGCACGAAGGGCACACTTCCCAGTCTCCCGAACCAAGAGCGCTGCCCCAGACTCCACGACACCGCTTGCCACCAACGGTATTGCCACACCGCTGGTTGATCGCTGGTACATTCCGAGTTGTGCGACCACAACGTGTACACACAGCAACTGGTGGTGAGAGTTTCTCGGTCATGAGCCAACGTCATCCGGCGCTTCGGTCGTGCGACGCGGCCGCTGCTTTTCTGAGACCGGTGTGATCATGGTAATCGAGGCGACGGGCTTGTTGAGCCGCCTTTCGAAGGTAACTACTGGTCCTCCCGCTGCGGCAAGTCGCGTACCTCAATATCGCGGGTGCCAATGCAGCTCGGACTCCCGAAGCGGAACGAGAA
>Ga0302046_10000185_pt1 | contig 66971 bp, 49 predicted proteins | sample RVTome_11_FD_200261 | JGI IMG/M metagenome (GOLD analysis project Ga0302046, IMG submission 200261) | Soil microbial communities from uranium-contaminated site in the Upper Colorado River Basin, Wyoming, United States - RVT147D111 (version 2) ... | reverse complement strand
CCAAACCCCCGGCTTCTTTCCCCTCCGCGATGCGCCGAGCGGCAGATGCGCCGGGATGTAGAATTGGCTCCGACTCTCATAACAACTGGTACATAAAACGGGGGCAGGTCATGAGGGCTATTGCGACTCTCGCCACTTGGCTTGTCGGCCTCGCGGTTTGTGTCAGCGGTCATCCAGTCCAGCCATTTCGCCGAGCATTTACTTCGCAATCACTTCGATTACGATACCCTTCGGAGGACGAACCCACGATTTGGCCATTCGGTGCTTTTCGACGCCACCGCCACATTCCCTGCGTGTCTTGATAGAATTCCCATCGGTCCATTGCTTTGACCTCCTGATGCCTTTACTCGGCATCGAATAGATATGCGCTCATTTAGGAGGCCGTTACGCAACGGGCCATCCGTGACCGCTTCAACGATACACGGCAGGATCGATGCCACAAAAGAAAACAACCCGTACAATTTCCTAACTGCGGATTGCACAAACAATTAACGAAATGCGCCAGCGATTCTTGGAACGATTGCTTTGCCAAAATGGCAGTTGATCGTTCGAAGCGCACATATTTGGCTGCCATTTCGGCGTTGTGATCGACAACTCCAGTAGGTCTGGTCATTGACCCGACACTTCTTTACGTTCCCGCAATTGTCGGGTCGATGACCCGACCTACTCTGCTACTCTGCGCTTCGCCCGCGCCGCCGTCTAGCTCTTCACCTCAAACTCGGCGTCGATCACGTCGTCGTCTTTCTTTGACGTGCCGCCGCCTTCAGGGAGCGGGCCGCCGGCGCTCATTGGTCTTCGGACTGCGGAGTTCGATCGTCACCTGACGGCGCGCTTGGCTCGAAATGCACGACGCGGTCGCCGAACTGGGACTCCTGCCCCTTGGCCCAGAGGTACAACTTGTGGAGATCGAAATCACACTCGGCGGCGATCTGTCGCCGGGCCTCGCGTACGCGCTGAACGACAGGATCATCTTGCGTCATGGCGCTTCCTCTGAAAACAACATGTCGGGCGTCACGATGATCGGAACCGGAAGTCCCAGATCCGCGTTCACCGTTCGTACGTGATGCGTCTTGTTGGCATTGGCAAGATGCCGGCAATTCCAGGTCAACAAAAAGTGCACCCCGTAGTAGGACGCCGTTGCCAGATGATAGGCGTCTCCCGCATCCTCGACCGGCATGAGTTTTCTCTTGACGTAGACGGATGCGATCGACTCGATTTCCGGCGTGACGCCCAGAATTGGCAGTTCCTCAAGCAGAAGCAGAGCATCCGCCTTGCCGGGATAGTCGCCGCGCTCCAATTCCCCCTTGGTGAAGACCGATGCGTACAGATCGTAATGCGCTCGCTCGGTTGCCCACCACCGCCGCGTCGTGTCCCGCCGGGCGACCATTTCCGGTTCGGTACGAACTTCGTAATAGAAGCTCGGAACTGTCGTCTCGATGTATACGGTTCGCTTCATGCGTTGACATCATACCGCGACGCCCCGGACGCCGCCGTTTAGCTCTTCACCTCAAACTCGGCGTCGATGACGTCGTCGTCTTTCTTTGACGCCCCGCCGTCGGAACCGGGCGAGACGCCGTCACGATCCGAGCCACGGCGATCGCCCGCATCGCCATTGCCAATCAATCATGTCCCCGCCGACGCCTTTGCATTCGGCGCGGGGGCGCCGCGGAGGAGGCCTTCGGTGCTGAGGTCTTCGTCGATGTCGGGCCAGTGAATGCCGTAGCCGCCGCCGCTGATTGTCCAGCCGGCCCGCTGATCCGGCGTCGCGTGCAGCAACCGCGGATACCACGCCAGCGGAACCGTGATCGTTCGACCATCGACGAGATCGACGCTCATCGTGTCCTCGTCGAAGCGAATGTCCTTGACTTTCTGCCCTGGACTAATCTCCGAAGTATTCATGCCACGCCCTCAAAAACTGCGGCTGATGCTCCTGTACAATACGCTCCACCGTTCTGAGTTCCTTTGCGCTGAATCCGAGGTTCCTGGCGAGCGCGACCGGCTCCAGCAAGAACTTGGCCGATTGGTCATCTCGGTCGACATGGACATGCGGCGGTTCCCCCATGTCATGACTCACAAAGTATATCCGGTAGGGACCGATGCGAGCAATTGTCGGCATCTGTTCAACGCCTTATCAAAAAAGCCCCGGGCTGTCCCGGGGCTTTTCGATCTTTCTTAACTCTTCACCTCAAACTCGGCGTCGATCACGTCGTCGTCCTTTTTCGACCCGCCGTCGGCGCCGGGTGAGGCGCCACGGGCTGGGCCGCCGGAGCCATCCGGACCGCCCGGGCCACCCCCTGCGCCACCGGGAGCGGCGCCTGCGCCGCCGGCGGCCGCCGCCTGTTTGGCGGATTCCTCGTAAATGATCTTGCCGAGTTGCTGCGACGCGGACATCACGGCCTCGATCGCCTTCTTGATCGCGCCGCCGTCGTCGCCCTTGGCGACCTCCCGCAGGTTGCTCACCGCCGACTCAACCTTGCTGCGCTCCTCGGCGGGCACCTTCTCGCCGTGCTCCTTGAGGGTCTTTTCCGTCTGGTAGGCGACCTGGTCCGCCTGGTTCTTGGCGTCGACCAGATCGCGGCGCTTCTTGTCCTCGCCGGCGTGGGCCTCGGCCTCTTTGCGCATCTTTTCGACTTCCGCATCGGACAGGCCGCTGGAGCCCTCGATGCGGATGTTCTGCTCCTTGCCGGTGCCGAGGTCCTTGGCGGACACGCTCAGGATGCCGTTGGCGTCGATGTCAAAGGTGACCTCGATCTGCGGCACGCCGCGCGGCGCCGGGGGAATGCCCGTGAGGTTGAAGCGGCCGAGCGTGCGGTTATCGAGGGCCATCTGCCGCTCGCCCTGGAGGACGTGGATCGTCACCTCGCTCTGGCTGTCGGCGGCGGTGGAATAGACTTCCTTCTTGCTGGTGGGGATCGTGGTGTTGCGCGGGATCATGACGGTGGTGATGCCGCCGAGGGTCTCGACGCCGAGTGACAGCGGCGTGACATCCAGCACCAGGATGTCCTTGACGTCGCCGCCGATGATTCCGGCCTGAATCGCCGCGCCGATGCCGACCGCCTCGTCCGGGTGCATGCTCTTGTTGGGCTCCTTGCCGAAGATGCCCTTGCACAGTTCGCGGACGGCGGGCATGCGCGTCGAGCCCCCGACGAGAATCACGTCGGCGACGTCCGACGGCGAGAGATTGGCGTCTTGCAGGGCCTTCAAGACCGGACCGCGGCAGCGCTCGGTGAGCTGCTCGGTGAGCTGCTCGAATTTCGACCGCGTCAGGGTCAGGTTCAGGTGCTTGGGGCCGCTGGCGTCGGCGGTGATGAACGGAAGATTGATCGTCGTCTCCATGTTGCCGGACAGCTCGCACTTGGCCTTTTCGCAGGCCTCCTTGAGGCGCTGGTGGGCCATCGGGTCCTTGCGGAGTTCGACGCCGCAGGTCTTGCGAAACTCCTCGGCGACGTGGTTGATGAGCACCTCGTCGTAATCGTCGCCGCCGAGATGCGAATCGCCGTTGATGCTGAGCGTTTCGAAGACGCCGTCGCCGACGTCGAGGATCGAGATGTCGAACGTGCCGCCGCCGAGGTCGAAGACGGCGATCCTGCCCCCCTTTTTCTTGTCCATGCCGTAGGCCAGGGCGGCCGCCGTCGGCTCGGGCAGGACGCGCTTGACGTCGAACCCCGCGATCTCGCCGGCGTCCTTCGTCGCCTTTTTCTGGGCGTCGTTGAAATACGCGGGAACGGTGATCACCGCGGCGCTGACTTTCTCGCCAAGATACTCCTCGGCGGTCTTCTTGAGGTCCTGCAAGACCATGGCGGAGATTTCCGGCGGGGTGTACTGCTTGTCGCGGATCTTGACCTTGACCAGTTCCTCGGGGGCCCCGGTCACGTCGTAGGGAACGAGCTTCTCTTCCGCCGAGACCTCGCTGTGGCGGCGGCCCATGAAGCGCTTGATCGAATACACCGTGTTCGTCGGGTTGGTCACCTGCTGGTGGCGGGCAATCTGCCCGACGAGGCGCTCGCCCTTGTCGGTGAAGCCGACGACCGAGGGCGTCGTGCGGGCGCCGAGCGAATTGGTAAGGACCTTGGGCTGTCCGCCCTCCATGACGGCGACGACGGAATTGGTCGTGCCGAGGTCGATTCCGATGATCTTGGACATGGTGCGACTCCTTGTGGTTTTCGACCGGCGGGCGGGCTGTCTCAGCGGGCCGCCGCCGGCGCGTAGTGCCTCTGGTTAACAGTCGAGTGTCGTTAATGCAAGGGGGATGCCAGTGGGGTGGAGACGGCGAGTGGGTGACCTAAATCATTATTTTGCAGTATGTTAATGTCGATGTCCGCTTGTCTTTGTGCCGCCACCGTGGGTCGGCCTGCCAGACTGACATGCCGCGATGGCGGTTGGCAGGAAGTGAGGCAATTGCGTCACGATTTGTGGCCAACGAGTTTGATGAACTCCGCCTCGGTGAGCGTCTGCACGCCGAGCTTGCGGGCCTTGTCCAGTTTGCTGCCCGGGCTGTCGCCGACGACGACGTAGTCGGTCTTCTCGCTGACGCTGCCCGTCGATTTGCCGCCGAGCTGTTTGATCAGCGCTTCGATCTCCTTGCGGCCGAATTTTTCCAGCGTGCCGGTCACGACCAGGGTCTTTCCGGCGAGGGGGCGATCACCCGACGCGCGGCTCTTCGGCTGCTTCATGTTGACGCCGGCGGCGCGCAGCGCCTGCCAGGTGCGCTGGCCGGGCTTGCTGGCGAAGAACGCATGGAGCGACGCGGCGACCTCGGGGCCGACGCCGTCGACGGCGAGTAGGGGATTGTTCCCACCCTTGCCCCGACCCTCACCCCGGCCCTCTCCCTTAGAGGGAGAGGGAGATTGCTCGGCCGCCTCGGCGAGTTTTTCCATCGTCTCGAAATGATCGGCGAGCAGTTCGGCGACGCCGGCGCCGACGTGGCGGATGTTCAGCGCCGCCAGTACGCGGGCCAGGGGTTGTTTCTTGCTGCGCTCGATCCCGGCGATGAGTTTTTCGGTGCGCTTGTCTCCGAAAGGAACGGGGATCGTCTTCTTCTCGCCCTTGATGGTCCGCTGCTGCTCGAACGCCAGCTCTTCCATCGCGGCGCGGCGGTCGGACAGCTTGTAGACGTCGGCGAAGGCGTGCAACCAACCGATGTCCACCATCTTTTCGATGATCGCGTCGCCCATCCCTTCGATGTCCATCTGGTCGCGGCCGCAGAAGTACTTGAGCCGCTCCTTGATCTGCGCGTCGCAGGCGGGATTGATGCACCGCAGATAGACGCCGCCCTCGTCCCGCTCAACGCCGTCACCGCAGACGGGGCACTTCGTCGGCGGCGCGACCTTCTTTGCGCCCTTCGGCCGCTTCTCAAGCACGACGCGGATGACCTGCGGAATGATCTCGCCGGCCTTTTCGACGACGACGGTGTCGCCGATATGCACGTCGAGCCGCGCGACCTGATCGAAATTGTGCAGCGTCGCGTGGCGCACCGTCGTGCCGGAAAGCTGCACGGGGTCCATCACCGCCCGCGGGGTGATGGTGCCCAGCTTGCCCACCTGAAAATCGACCTTGCGGATGACGCTTTCGCCCTGTTCGGCGGCGTACTTGTAAGCGATGCACCAGCGGGGGTAGCGGCTGGTCGCGCCGAGCGTCGCCCGCTGATCGAGTCGGTCGATCTTGATGACCAGTCCGTCGGTCTCGTATTCCAGGTCGTGACGCCGCGATTCCCACTCCCGGACAAACGCGATCACGCCGTCGATGCCCTTGATGATCCTCGCGTGGGGGCTTGTCGGGATGCCCCATTGCTTGAGTTTGGCGAACAGCTCGCCGGCGCGGTCAGCCGCGGCGGGTTCGACATGGCCGTGGCCGTGGGCGATGAACGACAGTCCCCGGCCTGCGATCTCACGGGCGTCGAGCGATTTGAGCGACCCCGTGGTGGCGTTGCGCGGATTGGCGAACGGCTCCAGGCCTTTGGCCTGCCGCTCGGCGTTGTGGGCGTCGAACGCGGCGCGCGGCCAATACACCTCGCCGCGGACTTCGAGCACCGCGGGCCAGCCGCCGCCGTGCAGCTTCAGGGGGATCGCCCGGATGGTGCGGACGTTGGCGGTGATGTCGTCGCCGACGCGGCCGTCGCCGCGCGTGGCGCCGAGGACCAGCCGGCCGTCTTCGTACCGTAGCGACGCCGACACGCCGTCGACCTTGGGCTCGACGAGATATTCGTATGGCCCGTCGAGCCCGCGGGCGATGCGGGCGTCGAACTCGCGAAGCTCCTCGTCGTTGTACGTATTGTCGATCGACATCATCGGCGCGGCATGGGTGACGTGGGCGAAGCCGTCGATCGGCCGTTCGCCGACGCGCTGCGTGGGCGAGTCCGGCGTGATGAGTTCGGGGTGCTGCGCTTCGAGGTCCTTGAGCTTGGCGAAGAGGCGGTCGTACTGGCGGTCGGAGATTTCCGGGCGGCCCTGCGAAAAATAGAGATAGTCGTGCCGGTGGATGTCCTCGCGGAGACGCTGGATTTCGTCGGCGATTTTCGACACGGCCGTCACTCCGGGCAAACGGTGGCGGCGACAGTATATCGAGGCGCCAGGCGCAGCGGAGTCGGCGCGGGGCGGCGGTCTATGGCGGTCCACGATGTACGACGTACAGCAGTCCCGACCGGCCGTCGAGCGTGGCGGCGCCTTCGCGGATGGCGGCGATTTGCTCGATGCCGTCCAGCCCCGCTCCTCCGGCGATGGCCAGGCGATAGGCCATCGTTTCTGTCATGCTCTGCTTGTAGCTCAGCTCCTCGCGCAGGCCGCCTCGTTCGTCGATCGACAGCGTCGGCGGGTCGAACGATCGCAGCTCGCCGAAGGCGATGATCTCGAAGCTGAGCAATTGCTCGTGCGGGCGGTACGGCACGGCGACGTAGCGGACGCCGAGGGCGTCGAGCTGGTCACGGGCCGCGGACGGATCGCGCTCGGCGAAGAAGCGCGACACCGCGACGAGGCCGTCGATGGCGCGATGATAGGGCGTGGCGACGACCGGCAGTCCCGTGCGGTACAGCAGCATGGGACCGTCATCATCGCTGGCGAGGATGGCGCGGGGGGCGTCGTCGGGCGATTCGCGCTGCGCTTCGCGGCGATTGATCTCGTCGGCGATCACGGCGGTGCGGAGGGTCTGCGGATCGGGCCGGCCGTCGAGGCCGCGAAACGTCGCCGAAATGGCCGGAAACGCGACGACGGCGGTCAGGGCGACGGCGATCGGGGCCGAGAACGTCGCCGGATTCATCTTCGCCGCGCGGGTAATAGCGATCGCAAACTGCCACGCGCCGATGGCGAGCACCGGCGCGAGACCGACCGTGACGTGATCGAGCCAGCGGACCTGCAACACCGCCAGCAGCGTCATCGCGACGGCCATCAGGGCGAGCGTCAATCTCGCTCCCGCGGCGATGCGCCGCTCCTTCACAAAGAAATAAACGAACACCGGCAGGGCGAGCGGCGCGTATCCGAGCGTGTCGATCATCGGACGAATCGAAAAGTCGCCGGGAACGATCGCCACCAGCGGCTGCAACTCCGCGACGCGGGATGACCAGCGGAAAAATTCCCGAGAACTGACGTGGGCGAAGACCGCGCCACGGTCAGCGACGATCCAGATGGCAAGGCCCCCGAGAAACAATAGCGCCGGCGCAAACGCTCTTGCAACCTCCGCAATACTCATCCGAGGCCGACGCATTGGCACGGCGAGCGCCGCGCATGCGACGGCGACGTGCAACATGCTGATCCGATCGGCGGCGCGGTCGGCCAGATGCGGCCAGGCCTCGACGAAGTAGCCCGCCGCGACGGTGCAGAGCACGGCGATCTTCCAAATCGCCGCGCGCTGAATGGTCGCCTTCTGCACCGCCGGCGGCGCGGTCCACGCCCCGTACACCCAGCCCGCCAGGATCGCGAGCCACAGCATCATTGCGTGCGTCGCGATCCAAATCGCCAATCCCGTGGCGACGCCGCTGACGATCGCCGCCACGCGCGAAACCTGGCCCGCCGAATCTCGATCGCGCGACCACGCGGGGATGCACGCCATGATCGCCGACAGATAGAGCAATTCCAGCAGCGCGTGATGATCGGCATGTCCGAGTTTGAATACGCGATCGAACGAGGGCAGCAGCGCGGCGGTGACGGCAGCGAGCACGGCCGGCGGGGTCCCGATCCCGGCGCGCCGGGACAGGCAGATGACGAGAATCGCCAGATAGGCCGCGCCGAGTGCGACCGGCGTCCACGCGGCGACAGCGGCAAGCGGATCGGCCGAATTCGAGAACGGCCCGAGGGTCAGCGCGGCGGCGGCCAGCAGCCAGTCCATCGGCGCGGTCCAGTGCAGATCGGCGCCGTGCGGCGCGTTGATCTCATCCACCCAGCGGATGCGCGGCCCGCCGCTCTCGAGCAGGGTCCGCACGCGACAGAGGCGCATGTCATCGTCGGGGTCCGGCAGCAGGACGCCGTGCAACGTGAACACCGCCGACCGCCGCTGCGCCTGCATGGCGAAGGGGATCGCGGCGACGGCGAGCACCGCGAGAATCCAGATGCGACCCGACGGATGGCGGGACGGTTGTACGTCAGATGAAGGCGGAATTCGCGGCTGCGGCTCGTGCAAAGGATCGGTCACGCGCGAATCTTAACCGTCAGGCGCAGCCCTGCGCGGCTGAGGTGAAAAAGAAAGCGCCGAGGACCACTGGGGCCGGCTCGGCGCTTTCCGGAGGGGAAAGAAGCCATGCTTCTCGTCCAACTCCCTCGTGATCGAAGGTCAGGTCGTTTCGCGACCCTCACTGGTATTTGATTTCCAAGCGGCCTAGCACTGTGCGAAGCCGCATCCGTGGCACTTCGTGCAACCTTCTCCCATGTCCAGGACGCCGCCGCACTCGGGGCACTTGACGGCGTAGGCGGTCCGCGGGTTGATCCTCATGGCGACGCCGGCGGCGGCATGCGACACCGAGGCGATGATCCGGCTGTCGCCGTTGATGATCCGCCTGTCGCCGTTCTCGCCGTTGACGACCTCCGCGATGGGCCGGCCGCCGTTGGAGCCGTGGCCGACATCCGAAAGCACTGCATCGGCCGGGTCGATCTCGCCCATGAGCAGGGCCCTGAGGCCGAACCGCTCCTTGGCCCGCTGATACTTCTTCAGGGCCTGGGCCAGCCCGTCGCCCAGCGACATGATGCGGCCGTCGCGCGTGGCGATCTGTAACGATGAGCCGATGCCGGAGAGTTGCTTGATGACGTGCTTGAGCCGGCCGCCGGCGCGGAGCCACAGACTGATCATGCGGCAGATGGCTTCGAGATCGCTGGTGGCGATGTCGCCGCCCTTGCCCAACTGGGCGAAGACCTCGACCTCCTGCTCCTGTTGCAGGTCGACCGTGATGTGCACGTGCATATTGCCGAACGGCGTCTGCTGGCGGATGCGGATGCCGCTGGTAATGGGCGGAAGCTCGCGGGGCTCGAGGCCGGGGGCCTTTTTTACCTGCGTGATCCGCTCGCCGAATAAATTGGTCATCGTCGTGATCCTCGGCGGCGCCTCCGCGTCGGTCGCGGAATCCTCGCCTTCGACGTCGTCGTCCTGGGCCGGCGCCTTCTCCGACGCGCCATTGCCGCCGCCGACCATATCAACGTGCTTCTTTTCCGAGTCGCTCAGGGCCATCGGCTGCGACGAGCGGCAGCCGTCGCGATAGACCGTGACCCCCTTGCAGCGCAGGTCGTAGGCCATGCGATAGATCTTGTCGACATCGGCCGGGTCGGCGTCGTGCGCAAAGTTGATCGTCTTGCTGATCGACGAATCGCAATGCCGCTGGAAGGCGGCCTGCATCCGGACGTGCCACTCGGGGGCGATGTCGTGGGCGCAAACGAACACCCGGCGAACGTCGTCGGGTATGCCTTCAATATGAGCGAGGGTGCCTTCCCTGGCGATCTGCTCCATCAGTCCCTCGCTATGGAAACCTCGCTCGCGGGCGACCCGTTCGAACGTATCGTTCGTTTCAATCATCGGGGCCCGTCCTTCATCCTGTCCCTTGAGGACATTGCGGAAGAAAGCGAGGCTGAACATCGGTTCGACGCCGCCGCTGCAGTCGGCGATGATGCTGATCGTTCCCGTCGGGGCGACGGTCGTCGCGCAACTGTTTCGCATGGGGCGGCTGTACTGCGTGTCCCAGGTGCTGTTGGTCCAGTTGGGGAAGCTGCCCCGCTGGCGGGCGAGCTTCTCGCTGTAGGCGTGGGCCTCGTCGTTGACGAACTTCATGAACCGCTCGCCCCAGGCGACGCCCTCCTCGGAGTTGTAGGCCGCGCCGAGCATGTAGAGCGCGTCGGCGAAACCCATCACGCCCAGGCCGATCTTGCGATTCGCCTTGCAGATGTCGTCGATCTGCTCCAGCGGGTAATGATTCGCGTCGATCACGTTGTCGAGGAACCGAACCGACTCGTGAATCGTCTCGCGGAGCGCGTTCCAGTCCACGAACGCGCCGGGCCGACACGCCTCGCGAACGAACAACCCCAGATTGATGCTTCCCAGGTTGCACGCCTCGTAGGGCAACAGCGGCTGCTCACCGCAGGGATTCGTCGCCTCGATGCGGCCGACGTGCGGCGTCGGGTTTTCCTCGTTGATGCGATCGATGAACACCACGCCGGGCTCGCCGGTCTGCCAGGCGTGCTGGATGATGATGTCCCAGATGTCGCGGCGCGAATAAACGGGCGTCTGGCCGTCGAAGTCGGCGACGGGAATCAGCTCGTTGAGCTTGTAGGTCGCGATGTCCAGGTCTTTCGGAACGTAGTACTCATGGCCGGTCCGCGGGTTGCGCGTGACGTGCGGTGCATGGGGCTCGGCGCAGAAGGTGTTGAACCACTCGTCGGTGACCTTGACCGAGATGTTGTAATTCGTGAACTGGCCGAGGTCCTGCTTGGCGTAGAGGAACTTCACGATGTCGGGATGGTGGATGTACATCATCCCCATGTTGGCGCCGCGGCGGAACGCCCCCTGTTGAATGGCGTTGGTCGCCTCGCTGAATGCCCGCCAGAAGCTGATGGGGCCGCTGGTCGTGCCGCCGCTCGACCGGATGTAGTCGCCGGTGGGCCGCAGGGCGTCGAAGGCGAAGCCGGTTCCGCCGCCGGCCTTCTGAATCAGGGCGGTGTGCTTGATGGAATCGAAGATGCCGTCGATCGAGTCCGGCACCGGCAGGACGAAACAAGCGCTGAGCATGCCCATCGAGCGACCCGCGTTCATCAGCGTCGGGCTGTTGGGCATGAACTTCCGCGACGTGAGGAGGCACTTGAACCGCGTCTTCCACTCGCTGCGGCCCGCCTCGCTGGCGCCGTATTCGCGCTCGACCTCGGCCATCGTTTCCGCGACGCGGTCGAACAGGTCGTCCGGCGTCTCCAGGCATTGGCCGGACTCGTCCTTCTCCAGATAGCGGGCGCGCAATACCCTCAGGGCGTTTTCCGTCAGGCCGTGCTCGTTGTGGCGGGCCCGGCGGGCGACGTCCGTGTCGCCGAGGCCGATTCGATCCGTCGAAGGCGTCACCATGCTCACACCCTGTATTTCCAAATTGGCCGCGTCAATCGCTCGTCACGGCCGCGCCAAACATCAAAGGCCGCTTGAGACGAGGGCGATCCTCTCGAGCGACCTGTTGCAAGCCGCGATTCGGCACCCGAAGCCGACAAACGGGCCGAAAGCGCATCGATGGCCGAAGGGTCGGGCTACACCCCCGCCGGTCCCGCCTTCGGGTCGCTCGGTTTTGATTTCGGGTTGCCCCCGACGACATCTTGAGGGCAAGTGATTTAATACCCCAAGATATAGTGTGTGTCAACCGAATCTTCACAAAATATTGTAGCGTGCGCAACGTTCGACATTCCAGCAAATTACCCACCGCTATCGCAAAATCCCTAGCCGCACTGAAGATTCCTTTGGAAGCTATTGAGCGACCGGGAGTTGAAACTCCGACCTGCCCGAGGAACCCCAAAAAAACGGGGGTTTTCGACTGTGTTTTTTTTCGGACCTCTACGATGGCGACGCCGAAGCTCCGGGATAGGATCACTGAATGCCTGCCGAATCTGCGCCCCGCGGACCCGCCGAATCAGGGATCCTCGCCTGTCCGCTCTGCCGCCGCGCCGTCGCCGAGCTCGGCCTGATTCACGGACGCCGCTTCCACCACTGCCGTGGCTGCGACCTGATCTCAGTGCCATGCGAATGTCACCTTTCCCCCGAGGCCCAGTCCGATCGCTACGCGAGGCACGAAAACACCGAGGACAACGTCGGATACGTCGCCCGATTCGAACGGATCGTCGATTTGATGCGATCGTATTGCCCCGGCGTGCGAACCGTGCTCGATTACGGCTGCGGTCCCGGACCGGTGCTGGTCAACCTCTTGCGCCGCGCCGGGTTTCAGGCGACCGGGTTCGATCCCTTCTTCGCGCCCGTCGCCGACCTGTCCGAACGGTTCGACGCCGTCACTTGCACCGAGGTCGTCGAGCATTTCGCCCGGCCGCGAACGGAATTCGAGCGGCTGCGGTCTTTGCTTCGCCCGGACGGATACCTGGTCATCATGACGGAGTTCCATCCCGGTCCGGCCCGGCTGGCGGACTGGTATTACGCGCGGGATCCCACCCACGTCGCGTTCTATTCGCGGGAAACGATGTCACATATCCCGGACCTGTTCTGCATGGACGCGGTTTATTGTGACGATCGCCATTTGGCGATCCTGCGGCGGCGCGACCCCGCCTGACCGGCGAACCGATGCCGCATCGGCGAATCGGCCCGCGAAGCGGCTTCCGCGTAGAATGGGCGCGATGCCGAAGCGAAACCGATCCCCACGGCCCGACGCCACCTGCCCGAAGCCGCCCGGCACGATCGAACCCGACGCGGCCGCCCCGCCCGACGACCCCATAATGGGCGGCTGCGAGGAGGACGAGGTCCGGCGGATTTCATCGAACGGCGGGGAATCGCTCGAACGGGCGGTCATCCACGTGCGCCGCAAGCTGCCCGGCCGCCGCCTGGACAAATACCTGACGGCCCGCTTTCCGAAAGTTTCCCGGACGATCATTCAGCGCCTGATCAAACAGGGCGACGTAACGGTCAACGGCCGGCCGACGAAGCCCAGCTACGAAATGGAGGGCGGCGATGAAATCGAAATCGTCTTCCCGCCGCCGCCGGTCTACGAGGTCAAGCCCGAGGCGATCCCGCTGGACATCGTGTACGAAGACGACTACGTCCTGGCCATCAACAAGCCGGCCGGCATCATCGCCCATCCGGCCAACCGCACCCAGGGCGGAACGATCGCCAACGCCCTGTCGCATTATTGCCGCACGCTCTCGAAGACCGACGATCCGTTTCGGCCGGGAATCGTCCATCGCCTGGACAAGAACACGACCGGCATCATGATCGTCGCCAAGACGGACGAAGCCCATTGGCGACTGGCGAAACAATTCGAGGAGCGAACGACGCAAAAAGTGTACCTCGCCATCGTGCACGGGACGCCCGAGTTTGACGAGGACGTCATCGACGTGCCGATCGGGCAGCATCCGACGGTCCACGACCGATACGTCGCCACGGGCTTCGCCGAGCGGCTCGGCGGCAAATTCGAGCGCAAGCTCTCGAAGCCGGCGGTCACGCGATATCGCGTGCGCTGCCGCGTCCGCGGTTACAGTCTTGTCGAATTGCGCCCCATGACCGGCCGGACGCACCAGCTTCGCATTCACATGTCGCACATCCGCCACCCGATCGTGGGCGATCCGTTCTATGGGGGCCGGCACGTCTCCCGTCGGCAGGTCTCGGGCCGGCCCGAAGACGGCGACGAGCCGTATTTCACGCGGCAGATGTTGCACGCCTATCGGTTGACGGTGATGCACCCGATCCGCCAGGAGCCGCTGACGGTCACGGCGCCGCCGGCGCCGGATATGCGCGAATTCTTCGACCTGCTCGGCGTGGGGGATACCGAGTGGCAGGCCGCCCTGGACTCGCCGCTTTCGTAGGCATCGTCAGTCCTGCGGCGGCGGTGGTCCGCTCCCGGAATCGTCGCGCCCGCCGGGGCGGGATTCGGTCCGGGCCGGACTGGGCGGCGTATAGTTCAACACGCCCTCGAACGGGCCACGATAGATGAGCTTCTTGTTCCAGACGATTTCGATTTCCATCCCCGGCGCCAGCGGCGGCGCTTCGCTGACCAGGCCCCAGGCGCGGGTATTCTCGCTCTCGATGATGACGCGGCCGCCATCTTGAATCTCGACGTGGACGCGGGCGGGTTCCTTCAATTTCGCCTCGGCCTCGACGGCGAGCCACCACACGCGCGATCGGCCCGCGGGCCAGACGTAGTCAATCACCGCCGGCGGCGGCGGCCGGCGATGTTTGAGCAGCCAGGGAAGCAGTTCCGGCGTGCCATAGGCGTCGTCCCAGCAAAAATGGTTGACGTGTGGATACTCCGTATACTTCGGTTCGGCCCCCAGCCGCTTCAACTCGGCGACGGCATCGCGCGAACCGGAAACCGGCACGCGGTCGTCCAACGCCCCGTGAAACGCCCAGACCGGAACGTTCACGAGATTGGACAGGTACGGCAGCGGCGCCACGCCGCAGACGGGCACGATGGCGGCGAACACGTCGGGCCGTCGCGCGGCCAGCTCCCAGGTACCGAATCCACCCATGGACAGCCCGGTCAGATACACCCGGTCGCGATCCGTGCGATACTCGCGGTGAACTTCGTCTAGAATCGTCCACGCCGCGGCCGCCTCACTGCCGCGAAACCACATGTCCTTCGCCTGGGGCATCACGAGGATGAAGGGGAACTTCATCGGATGGCGGGCGGCGATGGTGGGCAGGCCGATTCGGGTCTGCTTGATGCCGTTGCCGCCGCGCTCGCCGCTGCCGTGCAGAAAGAGGATGACCGGCCAGTTGTGCTCGGGATGCAGAGCGTACTGCGGGGGAACAAACACCGCGTATCGCCGCCGCTGGCCGTCGGGTAGCGCGATCGTCTTGCGAAGGAACCCGCGCGGAAGACGGCGCTGGCCATCGCCTCGGGTCGTCGCGGCAGGCCTGGATTGCGCGGGCGACGGTGATCCGGGGGCTAGAATCACGAGGGCGAGTAACAGGGCGCCGCGAGCATGATTTGAAGGAAACATGTGAATTCCTGACAATCATGAGGCGTCGCCGAAACGGTCGCCCCGCGTGATGCCGCCGGGTCATTCGGCGCGGCGTTCCTGAATGCGGCGGGTCCAGGCGGTTTGGGGTTGGGATTCGGTCGTGAACATCCTCGGCATATCAGCATTCTATCACGACAGCGCCGCGGCGTTGGTGCAGGACGGCCGGATCTGCGCCGCCGCCCAGGAGGAGCGCTTCACGCGTATCAAGCACGACGACCGATTTCCGGTTCACGCCATCGCCTATTGTCTTGCGGAGGCGGGAATCGGGCCGGAGCAATTGGATCATGTGGCATTCTACGACAAGCCGCTGCTGAAGTTCGAACGACTGCTGGAGACCTATCTCGCCTTCGCCCCGCGCGGCTTCGTCAGTTTCATGCAGGCGATGCCGCTGTGGATGAAGCAGAAGCTCCACCTTCCGCGGGAGATGGATAAGGGCCTCAGGCACAAGTACAAAGGCCGCTACGTCTTCACCGAACACCACGAGTCGCACGCCGCCAGCGCGTTCTTCCCGTCACCTTTCGAGGAGGCGGCCATCCTCACGCTCGATGGCGTCGGCGAATGGGCGACCGCCACCTACGGTTGCGGCCGGGGAAACCGGATTCACATCTCGCACGAGCTTCACTTTCCCCATTCCCTCGGGCTCCTCTACACGGCGTTCACCTACTACTGCGGGTTCAAGCCCAACAGCGGGGAATACAAGCTCATGGGTCTGGCGCCCTATGGAGAACCCCGCTTCAAGGACCTGATCCTCGAAAAAATCGTCGATCTCAAGCCGGATGGCTCGATCCGGATGGACATGAAATATTTCAACTATTGCCAGGGCCTGACGATGACCAGCCGGGCCTTTCACGAGCTGTTCGGCGGTCCGCCGCGCGAGCCGGAGTCGCAATTGTCGCGGCGGGACATGGACATCGCCGCGTCGGTGCAGGCGGTGACCGAGGAGGTCATGCTCCGCGCCGCCCGTCACGTTCACGAGGATACCGGCATGAAGAATCTCGTGCTGGCCGGAGGCGTCGCGCTGAATTGCGTCGGCAACGGCCGCATCCTCCGCGAGGGGCCATACGACCGCATCTGGATTCAGCCGGCGGCGGGCGACGCCGGCGGGGCGCTGGGGGCCGCCCTGTTCGTCTGGCACCAGCTACTCAATCAACCGCGCTCGCCGCGAGCCGATCTCGATTCGCAGGAGGCCTCCCTTCTGGGACCGCGGTACAGCGACGCCGACGTACGGTCACTGCTCGATCGATGCCGGGCGACGTATCACTACATCACCGACGAAAACGAACTGGTCGATGCCATCGCCGACGCGATCGCCAACGAAAAGGTCGTCGGCCACGTGCAGGGGCGCATGGAATTCGGCCCGCGGGCACTGGGCGCACGGTCCATCATCGGAGACGCGCGCAGCCCGAAGATGCAGTCGGTGATGAATCTCAAGATCAAGTTCCGCGAGTCGTTCCGCCCGTTCGCGCCGTGCGTGCTGCGGGAGTGCGTGGACGAGTATTTCGAGATGCGGCCCAACGAGGACAGTCCCTATATGTTGTTGGTCGCGCCGGTCAGAGAGGACAAGCGGCTTCCGACCAACGGAGATGACAAGGCGTTCGGCATCGAAAAGCTGCATCAATTGCGGTCCGTCGTGCCGGCCGTCACGCACGTGGATTACTCGGCGCGCGTGCAGACGGTAGACGCCGAGCGCCATCCCCGGATGTACAAAATCATGAGCCGCTTCAAGGAAAAGACCGGGTGCCCGGTCATGATCAATACGAGCTTCAATGTCCGTGGCGAACCCATCGTCTGTTCGCCGATGGACGCCTACCAGTGTTTCATGGCCACGAACATGGACGTCCTGGTCGTGGAGAACTTTGTCATGTACAAGGAAGAGCAACTCGGCGCCAAACAGGTGGAAGTGGACCCATATCTCGCGCAATTCAAATTGGATTGATTCGCCATGGCGATGACGAAATCAGCATGGGACCCGTCGCCGAAGATGCTGCGAAACTTCGGGCTGATCGGGCTCGTTGCCTTCGGGGCCTTCGCGGGACTGACGGGGTCCGCGATGTTCCCGATGCACTGGGTGCCTTCGGGGGCGGTCAAGCCCGTGACCATCGCGCTTGCCGTGCTGGCGGCGTATTGCGGCGTCTTTGCTCTGGCGGCGCCGACGCTGGTCAAGCCGGTTTATCTGGCCATGACGGTCATAGGTTATCCAATCGGTGCGGCGCTCTCGTACGTGATGGTGTCCATGATGTTTCTTCTGGTCGTGACGCCGATCGCCTTGTTTTTCAAGGCCATCGGGCGCGATCCGCTTTGTCGAAAGTTCGATCCATCCGCCGCGACCTATTGGATCGAGCGCCGCCCTCCGGAAACTGTGAAGCGGTATTTTCGCCAGTTCTAGGTTCGTTGTCGCGAGGAAAAGACCATCATGAGTCCCGATCAGACGCCCCCTGCCCCCGACGATCACGACGAATTCAACCTGGCGGCCGGCGAGGCCCGCATCGGCCTGGCCGCGGAATTCCTCGATTTTCTCAGGCACAACAAGAAATGGTGGTTACTGCCGATCCTGCTGGCCGCGCTCGGCATCGGCGTGCTCATTGCTCTGGGTTCAACCGGGGCGGCCCCGTTTATTTACCCGTTGTTTTGATCCGACGGCGGATTCATCCGTTTCCAGTATGCAATCTGGCGCCAAGGCGAATCCGCGCTTTGGGGGCTCTTGGCGCATTCGCCGGATACTGATCGGGACCGTTGCCAGTAACTTGTATGATCTTGGCAATGCATTTATGATATCTATTGACGTGCCGGGGTTAGAGAATGAATTGATTGTGGATGTATTCACCATAGAAAGGAACACCCATGCCAAGAAGGAAGCGAAAAAAGGGCGCGACCACAAGGCGGACCGCCGGTCGAATGATCGCCCATGCCGGACCGAAGTCCGGTGACCGCTTTGCGCGCGTCGGATCGTACTTGAATTACCTATATCGCTATGACCGCGGCCGTTACGAGGATGAGCGAAGCCGCCTGATGCCGAAGCACACGCCGAGCGCGGCGAGCCGGCGCGGAGCCGGCCGGGTCGCCGGCGGCAGGGGCCGCGGCAGGCAGATGAGCACCAGGACGATCGGCATTCGCGCCGGCGATGGATCGGCCTTCAGCGCCCTCACCCAATCGCTCGCTAGCATGTCAGTAGACGAGTTGATCCGGACGCGTCAGGCCATCCAGGGAATGCTCAGGCAGAACGTCTCCCGGCTCGAGGCCCAGCTCAGGGTCGTCAAGAGCGCCGTTCGCTAGGATTCGGCCGGCCCTTTCTATAACCGTTGTATTTGCCCCGGTGGTCGCGGTGCGCCGCCGTGACTATGCTCCGGCATGCGCTGGCGGACCGCGGACGACGAGGCGCATACGGAGTCTTGATGATGGGAACGAATAGGATCCGATCGGTTCTGATGGCGTTCGGCGGCGCGGCCATGATCGCGGGCGGTTGTACGGAGCCGCCTTCGCCGAATGCCGTCGCGGGACGGCAGGCGTCGGCCACGATCGAATCGGCGGCGCCGAAAGGAAATCAAAAAATGGCCACCAAGACGGCGACGTTCGGCGGCGGATGTTTCTGGGGCGTCGAAGAGGCCTTTCGCACGACGAAGGGCGTCGTCTCCACCGACGTCGGCTACGCCGGCGGCACGATGGCGAGTCCCACTTATCGTGACGTGTGCGGCGGCCGCACCGGGCACGCCGAAGTCGTGCGCGTCCACTACGATCCCGCCGCGATCTCGTACGACGCGCTGTTGGAACTGTTCTGGATCGTCCACGACCCGACGCAGGTCGATCGCCAGGGACCGGACGTCGGCGAGCAATATCGAAGCGTCGTCTTCTTTCACGACGCCGAACAGGAAGCGGCGGCCCGAGCGTCGATGAAGCGCCTCGGCGAGTCCGGGAAATTCAATCGCCCGATCGCGACAAGGATCGAAGCGGCCGGACCCTTCTATCGCGCCGAGGAATACCACCAGCAGTACCTGGCCAAACGCGGCGAATCCTCGTGCCACATCAACGTCGGCGGGCACTGAGACACGCCCGGGCGCAGATGCGCGGGGCGGGGACGGACTCATCTCGTCGCAGCTGAGGGCTGATCGTTTGAAAAACGTAGTCGGGAACCCACGGGGGACGCGGGTTCCCGGCTCGTATGTGCCCACTCCACCCTTACCTGGTTGGCTGGGTCACATTCCCCCCTCCACCTCACCACCGTGCAGAATACCCGATTCCCGGCCGATTTGTCAAAGGTCACCGGGCTTTTTCGGAACCGGGAGGGGCGATGCCAATCGCGGCCGGCAAACGCCGGCCCACTAGGCAGTCGGGCGTCTAATCCGCGGTGAGATAGCCGGATATGGCCGGAACCGTCCTCATCCGTGAATCTCGCGCGGCGTCCTGGCGAGGCCTGCGGGTGACTGCCGGCGAATCGCTCCCAATCCTCGACGACGGGGGGACTGGAACGGGTGCGGGACGCCGCCGGTCGCGAATGGCCGCGGGCGATGCGGGCGATGTGAGGCGTTAATCCTCGCTCTTGGCGTCGCCGCGGGCAAAGATGCTGGCGACGTAGTTGAGCACGTCGGTGGCGCTCTGCTCGTTGTAACCGAAATACTTGATCAGCCGCTGCTTGACCACGTCGATCTTGGCCTGCGTCTCGTCATCGACGACGCCGGACACGACGTTTTTGAGCTTGATCGTGTCCCGCTGATCCTCGAAGAGCTTCAGCTCCAGCGCCTTCTGTAGCCGGGCGTTGGTGTGGTACTCGAACTTCTTGCCGTCCAGGGCCAGGGCCCCGATGTAGTTCATGATCTCCTGGCGGAAATCGTCCTTGCGGCTCTCGGGGATGTCGATCTTGTCCTCGATCGAACGCATCAGCCGCTCATCGGGCTCCTCGTCCCTGCCGGTATACTTGTTGCGGACTTTCTCGCGCTGGGTGTAGGCCCGCACGTTTTCGATGTAGTTCGCCGCCAGGCGCTTGATCGCTTCTTCGTCGGCGCTGATCGCCCGCTGCACCTCGGCCTTGAGGATGTCCTCGTACTCCTCGCGGACGACGGTGAGCAATTCCTTGTATTGCTTCTTCAACTCCTCGTCGGACAGCAGGGAGTGGTGCGACAGGCCGGCCTCCAGTTCGTTCATCACCATGAAGGGGTTGATGCCTTTTTCCTGTATCGCCTGGTCGCTGACGAGGGAGTTCGAGATCTTGTCCTGAATGTATCGCGGGCTGATGCCGACCATGCCCTCGCGCGGGGCCTCCTCAATCAACTCCTTGACGGAGTCCTCGGTGTACCCGGGGATGCTCTTGCCGTTGTAGAGCTTGAGCTTCTGGAGCCGCGTCAGGCCGGCCTTCTTGGGCTCCTCGAGCCGCGTCAGCACGGCCCACATCGACGCCATCTCGATGGTGTGCGGGGCGATGTGCATGCCGCGGATGCGGTCCTTGCTGAAGTCCTTCTCGTAGATGCGGATTTCCTCGTCGAGGGCGGTATTGTAGGGGATGTCGATCTTGATCGTGCGGTCGCGAAACGCTTCCATCAACTCGTTGTTCTGAAGCTTGCGATATTCGGGCTCGTTGGTATGGCCGATGATGACCTCGTCGATGTCCGTCTGGGCGAATTTCTTCGGCTTGATCGTGTGCTCCTGTGACGCCCCGAGCAGGTCGTAGAGAAACGCCACGTCCAGCTTGAGCACCTCGATGAACTCGATGAGTCCGCGGTTGGCGATGTTCAGTTCGCCGTCGAAATTGAAGGCCCGCGGGTCGGAGTCGGACCCGTACTCGGCGATCTTGCGATAGTTGATGTCGCCGGTCAGCTCGGTCGAGTCCTGGTTCTTTTCGTCCTTGGGCTGAAACGTTCCGACGCCGCGGCGGTCCTTTTCGCTGATGAGCAGCCGTTTCACGACGATGTGGTTCATGACCTTCTGCCACTCGCCGTCGTACTTCTTGAGGAACTCGTCGAAGGTCCGCCGGCAGAATGGATCGAGCTCGCCCTCGACGCTGATGCGCTGCTCCGGCGGCAGCGATTCGTTGAGCATGTCGAGCACCTCGCGGCGCGGACCCTTCGGGATGAGCTTGAGCGGCTCCTCGTGCATGGGGCAATCGACCAGTTCGACCTCGCCGTTCGGTCGCGGGATGCGCCAGGCAAACGTGTACATCGCCCCCTCATCGAGCTGCGCATAATACTCCAGCCCCTTCTTGAGCAGGCGGCAGATCGTCGACTTCGCCGAGCCGACCGGACCGTGCAGCAGGAGGATGCGCCGCTCGGTGCCGTATCCCTGGGCGGCGGACTTGAAGAAGTCCACGAGCTGCATCATCGGCCGCGACATGCCGTAGATCGCGTCGTTGCCGTTGCCGATCGGATCCGAAAAAAACTTGTAGCGAACGTAGTCCTGCCGGAAATGCGAGTATCGCTCGGTGCCGAAGTGCAGGATCATGTCGTAAATGCGCTGGAAGGCGTTGCGCGCGACCCGGGGGTTGCGCGTGACCATGTCGAGATAATCCTCGAACGTCCCCTCCCAGTGGGCGTCGCGAAAGCTCTTGGGGTCCTGCCGCTTGGCGACGAGTTCGAGGATCGACTGCTTGTTGATCATGGCATCTCTCTCGCTGCGAGGCGCGGGTCCCCGCCGCCGCAAATATCGCGACGCCCGGTCGGCCGATTGATGGTCCGCCCGTCTACATTGACTGGTTGGCTGCCCGCGAGCAGCCCTCTCCATTGATCGGTCTGCCAAACGGTCGTCGATAACAGCGAAGGCGTTATAACTTCTTCCTCATAATATCGGACGAATCCAGGAAGGTCAATCCTTCCATCGGCGCAAGCTCATCTTTTCCATCGAGTTATGAATTGAGAATCGGCCTGACCGCACGCGTCGATCGACGACGGCGACGAAGCCAGCGCCGACGTGGCGCGCACCGCCGTCGTTTCGATTGCGCATGGCTGCCATCCCGGCCCAATCGGTTCTGGTCTGCGCTAAATCCGCAGAAAGTTGGCCAGCAGCTTGCTCCCCTCCGTCGTCAGGAAGCTCTCCGGGTGAAACTGGACGCCCTCGAGCGGCTCAGTCTTGTGGCGGATGGCCATCACCTCGTCCTCGTCCGTGCGGGCGCTGATCTCGAAGGCGTCATCGAGCGTCCCGGTGTCCACGGTCAGGGAATGATACCGGGTGGCGGTAAACGGATTGGCCAGCCCGGCGAAGATGGTGCGGCCATCGTGATGGATGTCGCTGACCTTGCCGTGCATGATTCGATCGGCGCGGACGATCTTGGCGCCGAAGACGTGGCCGATGCACTGATGGCCGAGGCAGACGCCGAGCACGGGAATCTTTCCGTGGAAGCGGCGCACGACGTCGTTGCTGACGCCGCCTTCTTTGGGCGTACAGGGGCCGGGGGAAATGACCAGGTGACTCGGCTTCAGATCGGCGATCTGTTCGACGCCCATCTCGTCGTTGCGAACGACGCGGATGTCCGTTCGCAGCGACGGCTCGGCGAGACCGACCTCGCCGAAGCGCTGGACGAGGTTGTAGGTGAACGAGTCGTAGTTATCGATGATCACGAGCATGTCGATCGGGCACTCGATCGGCCGTCTTGCGCCGCCTGTCGCGCCGCCATAACATGCGCTATTCTAGTCGCGCCGACTCATTCGGCGAGCGGCGCAGGCACGGCGGAGGCGACCCATGAATCAAGCAGTGGCAGGCGCGTTTGAAACCCTTTGCATCCACTACGGCGAGGACCGGCGCTCCGATCACGGCGCGGTCACTCCGCCGATTCATCAAAGCTCGACCTTCGCCTATCCGGACGCCGAGTCATTCAGCGGCCGATACGCGGAGTCGCCGGCCCGGTACGACTACACACGCGTGGCGAACCCCACGACCGACCTGCTGGAGAAGAAGATCGCGATGCTGGAGCGCGGCGAGTCGGCGCGGGCGTTCGGCTCGGGGATGGCGGCCATCTCGGCGGCGGTCCTTTCGTGCGCTGGCTCGGGCGACCACGTGATCTGCGTCGAAACGGTCTACGGACCGACGCGGCGGCTGCTCGACGAATACCTGCCGCGCCTGGGCATCGAGGCGACTTTCGTGCGCGGCATCGACGTAGCGGATTTTGGCGGGGCGATCCGGCCGAACACGAAGTTGATTTACGTCGAGTCGCCTTCGAGTCTCTTCTTCGAACTGCAGGACCTCGCTGCCGTCGCCCAACTGGCCAGGACGCGCGGGATCGCCACGATCTGCGACAACTCGAACGCCACGCCGTATTTTCAGAATCCGCTCGATGCCGGCATCGATCTCGTCGTACACACGGCGACCAAGTATATCGGCGGCCACAGCGATCTCGTCGCGGGCGTCGTCATCGGGTCGGCCGAACGCATCGCGCGGCTCTCGACGCGCGAGGGCGAATTGCTCGGCGGGATCAGCGAGCCGTTCACCAGTTGGCTGATGCTCCGCGGATTGCGAACCCTGGCGATTCGCATGGAGCGGCACCAGGAAACGGCGCAGGCGATCGCGCGCCGTCTCGAGTCCGAACCGCGCGTCGCGCGGGTTTATTATCCGGGGCTGGCGTCGCATCCGCAGCGCACTCTGGCGGCGCGGCAGATGCGCGGGCACGGCGGCATGCTCTCGTTTCGGTTGAAAGACGACGGTCGGCGGCGGGCCTTTGCCCTGGTCGATGCGCTGCAATATTTCTTTATCGCCGTGAGCTGGGGCGGCTACGAGAGTTTGGCCATCCCGCTGGAGGCCCGTGATCCCGAATCCGGCGAGCCATGCTGGATCGTCCGCCTGAGCGTCGGCCTCGAGAACCAGGTCGATTTGCTGCGCGACCTGGAGCATGCTCTAAACACTTAATATTAAATGAATTATGACGAGTACCCCGTTGTCGAAACCGCCCCGTTCTTGTTGTGGATAATCTGTCAGAACCTACAATGCGGGACCTGTCGCATGGGTGCGATGGTGCCGGGGACCGGCGACCGACGCTCGGCATTGCCAACGGAAGGTTCCTCTCGCCTTGGCCCTCATCAAGCTCGTGATTCTCGACGTGGACGGCGTGATGACCACCGGGGAGTTGCCCTATGACCCGCACGGCCAATCGGTCAAGTCGTTCTTCGTTCACGACGGCGCGGCGATTCGGCTCTGGCAGCGGACCGGCGGCGGCGTCGCCGTGATCAGCGGGCGCCATTCGCCGGCGGTATCCCGTCGAGCAGAGGAACTCGACATTCGCCCGGTAATGCAGGGCGTCGTGGACAAGCTGGCCGCCTATGAGTCGGTCTGCCGCGAATGGGCGGTGTGCGATGAAGCGGTCAGCTTCGTCGGGGACGACCTGCCGGACGTTGCCCCGATGCGGCGCTGCGCCTATCCGATCGCCGTGGCGAACGCGGCGCCGGCGGTAAAGCGCGCCGCGCGATACGTCACCCATCGCACCGGCGGCGCGGGGGCGGTCTGCGAGGCCGTCGAGCGATTGATGAGGCATAACGGCGCCTGGTCGTCGACGCTGAACGACGTACTGGGTGGCGCCTGAAAATTCGGCGACCACGCGGCAGCGCGTCTGCGGACAGGTATCCAACATGCAAAAGAGAATTCAACTGGCCCTGGTGACGTTCATCATGGCCCTCGGCGCGTACCTCATCTTCACCTGGGGTGATCAAAGCATGTCGCGGCCTCCACCCGACGGGGCCGACGGACGCCTGCGGCAGTTCGTCTCGCGGCCGACGACCCAGGCGACGCGATCGATCACCGAAGGAGGGTTCACCTTCACGCCGGGCGACGAAACGCGCGTCAAGGTGTACGACGACGTGACGGGCCGATTGAAGTACGTCTTCGACGCCAGCAAGTGGCAGCCGAAAGAGGGCTCCCAGACGGATTTCGAAGTGACCGATCTGGCGGTGCAAATCCACATGCCCCGCGGCGAGATCACCTATATCGAAGCCAAAGAGGGAGAGATTTCACTCGCCCGGCGCGGCGGAAGCCGCGTCGAGCCCCGGCGTGGATGGCTCAAGGGCGAGGTGCGCGTCACGATCGATCGGACCACCGCCGACTGGCGCGAGGCCCATCCCGGAAACGTCGAACGCAAGGACCACCCCGAGGAGTTAATCAAGATTTTCCTGGCCGACGCGCGCTTCGATCTCGAGCGGGCCGAGCTGACTTCCGAGGGCGACGTGCTCGTCGACAGCATCGAAGCGCGGATCGAAGACGTCCGCGGTCTGACCGTGCAGTGGGACCAGGTCGACAACCGGATCGACGCATTGCGCTTCGCCCACGGCGGCACGATGATGCTCCGCCGCGGCGGCAGGATGATCGACTTCGGCATGCCTGGTTCGACCCGCGAAGCGTCACCACCCAGCGCCGGCGGCCAACCGTCCGCAGGCGCCGCCCCGGCGATGGTCGTGCTGAACCGCGCGGCGTCGACCGAGACGGTTTCCATCGAGGACGACGAGCAGCCCGAGGTGGCGATGGCGATGCAGCCCGTCTCGGCCGACGTGCCAAGGGCCGAGGCGGCCGCGGCCGAGATTCGGCTCGAAGGCGGCGCGGTCGCGCTGAATGCGCCGCAGACGCTAGAAATCGGCGCAAGGCCGGCCAGGGAACTGGCCGCGCCATCACCCGTCGACGAGGAATCGCTCCGATCGGCGGATGCGCTTCGCGTCGACGTCGAAACGATCCGCGCCGAGGCGCGGGTCGCGCGCGCGGGCGAGGCCATGACGTCAAGCGAAATCATCGCCGGTCCGGACGCGGAACGACGCCGCGTGCATACCTACCGAGCCGTTTTTTCAAACGACGTTCTCGTCGTGCAGTCCGACGGTGAGCAGACCATCGGCAAGCTCGAAGGTGACCGGCTCGAGATCAACTTCGATTTCGGCCGCAAACAGCGAACCGCACTGGCCGGGCAGTCCCGACCTCGTCCTTCATCGCCGGCGAATCTCCCATCCGAATCCGCCGACGCCGCGCCGCCCAATGAACCCGATCCGAAAGGGGCGGACCCGATTCTCCCCGCCGAGGACAACACGCGGCTGACACTCACTTGGAACGGCCCGCTCGACATGCGGCCTCTGACCGTAGAGCCCGAGGCGCAGTCCGGCGATCGATTTGACGCCGTGGCCACCGGCGATCCGGTGCAGGTCGAGAGCCAGCAGGGCAGCGCGACTTGCGATCAGCTCGTCTATCGCCACGAGCTGCGCCAGGTCTGGCTGTCCGGCACCGAGCGCCGCCCCGTTCACATGGCGGTGACCGCCGACCGATGGCTCGAGGGGCGCGAAGTCTTTTTCGATCAGACGCGTGGCCTCGGCCGCATCGACGGCCCGGGGCGAATGGTCGACGAACGATCCAGCGACGCCGATGACGGCGCGGCGGGCGGCGCCCTGTCGCAGGTCATGGTCGCACCCATGCCGACGCTCGCGCCGGTGCAGGGGCTCGCGACGGACATTTCGCAGCCGGCCGACGAGGCGTCGCCGCGCGATCCGGTCGAGATGAAATGGACGCGCGGCGTCGATCTCGAACTCGGCAGGCGGCCAGTCTCCGTGATCGATCCCGCGACGGGCCTGCGCCAGACCAAACAGAAGGAATACCTGCGCCGCGCGTGGTTTCACGGCGACGTGGAGATGTCGCAGGGGGATTCGTCGTTGGTCGGGCAGGAAGTCGCGGTGACCTTCGGTCCCGGCGCGCCGGAAGCCGGCGTCGATCAGGTCGCCGAGTCGATCCAGCATCTGAACCTCTCGGGCGACGTGCGGCTTCAGCGCGGCGACGAAGTCCTCGCTGGCGGACGGCTGGATATTGAGATGACCGTCGCCGCCGACGGGCGCAATCTGCCGAAACGCGTCGAGGGTCTCGGCGACGTGCTCGCGAAACAGGGAGAACGCGAAATCCGCGCCCAGCGGATGGACGTGCAGTTGACGGCCCTGGCGGGCGAACCGCGATGGGCGGCCGACGGGAAGATGATGCTGCCGGGCCGCAGCCGGCCGGCCATGCAGTCGATCGACGCCCGAGGGGACGTGTACGTCCGCGACCCGGAGCAAAACCTGAAGATCAGCCGTGCCGATTCGCTGGTGGCGAAGATGCGCAACGGCAACGAACTGGTCACCGCGAAAATCCGCAGCGATCCGAGCAGGCGCTATGCCCGGGCGCGGTTCACCGACGTCGCGCTGCACGGGCACCTGATCGACATCGACATGGACCGCAGCGCCGTGGACGTGCCGGGACCCGGCTCGAGCTACATGCTGACCGACGAGGATTTCAGCGGCCGCAAGCTCAAGGAGACGACGGTCGTCAAGACGACGTGGACCGATCGGATGCAGTTTCGCCTGGCGCAGGACTACGGCGTGTTCGTCGGCGACGTACACAGCGCATCCGACACGTTCGCCATGAGTTGCGACAAGCTGACCCTGCGCTTCGGCAAGGAACCGCCGCCGCCGAAGGAGAAGAAGAATTCCAAGTCGGCGAATGTCTGGGCGGAGCAATTCTGGCTGCTCGGAGCGCTGGCGGGTCGCGAGGCAGACGACGAGCGCACGATGTTCGCCGCCCCGGCGATGGAGCGCAAGCGGCCGATTTACGCGACGGCCGAGGGCGGCGCCGAGGCGATATTCAGCGAGCACATGCCGGCGCCGAGGGGGCAGCTCGGTCGGCTGATCAACCGGCTGCGCGTCGCCGGTGACGTGATCGCCGCCGATCTGAAGGCCCAGCAGATGATGGTGCCGTGCAAGGGCACGCTTTTGATCGAGGACTATCAGTTCGACGCCCCGCGGGCGGGCGAGCGCTTCGCGTCGTCGTCGGTCGGTTCGCCGCTGATGAGCAGTCTGCGCAGCGACGGGCCCAGCCAGACGATGGTCGCCTGGGAAAACTCGATGGACTTCTTCGTCGATCGCATGCTCGTCGTCTTCGACAAGGAAGTCTCGATGGTCCACCGCAGCGGTCAGCAGATGGTCCTGGCCGGCGCGCTGGCCGACGCCATGCGCATCGACGAGACCGAGCTGCGCCACCTGGGCAAGGGCCGGCGGGCGACGCTGTCGTGCGGCAATCTGCTGCTGGAGTTTCGCCGGTCGGAAAAACCGGCGGAGGACGGCGAGGGGCCGATCCGCGCGACGGACCTCGAACGGCTGATCGCCCGCGACGCGGTTCACTTTCAGGAGACGACCAAGAGTCTGATGGGCGAGCACCTGCAATACATCGCCGAGGTGGACGAGGTTCGCCTGGAGGGCAGCCGGCGGACCGAGGCCCGGATCGTCGACCAAGACGAGCGGACGCAACGGTTAAGCATGTGGCGCGGCCCGATCCTGATCTGGGACCGAGCGGCCGACCGCATCGAAGCCCCGCAGGCGACGATCCGGACCAGCCGGCGGTAATGTACCTTTGAGTTGTCGAGCCGATGAAACGACTGCGCATATATGTGGACACGTCGGTTTTGGGCGGATGCTTCGACGAGGCGTTCCAAAGCGAGAGCGAAGCCCTGCTGGCGATGGCGCGGCGTGGCGAAGTGGTCTTTGTCGTTTCGCCGCTGCTCGCGGCCGAGTTGCGGCGAGCGCCGATCGAGGTACACGAGGTGTTCAACTCCCTTCCGACGGAATCGCTCGAGGAAGTCCCGCTCGACGAGGAGAGCGAGCGTCTCCGGGACGGCTACCTGGCCGCAGGCGTTCTGGGCCGGCCACACGCGGCGGACGCCCATCACGTCGCCCTGGCGACCATCGCGCGGGCCGACATGATCGTCAGTTGGAATTTCCGGCATCTGGTTCACTATGATAAGATACGTGGGTTCAATTCCGTGAACCTGCGCGAGGGTTATCCGCCGATCGAGATTCATTCGCCCAAGGAAGTGGTCTGAATCGACGTTCACGATTCCGCGCCGGGAGGGCGAGGGCGCCGCCGAGCTTTCAACGTGAAATGCACGATTCGCGGCGCATGATTCTGCAAGGTGATTCAGAGATGCCCAGGCCATTTGATTGCGTCGAGATGAAGGATCGGGTCCAGGCGAAAGTGGCAGAAGAACTGGCGGGATTGACGGATGACCAGGTTCGTCGGCGTCTGGCGGATGAACTGGCCGCCGGCAACGACGCCGTGGCCCGCAAGTGGCGCGAGTTGACGGCCGCTCGGCCTTCCGCGCCCCCCCGCGCCTCGCGGTAGCGGTGGACGAGGTTCGCTTGGAGGGCAGCCGGCGGACCGAGGCCCGGATCGTCGACCAAGACGAGCGGACGCAGCGGTTAAGCATGTGGCGCGAGTGCGATCCTGATCTGGGACCGAGCGGCCGACCGCATCGAAGCCCCGCAGGCGACGATCCGGACGAGCAGGCGGTAGGTTTTTGTCTGTTCCAGGACTTGATTTACCGCTTAATGACGCCGTCGCCTTCTGCGATAGCGGAATTTGGCACCGATAAGCCAAATACACGTTAGCAACATCCCAAGAGGCACGCAGATCCCGCAGATGGGGCCACAAGTGCCATCGGGGCAAGGATCGGGCGGAGGCCCGGGCTCACAAGCATCACCGACTCCGTTGCCGTCTGAATCTACTTGCCCGGGATTGGCTACACCGCGGCAATTATCGCAGCCGTTCAGAATCAAATCGCCGTCGTCGTCGCTGGGGCAACCATTAGCCTCAACCTCCGCACAAGACGGCGTATCGGAGCACAGGTCGTTGCAGTCCAGCACTCCGTCTCCGTCGGAATCGATATCGGGGAACCCGCAACCGCAGGCGCCCGGTTGTGTCTTGTTCGGATCCTCGTCGCATTCCTCGCAGTCATCAATTACGCCGTCGGTGTCCGTATCGAGTTCGCAGTCATCGGGCGTCCCATTCGAGTTGCAGTCGTTCCCCGCCAATTCGCAGTCGTCTGGCGTGCCGTTGACGTTGCAATCGTTCCCGGCCAGTTCGCAGTTGTCCGGAGTACCGTTGCTATTGCAGTCGTTGCCGATCAGGTCGCACTCATCGGGCGTCCCATCGCTGTCACAGTCCGCCTCGCAGTCATCGGGCGTACCGTTCGAGTTGCAGTCATTTCCGGCCAGTTCGCACTCGTCTGGCTTGCCATTAGAATTGCAGTCGATCGCGTCGGGTTCACAATCATCAGGCGTTCCGTTGCTATTGCAGTCTGGCTCGTTCTCGTCCGGCGTGCCGTTGGAGTTACAATCCGCCGCGCACGGCGGGCTCGGCGGGCACCCGGCATCTCCGGCGAAGTCCCCGCCCGCGCCGACACAATCGTTCTCGCTCACAACCTGGCACAATCCATCCGGCAGGCAGCAGGCGCCGATGACCGCGCACGGCGGGCTCGGCGGGCACTCGGCATCTCCGGCGAAGTCCCCGCCCGCGCCGACACAATCGTTCTCGCTCACAACCTGGCACGATCCATCCGGCAGGCAGCAGGCGCCGATGACCGCGCACGGCGGGCTCGGCGGGCACTCGGCATCTCCGGCGAAGTCCCCGCCCGCGCCGACACAATCGTTCTCGCTCACAACCTGGCACGATCCATCCGGCAGGCAGCAAGCACCCGGACATTGTCCGCAATCCAGCTCACATGTCTCACATGATTCTTGGGCCTCGCACTGTCCGTCGCCACATTTGGGTTCGATTAGGAAACTCTCGCACAGCTCATTGTTGTTCTCATTGCTCTCATCAACCGCATCCTGCGGATCGATCGTGACACAGATCTCCAAGGTTCCCGCTGACCCGGGCGTGAAGGTGGTTGACTCATTGTTGCACGATCCGGCGCCAAGGCCGAAGGACAGGAAGTCGCTGTCGATGAATTGTCCGTCGATGAAGTAATCCAAGCGAATGCTAACCAGGCCCGTCCCGGCGTCTCCATTATTGCACAGCGTTGCTGTGATTGTGCATGGGTCGCCAACCACGCAGGGCACAGGAGAAACCGAGATATCGTCGACGACGAGGTCGGGTTTTGCGATAGTGATATTCCAACGATGTGTCTCTTCGACAAAGAACGAGCCGCCGGGGCAATCAGGCGCAAAGTAGACAACAGCTTCAATGATTGTTGTAGCAGAGGAAGATGAGAAGAAATAGCTGAATGTAGGATCAAGGCATCCGCAGTCATTTTGATCGGGCCCTTGATAAACACCGTTGACGTACCATTCAGTTCCTTGGGTACAGGGGGCACCATCTACCTGAAACGAATAGGTACCGGGTTCAACTGAGATGTTGTGGGTGCGGTTCGCACCGTAATCGGAACAAAAATCGGAAAGACAGATAACCCTTTGGCTGTCCTCTGGGCGGGATGACGACACCTCGTCGAAGGATATTACTCCGCCGTTGTGCATTTCTGGTAGGTGTTGTGCGTAGTTTGGGCAAGTAAACGTGAGCAAACCAAGAGCGAGTCCCAACATATGCGCCTTGACATCTCCGCACATCTTAAGCATGTGGATTCCTCCGGCTAAGATCTGCTAGAGGACGCCAAAATCCATTTGTGGACCGGGCGTCCGGGAGCCCCGCTGGGGCACGAATTATCGCCACCTTACCGCTGATACATGCGAGAACCGCGCGGGCTGGGCGCAGCGGAATTCTGGGCATTTCTTGGCTTTTTTGCGGCCAATCGTGAACCTCCGCGGCGTTTTCTGGTATCATGACATGCCTTATCTCGATCTCGGCGGATTCATGGTGAGCCGGACATGGGCCAGACCGACCGACATTTGTTGACGCAGCTTTTGGACGCTGTCGCCCAGGCCGACGACTCCGCGCGGGCGGCTGTTTGAGCCCGACTGTCGCGAACTCCGCGACGTCGATTGCGCGAGATCGTGCGCCCTCAGATCGCCGTCCTTCCAAGAGTCCATGCGCCGAGTGGCGGCGCGGGGCGCACCAAAAGTCGAAGTAATTCTCGGGGTCGGGGCGTATTTTTCTCACGACTGCTCGTGGGGCTGGGCAGCCGGGGGCTGCGGAAGGTGAGAACGGCGAATGAAGAAGGGGGGGGTCGGTGGGTGAGTTGCGGCGACGGTGCTGTGTTGACATGCGTGTCGCGTCCGCCCTCCGTGGCGGACGGCGCAGGCGAAAACGGCCGCCAGAGACGGCGGCCGCTACGACGGCGGCGCACCGCAGAGGCGGCTTTCAACAGGGCATCGGGGCGTTGATGCGGGGCCGGGTTTTTTGTATAATTTATTGCGGCAGCGCCCTTTAGAAATGGCGGGCCTGGCGAACGGCTCGCCGCATGGGCTAGTGGCCAAAGACAAACGAGTTTTCGGGTCGTGCGGCCTCATTCAATTCGCACCGGCGGGACCCTTGACATCGCTTCGCGACGTGAAGGGCGGGACGCCGATGCTCCCCGACTCGAAAACGCGACGGTGGTGAGGCACTAGAGGACGGAGTGGTCCGCGATGGTCCGCGACGCACGCATCGACATTCCGCAAGAGCCGCTGGAAGAGTTCTGCCGCCGGTGGAAGATCACCGAACTGGCCCTGTTCGGATCCGTCCTGCGCGACGACTTCCGCCCGGATAGCGACGTGGACGTCCTGGTGAGCTTCGCCGAGGACGCCCGCTGGGGCCTGTTCGACATGGGCCACATGGAAGAGGAGCTTCGCGGTCTGTTCGGCCGTCGGGTGGACCTGATCACGCGCCGTTCGGTGGAAGAAAGCCGCAATTACATCCGCCGCCGTGACATTCTCGACGGACTGGAGGTGCTCATTGCGGCGCGATGAGGCCCGGCTGTTGGACATTCTTCTGGCTTGCCGGGACGCGGAGGAGTTCGTCGGCGGCGTTTCGCGGGAAGAGTTCCTTTCGGAAAGAAAAGCTCCAGAGCGCCGTGTGCCACAAGCTGGAGGTGATCGGCGAGGCGGCCCGAGCCGTATCCGACGCGTTCAAGGAGGGGCATCCGCGGATTCCGTGGCCCGACATCGTGGGGCTGCGCAATCGCATTGCCCACGAGTATTTTCGGCTCGATCTGGAGGTCATCTGGCAGATCGTCCGGGAAGACCTGCCGGCGCTGATCGGCGTGGTGGAGCCGTTGGTTCCGCCGCCGGGGCCGGGTGAGTCCTGAGCAACGTCCGTCACCGGGGTCCTGGGAGGAGGGCGAGCCGGGCATGGGTGCGAGCGACCCTCATATGTTGACGCAGCTACTGGACGCGGTGGCCCAGGCCGACGACTCCGCGCGCGGGCGGCTCTTCGAGCTCGTCTATGGCGAGTTACGGGAGATGGCCGCGCGCGAGATGGCCCGCGAGCGGCCCGGGCGGACGCTTCAGCCCACGGCGCTGGTTCACGAGGCGTATCTGCGGCTGTTCGCCGCCGGCGACAATCATTTCGACAATCGGCGGCATTTCTTCGCCGCCGCCGCAAATGCCATGCGTCGAATCCTCGTGGACGACGCACGTAAGAGAGAGAGAAAAAAACGCGGCGGCCGGATCGTGGAGAATAGGGGCCAAGGGACCGAGGAATCGAGGGGGCAAGGGGTCGAGGGGGCCGGGGGGAGCAAGAGCAGGGGAGCAGGAGAACAGGGGAGCGGGAGAGAGCGGCAACCCCATCCTCAGTCAGACGCCCTATCCGGTCGTCTTCCGCCCCCCGGCAAGGGAAGGGGCTCGGGGGATCAGGGGACCGGGGGACTCGGGGAGGGAGCAGGCCCGGCGGAGTTGATCGATCTGGACGCGGCGCTGGGCGAGCTGGAGCGCCGCGAACCGCACCTCGCCGAAGTCGTGCAGCTTCGCTATTTCGCCGGGCTGTCGATCGACCAGGCGGCAGAGCTGATCGGCGTCGCGCCGCGGACCGTCGACAACCGCTGGCGCATCGCCCGGGCGTGGCTGCACCGGGCGATGACGTCGTAAGTAACCAAGTTGTGTTTCGCCATTCGTTCGACAACAGGCGCAATTCGGCCCTGTAGGGGCCGCGGAATGTAGCCACGGGTGGAGCGTCACGCGGGCGCAGTTCCGCGGACGCGGAACCCGTGGAAACAGGATCGGCAGTTGTGCCCGCCCCGGAGGGGTGGAGGAATGAAACTGACCTGGACGACGGCCCCGCGAATTCTCGAGTGCCTCCTCCGCCCCTCCGGGGCGGACGAATTGACAACGCCAACGTATCCACGGGTTGCGCTGCGCTTCACCCGTGGCTACGGTCCGTTGCCCCGAAGGGGCAAGCCATGATGTAGCGAAGCAGTCGTATGACCCGGCGGACCATCGCGCCTGTGGACGGCTTGATGCAAATCGAAGAAATCTTCGAGGCGGCGCGGCGCCTTCCGCCGCCTGAGCGCGACGCTTATCTGTCCGAGGCCTGCGGGGCCGACGAGGCGTTGCGCCGCGAGGTTGAGTCGCTGCTGGCGCACGACGCGCAGGCGTCGGGTGAGTTTCTCGATCCGCCGGGGGCCAATCCCGAACTTGACAAGCTATGGCAATCGCCCGAGCCGGACCCGCTGATCGGCAAGAGCGTCGGGGCATATCGCGTCGTGCGACTGATCGCCCGCGGGGGGATGGGGGCGGTGTATCTGGCCGAGCAGGCCAATCCGCGGCGCGAAGTGGCGCTGAAGGTGCTCGGCGGGGCGCTATGGTCGAGCGGCGCCCGGCGGCGGTTCGAACATGAATCGCAAATACTCGCTCGGCTGCAACATCCGAACGTCGCGCAGGTCTATGAGGCGGGCGTCGGCCGCATCGAAGGCGAGAAGTCGCGGAGCGTGCCGTTCTTCGCGATGGAGTTTGTCCCGGACGGTCGGCCGATTACGCAGTATTGCGACAAGCACGACCTGTCGATCGAGCGGCGGCTCGAGCTGTTCCTTCAGGTATGCGACGCGGTGTCGTACGGGCACAGCCGGAGCGTCATTCACCGTGACATCAAGCCGGCGAACATTCTGGTCGCGGATAATTCAATCGCTTGCGCGCCCGATCCGAGCCGCGCCCGTGATTGTCCAAGCCGCGCCCGTCAGGAAGCGGGTTCTATCGAGTCGTTCGATTCGACGCGTTCGGAGAAAACCCCCAATCAGAGCCTCGCCCGTGAGGAAGCGGGTTCTACTGATTCGACTGATGGGTTGCAATCGGAGAAAACCCGCTCCCTCACGGTCGCGGCTCGGAAAGAAGACGCGGCTCGAAAAGACGCCGCTGACACAGCAGTGGCACACGTCAAGCTGATCGATTTCGGCGTGGCGCGGACGGTCGACAGCGACGTGGCCCTGACCACGATGCACACCGAGACGGGCCAGCTCATCGGCACGCTGGCGTACATGAGCCCGGAGCAGTGCGACGCCGACCCGCTGGGGCTGGACGTGCGGAGCGACGTGTATTCGCTGGGCGTGGTGCTGTACGAGATCGTATGCGGCCGGCTGCCATACGACGTCTCAAAGACCAGCATCGTGGCGGCGGCGCGGACGATCCGCGAGGTCCAGCCGCCGCGGCCTGGCGGCGAACTGGTCATGCATCGGCGGATGCGGCGCGGGCGCCGGGGCGATCTCGAGACGATCGTGATGAAGTGCCTGGAGAAGGAGCGGCACAAGCGCTACGCCGGCGCTGACGACCTGGCGGCTGACATCCGTCGCTGGCTGGCGGGCGATGCCATCGACGCCCGCCCGCCGACGGCGTGGACGAAGGGGCTTCGCTGGGTGGGAAGGCATCCGTTGGTCACAACCGCGGGGGCCGCGGTGTCCATCGGTCTTGCCATCGTTCTGGGCACTTTGCTCTTGAGCTACTACGTGTTAGAGGTGCGGCCGGACCGCATCGAGGTCTACGATGACCGGCGGGCGGCGAAGCTGGTCACGTTAAGCGGCGAGGTCCTGCACGAGTGGCCCGAGAACGCCGCGGCAGGCGTGATAGCGGTTAACGACGCGGTCCTCGTCGAGCGGCCCGCGAAGTTGGGCGGCGGCCGGCTGGCGGTCATTGGGTATTCCCACGGCAGCGGCGGCCGATACGCCAATGAACTCTGCGCGTACGAGATTGAAAATGAACTGAGCGTGCCCCTCTGGCACAAACAGATCGAGGATGACCAGTTGCCCGTGAAAATGCTCGCGAAGAACCGTCACGGGAAAGATTGCATGGTACGGGCGATCCTCGCGGCGGATGTGTTCACGGAAGTTGAAGGAAAGGAACTGGTCGTCGCGCACACCTTGGGCTCATATTCACAACACGCCCTGCGCATCTACGACCTTGATGGCGAACTGCTCTACCAGGTCTGGCAGGATGGGGGAATCCATGACCTCCGCTGGCTTCGCGAGTATCGCCGGCTCGTTTGCTTCGGTACCGACGAGGCGTTGAAGCTGCGCGCCCAGGAGACATTGAAAGAATTCCCACAGCCGCCATATGCCGCCTTCGCGATCGATCCCACCATCGGCGCCAAAACCAATGAGATCATGGAGCCGAATCGAATAGGAGGACCCTACGATCCCGTCTGGTATCGTTACCTGCACCCGCTGCCGAAAAGAGACCTGGATTACGAGGCAAGAATGGAACGTCCCGCCGGTGCATCACACGGAGCGGTCGCGCAAATTGTGATATACTTTGAGAATGCCGGAAGATCCGGTCCCGGTTTTTCAATCCCGATCGATGCGAACGGTGAGGAAATACTGCCAACCTCCGACATGCGTGGGGTACAACCGGCGGATTATCGTGTCCGGAGCGATCCTTACCGTCAACTCGTCGCCGATGGGAAGTTGCCGCCGGACGACGTGTTCAAACTGTCCGATGAGCCGCCGATGATCGACGAAAAGGAGTCGACAATCGAAGACACCAAACCGGCGTCGAAATCTACCGCACCATGACGATGGTGCCGGGGGTGGCGCGGAGTTGGGCGGCGGCGTTGCCCTGGTTGAGGGCGATTTCCAACATGCCGGTCGAGCCGAGGATGGCGACGATCTCGCCGGGTTTGACGTCGCCGTAGGTCCGCCGCAGGGGGCCGACGCGCAGGGGGCCGACGAAGACCGACGCGCCGGCCGCGTTGCCGACCGCCGCGACGAGGTCCGCCTCGCAGATGTTCGAGATCAGGTTTCCGAAGTGATCGACGTAGAGGACGCGGCCCTCGATGCCGCCGTTCGGCAGGGTGACGGGGCGCTCGAGATTGAGTATCTCGAGCTGGTCGATGACCGGGCCGACATTCAGCAACGCCAGGCCGCGGGCGAGGTGCGCCGCGACGGGGGCGAGGACGTCGCGGCCGTGAAACGTGGCGCTGACCTCGCCGCGGAAGAGTCGGTTGTTGGCGATGGTACGAAGCTCCTCGAGCTCGTAGTCGCGATGGACGAGCGAGACGATGCCGTTGTCGGGGGCGAGGACGATCTGGCCGGCGTAGGCGGCGGCGATGAGTCGGCGGGCCGTGCCCACGCCGGGGTCGACGACGACGACGTGGATCGTGCCGTCGGGGAAGGCGTCGAAGACCTGCCGCAGGACGAAGGCGGCGCCGACCACGTCGTGGGCGGCGATGGAGTGCGTCACGTCCACGATCTGGGCCGCCGGAGCGATCTGGAGAATCGCGCCCTTGAGCGAGGCGACGTAGTGATCGTCCTGGCCGAAGTCGGTTGTCAGCGTGATGACGGCCATGGGCGTTTCCTATTTATCATTCCGCGTTAACGGCCGACACGCGTGCCGCTGCTCTGTGAGCAGTGCACCGCGGAGCATGGATTCTCCGCGAAATCCACTGCTGACACCCTTGACATCGCTGCGCGACGTAAAGGGCAGGCAGCAGTGGCACACACCCCGATCAGAGCCGCGACCGTGAGGGAGCGGGTTTTCTTGCTTCGTCCGATTCGTGGCGAACGGAGAGAACCCCCTCCCTTACGGTCGGGGCTCGGTTCGTGGCCGGAGCTCGGTTCGTGGCCGGGGCTCGGTTCATGGCCGGGACACCGATCACCGCGCGGACACTGATCACCGTTGCTATCGCAGTCGATCGGGCGCGGGGCGTCAACCGGGCGCGGCGCCGGCGGCGGTGAATCGAATTCGACCAGCGCTGTTAACCGGAGTTGCCGGGCGGGCCCAGTTTGTGGCGATCGTCAAAATCCAGGTACTCGTAGATCTCGACGTACCCGACGGGCTCACCGAGGCGCAAGCCGGCGGCCGTCGGCGACTGATGAATGAGATGGAAGGAGCGCATCGCCTCCAGGGGCACGCAGGAGTCGAACGCGCTGAGGCCGACGACGCGGGCGGCGTCCGGCGGTTGCCGGGCGGCGAAGTCGGCGGCCTCCTCGTAGGTGGCGAACTTTTTGAGCGACGTGACGACCTTGATCGGCGCGCCCGAATCGTCCGCGGCGCGGCGATAGGTGACGACATGTGATTCGCTCGGGCGGATCGCCAGACCGCGGAAGACGTAGAGTCGCCACAGGAGCGTTCGATACAGATCGGGATAGTAAAACGTGACCGACCGCAGGGCGCCGCCTTCGCCTCGCAGGTAGAAGGTGTCGACGAAAGCGTCTTTCGGCTTGCCCGACCATTGAACGATGCCGAAGAACTTTCCCACCAGCGAATCGGATTCGCCGAGTCGGGCGAAGCCCATCAGGCAGTCGATGATGACGTAGCGCACGCCGAATTCGCGGGCGATGGCGGCCGCGTCGCCCTCGCTACGGGCAGTGAAGAATCGCGCCGAGGCGACGGCGGCGTGTTGGGTGGGGTTGGCCGTGGGGATGCGGCGGCCGACGCGCATGATCCAGTAGCCGTAGTCCCACCAGGACATGACGCCGTAGGCCGTCGGCGGGTGAACGTATCCCGGCGCGCCGGGAGCTTGCGGCGGGGCGGCGTGCAGCCCGTAATACGCCGAGGCGTCGCCGAACGGTTCGGGCGTGTTCTCGCGGAGCCAGGTCAGCGCGCTGTGCCAATCGGGGTGGGGGAGCGTGGCGTTTCGGGCGGTGAACAGGGCGGGCGAGAAGTTCGGCGCGATCCAGCCGCCGGCGATCGCAACGAGCGCAAAGATGCGAAGTGCCCAACGCGCAGGCGTGACTGTCGCGGATTCCGTGCGACTCGGTTCCGGCGCGCCGCGATCGTGCGGGCGACGAACCGCCCAACAGCGGGTGATCAGGGCGCCGCCGAGAAACGCGCTGAGGATCGACGCGTTGACGGCATAGTAATAGGAGTATCGGTTCTGCCCCAGCGTCGCGGCGAGCATGATGCCGCTCCAGACGGTCAGCAGGACGATGCCCGGTTCACCGCGGCGCGCGGCGCGTCCGGCGAGCCAGAGGAGCGCGGCGATCGATAGAAAGAACTGTGTCGCGAACTGGCGCCAGGCGTGGATGAGGGTCCATCCATCGGAGTCGCGCAGCAACGGAACGACCTCGCGAATGGTGTCGGCGGCGCCCCTGTTTGTGAACATGCCGAATTGCGAGGCGGCGCCGCGGACCAGCCCCGGGACGCACAATTCAGCGACGACGCCGAGGACTGCCATCGCCGCGGCGACGAGCAGCGGGAAGATGTTCACGGGCCATCGACAGCGGGCGCCGAGTCGCTCGATACCCCACAGAATGACGGTCATGCCGAGCCCGGCCAGCAGCGCGGCGAGGTAATAGACCATGCCGAATTTCTCGGCGCCGAGCGCGGCGGTCATCAAAAGCGGAATTGAAAAGATCGCAAGACCGACGGCGGCCAGCGGACCCGTGGAGCGTCGGCGAAGGACGTCAAGCGTCCATTGCACGACGAGCCAGACGACCAGCGCGCCGACCGTGATCGCGCCGCCGCGCCAGGTAAGCAGGTACAGGCCCAGCGCGACGCCGGCCCATGCGCCGCCGAGCGCGGCGCGCTTCAGGTCGGGCTCGCAAAGATCGGCGCCGGCCCGGCCGCTTCTTCGATCCGTCAGGCGTGGATGAATCGCTCGGACCAGGATCATCATGACCAGTGTCGCCAGCAGCGCCTCGGCCGCGTGGTGGTCGGCGTAGCCGAGCAGCGAGCCGCGAAGAAAGTTGCCCGGGGCGATGGCCAGCAGCGCCGCGGCGAGCAAACCCGTGATCCGGCCGAACAGCGCGGCGGCCAGAAAGTACGCCGGGATCAGCGTCAACGCGCCGAGGATGACGGGAGTCCACGCTCCGACCGCGTCGATCAGCCGCTGCGAAGGATGGCCGCCGCCGAGGACGATTGCCGTCGCGGCCATGACATAATCGAGCAGCGGGGCGACGGGCACTTCGGCGCCGCCGGGAAAACACATGTAGGGATCGAACTCAGCGGCGTGCGGAAAATTGGCGACGAGCCGATCGACGGCGCGCATGTGACAGTAGGCGTCGGAGTCCTGGAATCGGACATCGCCGCCGGCGAACACGTCATCGATGACGAAGTAACATCGCAGCCAGACCGCCAGCGATGCGATCGCGACGAGCGCCAGCGCGCAGGCGAGTCGGACGCGGCGGCGCGATTGCGGTCGCATTGTGCGGGGGGTATCCTTCATGAGGTTCCCTCGTCGCCGATAAGCAACCTGTTGACAGCAGACGCGGATCGCCTGCTTCTTTGCAATCCGTTCGGCGTTGCACCGCGTCGGCGTGATCATACTCGACGGATTTGAGCGTGAATGCAATCGAAGAGCGTCTTTCGTGCGAACCCGTCGCCCCGTTCCTCGAGCGCATCCTGCATTGGTTTGCCGGGCATCGGGCCGTTACCGTCGCGGCGGGCGCGGGCTATTTCCTGTTCAGCGTATGGTCGCACGAAATCTTCCAGGAGCTTGCATTTCGGGCCTACGACCGATACGACCGCCGGCGCGTCAACGCGGCGGTGCAGATTGTCGGGGCCATCGGGCTGATATTATTGATTCGATGGGGCGTGCGCCGCGTGCGGAGATGTGAACGGCCGGTGCGGGCGGTCGCGATTTGCCTGACGACGCTGGGCCTGATCGCGGCGGCGTGCAAATTGTTGCTGTATACCGATATAGAGGTGATACACCTCCCGCAATACGCGATCCTGGCGGTGCTCGTCTTCCCGCTCGTGCGGCAGTATGCCGAGACTATTTTTCTGACGACGCTGCTCGGCGCCGCCGACGAGGGATATCAATACTTCGTGACGCACGCCGACTGGCGCATTCACCTTGATTTCAACGACGTCGTGCTCAATCTGCTCGGGGCGGCCGTCGGGTGTCTGGCGATCTACCTGTCCGTCGAACATCGCATGGCGCGGCAGCGAGACGGATCCTCCCTGGTTCGTCGCGCGGTCAGTTCGCCGACGATTCTCGGCACGGTACTGATCGCGCTGCTCGCCACGGCATTACACCTGTCGGGCGATTTTGCGTTTCGCGTCGACGCCGATGGGTCGTGGCCGAGATACGGGCTGCGCCGGTGTGAGCCGTCGCCGCAGTTCTGGATGACGACGACGTGGGGCCGGCGCTATCACGAACTTCTCCCGGAGTCAGGCATCGCGCTGACGGCACTTCTGATCGGCCTGTATGCGGTGATGATGGATTCTGTCCCGCGCGTCGGCTCGGCAAAAAAAGACGCTACGGAATCAGACGGAGCTGAATGTTGACGAATTCGAAATCGTCGACGTCCGATCGGCAATGGACGTTCTTGATGCGAATCGTATTGTCGCCCTCGCGAAGCCAGGAGGCGTCAAACGAGGCGGTGAACCGTCCGAAGCTGCCGTCGCCCGGCGATCCGGCGATTCGCCGCTCGATCCGCCGGCCGTTGATGCGAATCTCGTGGGGACACTGCACGCCCTTGACCAGCATCTCGACGCGTGCGGATTGATATTCCGTGGCGAGCTGCCCGGCGGTCAGCGCGAATTCCCCGCGGAAGCGCAGGCCCTCGCTGGCCCGCTGAAACTGGCTGTTGATGCGCCCTTCGAAGCGGTCGTTGCCCAGGTGATGCACCTGCGGCTCGGCCTCCAGCGCGATGACCTGCTCGGTGACGGGTTCGAGATCGAAGTCGATCTCAAGGAGGCCGCGCTGGAGTCGATCGGCCGGCACGTTGACCGAGCCGGGAAGGTAACCGTCCCGCGAGGCGGACAGGGCGAAATGATCGGGAACGCGCGGGGCGTGCAGCGTGTATCGCCCGGAGCGGTCCGACTCGGCCGTGACGGCGGCATCGCCGGGCAGGTCCAGTTGAATTCGGGCCCCGGCAAGCGGCGCGCCGGTTGCGGCGTCGGTGATGGTCCCGCGAATCGTGCCGAGCGCGTCGGCGGGCTCGGTCGGAGGCGCGGCGACTTCGGTCGGCAGGGCAAGATCGATCGGCGGCAGGCCGAAGTCGCCCGGCGACGGCGCATCGACCTTGGCGGCGACCAGCGCGGGTGCATTGGAAATCGCCTCGTCCGGCGCATTCCCGACGGCGAACACTACATCGTCCGACGGCTTCGCTTCCTCGGCGGCCATCGGATCGAGCGAGTACGTCGGCGCGTCGTCCATCGCGGCCACCGCCAGCGGTTCCCATCGCGACGGACTCGGTTCGACGGCGATCGACGAGGCGAACGGAGGCGCGTCCTGCGATTCGTTCGAGTCGTCCGCATCGGCGGCGGGCGCCTCGCCGCCCGGCAACGACAATTCGAATCGCGGCACCGCGCCGCCCATCGACGAATCGCTCGTGGTGGACGCCGCCCATTGCGGCGGGGGCTCGGCCTCGGACGGCGCCGCGGCGGCGAATCGTCCGCGGTCCGCGAACTCGTCGGCGTCATCGTTCGCCGCGACATCGGTCGGCGCCAGGGTCATCGCCGGCTGCGTTGTCGTGACGGGCGCCCGGGCGATGCGATCGGGCGCGTCGTCGGTCGGTCGTGGCAGATCGATTGTTTCCGACTCGGTCGCGTCAATCGGCGCGGCAGCGTCGGGCGTGTCCAGCGGCATGTCCATCGTTTCTGACGGCGCCGGCGGGTCCGGCAGGTCGCTCGGCGCTTCGATCCGCTCGACGCTGGATTCGATCGGCTTCGCATCGAACGCCGGGGCCTCGACAGGCGCCGGTCGCGACGCATCGACGGTCAGGACGGCCGCCGTCGCGTCGAGCTGGATGTCGATCTGCATTTCCGGCCGGGGCGCGTCGGGCATCGTCGGCCGCGGCACCTCGGCGTCGGTCAATTGCCCCCGCAACTGCATCGACAGGTCGTCCGCCCGCGCCGCCGACGCCAGGGAGATCGAGATGCGGTTCGACTGGCGAAATGCCGAGGCGATCGACGCCGTCACCTCGACGACGTTCAGAAGCAGCATCAGGAGCAGGTGCAACAGGAGCGACGCGAGCAGACATCGGGCCAGGAGACTCAACCGGCGTTGCTTCATGTCGCGAAGCAGGGCGAGCAGCAGCAGAATGAGCGTCAGGGCCAACAGCGCCCACAGCAGACTGGGGCCGATCCGTGCCCACAGCCCGGGCCAGTCGATCGTCGCGTATTGCGTGTCCGTCTGGCGAAACACCTCGCGCGACTGGCTGCGGTACAGATCGTATTGCCTGCGCCCCACGGGCGTAGGGGAGGCCGCCGCGCGGTCCGAGCTGAAATACAGCGCATAACCGGCCGTATCCAGCGACGGGTCCAGCTCGTTGGCGGCGGTATTGACCTCGGCCCCGAGACCTTCCGGCGATTCGAACCGGTCGCCGAGCCACCGGGCGCGATAGAGATCGAACCCGCCGAGGCCCCCGTCGCGATCCGAACTGAAGTAGATAAAGTCCCCTGCCGGGCTGAGGGCCGGCGCGCCTTCGTTCTTCGGCGTGCATAACGCATCGATGCGCGTCGGGGCGGTGTAGCCCGCGTCCGTCAATTTGGACTCGTAGAGATCGTAATCGTGGCGGAACAGATCCTCGCGAACCGTGGCCTGCCAGGCATCGGGTGACGGAGCCATGCCATCCCCGGTGTTCGGCCGGTTGCTGGCAAAATAGAGCGTGCGTCCGTCCGGTGAAAGTGCGGGGCCGTAATCGTTCAGCTCGCTGTTGACGACGGCCCCAAGGTTGACCGGCGTCTGCCAGCCGCCCGGTCCGCGCCGCGATTTCCAAAGGTCGTACCCGCCGAGGCCGCCGACGCGATCGCTGTAGAACAGGAGCTGACGCCCGTCCGGCGACGGATGCGGACCGAGGTCGTCGCCGTCGCTGTTGATGGCGTCCAGGGGTCGCGGCGTGCTCCATCCGCCGGGCTGTTTTTCGCAGCAGTAGATGTCCGCGCCGGCGCCGGGCCGGCCGCGCACGAAGAAGAGCGTTCGACCATCTGGCGTGGTCCGCGGTTCGTATTCGTCGGCGATGGAATTGATTTGGGGCGACAGGGCTACGGGCGGCTGCCAGAGGATCTGGCGCACGCGGGCGGCGTCTTCGGTACGGCGGATCGTCTCGGCGTCGGTCCAGACCGTCGTTCGCCGCGGCCAATAGAGCCACGCCGAAGCGCCGACGGCGGCCAGCAGGATCAGGACGATCACGACGATGGCGATGCGCTTCACGGCGGCGCGCTCCCGGGCGTGGGCCCCTGACGCATTCCAGTCATCCGTCGTCGATCACCGTATCGAGATACGGCTCCTGGATACCCGCTCCCTTGCAGATGTCCAGCGCCCGAACAACGTGGGCGTAGACCGCGTCGCGGTCGCCGCGGACGGTGACCTTCTGCCCGGGATTCGTCGCGACGGCGTCCTCGATCATCGTCCGCAAGGCGCCCGGTTCGATCGGTCGGCCGGATACGATGATGACGCCCTGTTCGTCCACGTTGATGATGATCTCCCGCAGGGTCGTGCTGATCGGCCCGCTCGCCTCGGCGAACGGCAGGGCGACCTGCATCTCGCGCTCTTCCTGGTGAAAGGTGGTCGCCACGAGGAAGAAGATCAACAAGAGGAACATCATGTCGATCAGCGGCGTCATGTCGATCGACGCCCTGTCCGTTTCATTTGATAATGCCCGGATCAGCACGGTGGGGCTCCTTGCGATGCGACGGCGTCAATGCGCCGCGGCCGCGGCCTTGCCGAACGGCAGGTCGGCGGGTTCTTCGTGGCCGTGGCTCGTCGGCGGCGGGGAAACGTGGGCGAACTCATCCACGAAATCGACGGTCATCGCGTCCATCTCCGCGACGTGCTGGTCGACCCGCGCGGACAGGAAGTGATACGCCACCAGGGCGGGAATGGCCACGATGATGCCGGCGGCGGTGGTGATCATCGCCTCGTAGATCCCCTCGGCCAGAAGCTCGGTCTTGCCCATGGCATCGGCGGAAACGGCGACGGTCTGGAACGCCTTGATCATGCCGAAGATCGTGCCGAGCAGCCCCATCAGCGGCGAAATGGCGGCGATGACCGACAGCAGGCGCAGGTATTTTCGCAGCTTGAATACTTCACGTTGCCCCGCGTCTTCGACCGCCTTCTCCACCGCCTCGGTCGAACGCCCCAGCCGGCGAATGGCGGCGGCAAAAACGCGCCCGAGCGGCGCGTCGCCGGCCATGCAATACTCGAGCGACTGTGCCCGGTCGTCGGAATCGTCGCCCATGACGGACTTCAGGCCCGTCATGAATTCGGGCGGGATGATCCGCGATCTTCGCAGAACGAAGAGCCGCTCGACGAACACCGTCAGCGCGATCAGCGAGCACAGACCGATGGGGATCATCATCGGCCCGCCCTTGACGACGAAGTCCCACACCGATTGCACCTCGACCGACGAAGCGCCCCCGGCGGGCGTCGCGCCGGTCTGCGCCAGGATCAGCCCGGTCAGCATCGTTGCGGAAATGGAAAACATGACGGATTCCTTTCGCGGTGGGCGGCGCGTCAAGACCGGCCGGCGATCCTGTTTGTGTCAGCGGCCGGGCAAACCGGCGACGCTCGTTTCCTCGAGGCGGGCCCTCGCCATCTTCGCCCATTCCGTTTCGCCGTGGCGTTCGACGACACGCTGGAACTGTTGCCGCGCCTCGACGAGCTTGGCGAGCTTCTCGAAGCAACGGCCGGCCTCGAACAGCGCCGCCGCGCTCCACTCGGGATACGCGTAGAGAATGTCCACCTTCAGCAGCGCGCCCGCCGCTTCTTCGTACTGCTTCCTGGCGAAGAGGCACTCGCCGATCTGAAACTGCGCCCGGGCGGCGGTCGGCCCCTTGTGGCGCTCGACGACGTCGCGATACGACGCCATCGCTTCATCGTGACGGCCCTGATTCTCGCGGGCCCAGCCCAGTCCAAAGGCCGCCTGATACCACGATGCGGCATCCGCGAAACGATCCAGGTAGGCAGCGAAGGCCTCTTCGCTCTGGGTCCACTTCTGCATCGCGGCATATGACTCGCCCATTCGCAGCCAGGCGGCGGCCGTCGCCGCTTCTTCGGTGCCGCCCTCTATGACGCGCTGAAAGCACCCGGCGGCCTTGGCGTGGTTGCCAACCTGAAATAACGATTCGCCGCAAAGGGCGTTGGCCGAGACGATCGACGCGCCGTGGGGATATTGCTTGATGAATTGCCCCAGCGCATCGGCGGCTTTCTCGTGATCGCCCCGTTCAAATGCGCAGAGCCCCAGTCGATAGGCGGCCTGCTCGAGGATGGCCGGCACGGCGACTGACGACCCTTCGTTACCGAGTTTGCAGATCCGCTCAAGAAGAACGGCGGCGCGGTCGTAGCCCCCGGCCGCGGACTCGAGGTCGGCAAGCTCCAGCATGGCGTGAAGGTGGGGACTGCCCGGTTCGGGGGCGTCGACAAGGTTGGTGAATACGGTCGCGGCATCGTCGTTTCGCCCCAGCGACTTGAGGCACCAGCCCCATTCGTATCGCGCCGCGTCGCCGACGGCGGGATCGATTCTCTTCCAGTCCGCCTCGTCGAACAGCTTGACCGCCCGCTGCGGATGGCCGTCTCGGGCGATGCAGATGGCCCGCTGAACGGCCGCGGTCGCGGCCAGCGCGTGTTCGTCGTGTTTCTTGAGGAATCGGGCAAACGACGTCGAGGCCGACTTGTAATCTCCGGCGGCCATCAGCGCCTGGCCCCGGCGGAACAACGCGTCGGCGGCGACCGCGCCATCTACCTTCGCGTCGTCTACCTCGGCCAGAAATTCGGCGGCGCGGTCGAATTCCCCGCGTTTCAGGGCGAGTTGGCCGAGATGGTTCCGCGCGAACGGGGCGAAGTGCGATTCGGCGTCCTTCTCGATCACCAACTTAAAAACGGCCTCGGCGTCCTTGAGCTTGCCCGCCGCCAGCAGCGCCTGACCCTTCTCGAATAACGCCTGCATGGCGTGCGGACCCTTACCGAATTCAGCCAGGATGCGGTCGTAACAGGCGATCGCGCCGGCCGGGTCGCCGCGGCGCTGGCGGCAAAGGCCCAGCTTGATCAGTGCTTCGTCCAGGGCGGCCCCCTCCGGCGGCGATTTTATGTATTCGGCCAACAACTCGCCGGCGCGCTTCCAGTCGCTCTGTTCAAACGCGACGTCACCGAGGGCGAATCGTGCCGAACGAAACGCCGGCTCGGCCTCGGCGCCCTCGACCGCTTTCGCGAGATACGCGCTCGCCTCGTCGAACCGCTTCAATCGGTGCAGGGCCATTCCCAAGCGATAGACCGCCGTCGGCCCGCGCTCGTCCTTCGAGAATCGCTGGAGGAATCGCTTGTATTCTTCCGCGGCCTCCTCGAACGCGCCGGAGAGATAGGCATTCTCGGCCAACAGAAACGTCACCGAGGCCTTGAGGGCGTGGTCCTTGTAGCGGGCGAGGAATCGGCGGCAGGCCTTCGTGGCCGCGTCGTAGTCGCCCTTACGGTGCAGACAGACGGCCAGCAGCTCCAGCGCGTCGGCCGTCATCGTGTGGTCTTCATGGCGTTCGAGAAAGCGCTGAAGCACCGCGCCCGCGTCGCCGTAATTTCCGGCGCGGAACAACGCCACGCCGCGGTCATAGGTCATCTCCGCCAGAAGGCGGCTGTCGGGGTGAGCCGTGGCGGCGCGCTCCAGCCGCCGGGCGGCTTCGTCGAAATCACCGCGACGCAATTGACCCTTCGCCGACCAGTACGCCGCCTCGTCGGCCAGGGCCGGATCGGCCTCGCCGGCCTTCTCCAGGTGCGCCGCGGACTCGTCGTATTGCTCGAGGTCGAACAGGCAGCGGCCCAGGTTCAGCAGCACCGCGGCCCGCTGCGCCCCTGGCGCGACATCGCCGAGATAAGCGCGAAACAATTCGGACGCGCCCGAGGCGTCACCGCCTTGCAGGCGCAGGACGCCCAGGCCGTACAGCGCGTCGCCGCGGTAGGGGTTGTCCGCGTCGGCGACCACGGATTCGTAACGAGCCGCCGCGCGCTTCTGGTCGCCGAGCCGATGACGACATTGCGCGGCCAGCAGCGCGGCGTGCCGGGTGATCGGCGCCGGCGCCACGCGCGTCAGCAGCCGATCGATCCTGTCAGCGGCGCCCTGATCCTCGCCCAGTTTAATCTCCGCCAGCCCGGCGAAATATTCCACGCGGGCGCGCAGCGGATGATCCGGCCATTTCTCCGCAAAGCGCTGGCAACAGCCCACCGCCTCCTTCAGCCGTTCTCCGCGGTACAGCGCTTCGGAGAACTGCGCCGCCGCGTCCGGCGCCAGCTTGTGGTCGCCGTGCTCGCCGAGCACGCGGCCGAACGCCTCGCACGCGCCGGAATAGTCCTCCCTGACCAGCCGGCACTGCCCGAGCATGGTCAGGACCTCCGCGGCATAGGCGAAACGCTGGCCTTCGAGCTGGCCGAGTTGCTTTTCCGCCCGGTCGTAGTCCTGCTTCTTGAAATAACAAACGGCCAGCCCGTATCGGGCGACCGGCGCATCCTCGTGGTCGGCGTTTTCCTTGAGGAACGCGCGGTACTCCCGGCCCGCCAGGTCATACATGCCGCGCTGAAGCAGGCCGTTTCCGCTATGGAGGTTTTGAAGAGCCGACGACTGCGCCGCGGCGGGCGACGAGAGCGAAACGACGATCAGCGCCAGTCGCAGCCGCGTCGGATGCCCGCAGAATGGTCCCATCATGCCTGGAACTCCCTTTTGCCCACAGGATCCGCGCGGCGCGGGCCGTGTTGCTTTTCCGTCCCTACGACAACGGGGCGCGAGCGGATCGATGCAATTTCAAAAAAACGCGGCGTGAGCTGTGCGCGGGCGTCAGCCCCATGTTTGACGCGGGCGCCGCGCGTCGTCGCCGCGCGTCGTCGCCGCGGATCGTTCGCCGCGACGGCGGTCGTCGTTCCTTGCAGCCGGGTCGATCAATCCCTCGGCGAGCCGGCGGCCAAAAAGCTAGTCATCGTCTGAATCGTCCGCGTCCTCGTCCGCGTCGGCGTCGGCGTCCTCGTCGGCGTCCTCATCCGAAGCGTAATCGGCCTCGGATAATTCCTGCGCCGCTTCGATCAACGCGTCCATCTCCTCGGCGAACGACGCAAATGATTCCACCTGGTCAAAGAGGTCCTCGCAGTTGTCGGTCATGTCCTCGGCCTGGGTCTCGAGCGCCTCGGCCTGGGCCAGCATGGCTTGGCCCCCGCGACCGCCGGCTTCCGCCGCCTTGTCACGCAACTGGTCCGCGCGCTGGCGCAATTCGTCCGCACGCCGTTCCATTTCCTCCGCCTCGCGCTCCAACTGCCGGGCCGAGCGCTCGGCCGCCTTCGCCTTCCGACGAACGTCATCGGCCGCCTCGCCCCGGGATTCACGCAGCGCCTGGCGTGCCGATTCCAATGCCTGGCGAAGCTCTCTCTCGACCTCGCGCGAGGCGCGCGGCTGCCGGGGCTGCCGGGGCTGCCGGGGCTGCCGGGGCTGCCGGGCCATTGTCTCTTCCAGTTCGAGTCGCGCGGCGCGGGCCGCATCGCGGTATTCTGCCTCGGCCTGGGAATATTGCTCCAGCTCGCGGGCCGCCGCCTTCTTCCATTGCGCCTGCGCCTTGCGCTCCTGATCCTTCTTGCGCTGGACCTGAATCTCGCGCTCCATCCGGTCGATCCTGGCCCGTTGACGCGGTGGGTGATCCCCCTCGCCATGCGCCCCGGGCTCGATCAGATGCACGAATGCGTCAAAGACCGCCTGGACGGCGCCGTTGCCCTGGACCCGAATGTGGTCCTCGTCCGGCGAGACCAGTACGGGCACGTCGTCCAGCGACATCAGATTCGATAGGTCCTCGAGCTTTCCGGGCGACAGATGGAATTCACGCTGGTCCTCCCCGATGGTGATCATGTCGACAAACGCGCCGAAGATCATGTGCTGCCCGTGATTGCCGATGACGACGATGCCGTCCCCTTCGGGCCGAATCAGAATCGGCACGTCATCCCGCGACATCAGGCGGGTCAGCCGTTCGAGCTTGTCCCCCTCGAGCACGTACTTCTTTTCGAACTGTTCGTCGCCTGGAGTCGGCATCGGCGTCCGGGCCTGCGGTTGCGGTGGTCGCGGCGCTCCCATTTCCCCGCCGCGGCCGCCTCGTCCCTCCATGCGCTCAAGAGTCTCGGCCAACTGCTCCAAACGCCGTTCGAGTTGCTCGAGGCGACGGTGCAGATCGCGATTTTTTTCATCGCCCGGGCCGCCCGACGCGCCCACGGCCATCCCGGGCGCGATCAACGCCGGCGCCATCGGGGGCGCCGTCAGAAGCATCGGCGCCTTCGGCGGCGGATAAGCCGCCGGCGGCGCGACCGCGGCGGAAGGACCGACGCCGGGACACGGCGCCTTCGGGGCAACGACGATGCCTGTCCCTCCGGCCATTGCCCCGGGGCCGACAACGACGGCGTGAGTGTGTTTTACCTTCGACTCGCCAAGGGGCGCCTTGTCGTCGGGGCACGATTGCGCGGGGGTCGCCAGCCAGCCGGTCGCCACCAACGCGGCGGCGATGGCGAATCCGGAAAACGTGCCTTTCGGTGTGGATCGATCGGTCATCACCATGGTCAATCTCCTTGAAAACTGTCGTGCTCTGCCGGAAATGATTCCCATGCCCGGGCCGCTTGAAACGAACGGCGGCGAGCTGACGTATTCTCGCGTCGTGACAAGCGCCTCGGCGTAGGCCCGGCGGCCCCGCGGCATCAGCCAGGTCACCCACGCGTCGCAGCAATTCTCGGCTTCCTCGCGAACCTGACGCCGGATCCACCACACCACGGGGTGCCACCAAAACAGGCACCCGACGAGGGACTCCAACCGGGCGACGACGTGATCCCGCCGGCGAAGGTGGGCAAGTTCGTGTAGCAGCACCGCCCGACGGCCGACGCCGTCGAGTTGAGACCAGAGCGTCGTCGGCAGCAATAGCCGAGGACGGCGGCCGCACCAGATCATCGGCGAGAGGCGATCATCGACCATCCACGTGGGCGGCGCGCTTCGCAAACCGATCTGACCGGCGGCGCGGAGAACCTCGCCGCGGACCGACTCCGGAGCGGGCGTCGCGTCACGCAAGCGTCGCCGAAATCTGGCCGTCAAGATCATTCGCGCCCCCAGCGCCGCGAAGATGCCCGCGATCCACGCCTGGATCGGCACCGACGGCAATTGCCCTACCGCGTCGCGGATGCCCACGAATCCGGCGACCCATTGCCGGGACAGCCGCGCGGCGGAGTTCCAAAGCGCCGCGACCGCCGGCGTCCACGTCGCGCCGTCCGCGGAGTGTCCCGCCGAAGCGTTTGGGGATTCGGCATATGGCCTGCCTGTCGATGGCGCGGCAGGGCCGGCGCGGTCGGCGGTCATCGCGGCGTCCGGCTCGCCAAAGGGACGATCCGCGAGCAGCCGATCCGCAAGCGGCCGATCCGCAAACGCCAGCGATGGCGCGGGGTCGGGGCCCGGAAGGTCCAGCTTCATCGACGCAAGGCCGAGGGCGCGTGTGGTGGGCGATTCCGCGAATTGAATCGCGACCCGACTGGATGGAATGTCCGGCGGCGGCGTCTGCCCGGCGATCGGCGGGTGAAGCGCTTCCCCAGAATAGGACGGGGACCGGCCCGTGCGGTGCCACGGCGTGTGGCGCCGAGGCGCGTCCGACACGGCCTCGGTCCCCGTCCAGGGTGGAGTGGGAGTCCTATGAGATTGCGTTCTGCGGGATGCGAAGGACGGCGATTTCGGTTTCGACGGCACTGCGACGGGTGGGCCATACCATTCAGAAATCGGCGCATTCCTAGCCAGCGGCGCGGCTCCTTCGCCGATCTCGGCAGGCGCCGTCGGCCCGCCCGCCTCGCCGTCACGCGCCGCGACCGGACGCGCCGCGACCGGACGCCCACGAAACGTCGGCAGGACCGGAGGCACGATCAGCCAGATGAGGACAACGAGCCAGAGGGTGTGCCGCGTGGCGGGATGCCGCGGAAACAACCGGCACAGGACGGCGACGATCAGGACGAGCGGAACGACCGCGACTGCGTTTCGCCACAGCGTATCCGCGATGATGGCGGCCCATGATCCCATCGCTTGACTCCTCCGCCGGCGACGCCGTCAGCGCCGTTTGGCGTCCAGCTTGGAAATCAACGCTCGCAACTCGTCAAGCTCGCTTTTGGACAGCGATTGCGACTTGACCAGTTGGAGGACCAGCGAGCCGGCCGCACCGTCGTACAACTGTTCGACGAGGACCTGGAGCCGGTTGCGGCTCACGCGGTCCCGCGTTACCGCGGCGCGATAGACGTAGGCCATGCCCGATTTATTGCTCTTGGCGAGGCCTTTTTGCTCTAATCGCGTCAGGAACGTCAAGACGGTGGTGTACGCGACCCGCTTACCCCTGGCATGAAGATGCGTGAGGACCTGCCGCACCGTGCAGGCGCCGTGATCCCACAGGACTTTGAGGGCCTCCAATTCGGCGGACCCCAACTCGGCGGTGCGATCGGACATGACGGCGGCCTTCGACCGGTTCCCTACGACATCTGTCATTACCCTACTACAAACGTCGGAGGTTTGCAAGTCATTCTCGCCGGCGGGGGAAATTTTTTTCCATTTGCGGGATTTCGCGTGGCGGCCTTGGGCGCGCACGACGCGGGATAGCCGAGCCGCGGGGCCGGTCTCGGCCGGCCCCGGCGTCGGGCCGACGCAGTTCTCCCGATTTGCCCGCAGGCGGCCGAGCACCCGCGCGGCTGCAAGAATCAATCCTTCAGCGAAAACGGCGTGAAATCGGTCCGGCGGTCGTAGTAGTCTTCGTTCTCGGCCCGCTTCAGGGCGCCGACGACCGCGTAGGTCAGCGGCGTGAAGACGACTTCGACGGCGACCTTGAAGGCCCAGTTGAACAAAATGACCTCCAGCATCTTGCCCGGCGTCCAGATTCCGAAAAACCCGATGGGGTAAAACAGCAGACTGTCGATGCCCTGTCCGACGATGGTCGAACCAATCGTGCGCGTCCAGAGAAACCTCCCCGCCGTCCAGACCTTCATCTTGGCCATGACGAACGAGTTGGCGAAATCCCCCGCCCAGAAGGCGAGGATCGACCCCACGACGACGCGCCAGGTGTTCCCGAAGACCTCCTGCAATGCGGGCTGGATTTGATGGTTATAGGGTTCACCGGGATCGACGGGCAATGTCAGAACGACGATGCTCATCACCGCCGCGAAGATCATCGCGCCGAAGCCGGCCCAGATGACGCGCCGGGCCCGGGCGTAACCGTACACGTCGGTGAGCACGTCGCCGAAGATGTAGCTGATCGGAAAGAAGATGTTGCCCGCGCCGAACGAGACGCCGAGCAGAATGCAGACCTTTCCCGGCCCGATGAGATTCGAGCAGAGCAGGACGGTGACGAACCCCGCCATCAGCAGTTCGTAGTATCGGTATCGGCGATGGGGCTCGCCGGCAGTCGGCAGTTCGTTGGCGGGGGGCTTGCGCGGGTCAGACATGCCCGGTATTCAAGCTGCTGTCGCAGGCAATGGTCAAATCCATTCTCGACACAGGTTTGACTAATTCGCAGAAATGACCTTGAACACGCGCCCCTGAGTTCCGGTCGGCGATGAACTGTTCGACGTGACGACATAAATCTCGCCGTCGGTATCCTCGCCGAAGCCCAGGACGTACCGTCCCAACCGTCCGTTTGCCGAACCCGCTATCGAGAGTTCATCCAACGACCAGGAGCCATCCGCGTTCTGCGTCGCGACGAAGAGACTTCCGTCCGGACCGCCCAGAAAACCGCGGGTCCAGTCGCCGAAGATGTAACGGCCCGCCAGTTCGCCGATCGCGCCGCCGCGATAGACGTGCCCGCCGATGACCGATAGGCCCTGGGGCCCGCCGGGGTTGGAGTGACCATACTCGACGATCGGCGGGATCAGCGTCGTCCCGTCGGCGGACGAGTTCGGACAGTTCGCCAACGGCACGTTCGCGTTCTGCGGGTCGAAACAAGTCGTGCCCTCGCGGATGCGCCATCCATAGTTGCCACCGGCGACGACGATATCCACCTCCTCGATGAGCCCCTGGCCCACGTCACCGACGAAGAGCCGATGCTCGCCGCCCGAATCGAAGCTCATGCGATAGGGATTGCGAAGCCCATACGCGAAAATCTCTTCTCGGGCCCCGGCGACGCCGACGAAGGGATTGTCCGGGGGAATGGCGTACGGCTGTGCACCGTCGACGTCGATGCGAAGAACCTTGCCAAGCAGGCCCGACAAATCCTGGGCGTTTCCGAGGCCGGGGGTGTGACCCGTCCCCATGTCGCCGGCCGCCCCGCCGTCGCCGGTGGCGACGTGGAGAAGACCGCCGGGATCAAAAACCAGATCTCCGCCGTTGTGGTTGGCCTGCGGCTGACCGATGCGCATGACGACGCGTTCGGTCGTCACGTCGGCGAGGTTGGGGTCGCCGGCTGATGCCTGGAATTCCGAGACGCGGCTTTCGTGATCGAATTCCGCAGGGATGCCGGCGCCTTTCGGCGCGGAATAGTAGACAAAGAAGCGCCCGTTCGCGCCGAAATCGGGATGGAGGGCCAGGCCCAACAGGCCGCGCTCGTCGCCGAATACATTCAGTGCGATCGTCCGGTCGCGAATATCGAGAAACGGCGTCGGCAGCAACTGGCCGGCGCCGTCGATGATGCGGATGACCCCGATCTGGTCGGCGACGAACAATCGGCTCGAGCCGTCCGACGCCGCGGCGAGCTTGACCGGCGAGGTCAACCCTTCGGCCACGAGTTGCAGACCGACGGTAGATCCGGTGGTCGGCGACCCCGAAAAGAGTCCTTGCAGGAATGCACAGCCGCCGAGACCGAGGACGATCGCCACGGTCGAGACGACGAACCGAAAACGCGGCATGGCCATGGCGATGCGGCGGCGCCAATCCGCTCCCGAGATCGTCGCGATATCACGAATCTTCGAATCCACCGACGAACGGTGAAATCGCCATCTCGACATGAACACCATTGGGGCACAACCCGCATGCGAGGAAGGTAGATCCTGACGATCCTATCAAGCCCTGGCATCAACGTCTATTCGCTTGCGGGTCAGCGTGGCGACCGGGTATCCTACTGGCCGGGCCGCCGGAGCGACCTGGCGGAATCGGCCGCAACCGTTGAGACCCACAAGGACACGCATGTACAAGAAATCGAAGCTCGCCAAGAAAAAGCACAAGAAGCGCCTCGCCCGGCTCAAGGCCAAGAAGAAAGAACGGATGGCCAAGTCCGGGGCCAAAGCGGTCACCTAGCCCCCTTCATTCCACTGACGCGGCGCGATGTCCATTGGACCGCGTCCCGGCGAAATCCCCGTCTCGGCCGGTCCGAATCGGGGGCTCCGTGCCGAAAAATCACCGCTTCTGATCCGTTATGACACGCGGACTCATTTTGCACGGCCCCCTGCGCAAAAATATTGTGGCCGAGGAAGCGAATCCATCCTTATGCTTGACGGCGAGTTCCACGAGAATCGTGATGCGCAGGAGCGCCACGTCATCATGGGAGGAGACGATTCATGACCACGGATCTCAATCACAAGGCGTCGAGATGTGCCCGCATGTTGCGGCCCGCCTCGCTGGCTGTCCTGGCCCCGCTGCTGGCCATTGCAGGCGGCTGCACCAAGCCCCATCGCGCCCACGACCACATTTCGCTCACGTCGGACGCGCCCGGCGAGCGGCTCCTGGTGAAGAACCACGTCGGCGACGTGCGGATCATCGCCGACCCCTCGGCGACGACGATTCGCGCCGAGATCACGCGCGTCGGCAGGGGGACCAGTCCCGCCGAGGCCCAGCGGGCCCGGGAGGAAATCACGGTGGACCTCGCGGCGAGCAAGGACGAGCCCGGCGCCGTCCTCGCGCGGGCGCGGCATCCGCACTCGGGTCATACCCGGGATTACGAGGTCGATTGGCGCATCACCGCCCCGCCGAATATTGCCGTTCGGGTGGTATGCGACATCGGCGATGTGACCGTCAAGTCCATTGCCCGGCCCGTTGAAATCAAGACGGACATCGGCGACACACACGTGTATGACGCCCGGGCAGGACTCATCGTGACGGTCGACGTGGGCGACATCCATGCTTCGGCCGCCGGCGTCATCCGCCTTCGATCCGACGTCGGCGACGTGCGGCTCCGCGTCCTGCCCGATGCCGCCGGAGCCGTGACGGCCTCTTCCGACGTCGGCGACATCGTCGCGGACCTGCCGGTCAGCCGACGCGGCCTTTTGTCTGCGACCACGGGCGTCGGGGACGTCCGCATCCGCCTCGAAAACGTGCTCATGAACAAGTATCACCAACGCAATAACTTTGTCACCGCCGAACTCGGCGGCGATGCCGAGCCGCCCATCGAGTTTTCGTCCGACGTCGGAGACGTCGTGATCAGGACGTACAACCCCACCGAAAACCCGTCGCCAAAGTAAGCGTCTCGTGCCTTGCGGGCCGCGGGGTCCAACGTCGATCGCCGCCGGCGCAGCGATGATCGCTCGCTAGTTGACGCCGCTTGAGACCGCGCCGAGGAGGGGACGGGCGCTCGCCGATTGGCGACCCTTGCGTAGCGAGCATTCGTGTCGCGTGTCCCCTGGCGGAAGTCGCGAAGCCGCGGCGCCGGACGCATCCCTCAAATGGCCCGCGACCCGGCCGGTCGGAATGTCCCTTCCAGGGCGCCTTGGGATCACGCCATTGCATGACCATGGGAGGCCCTGCTTCGGGCGTGAACGTCGCAAGTCCCGACGCTCGCGGCCGCGTGGCGTCGTTTTCAGCATGAATTATGATATCGGTCTGGAAAAGCGCATGGCATAGCCCGGACCGACGCCCGCGATGACCGTTTCCTACGACACCTTCGACCGCCTCAAGGACCGCGGGTTGGCCGCGTACAAAGCCGGCCGATTTCCCGAGGCCAAGCCGTTTCTGATGCAGGCCGCCGATGCGGAATAAATTCACGGTGGGACAACAAGTCGGGCCCTGCATTCGGCATCGACCTCGCCCATGAGTTATGCTTGAAGAGCCATGAATCGTTCCAATCCATTTAGTTCGCTCTCGCCAGAGTCGCTTGCCGAGCCGGTTCAGCGCCTTACGGCTGCCCTGCATCCTTATGCGATCTACCTCTTCGGATCTCATGTCCACGGCGTACCACAGGCGGACAGCGACATCGATCTGATGGTGATCGTTGAGGACGAGCCGTTGACCGTCGAACACCATCGACTGGGGTATCGATGCCTCCGCGGCATGGGCCTGCCGGTCGAATTGCACCTCTGCACCCGCGCACGGTTCGATCGCTTCGCCAACGTCATTGGAAGCATCCAGTACGACGTTCGTAGAAAGGGCGTCCTGATCTATGCCGCCGAAGCTTGAACTCGTGCGAGAATGGTTGCGGCTTGCCCGGGCAGACCTCGATTCCGCGCGGCACCTGTTCCACCGGGACCCGCCGCTCCTGGAGACCGCCTGCTTCCACGCGCAGCAAACCGTTGAAAAAGCCCTGAAGGCGGTCCTGCTGCCGAACGAACAGAGGCCGCCACGATCCCATAATCTGGAAGACCTCATCGGCCTTTGTCATCGGTGGATGCCGGGACTGGCTTCGTTTGAGGAATCCTGTGCCTGGTTGACTGCCTGCGCCGTGAGAATGCGCTACCCGGACAACGCGCCGGCCGTCACGCGACAACTCACGGAAGAAGCGCTGCAAACGGCGGAGGCGGTTCTTCAACACGTCCTGAATCAATCGCCTTCAGACGCCGCTCCCTAAACGATGACCGTTTCCTACGACACCTTCGATCGCCTCAAGGACCGCGGGTTGGCCGCGTACAAAGCCGGCCGATTTCCCGAGGCCAAGCCGTTTCTGATGCAGGCCGCCGATGCGATGATCAAGATCGCCGGCGAAACGGACGACCCCGCCCGCCGCCGCCGCCGCAAGGCCATGGCCGCCGAGCTGATCGAGTTTGCCCGGCAATGCGACACCCGCGCCGAGGACCGCCGCGACCGCCGTCGCGCCGCCACCAGCGACGACGACGAGAAAAGCGCCGACGCCTCCGACTGGATCATTCGCGACCGCCCCAACGTCGGCTTCGGCGACATCGCCGGCCTCGAGGACGTCAAGCACGAAATCCGCCTCAAGATGATCTACCCGTTCAGCCACCCGGACCTGGCGCAGCGCTACGGCATCTCCACCGGGGGGGGGCTTCTGCTGTTCGGCCCGCCCGGCACCGGAAAGACCATGATCGCCAAGGCCGTCGCCTGCGAGGTGGACGCCACCATGTTCGTCATCTCGCCGGCCCAGGTGCTGTCGAAGTGGGTCGGCGAGGCCGAGCAGAACATCCGCAAACTCTTCACGGCGGCCAAGGACGAACCGCGGGCCGTCATCTTCATCGACGAAATCGAGGCGCTGATTCCCTCGCGGCGCAACTCGTCGAGCAGCGTCATGACCCGCGTCGTCCCGCAAATCCTTCAGGAGCTGGAGGGCTTTGACCGCACCGCGACCCGCCCGCTGCTGTTCGTCGGGGCGACCAACGAGCCGTGGTGCCTGGACGCGGCGGTCATGCGGCCGGGTCGTTTCGACGCGAAGGTGTACGTGCCCCTGCCCGATGCCCCGGCGCGGTTCAAGCTCCTGGAAATATATCTCGGCAAGCGGCCCCTCGCCGGGGACGTCGATTTCGCGCAGCTCGTCGAGCGGCTGGACGGGTACAGCGGCGCCGACATCAAGTCCATCGCCGAACGTGCCGCGACGATCCCGTTCATGAAAGCCGTCGGCGGCGGCGATGCACAGGCGATCTGCGCGGCGGACATTCTCGCGGTGATCGACGATATCCCGCCGTCCGTGCGGAAAAAGGACCTGATCCGGTTCGAGGAGTTCGCGCGAGAGAATTAGACGCCGACCGTGTTTCTTGCTTTCCGTGAGTCCGGCCCGGCGAGCGACGGTTTGTCCGAGCCGCGACCGTCAGGGAGTGGTATTTTCGCGAAGGTGAGGGCCCGGGCCACCGCGCACTGACCCCTCCCTTACGGTCGGGGCTCTGATTGTCACGGGGCTCTGATCGTCAGGCGACAAGACACTGTGAGAGCGGGAATGCCACGGCGCCGCTTCGTTCTATTCATAAGAGTGCGGGGCCCGATGAATCCGCTGACAAGAGTCTGTATACATGGCCGCACGTTTTGATATCGACGCGCTGACCCGCGACGAGAACCTCGTCGCGCGAATGGCTTCCGCGGAGGAAGTGTTCTCGTTCCTCAGCCGCTCACTGCGCCTGCCGGCATCGTGCGTGGCCCTGGTCTGGGACCAGGCCGGCCCCCCGACGGTCGTTTCCGGCGGCCGCCAGATCGAGGAGGGCTCGGCGACGCGGCTGCTGATCGCCCGGACGACCGCCTTTTCGCTCTCCTACGAAGCGCACGGCCTCAGTTCCGAGGACGGCTACGAAATCTCGGCCCAGGCACAGATGACGGTTCGCATCGTGCCCGAGCGATCCGAATTGACCGGCTTCGTTGGCGAAATCATGGGCAGCGCTCAAGAGGTCACGATCCAACGACTTCATCACTATTGCAGCGAGGTCGTGCGGTCGGCCATCGGCGAATTCGTTCGCCAACGGCCCGCCGATCGGCTCCTGTCGCCCGAGGCGGGGGACGAGTTCGACACGATTCTCGCCGCGAAGTTCAAGGCGCTCGGATTCGCCTCCGGCCTGGCCCTGGGCGCCGATCCGCGGATTGCGATTCAATCGCCCGACTTCGCCGAGGCCCGCCGCGACCGCCGCGTCGTCCAGCAGCGGCAGGGACGCCTCGAAGAGGAACGGCGGCTCCGCGAGCTGGCGGCCCAGGCCCGCCGGGAGCACCTGAGCGAACTCGCCCAAACCCTCGATCAGCTTCGCGACCTGTCGCAGCAAAATCAGACCATCGCCCAGCTCGATCTGATCAAGACCTTCGGCCCGTCGCAGCGGGGAAATCTCTACCACGCGCTCGTCGCCCAGCACCGCGGCGGAGCGCGGACGGAGGCGATCGTCGTGGCGGCCGGTGAGGAACTGCTGTGGTTCGATCCCGCCGCGCCGTCGAAGCCGACCCGCACACAATCGCTGGCGACCGAGATCGGCCCGCTGCGCTCCGTTCGCACGGCGAGCTGGGAGGGGCGTCGTGTGTTGCTCATCGGTGCCCGACAGGGCGTGCATCTTCTCGAATCGGAGCAGGACCCGCGCACGACGTTCGCCTTCAAACCGTCGCGCGAGCTGCGCGGCGGCGTCAATGCGGCGACCATCGTTGGCCAGCGCCTCTACGCGACCCACTCGGAAGCCGGGCTGATCCGCTGGCCGCTGCGCAAACCGTCGGAGTTCGAATTCCCATGGAGCGAACGATTCCTGTCGTGTCGTTCCGTTCGCGACGTGCAGCATGATGACGAGGGCGCCGTCTGGCTCGCGGCGGATAATGGCGTGTACGCGATCGTCGGCGACGGCCAAGCGGGCGGCGCTCACATGGGTGCGCCGTGTGAATCGCCCGAGCCGCGGATGCTCTCGACGCCCGCGACGGTCACCGCATTGTGCGTCGCCGATCGACGCGTGTTCGCCGGGCTGGAAAACGGGCAGATCGTCGCCTGGCAGGGCGACGCTGCGGCCGCCGAGTCGGTTCGCCCCGCCGGCGGAGCGGCAGTCACGTCGCTGGCGTGGCTGGAGGGCGGCGGCGTTCCCCGGCTGCTCGTCGGCGACAATCGCTCGCACCTGGCAATGATCGTTCTCGGCGACGCATTCAGCGCCCAGTATCGCTGCGGCCAATCCGTCCGCTGGGGATTTGCCGCGCCGGATATCATCGTCGGCGTCAACGACCGCCGCGATCAACTCATCATCTGGCGAACCGAAACGCCCCACGAACCCGCCGCGGTCATCCACGTCCGCAAGTTCTGCGGCCGCTCGATCCAAGACGCGGCGCTGATCGTCGCGACTTGATGATCTGCCATTTTGGCCATGCCTGTAAAAAGAGAGTCCTCGGTTCCCCAAAGTCTGGACGGCCAGACATCCCGTTGTATACTTAGAATTTGAAGACCCCGAAAAGCCCATTGCCAATTGGCTAGTTCTGATAGCTTATGGACACGCTTTCTGTCAGACAACGAAGCCAGAGGATGAGGCTCGTTCGTTCAACGAACACGGGACCTGAGATCGCCGTTCGAAAGCTGTTGAGAAGTCTGGGATTTCGGTTTGAACGCCATCAGTCACGCCTACCAGGAACCCCTGATTTTGTGTTCAATTCGAAGAGAGCAGTGATATTCGTTCACGGTTGCTTCTGGCATCGCCACAATGGGTGTGCAAATTGCCGGTTACCCAAATCACGCCTTTCGTTCTGGCGTCCGAAGCTCTTAAGGAACAAGTCGCGAGACACGATCAACAAGGCAAGATTGACGCGCATGGGCTGGAAGTACTTGGTGATATGGGAGTGTCAAATAGCGAAGCCAGGGCTGTTGCGGAAGACAATAACGGCGTTTCTCGGACCAAGACAATGAACTCGATTGAGCTATTTGCAGGTGCGGGCGGCTTGGCCCTTGGCGTTTCGCAGGCAGGGTTCAGGCACAGTGGCGTCATCGAATGGGACCGACATGCATGCGAAACTCTTCGTGAGAACATCCGCCGCAAACACAAGCTTGTGAGGGGATGGCCCTTGCTCGAGACGGATATTCGTGGCTTCGATTTCTCGGAAATCAGCGACGACGTAGATTTGTTGTCAGCGGGAGTGCCATGCCAGCCGTTTTCGATAGCGGGCAAGCATGAGGGGTATCGCGATCGTCGCAACCTCTTTCCAGAGTTGTTTCGCGCCGTTCGGTCGCTTCGACCAAAGGCGATCCTCATCGAGAATGTTAAGGGCCTCCTGCGCGAGTCGTTTGCCACCTATTTCGAGTACATCGTTCTGAACCTCACCTATCCGAACTGTCGCCCTCGACCGAAGGATACCTGGCGCGATCATTTGAAACGACTTGAGGGCCATCAGACACAAGGGAAAGCAACCGATCTCAAATACAATGTTGTGTTTCGGTTGTTGAACAGCGCCGATTATGGCGTACCACAGCGGCGCGAACGGGTGTTTGTCGTATGCCTTCGGTCAGATTTGAATGTCGAATGGTCATTTCCGGAGCCTACCCACTGTCTCGACGCGCTGTTGTCCGCTCAATTCGAGACAGGTGAATATTGGGAGCGCCACAACATCAGGCGAAATCAAAGGCGCACGGCAACGCCACAAGAGCTCAAACGAGTCAAGCTGTGGCGAGCAAATCTTATTCCGCGAGTTGCGGATCCGTGGGTTACGGTTCGGGACGCGATTTCTGACCTCCCGTCGCCACAAATGCGCGAACATGATCAAACGGTTCCCTCGAATCATGTCCTGATTCCCGGCGCGCGCGCATACGTCGGCCATACGGGAAGTCCGCTTGACTTGCCCGCGAAAACGCTCAAGGCCGGCGATCATGGTGTTCCCGGCGGCGAAAACACCCTCGCGCTCCCGAATCGACGGGTTCGTTATTTTACTGTCCGAGAGTCCGCACGACTTCAGACATTTCCCGATGACTTCGTGTTCCGCGGATCTTGGACCGAGTCAATGCGCCAACTGGGCAACGCAGTTCCCGTCACCATAGCAACGATTCTTGCCCGCGCAATTTCAATGCGATTGATTGCGTCCGATCTCAAGTCTTTGCGTCCGCGCTCAAAGAAAGTTCGGTGAGTGTTGGCGGACGCCCCCTTTAACCCGCTCGACAAGCGACACCTCGGCCAGAGTGTGGCCGAAGCATTACTCTTGCAATCGCCAATTCGATTGCCTTTGAAGGATGAGTTTGACGGTGCCGGGACATATGTCATCTATTACACCGGATCCTTCAAGCCATATGCGCCGATATCAAAGGCCAATCAAGACAACAAGTGGTCGCAACCGATTTATGTCGGGAAGGCGGTTCCGCCTGGTGCTCGGCGCGGGGGATTCGGATTGGAATTACCACCAGGCAACGCACTGTTTCGGCGCCTTGGAGAGCACGAAGTGTCAATTCAGCAGGCAAAGAATCTAGATGTCGCGGATTTCTACTGCCGGTATCTCCTAGTCGACGACATCTGGATTCCGCTATCTGAAACTGTCCTCATTCAACGATATGCCCCACTATGGAACACGCTCGTAGTTGGCTTTGGCAATCATGATCCCGGTTCGGGTCGCCATAAACAGAAGATGTCACCATGGGACATCATTCACCCGGGAAGACCTTGGGCCGACAGGCTGGAGCCTGGCGACAAGACTTCAGCAGATATCATCAAGGAGATTAGGCAATCCCTTAGGTCGATGTCGAATGATGTCGGACAATAGCGAACGCTCGGTCTTTCGAAACCGATAATTGTCGGTCGCGCCATCGCGCTCGCTATCGATTCACCAGCTTCATGTCGATTGCCAGCGGGATCTCGCCGTAGGCGGGAAAGCGGCCCGTCTCTTTCTTGCTGTAGATCCGCTCGCCGTCGAAATCGACCTCGAAGACGCCGGCCTCGCCGACAATTAACTCTGCCTGCACCTGGTCCGCGCCGTAGCGCTCGGAAAGCTCGGCCGTCAGACCGACGGCCTGGGGCTTGTAGTTTCACTGTCCGCAGTAGGTGATCACGATCTTCATATTCGACTGCCTTTCGGTATTGGAGAAATGGGCACGACCGATACATCAAAACGTAGTGTTATCGCCGCCGCGTTTCCACGCCGCAAGCGTGGCAGCCGCCCGATCCGCCATTGAGTGTCAATCCCCGCCGTTATCCCCCCGATAAGTCCTCGGCGTCCCGCGCGATTCGCCCGGGACGCCACCGGGGGGAACGATCATGCGCATCACCATCTGCGGAACCGGATACGTCGGTCTGGTCACGGGCGTTTGTCTGGCCGACGGCGGACACCATGTCGTCGGCTTCGACGTTGACGAGGCGAAGGTTCGGAAGCTTTCGCGCGGGCATTGCCCGATCTACGAGCCGGGCCTGGCGGAATTACTCTCCGCCAACCTCTCGTCGGGGCGTTTCCGACTCACCGCCGACCTGCGCGAAGCGGTCGCCGACGCCGAAGTCATCTTCATCGCCATCGGGACGCCGCCGCGGTCGGACGGCTCGGCCGATCTCTCCGCCATCGAACAGGCCGTGCGGGAAATCGCATCGGCCGTCAAGAAAGAAACGACCCTCGCCATGAAATCGACCGTGCCGGTCGGCACCTGCGACCGCGTCGAGGCGCTGGCCGCCTCGCTGGCGCGTCACCCGATCACGGTCGTCAGCAATCCGGAGTTCCTCAAGGAGGGGACGGCGGTCGACGACTTCCAGCGCCCCGACCGCGTCGTGATCGGCAGCGACGACGAAAACGCCGCCGAGGTCATGAGGCGTCTCTATCACCCATTCCTACGCAATGGCCATCCGGTGCTCGTCGTGCGGCGCAGGGCCGCGGAGATGATCAAGTACGCCGCCAACGCCTATCTCTCCACGCGGATCAGCTTCATCAATCAAATCGCCGGGCTCTGCGAGGCGCTGGACATCGACGTGGACGAGGTGCGCACGGGAATCGGCTACGACGCGCGCATCGGCTCGCACTTCATGTACCCCGGCATCGGCTACGGCGGAAGCTGCTTTCCCAAGGACGTGCAGGCGCTGTACCGCGCCGCCGACGAGGCCGGCGCCGCCGCCGATCTGCTGCGGGCCGTGCACGACGTCAACGAACGACAGAAGGGAAGACTCATCGAGCGCATCGACGAGCACTTCGCGGGCGACCTCACCGGGAAGACCTTCGCCATCTGGGGAATCGCCTTCAAACCCCGGACCGACGACATCCGCGAAGCGCCGGCCCTGCGCGTGATCGACGGCCTGCTGGCAGCGGGTGCGAGCGTCCACGCCAGCGACCCGAAGGCCCTCGACAATCTCCGCGCGGCGTTTGGCGATCGGGTGACATACTGCCGCGATGCATACGAGGCGGCCGACGGCGCCGACGCCCTGGTGATATGCACCGAGTGGAACGAATACCGCTCGCCCGACTTCGGCCGGCTGGAGAAGTGCCTGACCCATCCAGTCATCTTCGACGGCCGCAATCTCTACGCGGCCGAGGACATGCGCCGCCGCGGGTTCGCCTATTACTCGATCGGCCGGCCCGTCGTGTCGCGCCGCGCGGCAACGACCGACGCCCCCAGGTCGGCGCCGGCACTGACATAAAGCCATGCCCATCGCGGCGACCAGCATCGACGCCGCCGACGCCGTCGGTTACGCTGGCGCCAATGGACCGCCGGACGCGCAACCGCATCTGCATCTGGCTGATCATCCTCGGGCTGGGCAACTTTCTGTTGTACGCCGTCGTCTACGCCGTCATCGGCGGCGACGCGCCCAACGGATACGTCGAGCAGACCGACGCGGGGCCGGTCTATTACGTCCGCGGGCATTTCGTGCATCGCCAGCTCGGCTACGAACAGGACGTCCCCCGCTGGGTGTGGCTGTACAGCTACATTCACTCGATCATCATCTGGCCCTCGATCGCCACTGTCCTGATGGCCATGCTCGTCCTCGCCCGGCCTCACATCATGGCCACCTACCAGCGCGGCATCATGACCGGCACGACGCTGGTCACGGTGATGGCCACCGTCATCGTCCTCGTTACCGGCACGATCATGACGCTGTTCATTGTCGATTTTCTACGCGAACTGACCGCGCTCGGCGGGCCGGCGTCATGAGCGCCGCGCCGACGATGGATCGGGACCGCGTGCTCGAGCGGGCGCTGCCCCGTTTCGAACATCGCCCGCAGCAACAGCAAATGATGCAAGCGGTTTCCGCCGCCTTCGCCGCGCCGCGTCATCTGATCGTCGAGGCCGGCACCGGCGTCGGCAAGAGCTTCGCCTATCTGCTCCCCGCCATCGAACACGTCGTCGCTACCGGCGAGAAGGTCGTCGTCTCAACCTACACCATCGCCTTGCAGGAACAGTTGATCGAAAAAGACATCCCCGCCCTGATTGCGGCCGTCGGCAAGCCGATCAAAGCCGTTCTGGTCAAGGGCCGTCAGAACTACCTCGGGCTTCGACGCCTGATGCAGACCAGCCGCCGGCAGCACGCCATATTCTCCGGCCCCGACGACCTCGACGCCCTGCACAGGATCGAAGACTGGGCCTACGAAACGACCGACGGTTCGCTGTCCGATCTCGATTTTCAACCGCTGCCGCAGCTCTGGCAGCGCGTGCGCAGCGAAAGCAACAACTGCATGGGGATGAAATGTGAATCCTACGACAAGTGCTTCTATCAACGAGCACGCCGCCGTGCCGAGGACGCCGACTTGCTCGTTGTCAACCACGCCCTGTTCTTTGCCGATCTTGCCCTGCGACAGCGCAACGTCGCGTTTCTGCCCGACTATCAGTACGTCGTTCTCGACGAGGCCCACAATATCGAATCGGTCGCCGCCGATCATTTCGGCCTGACGGTCTCCGCCCAGCAGATGGCGCTGCTGCTCAACGCGGTCTTCAATCCGCAGTCCGGACGCGGATTCGTCGCGATGCTGGACGCCGGACCGGCCGTGCAGGCGGCCACCGAGGCCCATCGCCGCGCCGACGCCCTTTTCGACGACCTCGCCGTCATCGCTTCGTCATCGCGCGGCGGCGCGACGACCGTCAAGCCCAACTGCGTCGAAAACCTGCTCTCGCCGGCGCTGAAGAAGCTGTCCGCCGAGCTCAAATCGCTTCGCGGGCGGTTCGACCGGCCTGACGACCAGTTCGAGTTGAGAAGTTTGTCCGAGCGGTGCCGCGAATCGGCCGATCTGGTCGAGACGCTCATCAAACAGGACAAGAGCGACTACGTCTATTGGCTGGAAGCGCCTTCAGCTTCGACGGCGAGGGCGTCGCGGCGGGCCGCTGCGCCGCGGGTTCGACTGCACGCCGCACCCATCAGCGTCGCCGACATCCTTCGCGAGGACCTCTTCGAACGGACGCGATCCGTCGTTCTCACCAGCGCGACGCTCTCGGTCGGAGGCGACGACGGCTT
>Ga0302046_10000184_pt1 | contig 67394 bp, 59 predicted proteins | sample RVTome_11_FD_200261 | JGI IMG/M metagenome (GOLD analysis project Ga0302046, IMG submission 200261) | Soil microbial communities from uranium-contaminated site in the Upper Colorado River Basin, Wyoming, United States - RVT147D111 (version 2) ... | reverse complement strand
TCCACTAGCGTCGACCACTCCGGCGGGCCCGCTTTCTCCGCCGCCTCGATCGCGCGCGAGACCTCCTCGTCGGCTTCCTGTTGCATCTTGCCCTCCACCCCCTCCTCCAGCCACCCCTTCGCCCGCAGGTAGTGCTTGACGCGCTCCACCGTGTCGCGCCTGCGCCACACCTCGACCTCCGCGTCCGTGCGGTAGCGCGTCGGGTCGTCGGAGGACGAGTGCGGCCCGAGGCGGTAGGTGAGCGACTCGACCATGGTGGGGCCCCCACCCGCGCGCGCCTTGTCCACCGCGTACTTGGCCGCCGCGTACACCGCGATGATGTCCTGCCCGTCCACCTGGAACCCCTCGAACCCATACGCGATCGCCTTCTGCGCCAGCGTCCGGGCCGCCGTCTGCCGCTCGCGCGGGATCGAGATGGCGTACTGGTTGTTGTTGCACCAGAAAACGCAGGGCGCTTGGAACACCCCCGCGAAGTTCATCCCCACGTGGAAGTCCTGCGTCGACGTGCCTCCGTCCCCGAAGTAGACGATCGCCACCCCGCCCGCCTTGCGCAGGCGCATCGCCCACGCGGCGCCCGCGGCCGGCGGCACCTGGGAGCCCACGACCGAGGAGATCGTGACGAAGTTCACCGCCTTGTCCCCGTAGTGCACCGGCATCTGCCGCCCCTTGCCGATGTCCTTGCCCGTCGACATGAACTGGTACATCAGGGTCTCCATCGAGATCCCGCGGACGAGCGCGGCCCCCGGCTCCCGGTACTGCGGGAACACCCAGTCCTGCGGCTCGAGGGCGAACGCCGACCCCGTCGCGGTCGCCTCCTGGCCGACCGAGCCGCCGTAGAACCCGATCCGCCCCGCACGCTGGAGGTTCATCATCCGCGCCTCGAACGTCTTGATCCGGACGAGCGTCCGCAGGAGCGTCACGACCTGCTCGCGCGTGAGCTGCGGCTCGTGCTCCTTGTGCACGTGGCCGTCCTCATCGACCACCTGCCAGAACGGGATGTCGACCTCCACGAACGCCACCGCCTAGAGGGGGAACTTCCCCTCCTCCTGCTCGTACTGCACCGACGGGCCGGCCTTCCGCTCGCCGAGCAGCTCCTCCCGCTGCGCCTTCAGCTGGGGCGTGAGCTCCGCGAAGACATCGTCGAACATCGTGCTCGGGTCCACCGGGCTCGCGCGCTCCACGGCCGCGATGGCGTCCTCGACCTCCTTGGCCACCTCCCGCTCGATGGCCTCCACCGCCCCGCGGTCAGCGACCCCCTTCCTCGCGAGGTACCGCTGGTAGCGCTCGATGGGGTCGCGCTTCTTCCAGAGGTCGAGCTCCTCGGCCGACCGGTACCGGGTCGGGTCGTCCGAGGACGAGTGCGGCCCCATCCGGTAGGTGAGCGCCTCGATGAGCGTCGGCCCCCCGCCCCCGCGGGCCTTGTCCACGGCGTTGCGGGTCACCGCAAGCACCGCGAGGACATCGTTGCCGTCCACCCGCACGCCCTCGAAGCCGTAGGCCACCGCCTTGATGGCCAGCGTCCTCGACGCCGTCTGCCGGTCGCGCGGCACGGAGATGGCCCACCCGTTGTTGTTGCAGAAGAAAACGCAGGGCGCCCCGAACACGCCCGCGAAGTTCATCCCGGCATGGAAGTCGCCCTGGGACGTCGCGCCGTCCCCGAAGTACACGAGCGTGACGAGCTTGTCCCCGCGAAGGCGCATGGCCCACGCGATGCCGGCCGCGTACGTGATCTGCGTGCCCACGGGGCTCGACGGGGTCACGAAGTGGGCCGGCGCGTACCCGTAGTGGTTGGGCATCTGCCGCCCTTTCTGCGGGTCCGAGGTGTTGCCATAGCACTGGGCGATCATGTGCTGCACGGGGTACCCGCGCAGCAGCGCAGCACCGGGCTCGCGGTAGGCAGGCACCACCCAGTCATCGGCCGCCGTCGCGGCGGCCGACCCGACCTGGCAGGCCTCCTGCCCGAACGAGGGGACGTAGAAGCCGATGCGCCCACTGCGCTGGAGGTTCATCGCCTTGGTGTCCGTCGCGCGCACGAGCATCATGGTGCGAAGCAGCCGCAGGTGCTCCTTCTCGGAGAGCTTCGGCTCAAGGTGCGTGTGGGCCGTCCCGTCCTCCCGGATGACCTGGAGCGGCTCGTCGCCGGGGACGAGTTGCACGACCATGGGGTCAGGCCTCCCCCGCGCCCGGGCGTGGCCGGCGGCGGCTGCGGACCTGTGCTTCGAGGAACAGCTCCCCCGCCCGGTAGGAGCTGCGGACGAGCGGCCCGGAGGCGCAGTAGAGGAACCCCATGGCGAGCGCCTCCTCCCGCCACGCCTCGTACTTCTCGGGCGGGACATAGGACTCCACGGGCACGTGGCGCGCGGTCGGCCGCAGGTACTGGCCGAACGTGACCACGTCGACCCCCGCGGCGCGCAGGTCGGCCATCGCCTGCCGGACCTCCCCGTCGCGCTCGCCGAGGCCGAGCATCAGCGACGACTTCGTGACCGCCGCGGGGTCCTCGCGCTTCGCGTAGCGCAGCACATCGAGCGACTGGCCGTACGTCGCGCGCCGGTCGCGCACGGCCGGCGTGAGCCGCTCCACGGTCTCGAGGTTGTGCGCGAACACGTCGGGGGCGGACTCGAGCACGCGGTCGACCGCGTCCGCCCGGCCCGCGAAGTCGCCCACGAGCACCTCGACGAGCATCTCCGGCGACGCGGCGCGCAGCGCCTCGACGGTGCGGGCGACGACCCGCGCGCCGCCGTCGTCCAGGTCGTCCCGGTCCACCATGGTGAGCACGATGTACCGCAGGCCCCACCGCGCGGCGGCCTCGGCCACGCGGCGCGGCTCGCCCTCGTCCACGGCCCCGCGCGGGTTCCCGGTGGAGACCGCGCAGAAGCGGCACCCGCGCGTGCACGTGTCCCCGAGGAGCATGACCGTCGCGGTCCCCCCGCCCCAGCACTCCGCCACGTTCGGGCAGCGGGCCTCCTCGCACACCGTGTGCAGGCCAAGCTCCCGCAGGGACGACTTGAGCGCGACATAGGGCGCGCCGCTCGGCGGCCGGACCTTCAGCCATTCGGGACGCGTATGTGCAAGCAATGGGTGCACCGCCAATCAGGGGGCAGTTTCGACCGGGAGGAAGAGGGTCGCAAGATGGAAACGGCCCTCTTTAAAGGCTTGGGGGGGGCGCGCATGCTGGCTCGCCCGCCGCACAAACCGTTTTGCCCCTCGGGCGCCCTCTGCCGCCCGGGGCCACACCGATGAAGTCGAGCACCGAGTACATGACCTTCGAGACGGATGAGCACCGGCAGTACGTGAACATCACGCGGGACGTGCGGCGTTTCGTGAAGAAATCGGGAATCCGCGAAGGGCTGTGCCTCGTCTCGGCCATGCACACGACGGCCGGCGTGTGGGTGAACGACGCGGACGAGCCGCTCATCGACGACATCGACGGGATGCTCGAGCGCCTCGCGCCCTTCCGGAAGGACTACGGCCACCACCACGGGGGGGAGACGAACGCCGACGCCCACATGAAGTGCCTGCTCGTCCACCACCAGGCCGTCGTCCCCGTGACCGGTGGCGACCTGGACTTCGGCCCCTGGCAGCAGGTGTACTACGCGGAGTTCGACGGGCAGCGGAAGAAGCGGGTCTTGCTCAAGGTGATCGGAGAGTAGTCGCGCCCTCCGTGAGTCTTAACTACATGGACGCCCCCTTGGGCTCAAGGAACCGATCCGCGGCGGGGGGCTCGTCCGGTGAGCTACCGCGGAAATGGGATCCTGGCCATCATCCTGGGAATCGTCTTTCTACCCGTTTTCCTGACGGGCCTTATCATGATCTGGCGCGGGTTGCGCCTTCTGAAGGCCTACAACAAGCCGCTAGAGCCGGGGACCAATCCCGACGTTTGCATTCGGGCCAACCTCGGCTTTGACATGCACGATTGGCGGCCGTCGCTGGCTGGGTACCCGCCCGGCAAGGCATGCCGAAACTGCTTGAAGCGCAAAGACCGCGCCGTGATTGCATGGGCAAGCTGGCCCCCATCGAGCGTCCCGGTGGAGCAGGTTCCTCCCCACCCGGTGTGGATCCCCCGAAACGTGGCCAAGGTCGTGCGCAGGAGGGGCGGCACCCCGAAATTCCTGATGATGGATGCTCAGCGATCGCCGGCGGCTTCCCCCGAGATCAAGATGGAAGTCGTGGGGTTCGGGAGGCCGTGAGCGGCCGGCTTCTCCGGCGGGGCCTTTTTGTCAGGGTCCTGCGATGTCTCTTTGGGGCGTTGTGTGGACATTCTGGAAACCGTCGCCGCGTTGTTCTTGTTCCTCTTCGCGCTCGGCTCGATCCTCGGCTCGCTCACACTCATCCGCATGGCCAGCCGGTGGCGTGCGAAAGTCACCGCGGCGCTCGCGGCGCCTCAGCCGGAATTCCACCCGCCTGCGGCCCTCGTCGTCCCCGCCCTGGGCGACCCGGTGGCGCTTGAGCCCAACTTGCGCGCGCTGCTCAATCAGGATTACCCGGGCCTGCAGACCATCCTCGTGGTGGACGCGCGCTCCGAACCCCTATTCGCCTTCTGTGAGCGGCTCGTCCAGGAATTGGCTCCCGCGGGGGCCCGCGTCGTTGCCGTGGAAGACGATGCGCCCATCGGTACGGCCTCCGGCAAGTGCGCCGCCCTCCTGCGCGGGGTGCGCGAGGTCCGCGAAACCGTAGAGGTGCTCGTGTTTGCCGACGATGACGTCCAGCCGCCCCCGGGGTGGGTCGGCCAGATCGTCCGCGCCCTGGGCGACGAGGGCGTGTCTGTCGCTACCGCCTATCGTTGGTATTTTTCCGGCGGCGGCGGCCTCGCTTCCCACACGCGCAGCGCATGGAACCTCGTGGGCCTCCAGATCATGTTCAATGACAAGTACAATTTCGCCTGGGGGGGCGGGATGGCGATACGCCGCCCCGACTTCGAGAAGTGGAGAGTCGAGGAGGGCTGGCACCGGGCGATCTCGGACGACTACGTCGTCACCGTGTCCGCCAAAAAGGACGGCCGCCCCATCCGCTTCGTCCCCACCGCGCTGGCCCCCTCCCATGAAACGGTGACCTTCCGCCAGTTGCTGGGCTGGACGCGCCGCCAGGCCTTCATGACGCGCATCTACGACGAACGCCTGTGGAAATTCGCGGTGGCGCCCTACCTGCTGTTCAACTCCACGATGCTCTTCGGCGCGGGGCTCTTGGTCGCTGCGGCCCTCGGAGTCTCCTTCCCCCTCTGGGCGCTCCTCTTCGCGGCGGTGTTCGTCCTCCACTTCCCGCTCAACCTCCTGAAGGCCGCCATCTTTTACGGCGGCGTGCCCTTGATGCTGCCCGACCATTCCCACGAGTTGCGGAAGCTGCGGCGCGCGTTCCTGGCCGGGGCGGCGCTGGCGCCCTTCGTGATGATCAACGCCCTTTGGAGGACGCGCAACCTCAAGGTCATCGAGTGGCGCGGGAAGCGCTACGAGGTCCACGGGCCCATGGACGTGCGGCCGCTCTGACGGCCGGCCTACTGCGCCGGCGGGAGCTTCTCGCCCTTCGGGCCGCCCGTGTCGTAGTTGTGCTTGGCGAGGATGTTCCCCACGATCCACAGGAGCAGGCCGATCCCCGCGAGCGTCAGCACCGTGTCCACCGCCTGCTGCGCCGGCGTGGAGGCGGCCTGGGCGAGCCCCGTGCCTACCGCGAGTGCGAAGGCACCCGCCGGCGCCACCGCGCGCGCCACCCTTCCTGACACGCCCACCGCATCGGGAGCGCCGTAGAAAAACATGACTCTCCGCCGGGCTCGTGCGCCGCGCGATTCGCGTGCCGGGGCCGGCTTTAACTACCCGCGCCCGCGTTGGCGGCGCGTGACCGGCCAGCCGCCGCCGTCCTACCTCTTCCAGCGAGCCCGCGACACGTCGTTGGACGCCGTGCGCCGGGCCTGCCAGGGCGTCGGGGCGCCCTACGCGGGGAAGGCAGCCCGCGCGCCCGAGGGGCTCGGCGACTTCGCCTTCGCGTGCCACCCGCTCGCCCAGGCGCTCCGCCGCGCGCCCGCGGACATCGCCAAGCAGGTGGCCGACGCGCTCGCCCCCGCGTCGGGGCTGTCGTTTGCTCCCGTTGGCCCCTACGTGAACGCCACCGTGGACGCCGCCTCGCTCGCGGGCGAGGGGCTCGACGAGGTCCTTGCTGCAGGCCTGCGGTTCGGCGAGCTCTCGCCCGGCACCACCCGCGTGCTCGTCGAGCACACGAGCGCGAACCCCACGGGGCCGCTCCACGTCGGCCGCGCGCGCAACCCCGTCATCGGCGACACCGTCGCGCGGCTCCTGCGCAAGGCCGGCCACCCCGTGGAGACCGAGTTCTTCGTCAACGACATCGGCAAGCAGCTCGTCACGCTCGCGTGGGGCGTGGACCACCTCGACGACGACCAGCTCAAAGCGCTGCCCGGCAAGCTCCGGGAAATGGGGGCCTCCGAGGAGGACACGAAGCCGCTCGAGGCCCTGCACGCGGCCGTCACACACCCCGGGAAGGTCGACCACGAGCTCGTGCGCTTCTACCAGGCGGCGACCGCGCTCGCCCGCTTCGACCCGAAGGTCGCGGCCGAGATCGCCGAGGACGTCCGCCGCATCGAGGGGGGCGACGCGGAGGCGATGGAGCGCGTGCGTGCGCCCTGCAACCGCGTGCTCGAGGGGATCCGCGCGTCGCTCGGCCGGCTGCGCGCCGACTTCGACCGCTTCACGTTCGAATCGGACTTCATCGTCTCCGGGGCGGTCGGCGACGTTGTCCGCCGCCTCAAGGAGCTCCCCCAGGCCCAGCAGGAGGAGGGCGCGTTCTTCGTGGACCTGGAGCCCTACGGGATCACCGGGCGCAACGCCCGTTTCGTGTTCCTGCGCGCCGACGGGACGACCCTCTACGCGACGAGGGACGTGGCCTACCACCTAGACAAGGCGTCGCGCTGCGACCGGTGCCTGAACATCCTCGGCGAGGACCAGAAGCTCGCGTCGAGGCAGGTGGAGGCGGCGCTCGACCTGCTCGGGTCGCCCTGGAGGCCCGAGCCCGTGTTCTACGCGTTCGTCTCGCTCCCCGAAGGGAAGATGTCCACGCGCCGCGGGCGGGTCGTCTCCCTCGACGACCTGCTCGACGAGGCCGTCGACCGCGCGCGGGGGGAGGTGGACAAGCGGCGGGAGGACCTGGGCGAGGACGAGAAGACGAGGATCTCCGAGGCGGTGGGGGTGGGGGCCGTCCGCTACAACATCGTCCGGGTCCAGCCGGAGAAGGGGATCACGTTCCGCTGGGAGGAGGCGCTCAACTTCGAGGGGAACTCCGCGCCCTTCGTCCAGTACGCGCACGCGCGGGCGTGCAGCATCCTGCGCAAGGCGGGGCGGGCGGACCTCGTGGCGCACCCCGAGAAGGCGGCCGGCGCCGTGGGCGACCGCCGGTGGATCGCGGGCGACCCGCCGTCCGTCAAGTTGCTGCGCGTGCTCGCGCGCCTCCCGCTCGTCGTCGAGGAGGGCGCGGAGTCGGTCCGGCCGCACCTCGTCGCGGGGTACGCGCAGGAGGCCGCTTCGGCGTTCAACGAGTTCTACCGCGACACGCCGGTCTTGGGCTCGGGCGAGGCCGAGCCGTCGCGCACCGCGCTCGTCGCGGCGGCGCGGTCCACGCTCGGGGCGACGCTCGACATCCTCGGGATCGAGGCGCTCACGGAGATGTGATCCGTTGCGCGTCGCGGTCTTCGGAGCCGGCGCCATGGGGTCGTTCGTGGGGGCGTGCCTCTCCCGGGCGGCGGATGTCACGCTCATTGCGCGGCCCGCCCACGCGCGCGCCGTGAGGCGCCGGGGGCTGCGCGTCGAAGGGCTGACGCGGGGGGTTTTCCACCTCGACGCGGCCACTTCCCCGGGCGCCGCCGTGGGCGCCGACCTCGTGGTCCTCACCACGAAGGCCTACGACACGCGCGCCGCCGCCGCCGCGCTCGCGCGCGGGGGCATCCCGGGGACCTTGCTGTCGCTCCAGAACGGCCTCACCAACCTGCCGGCCCTCGAGGCAGCCCTGCCGGGCGCAACGATCCTCGGCGGCACGACCACCCACGGGGTCACGTTCGTTGGGCCCGGCGTTGTCCGGCACGCTGGCCGCGGTGACCTGGTCGTCGGCACCGCCCGCGGGCCTTCGTCCGCGGCGCGCAGGGTCGCTCGGCTGTTCAACGCCTCGGGGTTGCCCTGCCGCACCACGACCCGGCTGCAGGCGGTGCTCTGGAGGAAGGCGGTGGTCAACGCTGCAATCAACCCGGTGACAGCGTGCCTAGGGATCCAAAACGGGCGCGTCCTGGATTCCGCGGAGAGCCGGCTCGTCTGCCGCATGGCCGCCCTCGAGGCGGCCGCCGTGGCGCGGGCGGAGGGCGCGCCCGTCGGCGAGCCGTGGGCGGAAGTCCGCCGGGTCCTCACGGCCACCGCCCCCAACCGCTCCTCGATGCTGCAGGACATCGAAGCCGGGCGCCCTACGGAGATCGACGCCATCACGGGCGAGGTCGTGCGAGCGGCGCGCCGCCACGGCATCGCCGTCCCCGTGAACGCCGGCCTGTTGCGCGCGGTGCGCGCGCTCTAGAATCCCGCCGCGCTGGCCCCCACCAAGCCCTTATATCGCGACCCTCGGTTGACCGCTCGTGACGGCCCCCGCGCCGCTCCCGTTCTACACGATGGACGACTTCCCGCTCGGCGGGGCCACCGTCCTCCTGCGCCTGGACATCAACTCCCCGATCAACCCCGTCGACGGGACGTTCCTCGACGACACGCGCGTCCAGGCGCACCTCCAGACGCTCCGGGAACTCGCACACTCCAAGGTGGTCGTTCTCGCGCACCAGTCCCGCCCGGGGAAGGCGGACTTTACGACGATGCGGGAGCATGCGCGCACGATCAGCGTCCTGCTGCGCCGCCCCACGAAGTATGTCGACGACCTCTTCGGCTCCCAGGCGGTCTCGAAGGTCCGCGAGATGGCCGACGGCGACGTGGTCGTCCTCGAGAACACGCGCTTCTACGCGGAGGAGGAGGCGCTCGCCGGCAAGCCCTTGGAGGCGCAGGCCAACTCCCACATCGTCCGGCGGCTCGCCCCTGAGGCCGACTACTTCGTCAACGACGCCTACGCCGCGAGCCACCGCGTCCAGCCGACACTCGTGGGGTTCACGCGCGCGATGCCCTCGATGGCCGGTCGCCTGATGGAGCGGGAAGTCGATGCGGTCACGCGGGCGCTCTCCCCCAAGGAGCGGCCTGCGGTCGCGGTGCTCGGCGGGGCCAAGGTGGACGACTCGATCGATGTCATGGAGAACATGCTCGCCCGCGGCTCGGTCGACACCGTCCTCACCGGCGGCGTCGTCGCGAACATCGCGCTCATCGCAAGCGGCGTCGACGTGGGCGAGGGGTCGCGGTCGTTTATCGAGAAGGAGCTCGACAACGGCGGCGCACTCGTGGAGCGGACGCGGAAGGCGATCGAGGCGCACCCGGGGGCCGTGCGTGTCCCGACGGATGTCGCCGTGAACGATTCGGGCCAGCGGATCGGGCTCCCGGTCGCCTCGCTGCCGAGTGCCCACCCCATCTTCGACATCGGGCTGGACACGATGACCGAGTACCGCCGCATCCTCGGCGGGGCGAAGGTGATCGTCGCCAACGGGCCGATGGGCGTCTTCGAGGTGGAGCAGTTCTCGGTGGGGACACGCGGCATCTTGGAGGCGATCGGTGCGTCGGACGCGTACAAGGTGGTCGGCGGGGGCCACACGGCGGCGCTCGTGGCGCAGCTCGGCCTCGCCGACCGGGTCGACCACATCTCGACGGGCGGCGGCGCGCTCATCCAGCACCTGTCGGGCAAGCCGATGCCCGTCATCGAGGCGCTCAAGGAGTCGAAGCGGCTCCACCTCGAGGGGAAGATCAAGCACCGGCGCGGATAAGCGCGCCAAGACGTGACGCTCCTTGCCTTTCAGCCAACGCTTTAATACAGCACGCCCGATGGCGCGGCCCGCGCCACGAAAGCCGCGGTGGCTTAGCGGCATAGCGGCTGATTCGTATGCCCGCGCTGCGGGCCGAAAGATCAGCAGGTCGGGAGTTCGATCCTCCCCCGCGGCTCTCCCCCTCCTAACCACGCCGGGGACGCCTCCGGCGCCCTTCGGGGCATCCTTTATCCCGGCCACCCGGGATGGCCACCCACGGATTTGACGCCACCTCGCGCAAGCGCACCCGCAGCCGAGAACCGATACGCCCGACAGACGCTCCTATCGCAGGTCGGGACGCGGGGCCAGGAGGCGCTTGCCCGCGCGCGCGTGGTGGTCGTGGGCGTGGGGGCGCTCGGCGGCGCCCAGGCCGACCTGCTCGCCCGCGCGGGCGTGGGCACGCTCGACCTCGTCGACCGCGACATCGTGGACATCACGAACCTCCAGCGGCAGACGCTCTTCGACGAGGCCGACATCGGCCGCCCCAAGGCGGAGGCCGCGGCCGAGCGCCTGCGCGAGGTCAACTCGTCCATCGAGGTCCGCGCCCACGCGATCGACTTCTCGGCGAAGGCGGGCGAGGCGCTGCTTGCCGGCGCCTCGGCCGCCGTCGACGGCACCGACAACCTCACCACGCGCTTCGTGCTCAACGACCTCAGCGTGAAGCACGGCGTCCCATGGGTCTACGCGGCCGCCGTCTCGACCTATGGGATGGTGTTCCCCTCCGACCCCAAGGGGCCCTGCTTCGAGTGTGTCTTCCCCACCGAGCCGCCGCGGGGGGCGCTCGCCACGTGCGACACCGTGGGCGTCCTCAACACGCTCACCGCCGGGGTCGCCGCGTTCGCCGCCAACCTGACCCTGCTCCGGCTCGTGGGGGAGCCCGTCGAGCCGCGGCTCTACAGCTTCGAGATGCTCTCGCCCTCCGTCGACGGCCTCCTCCTCTCGAAGCGCGACGCGTGCGCCGCCTGCGGGACGCACGAGTTCCGGCACCTGGCGGGGCGCCCCGACCAGGTCGTCGAGCTCTGCGGGCGCGACGTGCTCCAGGTTCGGCCGGCCGACGGCACGCAGGTCGACCTGGCGTCGGTGGAGCGGCGGCTCGCGAATTCGGTCGCGTCGCGCCGCGTCGATTCCGCGCTCCGGTTCACCGCGGAGGGCCACGACGTCGTCGTGTTCGCCGACGGCCGCGCGCTCATCCACGGCACGGAGGATCCCGGGCGCGCGAAGGCGATCTACGCGCGGTACATCGGGTAGCCGCCCCACCCCGGGCGGCACGCGCCCTGCCAAACCCTTTTATCGGGGCCCCCGGTAGTGGCGCCCCATGCCCCCCTCCAAGGCGGCCATCCTCATCTCCGGCGGCATCGACTCGCCCGTGGCAGCTTACCTGCTCGCCCGCTCCGGCTTCGACCTGATGGCCATCAACCTCGACAACCGGCCGTTCACCGACGACAACCAGTTCGAGAAGGCCCCATCTCTCGTACGGAAGCTCGAGCAGGTGACGGGCAAGCGCATCCCCCTCTGGGTCGCCCCCCACGGGCCGAACCAGGTCCAGCTCGCCCGCAACGCCGACCGCCACATGCAGTGCGTCCTCTGCCGCCGGATGATGTGGAGCGTGGCCGCCGAGATCGCCAAGGCCGAGGGGTGCGACTACATCGCCACCGGGGAGAGCCTCGGGCAGGTCGCGTCGCAGACGCTGCCCAACATCCGCGCGGAGAACGAGGAGCCGTGCCTGCCTATGCTGCGGCCGCTCATCGGCTGGGACAAGCGCGAGATCGAGGCGGTGGCCAAGTCCATCGGCACCTGGGAGATCTCCACGGGGCCGGGGGTGTGCTGCACCATCGTCCCCGACAAGCCGGTGACGAACGCCACGCTCTTCCGCACCGACGCGGAGGCCGCGAAGGTGGACTTCGCGGGTCTGCGCGCGAAGGCCGTGGGGGAGGCGTACGTCCATGATCTTCAGGGAAATCCGGCCGTGTAGGACGAAGGGCGCGCTCGAGGTCCTCCCGGAAGACCCGGTGGACCTCCGGATGGACACGGTCGAGCGCGTGCTCCAGGACGCCCGGTTCAAGGTCGTGAACGCGGCCATCCTGGTGGTGGCCAAGCGGGACGACATCACGGAGACGACGCTGTACGAGGACGGGCGGATGCTCGTCAAGTCGCTCGACCCGCGGGAGGTGCACCGGAGCGCCGCGCGGGTCTTCGAGGCGGCCACGGGATACCGGGAAGACGCACCCTACGACCGGTATGTAGACGCCGGGCGTGTCCGGGTTCCGTCGGCGCGCCCATAGCGGCGCCTACGCGCGAGCGTCCGGCTGCGGCCGGGCGGGAAACCCCCGGATCACCACTTGCTCCTGTCCGCGACATCTAGCCAGGCGGCGGCCGCGGGCCCTTGGCGGGCGGTGGAGGCCCTGCCCCCGCGCCACCAGGGCCGGCCAGCGGCGGCGGCGTCACGACCCGGGGGGCCACGGCTGAAACGCCGGGCCTCGAGGGGTCGGCCGACGGCGGCGCTGAGAAGTGCACGATGTCCTGCGCCGGCACCGCGCCGGCCGGCCGCTCGGCTTCCTCCCGCTTGCGCGCCTTGTACCAGGCGACGTACGTGCCTATCCCCGCCAGCAACAGCACCACACCGATGATCGTGGCCATCGTGTCGTACCCCGAGATCTGCCAGTTCAGGTCCACGTTCTTGCCTGTGCCGTAGTTGGACGATGTGTGGGTGAATACCAGGTAGTGCGTCCCGCCTGGCACGCGGACATCGAACGCGCCGGCGGTGCCCGTGGTGTGGAACTCGTTGCCCGGCAGGCCCCCTTCCACGAAGGCGTCGCGCTGGTTCTTCGTGAACACGAAGAGCTCGACCGCCCCTCCCGACTGCACCGTGTAACTCCCCGTGATGCGCCCCTCACCGACGAAGGACAACTCGTACTCGTAAAACCACCCCTCGCCCGAGGGGATGGAGAAACTGTTGTTCTCATCGCCGGGGGCGCCCGCGCCGCGCAGGAAGAAGATCCCGCCGATGAGCAACAGGCCGCCGATGATCGAGAAGGCCTGCGAGCGCCTCATGCCTCCCACTCCCCTTGCCTGGCGACGTCGGCGGGCATGTAGGCGCGCAGGGTCGCCTGCGCCCGCGCCGCGAACTCGGAACTCACGTGCCCCGCTTTGGTGCCCCGGTGCTTGGCCTCCGCGTACGTCTCGTGGGACGGAACCAGGTAGACCTCGAACTTTCGGCGCTTGCCCTTGGTCACCGTGTACTCGAGTCGCATCGCCCGGCGGCTCGACCCGAACTCCTTCTTCACGCGCAGCCGCCGGATCCTTTCGTACGGGACCGAGACGCTGCCCTTCATAGCCGCGAGCTTCGCGATTGGGTCGTGCACCAGGTCCGCTTCGCTGCGCGTGGCGAAGGCGCCCATCATCAGGGCACCCACGGCCCCGCCGCCCAAGCCGAGTGATGACGGGAGCGTCCGAACGCGGACGAAGAGGAGCCGCCGGTTGGTGATGACGAGCCCGTACTGTACGACCCCGTCTACCGCGATGCCCATCAGGTGCGGCATGAGCGCTAGCCGGTTTTCGCCCGTCGCGTCCGTCCGCGGCGTCCCCCTCCCGCCATCCTACCTGTCCACTATAGAAGTTTCGAGCCTCGGGCGTCCCGCCGGCGGGACGATTGGTCCCCGGGCCGCGGCGGTGCGGGCGAGGCCCACCGCCGGCCTGGAGGCCAGCACAGGCAGCCCCCAATTCTCAAATAACGTACCCGCCATCGCGCCGTAATGGGGACGGCCAAGCGCAAGCGGCGCGCCCGCCCGCCGACCGGTAAGCGCCCGGTCGACCGCGTCCTTGCCGAATACGACCTCTCCAAGCTCACGATCGCCACGCTAGGGTCGCACACCGCCCTCCAGATCTTCCACGGCGCCCGCCAGGAGGGCTTCAAGACCCTCGGGATCGTCCTTCCCCGGAAGAAGCGCGTCTACGACGCCTTCCCGCTGGCCAAGCCCGACGAGTTCCTCACCCTCCACTCCTACAAGGACCTCATCGACAAGCAGGACGAGCTCATCGCCAGGAACACGGTCCTCGTCCCCCACGGCTCCTTCGTCGAGTACATCGGAGCCCGGATGATCGCCAACGAGCTGAAGGTCCCCGTCTTCGGCAACAAGGCCTCGCTCGAGTGGGAGACCGACCGCGCGATCGAGCGCCGGTGGCTCAAGATGGCCGGCTGCAGGGTGCCGCGCATCTACAAGGACGCCTCCGAGATCGACGGGCCGTGCATCATCAAGTACTACGGGGCGAAAGGCGGCAAGGACTTCTTCATCGTCACCAACGAGGATGACTTCTACAAGAAGATCAAGCGGCGCCACCTCGAGGACAAGACTTACACGATCCAGGAGTTCATCATCGGCGCGCGCTACTACCACCAGATGTTCTACTCGCCGATCTCCCGGAAGGGGTGGCCCGCGGGCCGCGGGGCGATCGAGCTCATGGGGATCGACCGGCGGATCGAGAGCAACATCGACGAGCTCCACCGGTTCGGGTTCACGCGCGAGGAGATGGACGACGCCGGGATCGTCCGCTCGTTCGTCGTCACGGGGAACGAGCCCATGGTCGTGCGCGAGTCGCTCCTCGACCGGGTGTTCGAGATGGGGCAGGGGGTCGTGGAGACTTCCATCGAGCTCTTCGACCCCGGGATGGTGGGGCCTTTCTGCCTGGAGACGATCCTCACGCCCGAGCTCGAGTTCTACGTGTTCGAGATCTCGGCGCGCATTGTGGCGGGGACGAACCTCTACCCCCTGGGGTCGCCCTACACGCCCTACCTGTTCGATACGCCGATGTCCACCGGGCGCCGGGTCGCCCGCGAAATCCGGCTGGCGGCCAAGCGGGGCATGCTCGGAGAGGTCTGCAGCTAGACGCGCGCGCCGCGAAAGGTTTTATCGCCCTCCTCCAATGGCGCGGGGGGTCGTCTCGTGCGCGTCCGCCGTGCGCTCCTTTCGGTAGCCGACAAGGCGGGCCTCGTCGAGTTCGGCCAGGCCCTCCACGCCCTCGAGGTCGAGCTCATCTCGACCGGCGGGACAGCGCGCGCCCTCCACGCCGGCGGGGTGCCCGTCACCGAGGTCTCCGCCGTCACCGGGTTCCCCGAGCTCCTCGACGGCCGGGTGAAGACCCTCCACCCCAAGGTCCACGCGGCGCTCCTCGCGCAGCGGGACAAGCCGTACCACATGGAGCAGCTCGACCGCCACAAGATCCGGCCCATCGACATGGTCGTGTGCAACCTCTACCCGTTCGAGGCGGCGGTCGCGCGCGGGGCGCCGCACGAGGAGGTCATCGAGAACATCGACATCGGGGGGGTCACGCTCCTGCGCAGCGCCGCGAAGAACGGGCTGGAGGTGGCCGCGGTCACCGCCCCCGCTTCCTACGCCGACCTTGCGGAGGAAATGCGCCGGAGCGGAGGGGAGCTTGGCCGGGCAACCCTCGAATCCCTCGCCCTTTCGGCCTTCGCCTTGACCGCGCGGTACGACGCATCGATCGTCGAGTACCTGGCCGGGCGGGCGAGCGGCAGCGGCGCCTTCCCGCCGTTCCTCTCGGTCGCCGGCACGAAAGTGATGGACCTGCGGTACGGCGAGAACCCCCAGCAGAAGGCGGCCCTCTACGCCTCGCCCGGGGCGCACGAGGCCTCGCTCGTGAACGCGAAGGTCCACCAAGGGAAGGCGCTCTCGTTCAACAACATCCTGGACATGGACTCCGCCCTCGCGCTGCTCAAGGAATTCAACGGCGACACGGTGGTCGTGGTGCTCAAGCACAACACGCCGTGCGGGGTCGGGCGGGGGGACACGCCCGCGCGTGCCTACGAACGCGCGCTCTCCACCGACCCCATGTCCGCCTACGGCGGCATCGTGGGGTGCACCGTCGAGGTCGATGCGGCGCTCGCGCAGGCGCTCACGGAGTCGTTCAAGGAGGCGGTCATCGCGCCCTCCTTTACGCCCGAGGCGCTTGCGGCGCTCCAGAAGAAGCCGAACATGCGCGCCGTCCAGGTGCTGGACTGGGAGAAGCCGGCCGACCCCCGCGAGTGGGACCTCAAGAAGGTCGTGGGGGGCGTCCTCGTGCAGGAGCGCAACCTGCACGCCGAGGGGGCGCACCACCCGGTTGTGACCAAGCGCAAGCCGACGGACGAGGAGACCCGCGCGATGCGCTTCGCCTTCCGGATCGCCAAGCACATGAAGAGCAACGCCATCGTGTTCGCCCGCGAGTTCGAGACCGTGGGGCTAGGGGCGGGGCAGATGTCGCGGGTCGACGCCGTCAAGGTCGCCGCCATGAAAAGCGTCAAGCCCTCGCGGGGGGCCGTCATCGGGTCGGACGCGTTCTTCCCATTCCGGGACGGCGTGGACGAGGCGGCGAAGGCCGGCATCGCCGCGATCATCCAGCCTGGGGGGTCGATCCGCGACCAGGAAGTCATCGACGCGGCCGACGAGCACGGAATCGCGATGGTGTTCACGGGCGTGCGGCACCTGAGGCACTAGTCTCGTCGCCGGGCCTTGCGCCGCGCGGGCCGAGCACGCGCGGCCTGCTCCCGCTTCAGCTGCTTGGCGGGCCGCGTCAGCACGCCCGAGATCGCGTGGAACTCCCACTTCGTGAGGCCCGCCCGCGCGAGCAAGCGCCGCAGCATCACCCGGTTGCGGCGGATCCGCCACGCTGGGAGCCGCGCCGCGCGCTCGAGCTCGTCGAAGCGCTCGATGAGCGCCTCCCGCTCCTTTGCGGTCGCGGCCTCCGGCTGGGGGACCGCGCGGACGGCGGGCGAGAGCTCGTAGAGGGTCACAGCCAGCGCGTGGCTCACGTTCAACGAGGGGTACGCCTCGTTCGTGGGGATCGTGTACACCATGTCGAGTTGCGAAAGCTCGGTGTTCAGCAGTCCCCGGCTCTCCCGCCCAAAGACGAGCGCCACCGGGCCGGCGGACGCCCGGATGGCGGGGACCACCGCGCGCAGCGGCTCGGGGTTGCGCCACAACGACTGGTCGGGCAGCGCGAACACCGAGGTGCTGCCGACGGAGAGGGCCGCCCCCCGCAGCGCCTGCTTGAGCGTCTTCACCCTCCTCGCTTTTGCCAGGATGTGCTGCGCATGGACCGCCCGCTCGCGGGCCTCCTCCGTGATCTCGCACCCGCCCACGAGCGTCAGCGACTCCACCCCGAAATTTGCCATGACGCGTGCGACGAACCCGAGGTTTCCCGGAATCTCCGGCGACACGAGCACGACGCGGAAGCGCTCGCCGCCCCGCTGTACCGGTCGGGGCCGGTGCTTCGGCGTCCCCGGGACGGCTGTCCGCTGGCCCTTGCGCGCCCGCACCTCCCTCTTCTTCGTGCCCACCGTGGCGGCCCCCGCGGCCGGCGAGCCCCCGGCCGCTCCTTAAACTCCGCGCCCCAAAGGTATAGGGCCCCCGCGGCCCGTCCCGCCGCGCCCAACATGCCGGAACCGGTGACGTTCGCCCTCAAGCTCGCCTACGACGGGACGAAGTTCTTCGGGACCAACCCGCAGCCCGACCGCCGCACCGTCCACTCGGAGTTCCTGCGCGCCGCGCGCAAGGCTGGTGTCCGGCTCGCCAACCCCGCGGGCGGGGTCCCGTTCGCGAGCCGCACGGACCGCGGGGTGTCCGCGCTCGGCAACTGCGTGCGCGCGACCGTGCGCCAGCCCACGGAGGCCCGCCAGGTCGTCCCCGCGCTCAACGCGAGGCTCGATGACGCGGCGGTGGTGGGCGCGTGCGCCGTCCCGCCCTCGTTCCACCCGCGCCGAGCGCTGGCCCGCGTGTACACCTATGACCTGCTTGCCGACGACGCGCTCGACGAGGGGCGGATGGCGCAGGCCGCCCGCCTCCTTGTCGGACAGCACGACTTCTCCTCCTTCTCGCGCCACGACCCCGCGACGCGCGCGCGGCCCGGCGCGTACGAGTCGACCATCGAATCCGTGCGGGTCGAGCGGGTGGGCCCCACCGTGGCGGTCACCATCCGTGGGTCCCGCTTCTGGTGGAACATGGTCCGCCGCATCGTCCCCGCCCTCGAGGCCCACGCACGCGGGCAGGTGGAGCTCGCCGACATCCAGAGGATGCTGGACGGCGGCCCCCCAGCCCCGCCCGCCAACCGGCTCGCCCCCCCGGAGCCTCTCGTCCTCGAGGACGTGGTGTACGACGACATCACGTTCGAGTCGCGCGCCGAGTGGCTGCGCCCGAAGGCGCCATGGGTGCGCGCGCTGCGGCAAGAGGCTGTCGCCGCCGGGTCCTTCGCGCGGCGCCTAGGCGAGCGCCTGGTATGAATGCGGGGTCCCCCGGGCCCGGGCCGGCAACCCCACAACCTTCATTGCGGGCCCCCAGCCTCCCGCGGCCTGTGCTCATCTCCGTCGTAACGACCGTGCGCAACGAGGAGCGGAACCTCCCCTCCCTGCTCGACTCCCTCCTCGTCCAGGAGCCCCCCTTCGAGGTGATCGTCGTGGAGGCGTACAGCGACGACCGGACCTGGGACATCGCGCAGGACTACGCGCGCCGCCACCCGGAGGTCGTCCGGCCCTACCGCATGGGCGGGTCGCGCGGCAAGGGGCGCAACTTCGGGGTCGAGCAGGCCCGGGGGGAGTTCATCGCCTTCATCGACGGCGACTGCATGGCCGGCCCCCACTGGGTCGAGCACCTCCGGAGGGGCGCGGGGGCGGGGAAGGTCGTGGCCGGCCGCACGGTCCTCATGGGCTACCGGCCGTTTGCCGAGCTCCACCGCGTCGAGCTGCACCACGAGGGGTACGACGTCACCTACCCGTCGTGCAACCTGCTCTACCCGCGGGACCTCTTCCGGACGCTGCAGGGTTTCGACCCGAGGTTTGCCACCGCCGAGGACATCGACCTCAACTTCCGCGCGGTCGGCTCGGGCGCCCGCGTGCACTACGACGAGTCGGCCGTCGTGTACGCCCGGGCCCGCGACACGTTCTTCGGGTTCTTCCGGCAGGCGTACTGGAACGGCTACGGGCGGAAGCAGCTCACGCTCAAGCACGGCGAGCTGTGGGGGAACTACTCCGCGCGCTCGCTCATCGTGCGGTACATCTCGTTCTGGTACCTCGTGCGCCTCGGGCTCGGGTTCCTCGGGTACATGGTCGCCAAGGTGCGGGAGCGGCGCGAGGACTTCCGGGCGGACGACCGGGGCGCCGGTCCGCACCCCGCCTGACTCCGGGGGTTGCCGACACGCGCGTGCTCATCGCATGCTCCTACTTCGAGCGCAACGCGGGCGGGCTCCAGCGGTTCGTCGAGGACACGGCGCAGACCCTGGCGGGCCGACACGGCGACGACGTGATGGTCCTGGCCGCCACCGCGGGGGCGGCTGGCGTCCACCCGTGGGGCCTCGACATGCCACGCGGCTCCGTCGTGCTCCACCGGGTGCGCGGGCGCGTCCGGGACCCGCGGTCTCTCTCCCTTCCCATCGCGATCCACACGGTCCTCCCCGGCGTACGGCGCATCGTCCGGTCGTTCGACCCGGACGTCGTCCACCTCACCCACGACCGGTGGTTCCTCCCCAACTTCGAGCTCGCGATCGCCGCCGGGGGCCGACCGCTTGTGGCGAGCCCGTTCCTCCACCCGTACAGGACCAACCTCACCAACTTCCCCCAGACGCTCGTGAATCGTGCGACCTTGAGGATCGCTGACCGCGTTACGGCCGTGACACGATACGAGGCAACCCACCTCACGCGACTCTACGGCGTGAAGGAGGGTCAACTCGCCATATTTCCGCAAGGCGTTCGCGGGTTGGCCGACCCGCGACCTGCCCCGCGCAGCGGCCGGTCGACCGTCCTCTTCGTCGGGAGGCTTGACCCCGTAAAGGGTGCGCGGGTCGCTGCGGAGGCGTTCTGCCGGGGGGCCCCGTCGCTTCCGCCCGACAGCCGCTTCGTGGCCGTGGGTCGCGACTGGGGCGAGCTCGGCGCGGTGCGGGAGCGCATGGGGGGAGCCGGCCTGCTCGACCGATTCGACCACCTCGAGGCCGTGTCCGAGAGCGACCTCACGGAGCTCTACGACCGGGCGATCGCTTGCGTCCTGCCAAGCAAGGTGGGGGCCTTCGGCTACCCCATCTTCGAGGCGCTTGCCCGGGGCACCCCTGTGATCACGACGGCGACCCCGCAGTCCCAGGAACTCCTGACGGCCGGCGGAATCCTTGTCGAGGGCCCCCGTACCGATGCGTTTTCCGAAGCACTCGTCGCGCTGGCGGCGGACGAGCAATCTTGGAGCCGCCTGAGCCGCGACGGTTACGCCCTCGCGGCCACGCGTTTCACGGCGGAGCGGATGGTCCAGGGGATCCGCGACCAATACAAGGCCGCTGGCGCGACGTGACCGGGACGTGCGGCCCCCCCGCCGTCTCGTCCGCTCCAGCGAAGGGCGCGAAGAGAGTTCTCCGCCCCGCTCCCCCCAACCGCTATGTCCCCCTTCGCCCCTCCCGCGGCCGGGGGAGACCGCCGATCGACCCGACGCTCGTCGCCCTTGCCCTGCTGACTGGCTCCGTCGCCGCCGGCTACATCGGCTCCCTCCTCGGCCTCGGCGGGGGCTTCCTCCTCGTCCCCCTCATGACCGTCGCGCTCGGCGTCGACATCCGCGTGGCCGTCGCGGTCTCCATCGTCGCGGTCGTCGCCACCTCGACCGGCTCCGGCGCGGCGTCCGTGCGCCGCGGCGTGACGAATACTCGCCTCGCCATGTTCCTCGAGGTCGGGACCACGCTGGGCGCCATCGCCGGGGCCTTCGTCGCCCTGTCGATCGAGCGCGGGGTGCTCGTCGCCTTCTTCGGCGTCGCGCTCCTCTCGGCCGTGCCCTTCATGCTGCGCCCCTTCCGCCCGCCCGCCGAAGGAAACGGCGAGGGCCAGACGCTCGACCGGGTGCTCGCCCCCTCGCGGCTGCGCCTCGCGGGGCACTTCGAGGACGCCACCGGCGCCATGCGGGCCTACGGCCTCCACCGGCCCGCCTCGGGGTTCTCGCTCTCCGCATTCGCGGGCGTCCTCTCGGGGATGCTCGGGATCGGCGGCGGGATCGTCAAGGTCCCCGCCATGCGCGCCGTCATGGGCGCGCCCATCCAGGTCGCGATCGGCACGAGCAACTTCATGATCGGCGTCACCGCGGCGGCGGGCGCGCTCGTGTACTTCAGCGAGGGGTCGGTAGACCTCGTCCTTGCCTCCACCGCCGTCGTGGGCGTCTTCGTCGGGACGCGCTACGGCACCCGCCGGGCCGAGAGCGCCCGCGCCGATGTCCTCGGCAAAGCGTTCGCCGCCGTCCTCGTCGCCATGGCCGCGACGATGTTCCTCAAGGCCGCGGGGGCCATCGCGTGACCGACCAGGAGCCCGCGGGGCCCGCGCCGCCCCTCGACGACCGCCCGACCGAGCTCGAGGTCCTAATCCCCAAGATGCTGCGGGCCGGGCTCCACCTCTCCCTCGTGCTCCTCGTCCTCGGGGTTGCCGTGCGCTTCGCGGCCGGCCCCCACGCCGGGCCGCCCGTGACGCTCCTCGCCCTTCCGCAGGCGCTGCTCGCCCTCGACCCGCAGGGGCTGATGGGGCTCGGGGTCCTCGTCCTCCTGCTCACCCCCATCGCACGCGTCGTCGCGTCCCTCGGGTACTTCGTGAAGGCGGGCGACCGGCCGTACGTCGCGCTCACCCTGATCGTGCTCTTCAACCTCGGCCTAGCGGCCGCCCTCGGCGCCGCCTGATTCACGGGAACCGCACGAGGTCCGTCTCCGGCACCATGTCGCACGCCCCGCAGGCGTGGCACATCGTCCGGTAGTGGAGCGCCGACAGGCCCGCGGCCTCGAGCATCCGGTGCTCCATCCGCGCCAGCCGGACGAGCCGCTCGGCGCTCACCGGCGGGACGGGGCCGCCGAGCGCCTCCTCCAGGTGCTCGCGGTTGATGTCGTTCCACCGCAGCGCGCGGACCGTCGGCACGATGCCGAGACCGAACAGGAACCGCAGGGCGGCCTCCACGTTCTCGTCGCTCTCGCCCAACCCCACGAGGAGGTTCGCGGTCACCCGCTCGCGGCCGAAAACCCGCGCGGCCCCCTCGAGCATCCGCAGCTGCCTGTCGAAGTCCCACCCGGGGCACACGCGCGCGAAGATCTCGCGGTCGAAGGTCTGCAGGTTCAGCTTGATCTCTGTGGCGCCCGCCGCCTTGATCCGCTCGACCTCGCCCACGGACTCGACATAGGGCTCGACGCCCACGGGGACTTCCGGGTGTACCTTCCGCAGCTCCCTGACGATCCACACGATGTCGTCCACCGTCTTGCCCGGGACCCCGGACACGCCCGCCGTGATCCCGATGGAATGCACGTCGCCGCGCGCGGCCGCCTCGAGCAGGCGCTCGAGCCACTGCTCCTTCCGCATGCGCTTCCTCGACTCGCGGCGCAGGTGGGGGGTGGCGCAGAACTTGCAGTCCATGGCACAGCCGGACTCAACGTTTACGAAAGCCATCCCGGGGGCGTGGAGCACGTTCGGGACGACAGCCACGCCAAGCGCGTAGGGCTTTCCCCGTCGGTGGAGGTCGAGGGCCCCCTCCCGCGCGGCCAGCGTAAACTCCTCGTGCGGGTCGTCCGACAGGCGCATGCGGACGCGCAGGCCGTCCACCTCGAACACGACGGCCCGCTCGCCGGCGTCCGGCCCCGCGGTCGAGCGCGCGACGGGCCCCGGGACTTCGAGGCCCTCGGGGACGAACACGTACCCCGCCTCGAGGAGCTGCGCCTTGCGCATCGCCCGCTCGTCCAGCGCGCCCGCCACGCCTGTCGCATCGCGGGCGGCCGCCCATAAGCGTTTGGGATGGGACACGGCCGCGCAACGTTGATCGCTCGCGCCCCGCCTCCCGCCGCCGGTGCGTGCGTGGGCAAGGCCCCCTACCTCGTCCGGCGGCGCGCGGCCAAGCACATCGCCGCGGCCCACGACGCGCTCGCGGCCGGGGACCCGGCGGGCGCCTGGCGCGCCTGCGAGGCGGCGCTTGCCGAGGACCCGGGGTCGCACGACGCCGAGTACCTCCTCGGCCTCATGGCCAACGACCAGAAGCGGTACGACCTTGCGCTGCCCCACCTCGAGCACGCGGCGACGCTTGAGCCACGCAACCCCCTGACCCTCGCGGAGCTCGGCCGCGCGCACCACGAGCTGCGCAACCGGCCGCAGGCGGAGGACGCCTACCGCCGGTCGCTCGAGATCCGCCCCGACCCGTACACCGAGGTCAACCTCGCGACCCTCCTTCGCGACTCCGGCCGCTTCGCGGAGGCGACGGAGGCGTACCAGCGCGCGCTTGCGTTCCCGGACCTCGACGCGGCCACGCGCGAGCGCATCCAGCGCTCCGTCTAGCGCGGCACAAAGTTCCTTAGGTGCTGCCCCCTGCGATCGCCCCGGCGGTCTCCCCCCATGGCGCGGCGGCGCGACGACGACTCGGATGAGGATCCCCCGGCGCCCCGACGCCACCACCGGTGGCGCCGAAGCGCGGACGCCGCTGCCGAGCCCGCCGATCTCGCCGAGCCCGAGGGCGAGGGGCCCGACCCCGACCGGCTGCTGCGGCTGCGCTTTGTGTTCGCGTTCATCAGCCTGCTCATCGGCAGCTTCGCGCTCCTCCTCTCGACCGCCATCCTCTCCATCGTCCTCGGGGGCCGCGTGGACCTGCCCGTCGCCGCGGGGGCGGTGCTCGTCTCGGCCGGCAGCGCCCTCCTGCTCCTGCGCGCCCTGCTTCGCGCGCTCATGGCGCGCCGGCCCGAGAGCGACGAGCTGCGCTCGCTCACTGGCTTCGTGTCGCTCGGCACCGGCCTGGTGCTCCTCGGGGCCGTCGTCGTCTTCCTCCTCCTCACCGTAAGCGTGCTCTTGCGGGGGAGCGGCGAGGCCGTGCTCTTCGTCCTGCCGCTAGCCGCCCTCGCCTACTTCACGCTCCCCTTCCTCCGGGAGGCCACCGACGACTTCCTCAAGCGCACAGCGCTTCGCCGCGAGACGGGCCTCTTCCTCACGAGCATCGCCTACTTCGCGCTCACCGTGCTCGTCGCGCAGCTCCTCTTCGCCGCGTCCGTCGCCTCGCCCCTCGTCCTGCGCGGGCCAACCGACGGGTCCGTGGTCGCGGCAGGGACGCTCATCGACCTGGAGGTCACCGACCCGAGCGTCACCGCCGTGACCTACGACGCCGGGCCCGGCCCCCAGCCCCTGCCGGCCCCGCACGACATCAACACGACCGGATGGCCGGACGGTCCCTACCATGTGAGCGTCACGGCCTCCGGGGCCGACGGCTCCACCGCGACCCTCACGGTGCGCTTCACCGTAGACTCGACGCCCCCGTCCGTCACCGCCGTCTCGCCCGCCAACAATTCCGCCATCCCGGCCGGCACCGTGCTCGACTTCGCCGTCTCGGACGCCCACCTTGCGCGGGTCGAATGGTCCGACGACGTCCGCTCGGCCGCGCCCAACCCTGCCCGGTTGCCGCTTGCCCCCCCCTACGACCTCGACACGACGTCCTGGGCCCGCGGTTCCTACGCCATCGAGGTCATCGCCACCGATGCGGCCGGCAACACCGGCCGCGTAGGGCTCCACGTCACCATCACGTAGCCAGGTGCCCGCCGCGGCCGCCCCGTTTCGCGTGGAGATCGGCGAAACCCACGCAACGTTTATTGCCGGCGCTGGCCAACATCAAGAGTCCGCGCGCCCGCGAAGCCCCGTCCAGCTGTCGCCAGCGCCGCCCTTCCACCGGAAGCCGGCGCCTCGGCACGGTTAAATACGGGAACTTCTCTCGCGCGAGTCCTGCCCACCCGGGCAGCCATGCACACGGCGAACGAGCGCTCGCCGTGGAAGATGAGGCTAGGCCCACCACGCCCGGCGACCCCTGCGTCGCGCCAACTGGCGTGGCCCCCGGATACGCGCCGCCCGCCAACCGCGCGGCGCCAAACGGCCCGTGACGCCTCGACCACACGCAGACGCAGACGAGAAAGTTGAGCCAACACTATGTGCGGCTGCAAAAGCCGCTTGGGGAATGGCTCGGCTCGGGAGCCGATGAAGGTCGCGCCAAGCAGCGATATGCCCGGCGTAGTCGCAAGGAGACGTTGAAACCGGGATCACCTAATGGGACTTCCTGCGGCGGCTAAACCGCCGCGCTCCGTAAGGAGAGGGGACCCCCCAAAGTGAAGCATCTTAGTAGGGGGAGGAAAAGAAATCAAACGAGATTCCGTGAGTAAAGGCGATCGAAAACGGAACACGGCAAACCGAATCCCGCCCGAAAGGGACGGGAGATGTGGCGTCATGAGACTTGGGCAAAGCGCCCCGGACAAGCTGAACCGAGTGGAATCCAAGCCCGGAGAGGGTGACAGGCCCGTAAGCGAATGTCCGATGTGCTTATTCCAGGGATCTCGAGTAGCGTGCGTTGGAAATCGCGCGTGAATTTGGGAGACATCAACTTCCAACCGTAAATCACATCCCGAGACCGATAGCGCAGTAGTAGCGTGAGTGAAAGCTGAAAAGAGCCTCTGACGAGGTCTGAAAAGAACCTGAAACCAAGCGGCGAAAGACTGTGCGGGCGCAAAAGCTGTGCAAAACAGCAGCGTCCGCACTTCCGTTTCGAAAAACGGGCCAGGGAGTTATGGCCAACGGCGAGGCTAAGCAGTTCACCTGCGGAGCCGTAGCGAAAGCGACCGTCCGCAACGCGCAAGCGTGAGGGACGGGGTGTGCTCGCCCGGAGTCGTTGGCGGTAGACCCGAAGCCTGACGATCTATGCCTGGGTAGGCTGAAGCCTGGTGAAAACCGGGTGGAGGGCCGAACCGGTACTGATGTGCAAATCGTTCGGATGACCTGGGTATAAGGGGTGAAAGTCCAATCGAGTCAGGGAATGGCTGGTTCCTTCCGAAATATCTCGCAGGATAGTCTCGGCCAAGGAGGGTGATGGGGTAGAGCGACTGATTGGGTCTTTAGGGGCCGAAAGGCCTCGGGACCCTGTCAAACTCCGAATCTGTCACCACCGTAGAAGCCGGGAGGCGGGCATCAGGGGTAAGCCCGGTGTCCGAAAGGGGGATAACCCAGCCTCATGTTAAGGTCCCAAAGTATCGGCTAAGTGTGAATACCAAACGTGGTCCAAGGCCAAAAACAACTGGAAGGTGGGCTCAGAAGCAGCCATCCTTCAAAGAGTGCGTAACAGCTCACCAGTCTAGGTTTTGGGCGCGGAAAGTGGACGGGGCTAAGCCGATCACCGATACATGAGCGCACGCGCCTACAGGCGCGTGATCGTGTAGGAAGGCGTCGTCCGTGGTGGGAAGCTCGGGCGTGAGCTCGGGTGGACCGCGGTCGAATGAGGATCCTGGTGCAAGTAGCAGCAAAGTGGGGTGAGAATCCCTTACCGCCGTAGGGGCAAGGGTTCCTCTGGCAATGTTCGTCAGCCGGGGGTTAGTCGGTCCTAAGTCGTCTCTTAACCGAGGACGACGAAAGGGAACACGGTTAATATTCCGTGACCTTGGTAGGAATTGGGCGTGCGTTGACACACGCGGGTAGGCTCCCTTGGGCAGTCGCCCAAGTGACCGCCATATGGGCGCTGAGAACCGTTACGGTGAGAGGCGCCCAAAGGGCGTGAATCGGGGGCCTTTGCGGGCCTGGAGCCGATCCCGAGTGTCCGTGAAAAGGCGCGCGCTGCCGCCTGCCATGACCGTACCGAGATCCGACACAGGTGCCCCTGGGTTAGAAGCCCAAGGCGTGTTGGCCAATAATCTTCGCGAGGGAACTCGGCAAATTAGCGGCGTAACTTAGGGATAAGCCGTGCCAGCCGTGGTGGGACGCACACGCGTGCCTCGCCATGTCTGGTCTCAGTAACGAGGGAGGTCCGACTGTTTAACAAAAACATATGTGACCGCAAGTCCGAAAGGATGTGTATGGTCGCTGAAGCCTGCCCAGTGTCGGTATCTGAAATCCGGGTCCAACCGGCCGAAGGACCGATAAACGGCGGGGGTAACTATGACCCTCTTAAGGTAGCGTAATACCTTGTCGCTTAATTGGCGACTTGCATGAAGGCCCAACGAGACCTCTACTGTCCCCGCGAAGAAACCAGTGAAAGCGAGAATACTGGCGCGCAGTCCAGTACGTTCCTCCTGAAAGCGAAGACCCCGTAGAGCTTTACTGCAGCTTGTCGTTGCTGTATGGTTCTTGATGTGTAGCGTAGGCGGGACCCGTCGAAGCGGGGGCGCAAGCCTCCGTGGAGGGGACGATGAAACACCGCCCTTTTCGAACCGTACGGCTTACCGCGAAGGCGGGACATCGATAGGTGGGCAGTTTGGGTGGGGCGCCACGCCCTCGAAAACATAACAAGGGCGCCCAATGGTCAGCTCAGGCAGGTCAGGAATCTGCCGTGGAATGTAAGGGTAAAAGCTGGCTTGACTCGGTGGGGCTCAATGACCGACCGAGATACGAAAGTAAGGCCTAACGAACCACCCATGCTTCTTGGTGAGGCAGGGTGATAACAGAAAAGTTACCTCGGGGATAACTGAGTTGTCTCCAGCAAGAGCTCATATCGACCTGGAGGCTTGCTACTTCGATGTCGTCTCTTCCTATCCTGGTGGTGCATGAGCTGCCAAGGGTGGGGTTGTTCGCCCATTAAAAGGGATCGTGAGATGGGTTCAGACCGTCGTGAGACAGGTTTGTTGCTTTTTGGAGGATCTGTAGGTGTCTGAGGGGAAAGTGCCTTTAGTACGAGAGGAACGGGGCATTGGAGCCACTAGTTTAGCGGTTGTCCGACAGGGCATCGCCGCGCAGCCACGCTCCGGTGGATAAAGGCTGAAAGCATCTAAGCCTGAAGCCGCCCCTGAAACGAGACACCCAAGAACGCCCATAGAAGATGGGTCGATAGACCGGGGGTGTAAGCGCACGAGCCCGCAAGGGCGAGTCGCGAGCCCGCCGGCACTAACGTTCGCGCGGCCGCTCAAGCATGGTGTTGGCTCGACCTCTAATCTCGTCTGCGTGTGGGAGTCTTGCGCTCGTGGCCGTTGGCGCGAGCGGACGCGCTGGCCTGAGCGGTGGAACGGGCGGCAGGGCTAAAAGGGCCGCCGGCCCATCGCGCCGGGGGGCGACGCCGGTGCAGCGGGGTCTCCACTCGGCGCTCGCCGCGCGCGTGGTGGCGCCGTTCCAGGTGGGTCGGGAGGCCCTGTCGGCGTTCACGCGCGACAACGAGGTGATGGATGAGGCGCTCTTTGCCAACATTCTCTCAATGGAGATGGACGTCCCGACGGACCAGGCCGACCAGGTCAAGAACACCTACCTGATCGTGATGGGGGCGCTCTACGAGATCGACTCGTGGGTGGACACGTATTCGACGAAGGCGGCCGACACGGTGCTCGGCCACGTGAAGGAGGCGCGGGCGGCGCTGATGCGCGCGGGGGGCCGGCCGCCGCTTGCCGACCGCCCGGCAACGCGGCGATTGGCGAAGATGACGCACTTCCTCGTGGACGTGTCCGTCCCGTTCCACACGGCCAAGGTGCTCACCTTCGAGGACGTGGGCCGGTACACCATGATCCCAGACGAGCAGGCGCGCAACGAGTACGTGCGGGGCCTCATCGAGAACCTGGTAATCTTCATCGCGGCGCACGACGCCTGGGAGCAGGTCGGCGAGGAGCAGGCTGACGCGGTGATCGCAGCGCTGCCTGAGTCCGAGGGGGACATTGACCTCTCGGGCGTGGACGACGCGGAATTCGCGCTCTACGTGAAGAACTGGGTGGACAGCCACGTGGACCTCGTGAAGGGGAAGTACGCGGACGCGGCGGCGCTCATGCAGGAGTGGCAGGAGAACCAGGGCGACGAGCGGATGATGAAGGAGCTCGAGGGGCGGGCGGTGGCCCTGCAGGCGCAGTGCCTCGCGCCGGCGGTGGACATCTCGACCAAGCTGCTCTCGGTATTCTACCCGCGCGTCGGCTGAGGCCCCGGGCGGGGACAGGCACCGCTCACGCGCGCTCGAGCCCGATGACCTTCAGCTCCACGACGACAACCTCATCGTGGATGGGGCTGCCCGCCGGGTACTTCGTCTCGTCAGGCGAGAGCCATAGGACGAGCGTCTCCTCGCGGTAGGCCCCGAGGAGGAACGCCTCGAAGCCCTCGTGCACCGTCCCCGCGTACGCCGTCGCGTTCCGGAGCGTGAACTGGTACGGCGCGTAGCTGCTGCCGGCCGGCTTCGTGTAGTTGGGGTGTGTCGGCCGCGCGCCCGAGTCGAGCAGCGACGAGAACGTAATCTGGTTCGTCTTGAAGAGGAGCGCACCGGCGGCGGTGGCGACCGTGTACTCGACGGTCACGTTGTCGCCGAGCCGGATGGGGCCGTCGGAGTCCGGCGTGGGGAAGGCCTGGATCTGGATGTTGAAGAAGAGGCGCGTCTCCTGGGAGGTCGTGGTGCTCTTGAAGAGGGGGTGGACTTGCGCGACGGACTGGGGCGCCGAGGGGCTCACGCTCACGCGCAGCACGAGGAATCGCGTCTCGGAGACGTTGAGGCCGAGCGGCTCGTCTGTGACCATCTCGTGGTCGCCGTACCAGAAGGTGTGTGTGACCTCGGGCACGTTCAGGTCGACGCCCGGGACGAAGGCCGTGGGCTGGTTGCCGAGGTTGCTCACGAAGAGGAGGATGTCCGTGGGGCGGCTCACGTAGCCGGTCTTGATGGAGCCCGGCTCGGCATACACCTTCACCTCGAAGAACTCGGTGGGCCCGACGTCGACCGGCAGCACGGCGGCCGTGCAGTCCCGCTCGTTGGCCTGCAGGCACGCCGCGACCTCCACGTCGTGGAGCCCCACGGTGGCGTTCTTCGCGACATTGAGGGTGAACTCGGTGTTGCGCGTCCCGCCTCCAGCCTCCAGGGTGAGCGGCGTGCCGCCCGCGGGCAGGGAGGAAGACCACCCGGAGGGCAGGTCGGGCAGGCGCACCACCGCCGTGAGGTTCCGGTCCTCGTGGTTCGTGGCGCGCAGCGAGATCGTGGCCTTGCCCGTCGGCGACTGGGTGTCCGCGAACGTCGCCGTGTAGTTGGCGCCGGGACGCAGTGGGGCGAGGTAGGAGAGCATGGGCGCGGAGAGCGTGACGTTCCACGGGCCCGAGCCGGCCACGCAGGACCGGAACTGGAGGGGGATGGATGCGTTGGGGCCAGACCCCGGGTGGTCGGCCGCCCATTCGACGAGCTTGTCCGGCGGCAGCTCGAAGCGGCCCTCCACGAAGTTCAGCGTGCGGTTGAGCTCGTAGGTGCCGTCGGCACCGAGGTCGACCTCGATGCTCCCGGTGGCCGTGAGGTTCGGGCCCGTGAGCCGGAAGGCGACGCCGCCCGCCGTCGGCTCGCCGTCCGACGGGTAGGGGAGGGCGACGGGGGCGGCGGGAGCGCCGCAGGCGGTGAACGAGACGTTCGCCTCCGGAGCGCCACCCTCGAAGACACCGGTCGACCCGCGTGCGAGAAGCGTGACCTCCAGGTCCGATGGGAGCAGCTTCACGGTGACGGTCCGCGCCTTCGACTCGAGGGCGCGCACGCCGTCGGTCGTCTTCGCGACCACGAGGACCTCCATGGAGTAGTCGTGGTTCGGCGGGGTGGCGCCGCCGGGCAGCACCCGGACACCCACGACGCGCGACTGCCCGGCCGAGAGCCCGAAGAGGTCCTCCCCCTGGACAACCGACCACCCCGGGGGGACGCCGACCAGGTGCGTCTCGTAGGCGTACGTCGAGAGTTGGGCGGTGTTCTGGACCGTCACTTCGAAGCTGACCTCCGCGCCGGCCTTCCCCTGGACGAAGCTCTCGCTCAGCGTCACGTCGAAGTTCGCGGCGCTCGTCACGGCGCCGGCGAAGATGGAACCGACGAAGAGCGCGGCCACCGCGCCGCCGAGGTAGAGGGCGAGCGTTCGCCTATGGACGGAGAGCCCCTCGAGCGAGAACACGGGGACCTCCTTGCGGCGCGTCTCCTCGGCGTCCTCCTGCTTCATGAGGGCGGACCGCGACGAGGACTTGCCCGACTTCTTCCGTGCCACGATGCCCCCCTCCCCTGCGGTCCTCAGGTCACCCGGTGCGCGCGAGCGCGGAGAGGGGGATTTGAACCCCCGAGTTCTTTCGAACACAGGGTTAGCAACCCTGCGCCGTACCAGGCTGGGCTATCTCCGCAGGCCATTGGGTGCGGGCAACCACCCTCCCGTCTAAAAGGTTTCGTCGCAGGCTGGAGGTATGAAAGCGCGGGCCAGGCGTTAGTTTCCGGCGGGGCCGGGCCCGGCCTGCTCGATCGCCCGGAGGCGGAACTCGAAGGCGCCGGCGGGGTGGGCGAGCCCGAGGGACGCGAGCACGTCGGGGGCGACCTCACCGATGCGCCCGACCGCGACCCCGCCGCAGGCGACGGCGGCCGCCCGCCCAATCATGAAGGGCGGCCCGTCGTCGGGGGCCATGGTGGCCTCGAGGCCGGCGGCCGAGAGGACGGCGGCGCCGAGCCCCTTGAGGCGCGAGAAGGACGCGTCCGTCCCCACGTACGCGGCGGCCACGCGCGGGTCGTTGCGCCCGCCGACGACTACGTCCGCGATCTCGAAGACGGCCTGGGGCAGGTCGCGGCTCGTGTTGGCCTTGAGGACGCCGAGCAGGCTCGGCAGCAGGCGGGTGCGGACGGCGGAGTGCTCGAGGGTCACGGGGTTGGCCACCCGCGCGGGCGCCGGTTGGCCGGCGCCCGGGGCGCCCTCCTCGGTGGCGTCCCGCAGGCTGAGGGTCGCAAGCTCCAGGAACCCGAGCCCGATGAGGCAGAGCCGCAGGCGCCGGGCGGCAGAGGCCCCGGGGAGGTGAGCGCCGACCGTCGGCAAGCCCGGCATGGCCGCTGGCAGGTCGCCGTAGCCGATTCCGACGGCTAGGTCCTCCACGAGGTCCACCGCATGCAGGACATCGAAGCGCCACGGGGGCGTGGCGACGAGGAGCCGGGTGCCCCCCGCCTCCACGCGCGCGCGGTGGCCGAGGCGCTCGAGCGCGCCGGCCGACTCGCCTGCATCGATGCGCGCGCCCGTGAGGCGGCGGGCCATCGCCAGGTCGAGCGGGCGCTCCCGCCACGCGAGGTCAGGCTCCACGGAAGACGACCCGTCGGGGCGGCGGACCGCCACCGCCTCGATCGTCCCCCCGCGGTCGGCAAGCGCCATGCTGAGCAGCCGTGCGGCGGCCTCCACGGCCCCCCGCGCCGTCCCGGTGACGTCGAGCAGCACGTCGCGCGTGCCCGGCGTGAGGGCGGTGGCCGTCCCGTTGATGATGGGGGGCATGGAGAGCACGGTTCCCTCCGCGTCGACAAGGAGCGGGAACCGGTCGGCGCCCTCGAGGATGTGCCCATACTCCCGCCCCTTCGGGTGGAGCGCGAGCACCTCGCGCATGGTGAGCGGCCGGGCCCCGCCCGGGAGGTCGTCGCCCCCGAGCGGCGTGAAGGAGAAGGCGTCCGGAGGCCGCGCCGTGTAGGTGATGGGGCCGACGAGTCGCCCCGCATCGTGGAGCCCGATGGAGGCGCGCGTCCTGCGCCTGCCGTACGTTAGGTCGAGCTTCTCCTGCGCGTCGATGAGCTGCGCGAGCCCCTCGTCGTCGAGCGGCACGCCGCGCGCGAGGGCAGCGACCATCACGGGGCGCACGGCCTCCACGGCCGTGTCGATGTGCAGCTCGAGCGTCGGCGGCCGGGCCGCGTAGTCGGGCGCGGGCCCGAGCCGGAGGAACGGGACGAGCGCGCGCGCCACCCCCTCGGGGCTGAAGAGGTCGGGCCGGTTCATGAGCGCCTCGACGGTCACCTGGGCGCCATCGCGGGGCCCGTCGACGGGGCACCCCATGTCGTCGAGCGCGGCGAGGACGTCCTCCCGGGGAGGCAGCGGCCGCTTTGCGGCCCGCGCGAGCAGCGCCTCCAGGCGGCCGTAGGAAAACGAAACAACCGGCATGGGGCGGCCGCGCTCCCGCGGGCGCGCCGATGGGGGGCGCCGTATTCAAGCGTTGGCGCACGCGCGCGCCCCTCAACGCTTATGGGGCCGCGGCGCCTCTGCGGCGGAGGGCGGCCGGGGGTGGACTTCGAGCTGGGCGGCGACGAGCGCGCGCTGCGCGCCGTCGTGCGGGAGTTCGCGGACACGCGCGTGCGACCGGGGGCCACGGAGCGCGACCGCACGGAGTCGTTCCCCTCCCGGCCCATCGAGGAAATGAAGGGGCTCGGCCTGCTCGGCCTCATGATCCCCACCGAGTACGGCGGCGCCGGGTTGGGGACGCTCGCCTACGCGATCGCCATCGAGGAGGTCTCCCGGGCCGACGCCGCGCTCGGGACGATCACCGCCGTCCACAACTCGGTGGCCACGTACCCCATCCTCCTCTTCGGCAACGACGAGCAGAAGCGCACCTACCTGCCTCAGCTCGCCAGCGGTGCGCGCCTGGGCGCCTTCTGCCTCTCGGAGGCCGCCTCCGGCTCCGACGCCCAGGCCATGGAGGCCACGGCACGCCGCGAGGGCGACGAATTCGTGCTGCGCGGCACCAAGCTCTGGGTCACCAACGCCCGCGTCGCCGGCCTCTTCATCGTGTTCGCGCGCACCCCGGAGTTCGAGAAGGCCGGGTCGCGCCGCTCCATCTCCGCCTTCGTGGTCGAGGCCGGGACGCTGGGACTCGAGGTCGGCAGGAAGGAGGACAAGATGGGACTGCGCTCCTCCGACACGTGCGAGGTCCGGCTCCACGACGCGCGGGTCCCCCGCGGCGCGCTCCTCGGCGAGCCGGGGACGGGTTTCCGAATCGCCATGGCCACCCTGGACGGCGGGCGGATCGGGATCGGCGCGCAGGCCACGGGGATCGGCCAGGCCGCGCTTACCGACGCGCTCGCGTACGCCAAGGTGCGCGAGCAGTTCGGCCGGCCGCTCGGCGCCTTCCAGGCCATCCAGTGGAAGCTTGCGGACGCCTCCCTGCGCCTCGAGGCCGCGCGCCTGCTCGTGTGGCAGGCGGCCTGGCGCAAGGACGAGGGGCTCCCGTTCACAAGGGCGGCCGCCTGCGCCAAGCTCTTCGCGACGACGGCCGCCCGCGAGGTCTGCTCGGACATGCTGCAGGTCCTCGGGGGCGTCGGGTACACGGCCGACTACCCCCTCGAGCGGTACTTCCGGGACGTGAAAGTGACGGAGATCTACGAGGGGACGAGCGAAATCCAGCGGAACGTCATCGCGCGGCATGCGCTCGGCGCGCGGTAGGTTGGCCTCGCGGCCCCCGGCGCGCCCCCTCAATCAGGACTCCCATGCCGTTATCCCACCGCTTTCGCCAATGATCGGAAACGGTTAAATAAGGGCCCAGGAATGCGACGGCCAGTGGTTCGAATGTCCAACAGAGCCTGGATGAAGATTGTGGGCCTACTGGTAGCCGTCACCATGGTCTCCAGTGCCGTGCCGATGGCCGCAGTTGCATGGGGCGGCGACCGGATGCCCGAGGTGGCGATGCCGTCACCCACGACCCCGCAGGGTACGGACGTCGAGGTGCCCACCGCCCGGGAGGCCCTCACTGCCGAGGGGGGTGTCGACATCGAGCCCGTCGATTCCGGCGTGTTCCTCGATGGCCCGCTGCCCGCCATCACAGACGACATCTCGGCCGAAAAGGCGATGTTGCAGTTCCGCCACCAGCTCTGGCGAGCCACCCAGGAGGTCGTGGAGGACGAGGCGGACTTCGACATGCCGATCCTCGATTTCTTGGGCAAGTACCCGGCCCTGCGCCTTCAGGCCGCGTACGGGCTCGAAATCCCGGCCCTCGCGGACCCCGACTACTCGTTCAGCCCCCAGGAGCTAGTGCTCCTGAACGCGCGCATCGCGACGAAGATCCGGTACGCGTCCAGCGAGCCCGCCATCTTGATCCGCCACGCCGAGCGGGCGGACACGACGGGCATCGCGCCGCTGGCGACGACGCCCACCCTCGTGATCGACGACGACGGCAGCCCCAACAACCCCGGGGCGCCCGACCCAGCAAACCTCCCGTCGTTCGCCTTCACCAACCAGACGCAGCTGGTGACCGACTCGCTGACAGCGGCGGCCGCGAGCTTTGACCTTTGGGTGCGCCCCTATGCAGGCGATTTCCCGACGTTCCAGGACCTGACCGGCTATGACAACATCATCATCGTGACCGGGCAGAATTTCAACTCCCTCGGCTTCACCGCCGACAAGCGCCTGCGCGCGTACTTGGAGGCCGAAGGCGATGTCTGGCTCATCGGGCAGCTCGGCCTCTACAGCATCACCGGCTACGTGAACACCACCAACAGCTCCATTGCCACCAACCTCGCGAATTTCCCCGTCGAGCTCGCGCTCCTACAGAACTACCTCGGCGTGGCGAGCTATTACGCGCTCGGCGTCGCCAACCCCATGAACGGGACGGCGGCCTCCTTCCTCTCCGGCCAGTCCTACGGCTTCACGCGGGACATCCGGGAGAACCTCACCGCGAGTTTGTCTCGTATGCTAGACTACTCGCCCCACATCAACTACTCGACCACGGCGGTTGCGCTGACGGTTGGCGATTCGCTTGACCAGTGGAACTTCAGCCGCACGAACGTCGTGAACAACATCCGCAACGCGCCGACGGGCAGGGGCATCGCCCTCGTCTCCGCCTTCGAGTACAGCTACTTCACCAGCGGGTCGGACCGAGACAGCTTCACGGCGCTCATGGCGGCCAACCTCTCCGTCTCCAACGGGCTTGTGTACGACTCGAACACCGACATCACCATCGTCGGCGTGGACTTGCGGCCTCGCGTGGAATCGTACATCGCCCAAACCTGGTTCCTCTACGACACGGCGGGAGCCACGGCCACGTACCTTTTCTTCGCGAATGTGATTGTGAAGGGACAGCCGGCCCAGGTCAACGTGACCATAGAGAACCTGCGCAATGCGCCGTTCCCCGTCGACCCCAAGATCATCCTGGAGGGCGAGGGGGTCTACAACCCCGCCAGCCGCGTGGAGAACTCGACGCTCACGCAGACCCAGAACGTCCCGGCTCGCGGCCAGCTGAACTACTCCATGGCCTTCACCCCTCACCGGGGGTGGGCCCAGAGCATCGCGATCCAGCTCTTCACAAACACCACGCCGGACAGCGTAACGGATGACAATCCGTGGATCTTCAACGAGTTCACGCTCGTCCTGCAGGGCTTCGACGGGGCGGAAACGACGAGGCCTGATGTCGTTTCAGCCGGGTTCTCCCGGGTGAACAGCGCCGCCGACGCGAACACGGGCTCCTACTACTGGTTCACGGGCTCGGGAAACAGCGTGAACAACACCCTCACCCTTCCGTGGATCGACACGCGGTACTTCAACGGAACGGGGCCGGGCCAGCGGTCGATCTTCTACATCGACGACTTCCTTTACCTGGCGTTCTGGTACCGTGGGGACGTGACGGCTCCGGACGGTCTGTTCATCGACTGCCGCAACTCCACCGCCATGACGTGGGTTGAGGAGTATGCCATCACGGGCTCCACGCGCGACGCCTCGGGCGCGCTCGAGTGGCAACAAATCCTGCAGGGGTGGAACGTCGGCGGCGGGATTGGACTTGCCACGTTTGGCCTCGCGACGCCCGAGTACGCCGGTGACTTGTTCATCCAGTGCCGCCTTCGCTATGCGACGGGTGCGGGAAGCAGTTCCATCGGATACCGGGTCGACGACATTGGCTGGTATGTGATGCAGGAGAATCCGGCGCCGCCGGACCTGAGGCCAAACCCCTTGAGTCCGATCGTTGGGCCGTCGCCCAGCTTCGAGGTACGCGACGCCTCGAACGCGCTGATTGCTGGCGGGAACCTGACGGGTCCGATCACCGTGAACGAGACGGAGACGGTGGTGATCCACGTGGGCATCTCGCACCCCCAGGGCGACGCCTTCACCTACCAGTGGTCGTCCACGCCGGGCGCCCTGCCCTTCCTTACGCTGCCGCCGGCGTCGGGCTTCGTGCACGAGGCGGACCTGACCATCTCGATCGCCACGGATCTTGACACCTACGAGGCGGTCGTGGCAGCCGCGGGAGGCGGGAGCCAGTTCTCCGTGTCCCTCGCCGCGGTGTCCGAAATGTCGCGCACGGCGAATGTGACGTGGGTTATCAACGTGCGCGACGCGCGGCCCACCTACTCCAACCCCACGACGGAGTTTACGATCCCCGAGGACGGGGAGGTCTGGTACCCGGTCACGGGCGTCAACGCATGGTTCACGGACCCTGAGGGAGACGTGCTGACGCCCTCCGGCACGTCCCCTTCGCAGGGCGGGTTCCCGACGGTGACCTTCCTGACCGACAACACCAACGGGACCTACGGGCTGCGGGCGACCTCTCCCGACTGGTTCGGCCTCACGAACATGACGCTCACGGCGATGGACACGAAGGGTTCGAGCGTGGTCCAGCGCATCAACGTCACCATCACGCCGGTGAACGACGCGCCGCGCTTCGACCCGTCCCAGATCTCCACCATCAACACGACGGTGGTCGGGACGCAGGGCCAGCCGCTCGCGTTGCAGTTCGCCTTCTGGGACGTGGACGACCAGGTCTCGGCCCTCGCGATCACCATTGCCGGAAACCACGCGTCCGCGTGGGACAACTCGACGTTCCCGACGGGCGACCCCAACCGGGGAATCCTGAACCTCTCCATCGGGCCGTTTGCGGCGGACAACTCGGTCGTCGGACGCAACGACTTCAACATCACCTTCTGCGACGCCGGCGGCCTGTGCACGACGGTGCAACTCCATGTGACCATCCTGAACATCAACGACCCGCCGAGGATCGACCCGCTGGCGCCGGTGCAGTACGCCCAGCAGGGCGAGCGCTTCCAGCTCACGATCACCGCGAGCGACCCGGACGACCTGATCCCCGGCCAGGCGCCGACGACCTTCTACTGGTCGGACGACACGACCTTCTTCGACGTGGTCGGCGGGCTCATCGACTTCGTGCCGACGAACGCGCAGGTGGGGACATGGCAGATCATCGTCCGCGTCAACGACTCGCAGCTCACCGCGTCCTACACCTTCCAACTGGTCGTCAACAACACGAACGACGCGCCGGTGCTCCCGGCCACGTGGCCGGACATCATCGTCAGCCAGGACCAGTTCTACAGCGGCACCGACATCGTGGCGACCGACCTGGACCTGAGCCTCTGGGAGCTCAACGTGCCCGAGTCGCTCGTCTACGCGGACGACACGCCGCTCTTCAATGTGGAGACGGTCTCCTCGCCCAAGCCCACGGGGGAGCCGCAGTACCTTGCCCGGATCTCGTTCAAGGCGACGAACGAGCAGGTGGGGACGTGGAACGTCAACATCACCGTTTCCGACGCCGCGGGCGAGCGGTCGACCATGCGCCTGCGCGTGATCGTGAACAACATCAACGACAGCCCCACGGGCGTCCGCGTGAACATCTCGAGCCAGATCGAGGGCGACACCACCACCGTGACGGTGCCCAACTCGAAGGTGTCGTTCATGCAGGACGACGTGCTGGACATCGTGGTCACGGCCGACGACCCCGACATGCGGTTCCGGGTCAACGAGCCCGCCGTCCGCGTCGACCCCGCCGAGCGGCTGCAGTGCTCGGTCACCTCGACGTTCGTGGGGTCGCTTGGCATCCCGCAGCCGGACTACGTGAAGCCCACGGTCGACACGTCGTGCGCGGGCCTCTTCGAGCCCGGAAACGAGGAGGTCGGCATCTTCACGGTCTCGATCACCGTGCGCGACAACTCGGACGATTCGGCGACGTTCCGCTTCCAGCTCGAGATCAAGAACGTGAACGACCCGCCGAAGGACGTGCGCATCATCAGCCCCTCGGAAGGGATCGTGCTCCTCGACACGGGCGCGGTGCAGCTCTCGGGCGTGGCGGCGGATCCAGACTCGCCGGACTCGGCCCTCACCTACAGCTGGACCGTCGAGGTCATCGGCGGGCAGCGGTACACGGCCAACGGCAAGACGGCGCAGATCACGGTCGACAACCCCGACCCGGCGGACCACCCGGTGATGGTGACGCTGCGCGTGACGGACAACCTGGACATCACGAACCCGATCGTCGTCGAGATGACGGTGAACGGGACGATCAAGGGCCGACCCGCCCAGCCGGGGTTCGAGGCCTTCGGCGCCCTCGGCGCGATCATGGTGGTCGCGGGCGTGGCGGCGCTCGCCGCCTGGCAGCGCCGCCGGCGTGACTGACAGGCCAGAGCGCGCGCGCCGGCGGTTCCCGGGAGGGGGGGGGTGCCCTCCCCCTTTCGCCCCTTCCCCGCTCGCCCGAGCGGACGCGACCTTGATGGGGCGCGCCAACCATCCCACGGGCGGGGGCCCACCATGGCCACCGGAGAGCCCGTCGACCTCGCGTGCACGCGTTGCGCGCTCTGCGCGGGGCGCACGCAGGTCGTCCCCGGCAAGGGGCCACGCCCCGCTCGCCTCGTGCTGGTGGGCGAGGCGCCGGGGGCGGACGAAGACCGCCTCGGCGAGCCGTTCGTCGGCCGGGCGGGCAAGATCCTCGACCAGGCGCTCGCGCAGGCGGGGGTCGACCGCCGCGCGGTGTTCATCACGAACGTGGTCAAGTGCCGCCCCCCCGGGAACCGCCGCCCGTCGGCCGCGGAGGCCGCGGCGTGCCGCCCCTTCCTGGACGGCGAGGTCGCGGCCGCGCGGCCGGGCGCGATCGTGGCCCTCGGAAAGACGGCCGCCGAGGCGCTCACCGGCAGGCCGGTCGCCGTGAAGGCGGCGGGAGGCCCGCAGCTCGCGCGGGTCGCCGGGGAGGGACGGCTCGTTTGGGTGGCGCTCCACCCTGCGGCCGCCCGCTACAACCGGGGGGCCGTCGGGTCGATCGCCGAAGTCCTCAGGCGCGCCGCCACGGCGGCCGCGGAGGAGGGCGGCGGGGCCGCGCCCCCTCCCGGGTAACCTTCGCCCTCCCCCCGGCCCCCTTTTTATGCAGGGGCCGCCTCGGGCGGCCGTGCGCTTCGTCGACCCCTCGGTGGGCACCGTGAACGAGGGCTACCTGCTCGCCGCGCTCGGCCACCACGGCGAGCTCGTGTCCAGCGGCCGGGAGATCCCCTACCGCAGGGAGTTCTCGCACGCGGACGAGCGGTTCATCGGGGACGCCTTCGGCCTTTTCCGGAAAGCCGGCGCGCTCGCGCTCGTCGGTGTCGAGGTGAAGGACTGGGCGGCCCCCGTGGCCCCAAAGCTAGCGCGCACGTACCTCGAGGTGTACGGGCGCTCCTGCGACTACTTCTACCTCGCCGCCCGCCGGTTCCTGCCGGGCGTGCGGCAGCTGCCGCGCGTGGGGATCCTCGACCTCGATGGGCCCCGGGTCGTCCGCCGGGCGTCGCGGCTCCGCCCGGACCCGGAGGCGTGGCGGTACGTGATCGGCTCGCTGACCGCCCCGCCGACCGCCCTACCGCCGGACTCGGTGCAGCGCACGCTGGGGTAGCCCCGGCGCCGTTCGCGCGCCGCGCCGCCGGGAGCGAGACGCTTAATAGCGGGGGCCCGCGTCCGCGGCGCGAGGGGACCCCCACGGCGAGCAAGCGCGCGTCGAAGGGCGCCGGAGGCGCCGCGCCGCCGGGCCCGGATGGCGTCCGGCTCTCGGGCGACGAGGTGCGCGCGTTCCGGCGCCTGCTGGAGGGCGTGATGACGCTAGCCTCCCACGGCATCCTCTACCGGTTCGGGCAGGCGCTCGGCGGGGCCGTGGTCGAGGAGGCGCGCCGCGGGGGCGGCGCCTTCGAGGGGGCGGCGGCCCGCGGGCTCGCGAGCCGCGGGTGGGTCCAGGAGGCCCGCATGTTCCCGCAGAGGGTGCAGGTGGTGGGGAGCCTGGAGGTCGACCCCGAGACCGCGGGCGGCGAACCGACGTGCCACATCCTGCGCGGCGTGCTCCAGCGCGTCCTCGAGGCCTCCCGCGGGCCGCTTTCCGTCCGCGAGGTCGAGTGCCGCAGCGCCGGCGCGGCCGCGTGCGTCTTCGAGGTCGTGCGGGGGGGGCGGGGCCCGTGAGGCGCCGCGCGACCACCATCGAGGGCCTCGACGAGGTCCTCTCGGGGGGGCTCCCTGTCCCCTCGACCGTGCTCGTGGCCGGCGAGCCCGGCGCGGGCAAGACGACGCTCTGCGTGCAGTTCCTGTTCGGCGGGGTCGGCCTGAACGAGAACGGGCTCTACATCACCGCCATCTCGGAGCCCCAGTGGCTCGTGCAGCACTTCCTCTCCAGCTTCAAGTGGTTCGACCGGCGCGCGGTCGACGACGGCCGCGTCGTGTTCGCCGACATCGGGCAGGCTGTGCGGGAGAAGCCGGAGGACACGCTCCCGCAGATCCTCTCGCTCATCGAGGCCTACAGCCCCAAGCGGCTCGCGATCGACCCGATCACGCCGATGGTCGAGGCGCTGCGGCGGAAGGGCCGCGACCGGGAGTTCCTGCACGACCTCTTCTCGTACCTAAAGTCCTTCGAGTGCAACACGCTCGTCACCGCCGAGCTCCACGCGGACGACATTGCGCGGTCGGTGGAGGGGTACATGGCCGACGGGATCCTCCAGCTCTCCTACCCCGAGCGGGACGAGGTGCGCCGCAAGTACATCGAGGTCCTGAAGATGCGGGGGACGAAGCACGCGACGGGCCGGCACCTTCTCGACATCACGACCGACGGGATCGTCGTCCAGACGGGGCTGCGCTGACCCCGGAGCGGAGCGCGCGGGTCCGCCGCGGGGCGGGCGGGCGTCGGGGGTCACGCTCATCTCCGCGCTGCGCCCATCCCCGCCCCGATGTCGGCCGAACCGTGGGTCCCCGTGGGCCCGCGCCCCGAAGCCGGCCGGTGGCCGACCAGCGGCGAGCCGCGGCCCCCGGCGTGGCCAGGGGAGTCCGGGCCGCCCGTCGCGCGGCCTGCGGCCGATTCCCCGCCCGGCGCTCGGTCGACGGCGGCGCGTGTCGCGCTGGCCGACTTCCGCCGCGTCTGCGGGCAGACCGCCGTGGGGGCGGCGCTGGCCCTCGTCCCCCTCACGGTGGCCGGCCTGGGCTTGCAGTCCGGGCCGGTCCCCGACTCGGCGGCGCTCTATTTGCTAGGCCTGATGGTCGCGGCGCTCCTCATCCTGCCCCTTGCCGTGTCAGCGGCCATCGCGATGCGCCACTATGCGGTTGCGCTCACCCACCGCGCGGCAGGGCGGACGCTGCCCCTGGCACTGCTTACCCCCGTGGCGTTCCTCGGGATTCCGCTCATGCTGCTCTCCGCACCGCACCCGTTCGTGGCGTTCCTCATCTCGCAGGCGGCGCCGAGCGCGGGCCTCCTTGTGCTCGCCGCGACGTTCGCGCGGCCGGGCGGGCCTTGGCCCGCAGTCATGCTAATGCCGGGCGCGGGCGGCCTGGCGGTTGCCCTCGCGGTAGGCGCGTGGGTGCTCAGCCACCCCGGTGGGTATGCCTTGATGGTGGTGCTGCTTGCAGACGAGGTGGGCCCGGGGGTCGCCTTCTTTTTCCCGTACTTGCTCGGCGCCGCCATGCAGGTCGCCCTGGGCGTGGGCGGGCGCGCGCTACCGCTCCGGCTTCGGGAAGACCGGCGCGGATGAGCCGCCCGCACGGAGCGCGCCCCAGGAAGGGCCCCGGGCCGGGTTTCCCCGGCCCGAGCGAGTGCATCCCACACCCCCGCGACAAGGGCCCCTGGAGCTTCATTCAACGAGTGACGTACTTCCGCTGGATCTCTTCCATCTCGGCGTCGAGGAGGTCCGCCTTCATCATCTGCTTCTGCTTCTCCAGGACATACTCGAGCCGGTTGTAGAGGAGGTCGCGAACCGCGGTGCGGATCGCTTCGGAGCGGCTCGGGAAGTCGTCGACACCCACGAGGAAGTCAAGCCGCTTGAGGTACTTCTTCGGGAGGCGGACCGTCACCTTGTCCATGTCGGAGACCGCCTCGAAGGCGGGCGCCGCGCCGTCCTCGTCGTCGGGCGTGCGGACAGGCGCCTGGATGGGCAAGACTCACCGACCCCCCTTGTCGGACGTGCGTCCGACAAATGGGTGAAACCCTGCGAGGTATTAATAGATTGCCGGCGGCCCCCGGGAGACGATAGGACCAAGGGCCGGCGCATGGAGCCCCGGCCGCTACCGCGCTTCTCGTTCCCAACCGGGCCCGGGTCGGCGGCCCGATCCGGGGCGCGGCTGACGCGCGCGGTGGCGCACATGCTGGCCCGTCGTCCAACCGCGGCTTCGCGCGCCCCAAACCGCTAAATACGCACCTCCTGTTCGACGCCTTCCCCCCCTTAGCTCAGCCTGGCCAGAGCGGCTGACTGTAGTGGGTTCCGCGGCCTTGCGGCCGCCGCCGCTGAAATCAGCAGGCCCCCGGTTCAAATCTGGGAGGGGGGACCACCACTTGGCGAGCCTGCACGCGAAACGCGAGGGCCCCGCCCGTCGGACAGCCGGCGTCATGCGCACCCGAGGTCCGACTGGATGCGCAGCGCCGCGTCGGCTGGCGCGAGCATCGCCTGGTCGCCGCTGCGCAGGTCGCGCAGCGTGACACGGCCGTCGGCCGCCTCCTTCTCGCCCACGAGCACCGCAAACCGCGCGCCCCGGGCGTCGGCGTACTTCAGGTTCTTCCCCGGCCCCCGACCCATCACGTCGCGCTCAACCCGCGCCCCCGCCTGGCGGATCCGGCGTTCCGCGTCGGCGGCCAGCCGCAGTACGGCCGCGCCGTCCCCGATGGCGGCGACGAGGACGTCGAGCGACCCGCGGTCGGCGGGGAGCGCGCTTGGGGGCACGAGCATCGCGAGCCGATCGAAGCCGAGCCCGAACCCGACCGTCCCCTCGGGAGGGAGCCCGAACACCTCGCTGAGGTCGTAGGCGCCCCCCCCGCCGCACTGGCTCTCGGCGCCGAGGTTGGGCGAGTGCAGCTCGAACACGACCCCGGTGTAGTAGTCGAGGCCGCGCACGACCGCTAGGTCCACGGAGACGGGGCCCACCTCGCGCCGATCGAGGGCCTCGAGCACCGCGAAGAGCCGCGCCACCGCCGCACGTGCCCCCGGGACGCCGTCGAACTCCCCCCGGAGGGGGCCGAAGGATTCGGGCCCCCCCCGGAACTCCGCGACGCGCAGCAGCAGCCGCCCGATGTCGTCGCCGAGCCCCGCGGTGGCAAGCCACGCGCGCAGGCCCGCGGCGTCCTTCTTGTCGAGGAGCGGGAAGACCGCGCGTCTAGCCTCCCCGTCGAGGCCGGCGGCTTCCGCGAGGGCCCTGACCACGCCCACGTGCCCCACGCGCAGCTCGAGCGGCCCGGCGCCAAGCTCGGCGGTGGCCTCGCGCGCCAGCGCGATCACCTCGGCGTCCGCCTCCACGGAGTCGGCGCCGATGAGCTCGACGCCGAACTGCCAGAACTCCCGGTGGCGGCCGTGCTGCGGCTCCTCGTAGCGCCAGACGGGGCCGTGGTAGAAGACCCGCACGGGCCTCGGCCACGCGCGCAGCTCGGCCGCGAAGTAGCGCATCGTCGGCAGCGTGAGCTCTGGCCGGAGGCAGATGTCGCGCCCGCCGCGGTCCTTGAACGCGTACGTCTGCTTGAGGACCTGCGGGCCGGACTTCGCGACGAAGAGCTCCTGGTGCTCGATGGCCGGCGTGGCGATCTCGCGGTAGCCGTACGACTCGGCCCGCGCGCGCAGCCGCTGCTCCAGGAAGCGCCGCTTGGCCATCTCCTCGGGCGAGAAGTCCCGCGTCCCGCGGGGGCGTTCCACCATGCGCGGCCGATCCTTGCGCCGTTTGATATAGGCTCGCGTCACGCGAGGGAAAGCAGCATCGTGTGGACGCGCGGGTCCTGCGTAAGCTCCGGGTGGAAGGCGGTGGCCATCAGCGCGCCTTGCGCCACGAACACGCCGCGCCCCGCGAACGTGGCGAGCTGCCGCGCGCGCCCGTACACGCGGCGCGCGGCCGGCGCCCGGATGAAGACGGCGTGGAGCGGCCGGTCGAACGCCTCGACCGCGAGCTCCGCCTCGAAGGACTCCCGCTGCCGCCCGAACGCGTTGCGGTCGACGTCCATGTCCATGAGCTCGAGGAGGTCGGTCCCCGTGCGCCGTACTTGGTCGTCCCCCCCCTTGGCGAGCGCGATCATCCCCGCGCAGGTTCCTAGCACCGCGAGCGACCCCTCCTCCGCGCGCGCCTTGAGGGGCCCGAACACGCCGGTCCGGTGGAGCATCTTGGAGATCGTCGTGCTCTCGCCCCCGGGGAGGATGACCGCGGCCATGGCGTCGAGGTCCCCGGCCCGCCGCAGCGCGAGCGCCTCCGCCGGTACCCCGGCGGCGGCCGCGGCGCGCTCGACGGCCCGGAGGTGCTCGGACACGTCGCCCTGGAGGGCGAGGACCCCCACGCGCTTCATCGGGCCCCGGCAGCGGCGCCCCGCCAAAAAGGTTGCCGGGGGCCTCACGGCGTGGCGCCCTCTTCCGCGCCCTCGAGCAGCGCCACCACGAACTCCTCCAGCTCGGCCGCCGGCGCCTCGGTGAGCGACACGAGGGTCGTGTTCCCCGCGCCCGTGCGCCCCTGCCGCTGGTCGAGCAGGCCACGGCTCTCGAGGTCCTTCAGGTACTTCCAGAACTGCGTGGAGCCGCGGGGCTTCTCGCCGTACTCCTCGCAGACCACGGAGTACGTCTTGTGGAGGTCCCCCGTCGCGATCTCCGAGCGCTTCTTGAGCGCGCGCGCGACCGCGAGGAGCACGACCTGGAGGCCGCGGCCAAGCTCCCGGATCTTGTCCTGCTGGAGGGTGGCGTACGTGAGCGCGTTGGCGCGCCGCACGTGCTCCGGCGCCACGGCGTCCATCTGGTCGGTGTCCGCGAGTCCCCCCGCGGCCGCGAGGATCTCGATGGCGAACCGCGCGTCCCCCTTCTTTGCGGCCGTCCGCGCGATGAGCGAGACGACCTCCTCGGGCACCGTACGCGGGTAGAACGCGAGTTCGACCCGCTGGCGCAGGATGTCCTCGAGCTCCCCCGCGGCGTACGGCGCGAAGTTGACGGCGTTGTTCTGCTTGAAGGTCGAGGCCGAAGCGGGGTCGAGGTGGGTGCTGAGGTCGCCCTGCGAGATCAGGACGAGGGACACGTTCCAGGAGGTGCGGCCCTCCTCGTTGAACCGCGTCAGCTGGTACACGAGGTCCGTCTTGGTCCGCTTGAGCAGGACGTCGGCCTCGTCGAGCACGAGGATGAAGTAGGCCTTGCGTGAGATCAGGTGCTTGCGCAGCGACTCGAGCATCTCGGTGATGGAGAACCCGCGGTCGGGGAACCCCTCGTCGAAGTGGCTGAGGGCCTGCAGCAGGACGGCCCCGTCGGAAGGGCGGCGCCTGCAGTTGACGACGAGCGAGTCGATGTGGCGCCCCTGGTCGCGGCCGACCTCCCGCATCTCGTCGCAGAAGCGCTTGGCCGTCGCGGTCTTGCCTGTCCCCACGGGCCCGTGGAAGCGCGCGTGCTCCGCCACCCCCTGCGTGAGCAGCGGCCGGAACATGCGGCCGAGCTGCCGGAACTGCTCCTCGCGGTGCGGGAGCTCCTTAGGCACGAAGTCGAACGAGAGCGGGAAGTGGTCCTTGACGACCGAGCGGCCGAGGGACTCCTCGAGGATGCGGCGCAACATGGGGCGCGAGCGCGGGGTCTCGGTAAAAAGGCTTTGAGGGAGGGTAATCGCCACTCCCTCAGACCCTCATGGGCGGGGGGGAGATTCTAGATCGGCGTCCCCTCGGAGCCGACGAGCGTGCGGAACGCGGCCGCGACCTCCCGCGTCCGCGGCCCGGGGCCGCCCTGCCCGATCGTCCGGCCGTCCACGGCGGCCACCGGCGCCACCTCGGCGGCGGTCCCCGTGAGGAAGACCTCGTCGGCGGCCCACACCTCGTGGAGCGTGAACGGCCGCTCGTGGGGATCGAGCCCCACGCCAGGCGCGAGCTCGAGGACCGCCTCGCGCGTGATGCCCGGCAGGTTCGTGGAGGTCCAGGGGGTCATCAGCTGCTTCCCGCGCACGATGAACACGTTGTCCGCCGACCCCTCGGCCACGTACCCCTGCAGGTCGAGCATGAGCGCCTCGTCGGCCCCCCGGTGGTTCGCCTCGATCCGCGCGAGGATGTTGTTCAGGTAGTTCAGCGACTTCACCGTCGGCGGCAGCGACTGCGCGGGCATCCGCCGGACGCTCGAGGTGACGACCTGCAGCCCCCGCTCGTACTTGTCGCCGAAGAGCGCGGGGAAGGGCTCCGCGATGACGATGATGGACGGCCCCGCGGTGCACGAGCGGGGGTCGATCCCCAGTGAGCCGCGCCCGCGCGTGAGGACGAGGCGCACGTACCCGTCCCGGAGCCCGTTGCGGCGCAGCGCGCCGACCACGGCCGCCGAGAGGTCGTCCCTCGACCAGGGGACCTTCAGGTCGATGGCCCGCGCGGACGAGAGCAGCCGGTCGATGTGGCGGTCGAGGCGGAAGACGCGCCCCGCGTAGGCGCGGATCCCCTCGAAGACGCCGTCGCCGTAGAGCAGCCCGTGGTCGAAGACGCTGATGCGCGCCTCGTCGGCCGGGTAGAAGGCGCCGTCGACAAACACCTGGGGGGCCACGGCCACGGTCACGCCTCCGTGGCGGGGGCTACCCGCGGATCGCCCACTCCAGGAGCCCCTTCTGCGCGTGCAGCCGGTTCTCGGCCTGGTCGAAGACGACGGAGCGCTCCCCGTCGATCACGCTGCCGGTGATCTCGAGCCCGCGGTGGGCCGGCAGGCAGTGCATCACGATCGCGTCGCGCTTTGCCTTCGCCAGGAGGCTCGCGTTCACCTGGTAGGGCGCAAAGAGGCGCTCGCGCTTGGCCTTCTCGGCCTCGTCACCCATGGAGACCCACACGTCGGTGTAGACGACGTCCGCCCCGCGCACGGCGTCGGCCGGCCGCTCGACGACCTCGACTTCCGACCCCTTCCCCGCGGCGATCCGTCGGGCCTCTTTGAGCAGCCGCGCGTCCGGGCGGTGGCTCTTGGGGCAGCCCACCGAGATGTCGGCCCCCACGATCGCGGCCCCGAGCACGAGCGAGTTGCACACGTTGTTCCCGTCGCCGACGTAGGCCACCTTCTGCCCCTCGAGGGCGCCCCGGTGCTCGCGGATCGTGAGTAGGTCGGCGAGGGCCTGGCACGGGTGCTCCCGGTTGTCGAGCGCGTTGACCACCGGGACGGTCGCGTGCTTGGCGAGCTCGGCGACGTTGCGCCAGTCGAACGCGCGGTAGACGAGGGCGTCGCAGTAGCGCGACAGCGTCCGCGCGGTGTCGGCGATCGTCTCGCCGCGGCCCATCTGGATGTCCTTCGGCGAGAGGTAGAGCGCGCGGCCGCCAAGCTGCGTCATCGCCACCTCGAAGGACACGCGCGTGCGCGTCGAGGGCTTCTCGAAGATCATCCCGAGGGTGCACCGTTCGAGCGTCGAGCGGGTGTGCCCCTGGCGCAGCTCGGCTTTGACGCGGCCGCTGCGGTCGAGGAGCCCCAGCACCTGGCGCTCGACATCCAGCATGGAGAGGACGTGCCGCGGCACGGCCGCCGGAAGGCTTCCGCGCCCTAAAGAGCATACGGTTCCACATCGAAGGCGGCGGCGGAGACCGCGTTGACGGCCAGCAGGATGACGAAGGTCACGAGCGCCATCCAGACAGCGTGCTTCCACTGCTCGGCGGGCAGCGTGTCGGGCAGCACGATGTACCGGAACGTGTAGACGACAGCGACGAACGCGAGCACGCTCCCGAGGGCGCCGAAGCCCCGCGGCCAGTCGATGAGCGCGAGCCCGTAGATGAGGAGCACGGCTAGGCCCGCGGCGAGCAAGAACCGGCCGATGGAGATCTTGCGCGCCTGCTCTTCGTACCCGAGGAACAGGCGGGCGGAGGCGACCATGGCGATCGCGGCGGCGACGACCCCCACGACGATGGCGACGAGCGTGGTCAGTCCGTCGGCCATCGGGGGGCAAGCCCCGCGGCGGCCTCAAGAATGTTGCGACTCCGACGTCGGTGGTGATCGCGGGATGCAGGAGGCAGGATTCGAACCTGCGAAGGCCTGAGCCAGCAGATCTTGAGTCTGCCCCCGTTGGCCGCTTGGGTACTCCTGCGGCCCCCGCGAGCGGAAGGGCGGACAAAAGGTTACCGGAAGCCGAGCGGGAGCGGCGGCGGGGCGCGTCCGTCCTGGAGGGCGGCAAGCGCCTGGCGCGCGTGCTCGATGAGGCGGGCGGCGTACGGGTCGCAGGGCTCGCGCTCGAGGTAGCGCACGGCGCGGCCGAAATTCAGCCGCGCGCCCTCGGGGTTGCCTTGCTGGATGTGGTGGTGGGCGGCCGCCAGGACGAGCAGTGCGCGCGCCAGGGTGTCCTTGCGCTGGTGCCACCTCGCTCGCAGCGCCGCGTCGGTCGCCGCGTCGTGGTAGCGGCCATCCTCCACAGCCCGCGCGTAGGATTCCGGCACCGCGTGCATCGCGCGCCTGCCCGCTCGCGGCCCCCCGGGAGCGGCCGGCCCGCCCGGCCGCGCCCTCCTGCCGCGCCCGTCCGGAGGAGCCAACCTTCTTTTCCATTTGGCGCCTGCGGGGAGCGGGGCTGGATGCAGCCGTACAGGCGCCTCCAAGTGGCGGTTGGATGCCGCGACCCCGTGGGCCTCTCGCAGTTCTATGTGGACCTGCTCGGCTACGCGCGCGAGGCAGCCCCCGCGGGGTTCGCGACCCTCGAGGGATGGCTGGAGGCGCGCGGCGTCCCGCGCGGGGAGTGGGACGACGGCCGGGCTATCGTAGACCCGGAGGGCGCCGGGCCCCGGATCTGGTTCCACGCCCTCGAACACGCGGGCGTGGCGCCAGGCCGCATCCACCTGGACTTCTACCTGGGCCTCGGCCCGCGCGCGCCAATTGCGAAACGGAAGGCCCGCGTCGACCCCGAGGTGGAGCGCGCCGTGCGGCTTGGCGCGCGCGTGGTGGAGCGCGTCGAGGACGGCGACTACTACTTCGTGACGTGCGAGGACCCCGAGGGGAACCTGTTCGACATCGCCTGACTTGACTGGCGCCTCCGCCGCCACCTCCAAACCCTTAACTACCCCCTCCCTTGATTTTGAGCCAGGGTGGGGTGCGGGAGCCTGGCACCCGCGCGTCTCCTGTGAGGATTCCTTTGGCGCCCGCCGAGGCCGTTTCCCGGTTCATCGCCGCCGGCGAGGAGCTGGCGGGCCACGGCCAGTTCGCCAAGGCGCTGGAGCAGTTCCAGCACGCCGCGGAGCAGAGCCCCGACAGCTTCACCGCCTGGATCGGGCGCGGCGCGTGCGAGCTCCAGCTCGGGCGGTGGGAGGAGGCGGCCGTCTCCTTCCGCACCGCGGGGAAGGTCAAGCCCGGCGACGCCTCCGCGAGCCTCCTCGAGTCCGAGGTCTGGAGGCGCGCCGGGAGGTACGCGCAAGAGCTCGAGGTGCTTGACCGCCACTTGCGCGCCTTCCCCGCGGACGATGAGGCGCTGCTGCGCTCCGCCCGCGCGCTCCACGCGCAGAGGCGCGAGGAGGAGGCGCTGCGCCGGATCGACCGCCTGCTGGAGGCCAGCCCCCGCAGCGCGCCCGCCTACACGCTGAAGGCAGAGGTCGTGCGCCGCATGGGGCGGGGCGCCCAGGCCCTCGAGGCGCTCGAGGTGGCCCTGGCGCTCTCGCCGCGCCACGCCCCCGCGCTCGAGGCGAAGGCGCGCATCCTCGAGAGCCGGGAGCGGTGGGGTGAGGCGGCGGCGACCTGGCAGCGGCTGGTGGACGCCGCCGGGGCGCGCGTGGAGCATGTCGTCCCCCTCGGCCGGGCGCTCGAGGCGCTCGGTGACAAGGCGGGGGCCGACCGCGCCTACAGCGAAGCGATCCGCCTCGACCCGGACGCGCTGCCCGCGTGGGACCGCGTGGCCGCGCGCTACGAGTCCCTCCAGGCCGACCGCCAGCAGCGGGAGCTCGGGCTCGTCGAGGCCCAGCTCGTCACGGCGCCCAAGGACTTCGTGGCCCACACGCGCCGCGCGATCCTCCTGCGCCTGCTCGGCCGGGCGCGGGAGGCCGCGGTCTCGCTCTCGCGGGCCACCGACGTCAACCCGTACCTGGTCTACGCGTTCGTCGAGCGTTCGCGGCTGGCAGAGGCGCGCGGCGACACGGCCGCGGCCCTCGCGGAGGTCGTGCAGGCGATTGCCCAGGGGCGCCCGTCCGACGGGCTCTTCCTCCGGAAGCGCCGGCTGCTCCTCGCGCTCGGGCGCGAGGGGGAGGCCCGCGAGGCGCTGGGGGAGGCGGTGATGCTCAACCCGGAGGACGAGCAGGCGTGGTTCGAATCGGGCCTCGTGGAGCGCATCGTCTCGGGGGACGCGGCCGCGGGTCAGTTCTTCCTCGAGGCGCGCGCGCGCCACCCGGAGTCGTTCGTGGTGTGGTTCGTCGACGGGCTGCTCCTCGAGCGCGAGGGGCGGTTCGAGGAGGCGCACCGTGCGGTCGACCGCGCCATCGCGCTCGGCGGCCGGTCGCACGCCCTGCTCGCGGCCAAGGCCCGCTTCTGCTACGGCGAGCGCAAGTACGAGGACGCCACGGACTGGGCGACGCTCGCGCTCGCGGTCGGCGAGACCCACGACGTCCTCTACATCAAGGCCCGCTCGCTCTTCGAGCTCAAGCGCCTGCCCGAGTCCGGGCCTTTCTTCGAGCGCGTGCTCGTCCTGAACCCGAGGAACATCGACGCGTGGTGCTGCCTCGGCGACGTCCGGTTCGCGGCGCGCGACAACGCAGCGGCCCTCGAGTGCTACGACCGGGCGCTTGCCTTGGACGACAACAACCGCGAGGCGTGGCGCGCCAAGGGGCTGCTCCAGTACTCCCTCAAGCGCTTCGACGACTCCCTCCAGTCGCTGGCCTACGCGCTCGACGTGATGGAGGACGACCCCGAGATCTGGGCGGTGGAGGGCAACATCTACGCGGAGATGGAGCTCTTCCCGCTGGCGGAGAAGGCGCTCGACCGGGCCCTCCAGTACCGCCCCAACTGGGCGCTCGGCTACATCAACAAGGGGAACCTCTACGCCAAGATGGGGCGGCTGCGCGACGCGGTGGGCTGCTACGACCGGGCGCTCGAGATCGAGCCCGCCAACGACACGGCGCGGCGCAACCGCGAGATCGCGCTGGAGGACCTCCACGACTACGCGCCGCTCGCCGCGTCCTACGAGCTGCGGCTGGCGCGCAACCCGGACGACCTGCGGGCGCTCGTGGGCCGCGCGAACGCGCTCCTCCAGCTCGGCGACCACGAGGGGGCGCTCGCGGTCGCCGACCGGACCCTCGCCCTGGCGCACGACCCCACGGCCTACCAGGTCAAGGGGCGGGCCCTGCAGCTGCAGGGGGACTACGGGGAGGCGATGGTTGCCTACGGAAAGGCGCTCGAGGCCGACCCGAGGCGCGCGGAGGCCTGGAACAACCTCGGGTCCGTCCTGTACAGCATGAAGTACTACGGCCACGCGCGCTCCTGCTTCGACAAGGCGGTCAAGCTCGACCCCGATGGCGCGCGGGCGTGGGCGAACCTAGGCAACGTCCAGTTCGCCACGCAGGACTTCACGAGCGCTGTCCGCTCCTTCCGGAAGTCGGCCAAGCTCGACGCGGACGACCCGGGCGTCTTCCACAACCTCGGAAACGCGGAGACGGCGCTTGGCAACTACGGGGAGGCCGTGGAGGCCTACAAGCGGGCGATCGCGGTCGACGAGCGCCACATCCAGGCGTGGCTCGCGCTCGGCTTCGCGCTCTTCCGACTCGAGCGGCACCCGGAGGCGGCGGCCGCCTACGAGCGCGCGCTCGCGCTCGACGCCCGGGACTTCCGCGGGCTGCTCGGGAAGGCCAACGTGACATCGGCGACAGGCGACTTCAAGCGGGCGATCGAACACTACGATGCGGCCCTGGCCGTGGACGACCGGAGCCCTGTCGCCTGGAACAACAAGGGGTACGCGCTCGTCAAGCGCGGGATGCTCAACCTGGCCCTGAACTGTTTCACGAAGGCGATCGACCTCGACCCGAAGTACGCGGAGGCGTGGAAGAACAAGGGGGGCGTCTACGCGGCGCTGCGCAAGCTCGAGACGGCGCTCATCTGCGTGAACACCTCGCTCAAGATCGCCCCCCACGACATCGAGGCGATGACCCTGAAGGGGTCGATCCTCTCGCAGAAGGGCGACGTGGAGAAGGCCAAGGAGGCCCTGACGGCGGCGGCCGCCGCGTCGCCGAAGAACCCGGCGGTGTACGTGAACCTCGGCCTGATGCAGCTCAGGTCGGACGAGTCAGCGCGCGCGATCGAGTCGTTCGCGCGCGCGTTGGAGCTCGACCCGGGGGAGCCGACGGCCCTCTTCAATGCGGCCACGGCCCACGAGAACCTGCTCAACCACCGGGAGGCCTGGGCGCTCGTGAACCGGTACCTCGAGGGCGACCCGGACGACCTTGAGGGGCTCGAGCTGCGCGCGAAGGTCGCGGACCAGCTCGGGTACAACCGGGAGGCGGTAAGGACGCGCAGGCAGCTGGAGGCGTTGCGCGCCCCGAGGCCGCCGGGGCCACCGCCGCCGGTCGGCGAGCCGCCGCAGGGCGAGGAGGCGATGCCTCCGGAGCCCTCCGGGCGGGAAGAGCGGTAGGCGCGCGACGGTCGCCCGCGTCCTACCTACCGCTCCTGCGGGCCAGGGAGGCCGGTGAGCAGTCCTGGCTCGAGCGCCAACGACTCGAGAGCCTCCTGCGGGTACCGCCCTTCCTCCGCCGCGGACTCGATCCAGCTGACCGTCTCAAGGGCGAGGTTCGCCTCGTCGCTTGAAATCCGGCCGTCCCGGAGCCCCGCATGCATCTCGGCAAGGTCCAGCACGTACCGCCGCCCGTCCGGGAAGATGAAGTGGTCGAGGTAGATGTCGTGGATCTCGCACTCGAACCCGCCGCCCGACGCCCGCCGCACCCCGCCGAAGGGCAGCGTGCAGTCCGAGTAGTACCCGAGGAGCCGGTCGTCCATCGAGTAGATCACGATCGTCGTGTGGGCCGCCCCCCGCCGCTGGATGCGGAACGCCTTGAAGGCGGTGTCGAAGACCGTCTCGCCGCCGACCGCAAACGGCCGCGTCACCGATGTGTCGTCGTACCCCGCGACCACGAGGTCGCCGTCGTCGAAGAACAGGAACTCCTGGTAGTGCACCGTCTTCTTCGACCGGCGGTGGAAGTGCGTCGTCAGCGGGCCCAGGTTGCGCAGGCGCCGGGGGCGGCCGGCCATCAGAGCACCAGCTGGAGGCCCTGGAGGAACGCGGCGACGGGGAACGTGACGAATGTCGTGACTGTCACGACGGGCATGAAGGGGTACGCGCCCTCCCGCCCGAAGTGGCGCAGGAACGGGCGCATCACGAGGTCGGCGACCTTGAGGATGGCGAAGAAGAGGACGACGAGGAGCGGGGAGAGCAGCCCGCACACGGCGGCCATCGCGCTCACGTCGCCCCACTCGAGCCGGAAGAGGAAGCCCACGTGCTTGTACGACAAGAGGCAGAGCGCCCCGATCGCCGCCCACTTGACGGCGAACCGGTCCACGGGCTCGACGCGCAGCTGGTAGACGTCGAGGGCGAGAAGAGCTAGCACGACGATGACCCACACGTGCAGGAACTCGGACTGGGCGCTCATCCGCCGGACGTCCGAGAGCGAGGCGACGGTGAACGACCCGAGGAGGAAGAAGAGGCCGTAGGTGTAGGGCTCCACGAGCGCGGGGTGCAGCCAGTACGAGATGTCGATCGCCACCGGCGGCCCCGCCGGTCGAGCGGGCGGCGCCGTATATCGGGGTTTGGGTGCGCGGGCGGGCGTTGCCGCGCGGCCGCGCTCGCCCGCGCGCCCCGAGCCCAAAAAGGGTTTTAGGCGGAATCCGGGTGCGCCGGTCGGATGCCGCCCGAGCCGAAGATCCGGGAGAAGCGGTGGACGGTGGAGCGCGAGCAGGAGGCGGTCGCCGAGATGGCGCGGTCCGACCACACCTTCGACCCGGCCCGCCACGGCGAGGTGTTCTCGATCGACACGCCGCCTCCTTACCCCTCCGGCTCCTGGCACATCGGCGCGGCCGCGGGGTACTCGCTCATCGACATGGTCGCCCGCTCGCGCCGGATGCTCGGGTTCAACGTCCTCTTCCCCTGGGGCCTCGACCGGAACGGGATCAACATCGAGCTCGTGGTCGAGAAGAAGCACAAGAAGCGGATCCACGAGTGGCCGCGCGAGGAGTTCCTGGCCCTCTGCGCGAAGGAGATCGAAGGGCCCTCGGCCTCGCTCGAGGAGACCGCCCGGCGCCTCGCGATCAGCGCGGACTTCGCGCACCGCTACCTCACGGACTCCCCCGAGTACCGGGCCTTCACCCAGGCCGTGTTCATCGACCTGTGGCACAAGGGGCTCATCGACGAGCAGCTGCGGCCGAACAACTACTGCCCCGTCTGCGGCACGACCATCGCCGACGCGGAAGTCCTGCGCGAGGCGCGGGAGGCCACGCTCGCCCACATGGAGTGGGAGGTCGTGGGGCCCGTCGGCGGGAAGCTTGGGATCTCGACGACCCGGCCCGAGCTCCTGTGCGCCGCGCGCGTCGTCCTCGTGCACCCCGACGACGAGCGCTACAAGTCGCTGCACGGGCGGAGGGTGCGCGTGCCCCTCTACGGGCACGAGGTCGAGGTGCGGCCCCACCCGACGGCCGACCCCGGCTACGGGTCGGGCGCCATGATGGTCTGCTCGTACGGCGACGCCGCGGACGTGCAGCTGTTCCGCGAGCTGCAGCTTGCGCCGGTGGCCGCCATCGACGAGCGGGGCCAGATGACGGCGGCCGCGGGCCCGCTTGCCGGGCTCCACGTGAAGAAGGCGCGGGCCGAGGCCCTGCGCCTGCTGGAGGAGGGCGGCCACCTCGAGGGGAAGGAGCAGGTCGACCAGACGTTCCCCATCTGCGAGCGGTCGCGGTCTCCCGTGGAGATCATCGCCCTCAAGGAGTGGTACGTGAAGCAGGTGGACTGGCTCGACGAGATGCGGCAGGCGGCCTCCACGATGGAGTTCCACCCGGACCGCCACCGGCAGCTGCTGCTCGACTGGGTCAACTCGGTCACCATCGACTGGCCGGTCTCGAGGCGCCGGTACTACCACACGGAGATCCCGCTCTGGTACTGCAGGTCGTGCCGGAAGGCGCTGGTCCCCGAGCCCGGGCCCTACTACCGGCCGTGGGAGGAGAAGCCACCGTTTGCGTCGTGCCCGGCGTGCGGGGGCGGCGAGTTCGAAGGGGAGGACCGGGTGTTCGACACCTGGATGGACTCCTCGAACAGCGCCGTGTTCATCCTCAAGCGCCACGGCGAGGAGTTCTTCCGCCGGGCGTACCCGTGCACGCTGCGCCCGCAGGGGCGGGACATCGTGCGGACGTGGCTCCACTACACGACGCTGCGCGGCCTGCACCTCACGGGGAAGCCCCCGTTTGCCCACGTGCTCATCCACGGGATGGGGGTGGACGAGCACGGGAAGAAGATGAGCAAGTCCGTGGGCAACGTCGTCGCGCCCGAGGCGGTGCTGGCACGGTTCGGGTCGGACGCGTTCCGCCTACAGGCGGCGAGCGAGTCGCGGGTGGGTGACGACTTCCGCGTGAGCGTGGACCGGATCCAGGGCGCGCAGAAGTTCCTCACGAAGCTCTACAATGTGGCGCGCTTCATCTCGTCCTCCCCGCGGCCCGCGCGCGCGCCGGACGCGCTGCACGCGACGGACGAATGGGTGCTTGCGGAGCTCGACGCCCTCATCGACGAGACCCGGCGGGCGTACGGGGAGTTCTCGTTCTTCGACGCGGCCACGGCGCTGCGGTCCTTCGTCTGGAACCTCTTCGCGCCCCACTACCTGGAGCTTGTCAAGGCCCGCGCGTACGGGGGGGACGTGAGCGCGCAGTGGACGCTGCACGAGGCGCTGCGCGCCGTCCTGCGGCTGCTTGCGCCGCTGGCGCCGGCCCTGCCGTGGGCCGTGTGGCGCGAGCTCTACGGGGGGGACATCCACCACGAGCTCTTGCCGGAGCCCGGGGGGCACGTGCGGCACCCCGAGGTCGGGGAGCGGCTGGTCGAGTTCAACTCGCGGGTCTGGAAGCTGAAGAAAGAGCGCGGGCTCTCGTTTGCCGACAACGTCTCGGGGGTCGCGGTCCCCCCGGACCTGGCGCCCTTCGAGGACGACCTGAGGGCGATGCACCGGATCGCGCCATAGGTTCGACCTCCGCCCGGTCCGCTACCAATACGGTTTAGACCAGGCTCTCCCATGGCCGATTCGTGCCGAGGAAGGGCCCCCGCCACGGGAGGCTGCTGCAAGATCCGGATGTGTGCAGAAGGCATGACAACCTGGGGCGCGGGTCGCCTGTCAAAGCGGGCATACGAGCTGGCCTACCATGCTCATGCCTCGGCACTACGGTCACAGCCAGGATTGGTACGTGCGGGCACATGTGGAGGGGCAAGCGGCATACTTGATGCGCGAGAATGGAATCAAGGAAGCTGTGCTTTTCATCAATAACTATGACGGATTGTGTGCAAGCTGTCTAAAGCGAATCAATGGTATGATTCCCACAGGTGCTCGGCTGCGAATAATCATTACCACGGAATACAAGGGACTTGAAAACGGAGCGGATGACCTTGGTTGGTTCGTTGGAGTTGGTTGATTGAGCTTCTCATGGACCATAGACAACATGTTGCGGGAGTCGCATGAGATCCGCAGCCGATCCGAGCTCGAGAAGGTACTCGACAGGCTCGCCAGCATTCGGTGTGAGCCGGTGGTCGTTTATCGTCTCGTGAAGGACGATAGAGACCTCATGTATTTCGGGGTGGGTGCCCCTGAGACTCGACTCGACTACACCCCCGACGATCCGAGCGGGCCCTACTATGGGAGCATAGGAAACCCGGAGCGGGAGGGGGAAGTGCTCTATAGTGCGGGGGGCGAGATAACGGAGTCTCCGTTGCGCAGCCAATTGCCATGGTCTGTGGCAAGGGAAGCGTTACTCGAATTCTATGATACAGGAGGAAAGCTCCCGAGCAAGGTTAGATGGGAGGAGGTGTAGAGGGCGCCGTAGATTTGTCCCTTTTGGGCGCTCGAATTCTGACCCCCTCGTCTCCTTGTTCGCGCTTCACGTCGACTCCTCCTTGCCCGCCTTCCGTCGCTCCACCGGAAGCGACGCCCCCCGTCTCTGATGTAAAGGGCGCCATAAAGTTGTTCACTTCCGGCGCGCTAGAATTGAGCCGTCCGTCGTCTGATCGGTCGTTCACGTTTCGCCCTTCACGTGGATCACGGTCCCGTGGTGCAGGATCCGGTCGAGCACCGCGGACGCCATTACGGGGTCGCCCATGACCTCGCCCCACTCGCTGAACGTCTTGTTCGACGTCAAGACCATCGAGCCCTTCTCGTAACGTTCGCTCACGACGCGGAAGAACAGGTGCGCGCTCTCCCGATCCATCGGGAGGTACCCGATCTCATCGAGCACGAGCAGCCTCGGCTGCACGAGGCTCCTCATGGCGATGTCGAACGTCCCGCGCTGCTCGGCCTTCTTCAGCCGGTTCATCGCATCGAAGACCGTCGAGAAGTACACGCTCAGCTCCGCCTTGGCGGCCTCGAGCCCCAGCGCGATCGCCAGGTGCGTCTTCCCCACGCCCGGCGGGCCCAGCAGGATCACGTTCTCCGCGTTGTGGATGAACCGCAACGTCGCGAGCTCGCGAACGACGGCCTTGTCGACCGACGGCTGAAACTCGAAGTCGAACTCCTCGATCGTCTTGCGCGCCGGGAAGCGCGCGAGTCGCGTGCGCGACTCGGCGACGGGGCGTGCACATAAACTCAGCCCGCTGACGGCCGAGGCACCCCCTTCGTCAGCAGCCTGACGTTGTAGGCGATCTCCCTCGCGATCGCGTCGTTGCGGCGGCTTGCCGGCCGCCGCGTGCGGAGCCGGTCACCGAACAATCCCTTCTCCGTCGCATTGCGCGACTCCGACGTGCTCCTGCGGTGGTACAACTTCTTGAAGCGGTTCGGGAACTGCATCGCGAACCTCGTCATCCTCTCGAACGCGTCCTTGGGGTGCGTCCACCACCGCGCGTTCTCCTTCGGTTTGATCATGGGCTGGAGACCCGCGCGCTCGACCTCCGCGCACCCTTTGTGGCTCCAGTACGCGGAGTCGGCGGTGAGCCGTTCCGCGACCGAGTCGTCGGGAATCTGCTCCAGCAGCGGCCCAAGCTGCGTCGAGTCGTGCCACGCTCCCCGGGTGATCCGGATGGCGAGCGTCGCACGGGTCTTCGTGCCGGACATGACATGGATCTTCGCGAAGTCGCGCGGCGTCTTCTCGTCCTTGTTCGATCGCCATGCGCCAGACCCGTGGAGGAGTAGGCCTGTCGAGTCGACAGAAACCACCTCCTCAACGGCCCAGAACGGCTCCGCCGTCTGGTCGAGGGGCCTTTGAAGCGTGGCGGTGAGACCGCGGTGCCGGTTGTACTTCTGCAGCGTGTTGAAGTGGGGGACCTTGGTCAACCCGAGCGCTGGCTGGAGGAGCTTAAGGAGGCCCACGGATCGTCGGAAGCTGAGGTCGAAGTAGGCGCGGATCAAGAGGCAGAGGACGAGCTCCCGCCGAGCGATCCTCGGCCGCCCGTTCTTCCGTGCCCAGTCGTGGATCGTGGCCGACTCCACGAGATCCTTCATGGACTGGCACGCAAGGAAGACCTCCTCGCTCTGCCAACGGTTGTACTCGCTCCAATCCCGGGTATCGATACGCTTACGTACCTTGCGTGCTCCTTTGCCCAACGGGGCATCCCATCCCTGGCGCGTCCCAAGGTCGGCTCAACGAACAGGGGGCGGGCCAAACGTGAAGGGGTGCCCCACCCATGTAACGTTAGCGGTCAGCAGTCACCGTCAGAGGGGGTTTGTGTGCACGCCCGAGAATGGGATCAAGGAGGCCGTACTGTTCATTAATAACGATGCCGGACTGTGTGGATCTTGCCTACAGAACCTCAATTCTGCGATTCCCACAGGCGCGCGGCTGCGAATAATCATTACCGCGGAATACAAGGGACTTGAAAGCGGGGCGGTCAACCTTGGTTGGTTCAATGGGGCTGGTTGAGTGGGAACCTCCTGGACCATAGACAACCTGTTGCAGGAGTCGTATGAGATCAGCAGCCGATCGGATCTCGAGAAAATCCTCGACAGGCTCGCCGGGAAACGATGCGATCCGATGGTCGTTTATCGTCTCGTGAAGGGAAAAGGAGATGAACTCTACTTCGGCGTGGGTGGCCCCGAGACTAGACTTGACCACAGCCCCGTCAACGGCCCCTACTACGCCAGTATTGGAGACTCCGGACGGCAGGGAGAAGTAATCTATAGTAGCGGGGGCGAGATTACGGAGGAGCCGCTGCGCAATCATTTGCCATGGGCGGTGGCAAGGGAGGCGATACTCGAATTCTACGATACTGGAGGGAAACTCCCGAGCAGGATACTGTGGGAGGAAATCTAGCTCTTGGCGCCATGCGACGCCCTCTCCCGCGCTGTCGCGGCCGCCCTTGACGAGATGGACTTCTTGCTTGCTCGGATCGCTATTGCCGCTCGGCGGCGCAAAACCCCGCTACCCTCTCCGCCCGACGGCTCGCAAACTCCCAGACGGCTCACGCACGGAAGGCGCCTGCCACCTCACCATTGAAAGGGCGCCACTTTTCGCCATTTCTGCGCGGCCGCCTACACAGTGAAGGGAGGCTTCGAAATCGGATGCGTTCCAAGAAGCCGGGACAGGTGACCGGGGAGAGGCAGGGGGCAGCGCTACCCAGGGACCGATCCTTGACACTTCGTTCGTGAGTGCTGCCCCCAAGGCGGCCGTCACGTGACCCGTCGAATCCTCGGGCCGCTACCGGCCTTCCAGCCCGCGATTTCACGTCAACTCGCGATCCGCGCGGCGCAGGACACTTTGATACATGTGTACGTGGCGGCGTGGAATTGACGAAAAGTGGCGGCCTAATTTTGATGAATCGACCGCCATCCCCCCTCCTTCACGAGGGGGCAGAAGGTACGCTTCGACTGCAACAGTGGACCACCATCCAGGAACTGGCCAGACAGGGCTTGAACATCAGCGACATCCAGCGGGAGACGGGGTTCGCGTGGAATACCGTCAAGAAGTACCTCGCGGCGCCGCCGCCAGCGGCGGCGCCGAGCAAGAACGTGAAGCCCCAGGTCCTCGACCGGTTCCAAGACCACATTCGATCCCGCCTCACCCAGTACCCGCAGCTCACGGCCCGGCGGCTCTTCCACGAGGTCCAGGAGATCGGATACACCGGCGGGGAGACGAGAGTCAAGGACTTCATTCGCACGATCCGCACCGACCGCAAGGTCCGTGCGGTCTGGCGGTTCGAAACCCCGCCCGGCGAGCAGGCGCAGGTGGACTGGGCCCGCCTACGCACCATGCTCGTTGACGGCCGTCCACGACGCGTGTACGCCTTCGTGATGGTCCTTGGATACTCACGCTACCGCTTTGTCCGGTTCGTCACCGAACAAGACACGGCAACCTTCATCCGGCTACACCTCGAGGCCTTCGCGTTCTTCGGGGGCGTCCCGAGGACCGTTCTCTACGACAACCTACGCAACGTCGTGATCGAGCGCGGACCCGACTCCGAGCGCCGCCAGTGGAACGAACTGTTCCGCGACTTTTTCCAGACGTTGGGCTTCCGCCCACACCTCTGCGCGCCGTACCAAGCACAGACGAAGGGAAAGGTCGAGCGCAGCATCCGATTCCTTCGAGACGACTTTCTCGAAGGACGGGAGTTTGCGTCGCTCGAGGAGATGAACTTCGAGGTCCAGGCCTGGCTGCGGAAGGTAAACCTCGAACGGCCCAACGACACGACGGGGAGGATCCCGTCGCAGATGTTGGCGGAGGAGGGGCTCACGCCCCTCGACCCGAACCGGCCGTATGTGATCACGCAGGGCTTCCTGCGGAGGGTGAAGCCGGAGAGCCTCGTGCACTTCCAAGGCAACATGTACTCCGTGCCGTGGGACTACGCGGGACGTGAGGCGATGGTGCGTCTCACGGGGAAGATCCTGTCCATCGAGGTGGCGGGCGAAGAGGTCGCCCGCCACGAGCTGCGAAGCGGCCGAGGCCAGCGGGTCAAACTGAAGGAGCACTACGACGGCCTGTTGAAAGCGCTCCGGTCGACGAACCGGGAGACGGAGGAGTGGCGGAGGGCAAAGTACGCGTTCGAGGAGGTCGCGCAGCGACCGCTCGACGAGTACGACCGCCTGCTCGAGGAGGTGACCCGGTGACCGTCGCGTACGAGCGCCTCCACGCGAACCTGAAGGCGCTCAAGCTTCCCACGGTCGAGTCGATCGTGGACAGCTACCTCGAATCGACCTCGGCGAAGGGGAGGAGCGTGATCGAGGTGCTGGACTACCTCGTGGACCAGGAGGCGAAGGCGCGGCAGACGTCGATTGCGGAGTCGCGGATGCGCCTCGCGCGGTTCCCCGCGCGCAAGGCGATCGAGGACTTCGACTTCGAGTTCCAGCCGTCGGTCGACAAGACAGTGGTCCGGGAGCTCGCGACGTTGCGGTTCATCCACAACGCTGAGAACGTCCTGTTGCTCGGGCCCGCGGGCGTGGGGAAGACGCACCTCGCGATCGCCTTGGGGCTGGTGGCCGCCAAGGCGGGACTCAGCGTCTACTTCAGCACGGTGTTCGACGCGATGAACCGGCTGAAGAAGGCGGAGCAGCGGGGGACGTTCGACATCGCGATGAGGAGCCTGGTGCAGCCGAGGCTGCTGATCCTGGACGAGATCGGGTACCTCCCGATGGACCGGGAGGGCGCGCACCTGTTCTTCCGCGTGGTGAGCGACCGCTACGAGAAGGGCTCGATGATCCTGACCTCGAACAAGACGTTTGCCGAATGGGGCGAGGTGCTGGGGGATCCCGTGATGGCGTCGGCGGTTCTGGATCGCCTGCTGCACCACAGCACGGTGGTGCACATCAAGGGGGAGAGCTACCGGCTGAGGGAGCGCCGGCGGATGATCGGCCAGAGAGGGGGGGCGTCGCTTCCAGTGGAGAGGAAAAGGGTCAAGGGGGAGGGTGAGAAATGAAGGGGAAAAACGAGAGCGAGGTCATCAAACGAGGGGCGCCAGAAATCATCAAATCTCCGGCGCCGTTTACAGTTGCGCAGCAGGGAGCCGTGGGGCGTTGAGGCGGAACGGTTTCACGTGCGACGACGGCCTAGAAACGCCCCTGCGGTCCTGGTTCGAACCCATATCCCCCCTAACCCCGCCCGTTTCGGGCTCACGCCGCCCGGCTTTCGATATGCCCCCCCTTCGCGCTTATTGCGCCACACTCCCCTCGTTGGGCAAGGTGTGCGAGGGAGGGCGGCGGGTCACGTCCCTCCCGGGAGGGCGGCGTCACTCCTCCTCGGGTTGGGGCCCCCCCTCCGGGGCCCCCGGCACCGTGGGCACGCTAGGCCTGCGGCCCGGCCGCAGGAGCTGCCCCGGCGGGCGAGCCGTGCGGATCTCGCCCTCCGCCATGATCTCGTCCCCGCGGATGAACACGGCCGCCGGCATCACCGCGAAGAGCCCCTCGAACGGCGTCCACCCGCACTTCGAGTGGAGCGTGTCCGCGCGGACGCGCTTCACGTCCCTCGGGTCGAAGACCGCGAAGTCCGCGTCGTACCCCACCGCGATTTGCCCCTTCGGCAGCGCGAACCGCTCCCCCGGCGCCCGGCAGCAGGCGTCCACGACGCGCTGGAGGTCGATCTGCTTGTAGAAGACGCGGGCCATGAGCAGCGGGAGCATCGTCTCGACCCCCGGCACCCCTGAGGGCGCGTCGGCGAAGCTCCCCGACTTCTCGGCCACCGTGTGGGGCGCGTGGTCGCTGGCCACGAGGTGCACCGCGCCCGACCGCAGGGCGTCGAAGATGGCCTCCTGGTCGCGCTTCGCCCTCAGCGGCGGGTTCGTCTTGCCCATCGCCGGGCGCGGGAGGCCCGTCATGCCGGCGTCCAGGAGCGCGTGGTGGGGGGAGGCCTCGAGCGTGCCGGCAAAGCCCCCGGCCTGCGCGGCCTCAAGGCCCTCCGCCGAGGAGATGTGCGCGATGTTCATCACGCGCGTGTCGAACCGCTCGCACAGCCACCGTATGGCGCTCGCCTCCGCGGCCGGGGGGCGCGCGCGCGCGTGGTCCTCCAGGTCCTCGCTCCGCGCGGCCCCGTCGATGAGCAGCGGGTCCTCCGCGTGCACGGTGACCGGCAGGCCGGACGCCGCCGCCCGCGACACGCTCATCTGGGCGTCGTCGAGCGAGGGGAAGCCTGGGCTCCCCGTCGAACCGGCGAGGTACACCTTGAACCCGGTCGCGAGCTTGGCGGCGCTCTCGAAGTCCGTGGACGGGTGCGCCTCGCAGAAGAGCCCGAAGTCCACGAGCGAGCGGTCGCGCAGCGCCTCCGCTTTGGCGGCGAGCCCCGCGGACGTCCGCACCGGGGGCACGGTGTTCGGCATGTCGAGCGCCGTCGTGACGCCGCCGAACACCGCGGCCGTCGACCCCGTGCGGATGTCCTCCTTCTCCGTCAGCCCCGGGTCCCGGAAGTGCGCGTGGGCGTCGACGGCCCCCGGGAGCACGAGGTAGTGCCCGAAGTCCAGCGTGTAGTCGGCGTCCAGCTGCTTGGCCACGCGCACGATCCGGCCGTCGCGCACGCCGACGCAGCAGTTCTCGGGACCCCCGGCGAGGAAGAAACGGCCGATGAAGACGACATCGAACTCCTTCTTCGCCATCCGTCCGCCGCACGGCACCACCCGGTGAACGGCGCATAAAAGTTTGGAGGGGCCGGGCCGGGCCGCGGACCGCCCGGTGCGGGCACGCGCGCCCGCGAAAGGGCCATGTAGCCCGCGCCGGATAGCCCGCGCGGCATGGCGCCCTCCGACCCGCTCTCGTACGACGAGATCCACGCGATCCAGCGGCGCGAGCGCTCGACCCGCAGCCTCGCGAAGGTCCCGGCCGATTTCTACCCGCGGCTCACGACGTACCTAGAGGAGGCGCGGCGCGAGCTCGCGCTCGAGTCCTCGAAGGGGGCGAGCCCCCGCGTCCTGCTCCTCCAGGGGCAGTTCCGCAACCTCGAGGAGACCGCGCGGGAGATCGTGATGCTGCGCCTGCGCAAGGTCTCCGAGATGAGCTTCACGGTCCTCGAGGGGGGCTCGCTGAACGAGCGCGTCCTCACCCCCGAGGAGCGGGACTTCGCCGGGGCGATGGCCGACCTCATCGGCAAGGCGCGCGGGGCGGCCCTCGCCGACAGGGGTGCCGGCCCCGCGGTCGGCGCGGGGCCCGCTTCCCCTCCCGCGCTAGCCGCCACGGGCGCGTCGGCCCCCGGCGCGCCCCGCGCCCCCGCGCCCCCCGGGCCGCCGGCGGCGCGCCTGCCGCGGGAGCCCACGGCGGCGCCGCCGCGGGGGGAGCCGGCGGGTGCGCCGCCGGTCGCGCACCTGCGGATCCTGGACGACATCCCGCCTTTCGAGGGGGAGAACCACCACGTGTTCCGGTTGCGCAAGGAGGACGTGGTCACCCTCCCCCGCGACATCGCGACCATCCTCGTCCGCCGCAAGAAAGCGGTCGAGATGGAGGCGCCGGCGTGAAACCGTACCCGGGCGCCGTGCGTGCCGGGGAGGGATTTATAGCGCAAGCGCCCTAGGCCACGCCGTGCTCGGGCTCACCATCCGGCCGTTTGGCGAACGCGACCTTTCAGGCGTGATGCACCTCATCCAGTCGCAGTTCGGGGAGCTCTTCCGGCCCGACCTGTACACCTCGATCGCCGAGGCCTGGCCCGACGCGTTCCTCGTCGTGGACACCGGCCAGGGGATCGGGGGCGCGCTCGTGGCCATCCACGACGCGCCGCTCTCGGGCCGCGTCCTCATGATGGTCGTCGACCCCACCCTGCGCGGGCGGGGCGTCGGGACGCGGCTCATGGAGGTGTTCACGCAGCGCTGCCTCGAGCGCGGATTCCGGAGCATATCGCTCGAGGTCCGGGAGAGCAACGCCGAGGCGCAGCGATTCTACCGGCGCCTCCGGTTCCTGCCCGTCGCGGTCCTGCCCCGCTACTACAACGACGGCGAGGACGGCATCCGCATGGAGCGCACCCTCTGAGCCGGGGGAGGCGCAGCTTTATGGCGGCGCGCACCCGTCGAGCGGCGGGCGCCGCGGTTGGCCGAACTCGTCTTCTCGCTCTACGGCCGTTTCCCCCCCAAGCGGGCGGCGTTCGTCGCGGACACGCTCCACACGCTGCGCGAACTCGGCCTGCAATACAACGAGCCGCCGTCGGTCGGCCGCACGATGCACGAGCCGGCCCCCGGGGGCCCCGCCCGCACCCACGAGGAGCCGGAGCCCGGCGACCCCACGGGGGCGCGCTTCTCGGCGGCCGTCTCGCGGGTCGCCGATGGGTTCTGGCCTCACGTGTGGATGCAGGCCCAGGTCCCGTGGGAGGACCGCCGGCGAGGCGCCGCCGGCGCGCGGCCGGTGCCCGCGGTCGTCTCCGTGCGCGAGCTGCCGGCGCGCGACGGGCCCGCGGGCTACGAGGGTTCGCCATTCTATGAAGTCAGCATCGCGGCTCCCGTGAGCGAGCTCGTCGACGTGGAGCGCGAGGAGGAGGGGGAGCAGGGCCTCGAGTGGGTGCTCACGCAGGTCTTCCTCCCGCTCTTCATATCCCGCGAGGCGATGCTGGGGAAGGTCGACTTCGAACCCTCGGGCGCCCGCGAGGTCACGCCGTCCCACCTCGAGCGCCTTCTCTTGCCCGACCTCTACCTCTTCAACCTCCTCGGGGCGGCCTTTGTCCGCAAGTACGGCGTCGAGGCGCTGCGGCAGCTGCCGACGAACCCGCCCGCGCTGCAGCGCCGGTGGATGGCGCGCACCCCCGAGGGCGCGCTCCTCTTCCGCTGCCGCGTCGAGGCGGACAGGTGGAACGGGCCGGGGGAGCCGCCCATCGACTTCCACGCGTGGCCCGGCCGCTTCGCGCTCCTCGAGCGGCTCGGCGAGGCCGCCCGCCGCGGGCAGCCCCACGGCGGCTACTCGTAGCCGGCGTGGTCGTCGTGCTCGTGCCAGTTCCAGTAGTTGTACGGCGAGTCCGGCTGCTTCTGTGCGCTCGTCACGTCCTTGGCAAGGCCCGCCACGTAGCTGCCGTAGCGGTCCTTGATCTGCTCCTCGATCGGCCGCGCGCGGCGTATCGCCTCCTTGATCTGGGCGGGCTCGATGAGCGGCGCGCCCTGCTCCACCGCGAGGTCGCCGGCGGCGCGCACGACGCCCCCGAGCTCCCGGAGGCGCAGCGTGAGGGCGCCCTTCTGGTGCTCGCCCTCGCGCGCGCGCCGGGCCGCCTCGTCGATCAGCGCGCCGACCGCCGCCCGCGACGCGTGCGGGATCCGGCGGTCCATCGCCACCTCCTGCGCGGCGAACTGCGCGAGCCGCGCCCGGTTGCGCTCCGTATCGGGCATCGTGGTCTCGACGAGGACCTCGTAGCCCTCCCCCGCGATCCTCGACCGCAGCGGCGAGAGGATCGAAGGCAGGTCCTGGATGTTGCACGCCGCCACGAGGACAAAGTTGCAGGGGACGTCGTCCACCCGCGTGGACGCTCCCGCCGACTGCGGGTGCCGCCCGGCGATCGGGTAGCGGCGCTCCTGCATCGCGGTGAGGATGCTCCGCTGCATGGGGCCGAGGGTGGGCAGCTCGTCGATGAACAGGACGCCCTCGTGGGCCTCG
>Ga0302046_10000183_pt1 | contig 67428 bp, 63 predicted proteins | sample RVTome_11_FD_200261 | JGI IMG/M metagenome (GOLD analysis project Ga0302046, IMG submission 200261) | Soil microbial communities from uranium-contaminated site in the Upper Colorado River Basin, Wyoming, United States - RVT147D111 (version 2) ... | reverse complement strand
GCTCATGCCGACCTCAACTGATCGGAAGGGACTGACCGGCACGAACCAGGGTGTCGTCTTCGATCCACAGACCGGCGAGTGCCAGGAGCCCCGCGGCGGCGCCGGCCAGGTACGAGCCGGACGACAGGACCAGCACCGCGGGCGCGGTGATTCCCGCGCCCACGCCGAGCGCCCAGCGCCGGACGGCGAACGGACCGCGCGTCACGAGGACCGAAGCGCGCTCGTACTCTCGCTCGCGGTTTCGCGGGGCCATGCGCCCCTCGGTCAGAACGAACAACGCGTGCAGCACCAGGGAGACCAGCAGCGCGAGGCGCAGCACCGGGATCGCCGGACCGCGAAGGCCGATCGCCGGACCGAGCGTCAACCCGAAGGCCGCGCCCGCGACCAGGGCTTGCACGATGAGATGGAGCCACAGCCCTCGTCGCATCCACAGCACTCGCCCCTTGGCCTGTGCGAACAACCACCCCGTGTAGGCGGCGGTCAGCATCGCGAGCGGGACCCCCACGGCCACCACGAGCGCGAGCGGCGGTCCGGGCGCATGGAGCGCGACCAGGGTGAGCGCGAGCGCCGCACCGTAAGCCGCGAGCACGACACCGCCGCGCGCCAGCCACGAATCCCAGTTCGGTCGCAGGAGGATGTAGAGGAAGCGCTCGGGGCGCTTCAGGTCGGCGACCAGGAGCACGGTCGTCAATCCGAGGAACACCATGGCCGAGATCGTCAGCCCCACGAGGCTCACCGTGGAAGCTCCGAGCGCCGCGGCCAGCACCGCGACCATCAGGAAGGCGCCGGCGGCCACGGACTTCGCGAGCAGATAGGCGGAGACCTTGCCGCCCCAGCGCGCCGCGTGATCGACGTCGTAGGTCGTGCGCGCGCGCGTCTCGGCCGCGTCCCGCGCGGCGAGGATTTCCTCGGAAGCGAGATCTACCCCCGGCATCCGATTCGCCCACAGGTAGCCGGCGTCGGCGTGAGCCAGCGCCGGGTCGATGCCGGCTTGCTCGACCTCGCGGTACAGGACGTTGGGCCCCGTTCCCGCCTCGACCTTCCGCGCCCGCAGATCGTGCTCGACCCGCATCCTCGAAACGACGCTCTCGGGATCGTGAAAATCGCCGGGGACGATCGCCTCGGTCGGACAGACGACGGCGCACGCCGGAGCGAGTCCCAGCTCCGTGCGATGCACGCAGAAGTGGCACTTCTGCGCGGTGCCGGTCGAGTCGTTGAGGTACAGCGCGTCGTACGGACAGCCCTGCATGCAGGCCTTGCAGCCGATGCACGCCTCCGGGTCGACGTCCACCACGCCGTCGGAGCGCTTCTCGAGGGCGCGAACCGGGCAGATCGTGACGCACGGAGCGTCGGTGCACTGGTTGCAGCGCAGCACCGCGAACGAGCGCTTGACCTCGGGGAACGCCCCGCGCTCGGTATACTTGACCCAGGTCCGGAAGCTCCCCAGCGGGACGTCGTTCTCCGCCTTGCACGCCACCGTGCAGGCGTGACAGCCGATGCACCGCGAATGATCGATGACGAAGCCCAGCTGCACCTCGCCGCCCCCCAAGGAGAGTCGCCACTATGCCACACCCCCGCGCGCCGGAGTCCGCCCTCTCCGCCGCGGCGCGGCGCGGGTCGCGGTCCTGGTAGAATCGCGGCGTGGATCCCCGTCGGCTCGTGGCCCATCGCGGCTACCCCCGTCGCTACCCGGAGAACACGTTGGTCGGCATCGAGGCGGCGCTCGACCGCGGCGCGACCTTCGTCGAGGTCGACGTCCAGCTCAGCGCCGATCGCAAACCCGTGCTGTTTCACGACCGCGATCTACGCCGGATGTGCGCGGCGGAAGGCGCGATTCACGAGCGTACGCTCGGCGAGCTGCGGGAGCTGCGAGCCTCGGAGCCGCGGACCTTCGGCACCACCTTCAGGGACGTGCGCCTCGCGACCCTGGAAGAGTTCGTCGTGCTGCTCGCCGATCGTCCCGGCGTCACCGCATTCGTCGAGGTCAAGCGGGTCGCCGTCGAGCAGCATGGCGTGGATGCGGTCACCGCCGCCGTCCTCGAGCATCTCGAACCGCTCGAGGGGCGCTGTGTGGTGATCTCCTTCGCTCCGGATGTGCTGCGCGAGGCTCGACGGCGCGGCTGGACCGAGCTCGGCTTCATTCTGCGAGAGTGGTCCCGCGCCGCTCGCAGCGAGGCGGCGAGCCTCGCGCCCGGCTATGTGCTGTGCGACGTGCGCAAGATGCCGTGGCTCCGGGACGTGCGGCAGCCGGACTGCCGCGTGGCCGTCTACGACGTCGTCCACCCGCGCCGCGCGGAGCGTTGGGCGGCGCGCGGCGCGGACCTCATCGAGACCTTCGCCATCGGCGAGATGCTGGATCACTTCGCGCGCAAGGGCGGACCGTCGTGACGCGAGTCGGGAGATCCGCCCAGCACGCCGTTCAAACGGCAGTCTGCGCGGGTGATTCCGGTGGATCACCGTGGCCACGCGCCACCAGATCCGTCACGAGGAGGTGCCCTGCGATGCCGGGTCGGCCTCGTGGGTTCCATCGCGATCGGCCTGCCGGCGCTCGGCGAAGAACCGCGTGACCTCTCCCAGCTGCTCGAGAACGATGAGCTTGTCCCGGAAGGACAGTGCCAGGAACTCCTGGTGCTGGCGGCGCCGGTTGCCTTCCCACGCGGTGGCGCTCCAGTCGGACACGTCACTCATGAACTTCATCTCCGTGCAAGAGCCGCAGCTCGGCGATATCGGCCAAATCCTGGGCCCGCCCGGCCTCGTGCTTGAGTCGAAGCAGGGTCGGCAGACGCACGATGCGTAGCGGCACTCCGGGAGCGACCTCGACGACGAGGGCCTGTCGATGCTCCTCCTCGAAACGGAAAGGCTCGGTCACGAAGATGTCGATGGGCGTTTCGCGATGCCCATCGCTGAAGAAGTTCAGCACCCGCATGCCCTTTTCCTCGATCCAGCGATTGCGTTGGCCGGGATCGGCGAACCCCTCCGCGGTCACCGGAACGCGAGGACGGTATCCCAACGATGCCAGAGCTGCGAAGGTGCGTCGGACCGGATCGGGCTCGAGACTCACGACCAGGTCCAGGTCCTGAGTCTGCCGCCCGTAGCCATATGCGTTCACGGCCAGACCGCCCACCACGATGAAGGGAACCCCGGCCCCATTGAGGGCACGCGCGATCGCTTCGATGCTCGCGAGTCTCATTCCCCCCTCCGGTCAAGGGCCTCGGATCTCGTCCGCAACGACCGGACAGCCTTGAATCCGGCACGCGTTCAGAGGCTAGCACAACGGTTGCTCGACTAGTTCCGTCCCCGGATCGCGGACTCCAGGACCTCCCTGAAGCGCTCGAAGCGCGCGGCGAGACCGGGATCGTCGCGCGGCGAGAATCTGCGGAACGATTCCGGCGCGGACCACACCACGGGACGCCCGGCGACGAGATAGGCGGTCCCGCGCGCCGTCGCTTCGTACTCGTCCGGGCGATCGACGGGCAGGCCGGTGAGGTCGGCGAGACGGCGGCACAGCGCGTCGTTCCACGCCAGCCCTCCCGTGGCGAGGACGCGATCGAAGTCCGAGCCGCACCGCCTGAGGGACTCGATGTTGATCGCGACCAGGAACACGATACTCTCGGCCACCGCGGCCATCTTCTCCCACGGCTCGCCGTCCCCGACGAATCGCGACTCGAGATCCGGGATCCAGTAGGGCGAGCCCAGACCGGAAACACCGTTGACGTACAGCGGCGGATCGACGACCCGCTCGAGCCACTCGGAGAGATGGCGGTCCACGTCGGTCAGGCCGAGCTCGCCTCCCACGCGCGACAGGGCGCTGCCCGCTCCGTTGACCGTGCCCTCCACGACCCAGGTCACCTCGTCCCGGTCTCGCAGGACCACCCCGGTCAGCAGGCCGGGCGGCGCCCCGGGATCGGCGCGCACCACACGCTGGACGAACGCGCCGGTCCCGAGGTTGAGATAGGCGGTGCGCTCGTCGGGGAAGCCGTGCGCGAACAGCGCCGCGGACTGATCGCCGGTGACGATCGTCATCGGGATCCGGGACCCGGCGCAATCGAAGGTCCCGAACTCGTGGCGCGTCGGGACGCTGTCGGGCAGCACGTCGCGCGGCACCTGGAACAGCTCCAGCAGCTCGGGATCCCAGTCGAGGTCGTGGAGGTTCCACAGCAGCGTCCGCGCGGCGTTCGCGGGGTCGACCAGCGTCGGACCGCCGGCGAGGAGCCGGAACGCCAGGAACGCGGCGAGCGGGCCGCACATCAGGCGGCCCTCGACGCGGGCCCTCTTGACGCGGTCGAGATTCTGCAGGCACCACCGCAGCTTGCTCGCGCCGTAATGCGCCGTGAGGTGCAGACCGGTCTTGCGGCGGATGGTCTCGGCGTGCTCGGCGACACTCGCGAGCCACGCGTGGGCGCGCCGGTCCTGCCAGCTGAGCACCGGGGACAGCGCCTCCCCGGTCGAGCGGTCCCAGCACACGACGCTCGAGCGCTGCGTCGCCATCCCGGCCGCCGCGGGAACCTCGCCGATCCGCTCCACGACCTCGGCGGCCACCGCTCTTATCGACGTGACCAGCTCCTCGGCGTCCTGCTCCACCCAACCGGGCCGGATGCGTCGCTCGCGAACGTCGCGCAGTCCCTTCGCCATCGGACGGCCGGCGGCGTCGAACAACAGCGCGCGGCTGGCGTGTCCGCCCTGGTCGACGGCGAGATAGACACGTCGCATCCGGGCCATCATAGTGCACGGCTCGCCGCCTTCGGCCTGATAGAATCGGGGCGATCCAGGAGAGCCGGACCATGGAGCACCGATCGATCCACGAGCTGTTCGGCCACGTTGCGCGGTCGCGAGCCGGCGAGGTCGCGTATCGCTACAAGAGCGGTGGCGAATGGCACGACGTCACGTGGTCCGAGCACTCCGCGACGGTCAGGGCGGTCGCCAAGTCGCTCATCGGGCTCGGGGTCGCGAGCGGAGACCGCGTCTGCATCCTCGGGCAGACACGGCTGGAGTGGGTGCAGGCCGACTTCGGCATCATGATCGCGGGCGGCGTCAGCGTCGGTATCTATCCGGCGAACCTGGCGCCCGACTGCGGTTACGTCATCGACCACAGCGACGCGGCCGTGATCTTCGTCGAGAACGACGAGCAGCTCGAGAAGGTCCTCGCGGATCGATCCCGGACGCCGAACCTCCGGCACATCGTGCGCTGGGACGGGCCCCGTGACACCGCGGCGGGCGTGACCGGCTGGAGGGAATTCCTCGAGCTCGGGGACTCGATACCCGACACGGCCGTCGAGGAGCGCGCCACGGCCCTCGGGCCCGACGACCTCGCGGCGCTGGTGTACACCTCGGGGACCACCGGCGTCCCCAAGGGCGCCATGATCACGCATCGCAACCTGCTGTTCGCGTCCGATTCGGCGACGCGCAGCCTGCTCCTCGAGCCGGGCTATACGACGCTGCTCTTTCTTCCTCTCGCTCACGTGTTCGCCAAGCTCATCGTCTTTCTGTGCATGCAGAACGGCATCACGGTGGCGTTCGCCGAGAGCATTCCCAAGGTGGCGGACAACCTGAAGGAGGTGCGTCCCCATTTCCTGCCCAGCGTCCCGCGGATCTACGAGAAGGTCTACGACAAGATCACGAGCGGGGTCGAGGAAGCCGGGGGCCTCAAGAAGAAGGTGTTCCATTGGGCGCTGGGCGTCGGCAGGGAGGTCGGCGCGCTCGGGCAGCGTAAACAGCCGGTGCCGGGGTTTCTCCGGCTGAAGCATGCGCTGGCGACGAGGCTGGTGTTCCGCAAGATCCAGGCCGCGCTCGGCGGCCGCCTGGTCTACGCCATCTCGGGGGCGGCGCCGCTCAACAAGGAGATCGGCGAGTTCTTCCACGCCTGCGGCGTCTTGATACTCGAAGGGCTCGGGATGACGGAAAACACGTCGTTCACCAACGTCAATCGTTTCGACCGCAACAAGTTCGGGACCGTGGGACCCGCCGGCCCGGGCGTCGAGATGAAGCTCGCGGAGGACGGGGAGATCCTGTTCCGCGGTCCGAACGTCATGAGAGGCTACTTCAAGAACCCCACGGCGACGGCGGAGGCCATCGACCCCGAGGGATGGCTGCACACGGGGGACATCGGCGAGATCGACGAGGATGGGTTCCTGCGGATCACCGATCGCAAGAAGGATCTCATCGTGACCGCCGGCGGGAAGAACGTCGCGCCGCAGCGCATCGAGCGCATCCTCCGGACCTCGCACTACATCGCGCAGGCGGTCGCGATCGGCGACAAGCGCAAGTTCATCGGCGCGCTCGTGACGCTCGATCCGGAGTCGGTGCCCGCGTGGGCCAGGGCCAAGGGAATCGCGTTCGCGAGCGTCGCCGAGCTGGCCTCGCATCCGCAGGTGGTGGAGCTGATCGAGGCCGAGGTGCGCGACAAGAACTCGCAACTGGCCTCGTTCGAGTCGGTGAAGAAGCTCCGGATCCTGCCGCGGGACCTGAGCATCGAGCAGGGCGAGATGACGCCCACGCTCAAGGTCAAGCGCAAGGTCGTCCTCGAGAAGTACCGGGATCTCGTCGAAGAGATGTACGCTTAGCCCGCCCCGGGAGGCGGGGAACCAGGGTCCGACGCATGCAACCCATCGCATCTCGACGGCCTGCGACACGGCTCGCCGCTTGGGCCCTGCTCCTGGTCGCCGGCTCGCTCGCAGTGGCCCAGGCACCGCAGCCTCCCGAGACCGCGGAGCCGCCGGCGCCCGTCACGATCGCGGACATCGCGCGCGAGGCCGATCAGGGGAGCACGCGCCTGAGCGAGATCCGCGGGAACCTGGACAACACGAGGGTGGCCGAAGTCATCGCGGCTCAGGTCGAGTCCCTGACGGCCTCGGGACAGGACCTGGAGCTCGATCTCGAATCGCGGCCGCCGGAGCGAATGGACCCGCGGGATCTCGACGATCTCCGTAAGGCGTGGATCGGCCAGAAGAGCCGGATCGAAGCCACGAGCGCGCCGCTCCGGAAGCGAGCGGAGGATCTGTCCAACGATCAGGTCGAGGTGCGCGCGTGGGTCAAGCGCCTCGAGGAAATGGCCGCGCGGCCGCGCGAGGACCTGCCCGCGCCCCTGCGGGAGCGCCTGAAGGCGATCCTGAGCCAGGCGTCGGAGATCGACGGCGAGCTGGCCTCGCGCCTCGCCGCGATCCTCACGACCCAGGAGCGGCTGACCGCGATGAACGAGCGTGTGGCGGTGACGCTGCAGGTCATCGAGGCCGCGCGGCGACAAGCCCGCCAACAGCTCCTGGTCCCGGAGCTCCCGCCCCTGTGGAGCGCTCTTCGATCGCCGCCCATCGAGACCCTCATCGAGCAGATCCGCCAGTCGTGGACGGAGGACGGATCGACCCTCGCGCGATTCGTCGGCGCCAACCCCCGGCACTTCGTCCTGCAGCTCACCCTGCTGGCCGTGTTCGCCTTGCTGACGGTCTATCTGCACCGTCGCAGCTCGATCGCCGGCGACGCGGCAGCCGACGAGTCGCTGCGGGTTGCCGCGCTCGTGCTGTCACGGCCGCTGTCCGCCGCCCTGCTCCTCACGCTCGCGATGACCCGCTTGATCTCGCCCGAGGCCCCGTCGGTGGTCTTCGAATTCAACCGCCTCGTCGCGATCGTTCCCCTCCTGAGATTCCTGCCGGCCCTGGTCCATCGCAGCATGCGACGCCCGCTGTACGTCTTGACCGTGCTGTACGCCGCCGACCAGGCTCGGGACCTGATGGTCGAGGCTTCGATGCTCCGGCGCGTGGCGCTGCTGCTCGTCGGAGCGTTCGCGCTCGCCGGGCTCATGTGGCTGCTCCGGGCCGGGGGACCGGCGCACCGGGTCAGCGCCAGCCTGTGGTGGCGGGCGTCGCTGCTGGGAGGCAAGGTCGCGATGCCGCTGCTCGCGGGCGCGCTGGTCGCGAACGTCCTCGGGGCCGTGCGTCTCGCCGAGGTGCTCACCGAGACGACGCTCAACAGCGCCTACCTGGGGATGGGGCTGTTCGGGCTGGTGCTGCTCGTGGACGGCATGACGACGGTGGCGCTGCGGACGCGCGCGGCCCTGGCCCTGAACGTCGTCCGGCACCACGCCGGCCTGCTCGGGGCGCACGCATCCCGGGCGGTGCGGGTGCTTGCCGTGGCGCTGTGGGCCTACGCCGTCCTGCGGATGAGCGGGTTCCTGACCCCGGTCATGGAAGCGCTCGGGGCGGTTCTGGTGCGGGAGTGGGGGTACGGTGCCCTGCGGGTCTCGCTCGGCGGTGTCGTGGTGTTCGTGATCGCCGTGTGGGCCGCGCTGCAGATCTCGCGCTTCGTTCGCTTCGTGCTCGACGAGGACGTGCTGAGGCGGCTCGATCTGCCCCGCGGCGTGCCGCAGGCGGTCTCGATGCTCGCTTATTACGGCTTGGTGGCGGTCGGCTTCATCGTGGCGCTGGCGGGCGCGGGCATCCAGCTCACGCAGCTGACGCTGCTGATCAGCGCCCTCGGGGTCGGCATCGGCTTCGGGCTGCAGAACATCGTCAACAACTTCGTCTCGGGCCTCATCCTGATCTTCGAGAGACCCATCAAGATCGGCGACGTGGTCGAGGTCGGCACCTTGACCGGCGAGGTGCAGAACATCGGCATCCGGGCCAGCGTCGTGAAGACGTTCAGCGGCTCGGAGGTCATCGTTCCCAACGGCAATCTGGTTTCCAGCACGGTCGTCAATTGGACGCGGTCCGACCGCAAGAGGCGGGTCGACGTCCCGGTGGGCGTCGCCTACGGCACCGATCCCCGCCGCGTCCTCGAGATCCTCCTGGAAGCCGCTCGCAAGCAAGAGGGAATCCTCGCAACCCCCGAGCCGCAGGCGCTGTTCAGCGGCTTCGGCGTCAACTCTCTCGACTTCGAGCTCAGGTTCTGGACCACCGAGAACTGGCCGGGCATCAAGAGCGCGGTCCACGTCGAGATCAACGACGCGCTGGCGAAGGCCGAGATCGAGATCCCGTTCCCGCAGCACGACCTGCACCTGCGCTCGGTCGATCGGCAGGCCGGGCGGGCCCTGGCCGCGCTCGACGGAAAGCACGAAAAGCCCTGAACGAGAACGAAACACCGGTCACTATGGAGGCATTCATGAAACGTCCGCTGTCGATCTTGCTCGCATTCTCGAGCGTGTGGGTCATCGGTGCCGGCGCGGCGCGCGCCGTGGCGGCCGAGGAGGACGAGAAGGTCGGGTGGTACAACACCGCGGACTTCGGGCTCGCGATGACCTCGGGGAACTCGGACACCCGCAGCCTGAACCTCGGATACTGGCTCCGCCGGAGATGGGAAAAGGGGCTGTTCACGTTTCGGGCCAGCGCGATCCAGTCCGGGAACGCCGACGCTCCCTTCGCCGTCGGAGACCCGGTGAACTTCACGGTCGTCGAGCCGGGTGTGGATCTGAGCACCGAGATCTACACCGCCCGGGGGGAATACAGCCGCAAGATCACCGAGAGATTCTTCTGGAACGCGGGCTCGAGCTGGGAGCGGAACACCGACGCGGGGATCGAGAACCGGACCACCGTCTACGGTGCCGTCGGGAACATCTGGTACGACGGGGACAAGACGAAGTTCGCCACGAGCTACGGTCTGTCCTACGTGGACCAGCAAGACGAGGTCGACGACCCGACCACGGACGATACGTACGCCGCCGCGCGCTTTGCGTCGAGCTTCAGCATCAAGCTGGGAGAGTCCACGACCTACAACAACGATTTCGTCGTCCTGGACAACGTCAGCGACTTCGACGACTTCAACTTCAGCATGATCAACGGGCTGTCCGTGAGCATGACCGAGGCGCTGGCGCTCAAGGCCGGGTTGACGTTCCTGTACGACAACATCCCGGCGCTGCGGGAGATCGATCTGTTCGACACCACGGGCAACCCGATCGGGACGGTCATCGTGGAGAACGACGAGCTGGACTCGATTCTCACGGTGTCGCTCGTGGTGAACTTCGGGCCGAAATGACCTCGAGCCACGATCATCGGTGCTGCGATCACGGACACGATCGTCCCGACGATCGCCGTCCCGAGATCGCGCACGGCGCGAGCCCCGGGTACGTGTGCCCCATGCACCCGGAAGTGCGCGCGGACGCGCCGGGCGCGTGCCCCGTTTGCGGCATGTCCCTCGAGCGGCAGGTGACGCCGCCGCGCCGCACCGAGTACACCTGCCCAATGCACCCCGAGATCGTCCGGGATGGACCGGGCGTCTGTCCGAAGTGCGGCATGGCGCTCGAGCCGCGGACGATCACCCTCGCGGCGCGCGACGATCCCGAGCTCACGAGCATGGGACGGCGCCTGTGGGTCGGAGCGCTCTTGACCGCCCCGGTGCTCGCGATCGCGATGTCCGAGATGATCCCGGGACGCCCGCTCGCTGCCGTGGGGTCCCATCGAGCCGCGGCGTGGATTCAGCTGCTCCTGGTGACCCCCGTGGTCCTGTGGGGAGGCTGGCCGTTCTTCGAGCGCGCGGCGGCGTCGATCGTCCGGCGCAGCCCCAACATGTTCACCCTCATCGCGATGGGAGTGGGCGCGGCCTATGCGTACAGCGTGGCCGCGACGGTCGCCCCCGGAGCGTTCCCGGCGTCGTTTCGCGGCGTCGACGGGGCGGTGGCCGTTTACTTCGAGGCCGCCGCGGTCATCACGGTGCTCGTGCTCCTCGGACAGGTGCTGGAGCTGCGCGCGCGCGGCCGGGCGAGCGACGCCCTGCGCGCGCTCCTCGAGCTGGCGCCCAACGTCGCGAGGGTCCTCCACGACGACGGGTCCGAGCGCGACGTGCCGCTCGAGCACGTGCGCGTCGGGGACCGGCTCCGGGTGCGCCCGGGCGAGAAGATCCCGACCGACGGCGAGGTGCTCGAGGGCCACAGCTCGGTGGACGAGTCGATGATCACGGGCGAGCCGATTCCGGAGGAGAAGCGACCGGGAGACCGCGTGACGGGCGGAACCGTCAACGGCACGGGGAGCTTCGTGATGCTCGCGGAGCGCGTCGGCAGCGACACCCTCCTGGCGCGGATCGTCGAGATGGTCGCGGAGGCGCAACGCAGCCGCGCCCCGATCCAGCGGCTCGCCGACCGCGTCTCCTCGTACTTCGTTCCGGCGGTGATCGCGGCCGCGGTCGTCACGTTCGCGACGTGGGCCGCCGTGGGGCCCGAGCCGCGCTTCCCGCACGCGCTCGTGGCGGCGGTCGCCGTGGTGATCGTCGCGTGCCCCTGCGCGCTCGGCCTGGCCACTCCGATGTCGATCATGGTCGGGACCGGGGTGGGCGCCACCGCGGGCGTGCTCATCAAGAACGCCGAGGCGCTCGAAGTCCTCGAGCGTGTCGACACGCTCGTCGTGGACAAGACGGGGACGCTGACCGAGGGCAAGCCGCGGCTCGAGCAGGTGGTTCCCGCGCAAGGGAATGACGAGGCCGAGATCCTGGGCCTCGCGGCGAGCCTCGAGCGCGCGAGCGAGCATCCCCTGGCCGCGGCGATCGTCGGCGGGGCGCTCGATCGCGGTATCGAGATCGCGCACCCGTCGGAGTTCGAGTCGCTGACCGGCAGGGGCGTGGCCGGCAGGGTGGGCGGCCGGGCGGTCGTCCTCGGATCCGAGGGACTGCTGGCCGAGCGCGGCATCGACCCGCGGGAGCTCTCCGAGCGCGCTTCGGCGCTGCGCCGCAGGGGCCGCACCGTCGTCCTCCTGGCCGTGGACGGGCGAGTCGCCGGCCTTCTCGCGGCGGCCGACCCGATCAAGGGCTCGGCCGGCGCCGCGGCGGCGGAGCTCCGGCGCGACGGCGTCCGGCTCGTGATGCTCACCGGGGACGACCGCGCGACGGCCGAGGTCGTGGCCTCGAGCCTGGACATCGAGGAGGTCGAGGCCGGAGTGCTCCCGGATCGCAAGGCCGAGGTCGTGCGGCGCCTGCAGTCCGAGGGGCGCGTCGTGGCGATGGCGGGTGACGGCGTCAACGACGCCCCGGCGCTGGCCCAGGCCGACGTCGGTATCGCGATGGGGACCGGGACCGACGTCGCCATGCAGAGCGCGGGGGTGACGCTGATCCGCGGCGATCTGCGCGGGATCGCCCGCGCCCGCAGGCTCAGTCGCGCCGTCGTGCGCAACATCCGGCAGAACTTGTTCTTCGCTTTCGTCTACAACGCGCTGGGCGTGCCCATCGCGGCGGGCGTGCTGTACCCGATCGTCGGGACGATGCTGAGCCCGATGATCGCCAGCGCCGCGATGAGCGTCAGCTCCGTGTCCGTGATCGGCAATGCCCTGCGCCTGCGGCGCCTCCGGCTGTGATCCGGCATCGGGTCCCTCCCTGGGCGCCATGCGGGACTCGGAGTAGGATGGCAGCGCTTCCCACGAGATGGCAGGAGAGGCGCATGCGCATCCTTCTTTCGCGCGCGCTCGCAGTGCCGGCCGTCGTGCTCGCCGTCCTGTGCGGATGCGGGCCCACGGATCGGGGCGCGCCGGCGGTGGCCGACGACGGCGAGTCCTCGGCGCGCGCCGAGCCCCCCGCGCCCGCAACAGCCGCCGGCCCCGGCGCGCTGACCGCGGGCGGATGGAGGTTGGAGACCCTGGGCGCGAACGGTACCGCGGTCTCGCCGGTCGCGGGCACGGAGGTCGCGGTCGCCTTCGCCGCGGACGGGCGGATCACCGGAACGGGCGGGTGCAACCGCTTCTCCGGATCCTACGAGACCGGCGAGGGCCGAGCGCTGAGCTTCAGCCCCCTGGCCGCGACCCGAACGGCCTGCCCGCCTGAGATCATGTCCCAGGAGGATTCGTTCTTCGTGGCGCTCGGTCGCGTCGCGAGCTTCGACATCGAAGGCGATCGTCTCAGCCTCGCCGCGAGCGACGGGAGTCGCGTGCTGCGATTCGTTGCCGTCGAGGACACGGACGATGGAGACGGATCCGAATAGACGCGCGCGATGAGGCGCGCGAGCATCGCCGCCTGCGCCCTGCCGGCGGCGCTCGCGTGCACCGTCGCGGCGGCACAGTCCACGGCCCGGCCGGACATCACGGGAACCTGGCTCGTCGAGGACGGCGATGCCCGGGTCGCGGTCGCGCCGTGCGACGAGTCGGCGTGCGGCACGATCGTGTGGCTCCGGGAGCCCTACGCCGACAACGGCGACGAGAAGCTCGACATCCACAATCGGGACGAGCGCTTGCGAGGCCGCAGGGTGATGGGACTCGAGATCTTCCGCGCGGCGAAGCCGGTAGGAAGCAAGGACGAGATGTGGCGCGGAACCGTCTACGACCCCGAGATCGGCAGAACCTACACGTGCAAGGCCGAGCTGCGGGAGGACGGCAGGTTGCTCGAGATCCGGGGCTTCGTGGGACTCTCGCTGTTCGGTCGAACGACCGACTGGACCCGCGTCGCCGCCGCACCGCGGCACGAGCCGGAGCGCATCGAGCTGGAGTGAGCGAGCGGAGCTCTCGAGCCTGGCCCGGCGCGGGCTAGCCGCGGACCTTTCGGACGAGCTTGCGCGCCATCGCGATCGCCGGCGGGAACCCCCGCTTCTCCTTCACCGCCTTCACGCGAGCCTTGTGCTTCGGCGCGAGCTGCCGCATGAAACCCATGTAGCTGCCCTGGAGCTTGAGAGTCCTGCGCCGCGCGGGCGACAGGCGAAGCGTGCGGCGCCGCCCCGCGCCTCCGCGGCCCGCGGCCTTCTCCGCCGCGCGCACGAGCGGAGCGAGGCGATCGAGCGCACGCGCGGTTCGCACGAGGGACGCGCGGATGAGGCGGATCTGCTTCGTTATTCGGCGGTGAGCGCCTTTGGGCACGACGACCTCCGGTGGAGTGTGGGATACGGAAGGGAATGCTAGCACGAGACGACCGGCCTCACCGTAGCCGTCCCGGCTACTCGAGGTCACGGGCGCGCCACAGGCCGGCGAGCCTGCCCTTGACCCCCTCGCACAGCTCTTCCCAGGAATCGATCGGCAGCTCGACCCACGCCAGCGCGGCCGTGGGCATGGACTCGTCGCGCCGCGTCAGGAGCGTGACCAGCTCCTCCACGTCCGGGTTGTGACCGACGATCATGGCGCGCGCGACCCGGGGCGGCGTTTCGCGCAGCGCTTGCAGGTAGGATTCCGCCCCGGAGAGGTACAGCTCTTCGCGGAGCTCGACCCTGCCCTCGTATCCGCACGCCTCGCCGGCCAGGCGCGCGGTGGTCTGGGCGCGCACCGCCGTCGAGCTGACGACGTGATCCGGGCGCAGGCCCTGCTCGGCCAGCAGCTTGCCGATGCGCGGCGCATCGTCCATGCCGCGACGGTTGAGCGGCCGCTCGTGGTCGGGCAGATTGTGGTGCTTCCACGACGACTTGGCGTGACGAACGATCAGGAGAGACTTCACCGCATCGACCTCCTCGAATCCCGGACTGGCTTTCAGGCGTCGATCCATGTTAGCTCTTCCGGCACCTCAGGGAGGGACGCGTGCGCTGGCTGGTGGGTGACGTTCAGGGGTGCGCCCGGGAGCTCGACGAGCTGCTCGAGACGATCCGGTTCGACCCGGCTCGCGACGAGCTGTGGTCCCTGGGCGATCTGGTCAATCGCGGACCCGATTCGCTGGCGGTGATGCGGCTGTGGGCGAGCGTGGGCGGGCTGGGCCTGCTGGGGAACCACGACATCGGCGCCCTGCTGTCTTTTTCCGGAGCCCGGCCCAAGAAGATGCCGCTGCTCGCGAAGCTGTTCCGGGCGCCGGACGCCGAGGACCTGCTCGCTGGCCTGCGGGAGCTTCCCGTGCTGACGTTCCTCGAGAGCGCCGGAGATGGGCCCGACGTGTGGATCGTGCATGCGGGCCTGCGTCCGGACTGGGCCGACCTCGCGGCGACGGCCGAGCGCATCAATCGCATGCCGCACGACGATGATTGGCTCCGCGACGAGGAGGTCGCGTTCGCGACCAACGTGAGGTGTTGCACGGCCGAGGGCCGCCGTCCGGAGCACACCGGCCTTCCCGAGGATTGCCCGGCTCCGTCCGCGCGGTGGGATTCCTTCTACCGCGGCGAGACGCTGGTCGTCCACGGCCACTGGGCGATGCGCGGCTACTACCGCGGCCCGAGAACGATGGGGCTCGACTCGGGCTGCGTCTACGGCGGCGGGCTGACGGCGTGGTGCCAGGACGAGGATCGCACCGTGCGCATCCCCTCCCGCCGGGTGGGCCGACCGTGAGATCCTACCCGACCGCGTCGAGCGGGGCGCGGCTCCGGCGCGCGTCCGCGGCTACGAATCCCGGCGGCTCGCCGGAGGCGATCCGGATGAACATCTCCTGCGCCGCGCGACGCTCCTCGCCCTTTCGAGGAGCGCGCAGCACGTAGACCCCGTCGGGGCCGCAGTCCCAAGCGCTGGCGTTGTCCTGCTCGTAAACCTCGAAGATCGCGTCGATCTCCTGCGTCAGCCGTCGGTCGAGCACCGGAGCGATCGTCTCGATGCGGTTGTCGAGGTTCCTCTTCATCCAATCGGCGGAGCCGATGTAATACTCGGGAGCGCCCCCGTTCTCGAAGCGGTAGATGCGGCTGTGCTCCAGGAACCGCCCGACGACGCTGAACAACCGCACGCTCTCGGACAGACCCGGAACGCCGGGCTTCAGGCAGCTCAACCCGCGAACGTTGAGGCAGATCGGGACCCCGGCCTGGCTCGCGCGGTACAGCTCCTTGATGATCCCCGGGTCCTGGAGCTGGTTCATCTTGGCCACGATCCCGCTCGGGCGGCCCGCGCGGGCGTGCTCCGCCTCGCGGCGGATCAGCTCGGTGAAGCTGTTGCGCATCGTGCCCGGAGCGACGAGCAGTTTCCCGTTGCCGACCTGCGGAGTCGTTCCGGTCAGGGAATTGAAGACCGCGGCGACCTCGCTGCAGATCGTCGGGTCACCGGTGAGAATCCCGACGTCTTCGTACGCTCTCGCGGTGCCGGTGTGGTAGTTCCCCGTCCCGACGTGCGCATAGCGACGCGTTCGCCCGTCGTCCTCGCGCACGACCAAGGCCAGCTTGACGTGCGTCTTGAGCTTCTCGGCGCCGTAGGCGACGTGGACGCCTTCGTTCTCGAGGTACTGCCCCCACGCGATGTTCGGCGCCTCGTCGAACCGCGCGGTGATCTCGACCAGGACCGCCACCTGCTTGCCGCGGCGCGCGGCCTCGGCCAGCGCCCGGACGATGGGAGAGTCGGAGCTGGTGCGGTAGATGGTGAGCTTGATGGCCAGGACCTTGGGATCGACCGCGGCCGATTCGATGAACCGCAGGACCGAGGTGTCGAAGTCGTGGTACGGATGGTGCAGGAGGATGTCACCCTCCCGGATGGCCTCGAAGATCGCCGCTGGGCTCGACCCGATGCCCCGCAGCCTGGGGTGGACGACCGGCACGTGGCGCGGGACGCGCAGGTCGTCACGATCGTTGACCCTCAGATCCAGCAGATCGCTCAGGGCGAGGAAATCGTCGGTGGGATAGACGTCGTCCGGTCCGACCTCGAGCTGCTCGCTCAGCCACTTGCGGAACTTCCTGGGCATCGCCGCGTCGAGCTCCAGCCTCACGACGCCCGCAAAGCGCCGGGCCTTCAGCTCGCTGGTCACCTGGAGGATGATGCTCCCGGGGTTCTCGAGGTCGTCGTCCTCCTGCAGGTCGGCGGGTTGGCCCTCCCGTCCCTCGGCTCCGCGGGTCACACGGAACAGGTGCGTTTCCCGCCCCGGGGTGTCCGGGTACAGCAGATCGAGGTTCTCCGCGATGACCTGCTCGAGCGCGACGAAGCCCCCGCCGCCCGGGACCGGGACCCAGCGCGGCCGGTTGTCGGGCACCTTGATGCGCACGAATCGCCGCGCCTCGGCCTTGGGGCCGGGAAGCAGCACGCACAGGTTGAGACCGCGATTGCTGATGAACGGGAACGGGTGCTCGGAGTCCACCGCCAGGGGCGTGAGGATCGGCATCACCGAGTCGCGGAAGTACTCCCGGAGAAGGTCCCGCTGGCCGCGCTTGAGCTTGCCGTAGTCGACGACGGCGAGACCCTCGCGGACCATGCCGGGGTGAACCTCCTCGCGGATCACCTTCGCGAGCCTCGCCATCTGGTCGAGGATCTCCTTGCGGCAAGCCTGAAGCTCCTGAGCGGGCGTGCGGCCGTCGATGGACAGCTTGGTGGACTGCTTGACCGCCTGGCGCTTCAGGCCGCTGATGCGCTTCATGAAAAACTCGTCGTGCAGCATGCCGCAGATTCCGACGAACTTGACCCGCTCCAGGAGCGGCAGGTCGCGATCCTCGGCCAGCGCGACGACACGGCTCGCGAACGCCAGCCAACTCAGCTCGCGGCTGATGAAGGCGCCGGGGGAGTCGATATCCACGACCTTCCTCGCCAATGTGGAGTTTTGTGGAGACCCGCGGGTGGTATTGTACCGTACCGTCCGCCCGCCGAATGTTACAACTTCACCGGAGTCGACGCCCCCCCACCCGGGGGACCGTCTCGTAGGATGACGTCGTGCTGGACCTGGCCGCCCCTTTCCCGGAGAGCATCGCCGCCGTCGACCTCGGCTCCAACAGCTTCCACCTGGTCGTCGCTCGAACGGCATCGGGCGAGCCCGTGGTCGTCGATCGCCTTCGGGAGATGGTGCAGCTCGCCGCCGGGCTCGACGAATCGAGGAAGCTGAGCCCGGAATCGCAGGAGCGGGCCCTCGAGTGCCTGCGGCGGTTCGGCGAGCGCGTGCGGCACATGCCCGCCAGCAGCGTGCGGGCGGTGGGAACGAACACCTTGCGCAGCGCCCACCGCGCGAAGGAGTTCCTCGCCGCGGCCGAGGAGGCGCTCGGCCACCCCATCGAGACGATCTCGGGCATCGAGGAGGCCCGTCTGATCTACCTCGGGGTCGTCCACAGCCTCGCGCCGTCCGACTCGCGACGGCTGGTGATCGACATCGGCGGCGGCAGCACCGAGATGATCGTGGGGCGGTCGTTCGAGCCCATGGTCATGGAGAGCCTCTACATGGGCTGCATTTCGATCAGCCGCAAGCACTTCGAGGACGGCGAGATCGCCAAGAGCGCCTGGGAGCGCGCCGAGCTCGAGGCCCTGCGCGAGCTCGCGGCGGTCCGGACGCGGTTCCGCAGCCTCGGCTGGGAGCAGGCGATCGGCGCCTCCGGCACCGTTCGCGCGGTCGAGAGAGTGGTGCGCGAGTCGGGATGGAGCAAGTCCGGCATCGGCGTCAAATCGCTCGAGCGCTTGCGCGACGAGATGATCGCGGCGGGACACGCCGAGCGCCTGCAGATGCCCGGGCTGAGCGCCGATCGGCGCAGGGTGTTCGCCGGCGGCGTGGTCGTCCTGACGGCGGCGTTCGAGGCGCTCGGCATCGAATCGATGCAGTACTCCGAGGGCGCGCTGCGCGAGGGCGTCCTGTACGACCTCCTGGGGCGGATCCGCAACGAGGATGTCCGGGGGCGCACCGTCAGCGCCCTGGGCGATCGCTATCACGTCGACTGGAAACAGGCGACGCGCGTCGAGAGCACCGCCCTCGGCCTGCTGGACAACGTCGCGACCGCGTGGCGGCTGACGTCGGTCGAATCGCGGCAGCTCCTGTCGTGGGCGGCGCAGCTCCACGAGATCGGCCTCGACATCGCCCACGCGCAGTATCATCGTCACGGCGAGTACGTCGTCGCGGCCTCGGACCTGCTCGGCTTCTCGCGCGAGGAGCAGAGGATGCTCGCGACGCTGGTGCGCGCCCATCGCAGGAAGCCGCCCGTCTCGACGCTCCGGGCGCTCCCCCGCCGGTGGGGACGGAGGATCGAGCGGCTCGCGATCCTGTTGCGGATCGCCGTCGTGCTCCACCGCAGCCGCAGCCCCGACGCGGTGCCCGAGCCCGAGGTCGCCACGGAGAAGAAATCGCTGCGACTGGCGTTCCCCCAGGGCTGGCTCGAGCAGCACCCGTTGACCGCGGCCGACCTGCGGTCGGAGAGCGAGTATCTCGCGGACATGGGCTACCGCCTCGAGGTGATCTGAAGCCGCTCCTTGATCTCCATCCACAGCTCTTCGTACGCGCTCGTCGCCACGGCGCCGCGAGCGAAGACCGGGAGCGGGGCGCGGTGCACCCCCATGCTCTCCACGATGCTCGAGACCGGAATCCGCGCCCGGAGGAAGCTCGCGCCGGTGGCCGCGCCGTCCTCCGAGAGTCCGCGATGGAGCGATCGCCGGCGATCGACCATGGAAAAGAACGGAACGATCTCCGGCCGCCGGCGGCGCAGCGTCGCGACGTAGGCCGTGAGCTGCTGGAGCGTCCGCATGGACAGCGTCGTCGGGATGGTCGGGACCAGAAGGGCGTCGGCGGCGAAGAACACGCTCTCGGAGACCAGGGAGATGCTCGGGGCGCAGTCGAGGAACACCACATCGTAGGAGCCGCGCAGGGGGCGAAGCAGCTTTCTGATCGTCCTTTTGGGCTTGCGGTTCAGTATCAACAGGAGGTCGAGTTTGCGGTACGAGAAATCCGCCGGCACGAGATCGAGCAGCTCGAAGTCGGTTCCGCGAACGCGCGGGCGCAGGTCGGTCTTGCGCCGGATCAGCCTCGGAACGCCCTTGACCTTGGGCCGTATGCGAAAGTAGAAGCTCGCGGCGCCCTGCGGGTCGAGGTCCCACACCAGCGTTCGGAACCCCTCGCGGGCGGCCAGGTAGGCGAGGTTCACGGTCGCGGTCGTCTTCCCCACGCCGCCCTTGATGTTGTAGAGCGCCAGGGTCCTCAAGGCGCCGCGCTCGGGATCGGCGCGACCAGCCGCGCGAGCCTGTCGCGAACCTCCGCGTCGTCGAGTCGAGCGAAACGCTTCGCGAAGCGCTCGCGCTCGCGTCGTTGCCGGCGCTCCAAGCGCTCGACCAGGCGTCCCATCGCCATCAGCGCCTCCACGGTGGAGACCCCCTCCACGATCATCTCGTGCGCGAAGCGCCGGAGCGTGTCCTGCTGGACCTGCAGGTCGTTATGGTCCCCGAGATTGTCCTGGAGCTTCTTCAGCGACGCGACGATCGGCTCGAGATCCGCCGGATCGAGGAGGCTGTGGAAGAACTCCAGGAGGTACCGCAGCTTCTTGCACTCGATGCGCAGCCGGTGCAGCTTCCGGGCGGGCGACGTCGGTTCGATCGCCCGGCCCTTCTCGACGACGCGCCCGTAGCCGTGCTTGATGCGCTCCGAGGCGACCTCCCGGATCGGACGCGCCGCGCCGGGAAGGCCGCCCGCGGCGAGCTCCGGACCCTCGAGGCTCTCGCGCCACGCGTCGACGAGCGCGCGGTAGCGCTCGGAGTCGAGCGCCGCGGCGAGGCGACTGTGCTCGGTGCGGTGGCGGGCTAGCAGGAACTCGCCGAGCGGCGCCAGGTCGTCCCGCACCGCCGGCGGAAGGCTCGCGCGGTAGGCGTCCATGTTCAAGAGGTAGACGTCCAGATCCCGCGTCGGTCCCGTGATCGTGCCGAGCCACGACAGCTCGTCACGCAGCCGCTCGACCGTGGCGTCGGGGAGGACACCCTCGATCTGGCTCAAGCACGACCTCGCGCGCCGCACCGCGACGCGGAAGTCGTGGAGGAACTCGGGGTCGACGTCGCGCCGCACGCCGTCCTCGTTGGCCCGGATCGTCCGCAGCAGCGCCGTCTGGATGCGGCGCACGGCCACACCGGCGGCGGTCTCGGGCTCGAGATGAACCTCGAGCTTCGACGAGTAGCTCCCGGGAACGAGGCCCACCGCCGCCAGGGCGAAGCCCATCTCGCCGGCGTCGTCGCGGGACAGCCCCAGCTCGGACTCGATGAACCGGGCGACCTCAGCGGCCGTGGCGTCGTATCCCCGCAGCGGCACGAGTCGCAGCCGCGGCGCGAGCGGAACGGGAGCCGTCGAGCCGCCGGGTCTCGCGGCCGACCCCTCCACAAGCTCGATTCGCGCCACGGTCTTGTTCTCTGCGTCGAGGATGCGGACGCCCGCGCCTCGCAGCTCGACCGCGACCACGGCCAGGAATCGCCGGGCCTCGACGATCGGAGCGAGGACGTCGCGCAGCGGCCCGGCGGGCAGGTCGCGCGCGAAACCGGGCTCCGAGTCGTGCCGCACCTCGACGAGCACCGCCCCGGCGGCCGACCGGTAGGACAGCCGCCGATCGGGGCTGGGCGGCGTCGAGGCGAATGTCGCGCCCTCGCGGTACAGCCTCCAGTCGAAGGTGTCGAAGTAGGTCTCGGTGCGGTTGAGCGCCGTCCCGCGGCGCGCCGGAAAACGCTGCGCCAGCCGCTGCAGCGCCGTGCGGCCGGCCGCCTTCGAATCGAGCGCGTAGTGAACGGGCGTCGAGACCAACGGCCTGACTCCAGCTTGTGCGAGCTCGGACGAGACCCCGTGCTTGCGTCGCCCAAGGATACCGTGGGGTCGCGCGATCTCCCAACCGGCCGCGCGAAGGACCGCGGGGTTTCGGTGTAGACTGGGCGCCCACTCGGGGGGTGTCGATGTCGCGTGCGATCCTCGCCGGCGCGTTCGTGGCTGCGGTCGCGACCGCCGGTGCGGCGTTTGCAGCGCCGGCCGAACCGCAGCCGTCCCACGCGGTCGTGAGCGACGTCGTGCGAATGCTCGACTCCAAGGTCGAGGTCTCGGTGATCCTGCAGTGGCTCGCCAACGTCGAGGATCCTCCGGGCGGTCTCACGGCGGACGACATGATCCTCCTGACCCGCGCGGGCGCTCCCGAGCCGGTGATCCGGAGGATCCTGGAGCTCGGTGCCGGCCCGACCGCCGGGACTGCTCCACGACCCGCGCCCGCGGCGCCAAGTCCCGCCGCGGCTCCGGCGCCCGCGGCGGGGAGCGCGCCCCCCTCGTGCTGCGTCGTCTACTTCTCGATCCTCTACCGGCCTTCCTTCGATTCGGAAGCCGGGGACGAGGTCGGGGATCTGTACGTCTACCTCGACGGGACGTTCCTCGGTCGCGCGGGTGTCGGTAAGCGCAACGCCGTCGACCTCGGAACCAGCGTCGGACCCGGCGAGCACGCCGTTCGGCTGCTGATCGAGAGCCATACACGATCCGGGCGGGGCCAGGAAGTCATGCACGACTCGTTCGTCGCGCCCGAGGTGATACGGTTCACGCTCGCCGAGCCGGCGGACTGGAAGCTCGCACTGGAGTGGTCCGAGGGCGTGCTGTCGAAGGGTCCCCTGGGCTGGACGCTCACGCGCGACGGCAAGGAGGTCGCCGGCGAGAGCGGCCTCGGCACCGACCGCGAGCGCTGGCCGCCGCTGTGCGAAGACATCGAAGCGAGCGTGCCCTCCGGACGGGATGCATCGGGGTGGGTCGAGCGGCAGTTGAGCCGCTGCGTGCGCTGGGCCGATCTGTGGCCGGGAGTCGAACCGCTTCCGAGTCGCGAAGAGTCTCGCACTCCGCCGCCCGGGTCCTGATCGACGGGCCTGCGTCGATCGTCTAGGGGTTGTCAAGAGTTGTAAAGTCTCCGGCCGGAGCGCGCCCGTGCGCACCCGCGCCCTTCGGGCTCTGCTATGCTCGCCGTTCCCAAAACCCACGAGGAGGCGAGCATGGGTAACAAGATCAAGCACCCGGCGGGAGCGTTCTGCTGGGCGGAGCTGTCGACGAGCGACGCCGAGGCGGCCAAGAAGTTCTACTCCACGCTCCTGGGATGGAAGCACCACGACGATCCGATTCCCGGCGGCGGCGTCTACACGATGCTCAGGGTGGACGGCGGAGACGTCGGCGCGCTGTTCGGCTCGACGGACGAGATGAAGGCCGCCGGCGCGCCGCCGTGCTGGATGGACTACGTGACCGTCACGGACGCCGCGGCGACCGCCGCCAAGGCCAAGCGGCTCGGCGGTACGGTGATCAAGGACGCGTTCGACGTCATGGACGCCGGCAGCATGGCGATGATCCAGGACCCGACCGGGGCCATGTTCGCCGTATGGCAGCCGAAACAGCACCACGGCTACGACTACGACGACCGGCGCGTCGGGACCGCGTGCTGGCACGAGCTCGCCACCACGGACGTCGAGCGGGCCGGGAAGTTCTATTCGGAGCTGTTCCCCTGGAAGCGTACGATCCTGGACCTGGGACCGATTCCGTACACGATCTTCAAGATCGGAGAGACGCAGGCCGCCGGGATGCTCGAAATGAGCGGCGAGTTGTGGGGTGACGCCCCACCGCACTGGATGACGTACTTCGCGGTCGCCGACTGCGACGCCACCGCGGCGAAGGCCACGACACTCGGCGGGATGGTCTGCGTCCCCCCGACGGACATTCCCACGATCGGGCGGTTCTCGGTGATCACGGATCCGCAGGGAGCCGTGTTCTCGATCATCGCGCTGGCGGCGAAGGGCAAGTAGGAGTTTCGGACGCGCGGGGCCGGGATCGGGAGGCGGGCGCCTGAGGCAGCTAGCGATCGACCTGGCGCGTGGCCTCGACGCTGTCGCCCGAGCCGTTGAACGCCCGCACGACGACGGTCACCGGCATCTTCGCCATCGCGATCTTCTTGCCGTCGACCTTGGCCTTCCACCGGATCTCGGCGTGGGCCATGCGGTCGGCGGCGCTCGCGAGATAGGCCTCGACGTCCTTCAGGCGATCGACGCTCAGCAGCGCCGCTCCGCCGGCGTCGACGGCTTCGATCGACACGCGGTCGATGCCCGAGCCGCGAACCGTGCCCTGGAGCTTCAGGTCCTGGAGGAGTAGGGAGTCGCTCCACTCCGCGCGCGAGATCTCGACGGCGAGCCCGCCCGGTCCCACGGCCGACGCGGCGGGCGCGGCGGCGGCGCCCGCGCCACCGAGCTCGCGGGGTTCGGCGTCGGGAGCGTCCTGCTTCAGCCCGAGCTTGTCCTCCAGGATCCCACGCAGCTCGCGCGTCGCGGTGCGCTTCGCGACCGAGCCGAGGGCGCCCTTCCAGTCCACGCCCGCCGACGGCGCGGTGTAGGGACCCGAGAGCGTGAACGGGAACTCCACGCGCCCGCTCTCGGGATTGAAGAACACCGCGCCGGCCCGGCTGCCCTCGTCCCTCATCGAATGGCTGATCTCCTCCGAGAACACGATCGCGAGCGTGCCGCGAAGCTGCTCGTCGAGCAGGTTGACGGCGCCGTCGCCGCGCAGATCGAAGGCCGGCGCCTCGACCGCCAGGTCCTGGATGTGCATCTTGCCGTCGAGCACCCGGATCCGCGCGGCGGCACGACCGAAGTCCGTGCCTTCGGTCCCGAGCTCTCGGCTGAGCGTGCTCAGGGTCCGTTCGCCGAATATGCCGGTGACCGTCGACAGCGAGGACAGCACGTCGAGCCCCCCGAGACGGCCCGATTCGATTCCGATCGAGCCGCCTCCATCGAAGCTCCGGACGATCGACTCGTAGGCCGCTCCGGAGCCGTGACCGGCGACCTCGCCGGAGAACTTCCCCGCAAGGAGCCCCTCGATGTCGAGAGTGTCCTCGAGGATCGCACCCACCTCCACGGACGCCACCGCGCCCACGACGTCGAAGCGCGGCGGATCGGAGAACGGAAAGTAGGTCAGACGGCCCTCGAAGCTGCCGTCGTACAGCCGCATGCGGCACGGGTCGAGGCGCAGCTCCCCGCCCGACCACGCCATGGTCGCGGTCAGGTCGGTGAAATCGAGCTTCTGGAGCGTGCCCGCGGCGATCTCGAGAGTGCCGTCGACGGTGACGCTGCGCGCCAGCTCCTCGGCGGCGGCGGCGTCCTGCCCGGTCGAGGCGCCGTCCGACTCGGAGGGCGAGATGAAGGAGAACAGCTCGAAGAAGTCGGCGTGCCGCGACCGGATCGCGAAGCTCACGCGAGGTCGCTCGAAGCCCACGAGGGTCAGCTCGCCCGACGCATCGCTCGAGCCGATCACGGCGCCGAGGTCCGAGATCCCCAGCCGGTCCGGCCCGATCGAGATCGTCGCGCTCAGCTGCTCGACGGGCCGCGCGAGGCCGGGATGCGAGAACGTGAAGTCGCGCAGCTTGGCGGTGCCGGTCAGATCGGGGGTGCCGCCGTCGCCGATGCGTCCTCGCAGGCGCGCCACGATCTCGACGGGCTCGCGCGAGGCGAACGACACCGGCACCTCGCCCAGGGTCAGGGCGAGCAGCGAGGTGATGTGCTCGGCCTTGACGCGGGACGGAAGGAGCTCGAGATCGGCGTCGTAGACCGGACCCGCCCCCGTGAGCTTGCCGCGGATCGACAGCGTGCTGCCGTCCAGGTCGAGCTCGAGCTGCGCGACGTCGATCGCAGGCGCTCCGGATGGCGGGGCGGTCCGCGTCGCATCGACGTCGCACGCCAGGTCCACCGTCCGCTGTCCGAAGAAGCCCGCGGGCACGGTCTGCAGGATCCCGGCGTCGAGGAGGAGAGCACCGAGTCGCTCCGGATCGACGTCGTCGGCCCCGACGATCCCGGCGACGCGGAGCGGCCCGTCCCGGGCCAGGGGTCCGATCTCGCCCTCGAAGGAGAGCGTCGCGCCCGGGAGGGCGTCGAGGGCCGTCGAGAGATCCAGGCGAACCGGGCGGTCGAGGCCGAGGTCGCGGATGCGGAGATCGATGCCCCTCAGCGTCGTCTCGAATACCCGGCCCGGGTGGAGCGCGGCGTCGCGGTAGGTGACGGTCCCGCTCGTGAGTCTTACCGCTTCGACGGTGAAGCCTTCGAGGCCGCCGGCGTCGTCCTCGGGCGCGGAGGAGTCCTGTGCCGGGAACAGGGACTGCACGTTCCACTTCCCCGCGGCGTCGCGCGACAGGAAGATGGACGGCTCCTCGAGCACGACACCCGTGACCTCGAGTCTGCGACCGATGAGCGGCCACAGTCTCGCTCCGACGCGCAGGCTCGTCGCCGTGACCAGGTCTCCCTCGCCCTCTTCGGGACGCCGCGCCACGCCGATGTCGTCCACGCGGATGCCGAGAGGCAGGAGGGACAGGCCGATCTCTCCGAGCCGAACGTCGCGCCCGAGGGCGCTCTCGGCGCGCTGCTCGATCATCCCGCGGTAATCGTCGACGTCGATCAGCAGCACGGCCACGACCAGCACGGCGACGAGGACGATCGGCACGCCGGCGACGAAGATCAGGACTTTCCGCGTACGGGTCATGGGCGGGATTCTACCCGTTTGCAAGAAGGGATGCTGGTTCGCCGTGCGCGCCGGCCCGCGGTCAGAACTGATAGGTGGTCCAGACCCACAGCTTGAGCGTGTCCTCGAACAGCTCGTCCGCGTCGTAGTACGCGAGCGTGAGAGCGAACACCTGCTTCCACGGCGCGGTGTAGGTCACCTCCGCGTCGACCTCCGTGCCGTAGTCGATGGACAGCGAATCGGAGTCGAAGTCGTGCACCGCCCCGACGACCGACACCGCTCCGCGCTTGCCGCCGAGGCCGACGTAAAGATCCCGGAGCCCGTCGGCCGGGGTCACCGGGAACTTGTCCGCCCAGCCGTTGAACTTGTGGAGCGTGGCGAGCGGCGTGTTGAACTGCCCGTCGGCGACGCTGCCCTCGAGGACCTCCAGCCCGACGTTGAACCACATGTCGTTGAGCTCTCCGCCGGCGACGAGGTGATAGTACCCGGCGTCCACCGTCCCGGGGTTGTCGCCGCCGTCTTCCTGACGCGCGGCTTCCGCGAGATACGGCACGGACCACGCGCCGAGCTTGCAGGCCCCTTCCCAGCGAGCGCCGTAAGAGTCCGTGGAGAAATCCGTGCGCGGGGCGTCGTCGTAATCGACGGAGTAGAAGTACGGCGTCAGCGTTCCCGCGTCCGCGATGTCGATCGCGGCGTCGAGCAGGTGCGTATGCATGCGGTCGCTCCGTGCGGTGACGGTGTTGGCCCGCGCCACGTAGGCATAGGTCCAGGTGGTGTGCGGGATCGATTTCTGCACCAGCCGCACGGAATCGAAGGTCTGGTGGATCTGCCTCCAGCCGACGGCGCCGACCCAGCGCTCGTTCCCGAGATTGATCTCCTGCCTGCCGGCGACGAAGGCGGTGTCCGCGATCCCGTCGTATCGCGCGAGGAGCTGCTGGACCAGCGTGCCCTCGGGGTCCGCGATGGTCGGGCGATCGGTGACGCCGTTCTGCGTATCGTTGTGCCGGCCGGCGGCTCCGAGATTGGAGACGTCGGCGAATTGGATGAACGCGTCGAACGCGTGCCAGCCAGGCGTCCTGTAGCTCAGGACGGTGCGCAGCGTCGACGCGTACCCATCCTCGATGAATGCGTCGTCGTCGATCCCCTCGAAGCGATAGCGAAGGTAGAGGCCGAAGGTCCCCCACTTCGTCACTCCGGGCTCGACGTCGTCCGCCGACGCCTCCGCGGCGAGGGGGGCCGACACGTCCACGGACGCGAGCGACGCGACGATGCACGAGACGACGACGAACGGGACGGGAGTCCGGCTCGGGCTCATGAAGGACGTGCTCAGTGGCCCGTACAGCCCGAGGCGCACGCTCCCTGCGGCACGCGGTCCTTGGCGACCCCGTAACGGTCGGCGAGATCGTTCGCCAGCCGCAGGCAGCGCTCGTGGACCCCGGCGCCGATGTCGACGTGCTCCACGCGCTCGAAGGCCCGTGCCAGCTCGAGCTGGTCGTTCTCCGAGAACGCCCCGTCGGCCATGGGGAACAGGCAGTGATCTTCCTTCCGGATGTGCTCGCGAAGCAGGGTCGAGAACCCCCGCGCGTCGTGCAGCCAGGCGCGGCATCGCTCGGCGTCGCCCGCCGCCGCGCCGTCGATGGCGGACTCCATGCCGCGGACGAAGGCCCTGCCGTGATCGTGCTCGACGCGCATGACCGCCAGCGGCCCGGCGCCGGCCGGGAAGCCGCGCGCCTCCATCATGGGGAACAGCTGTTCCTCCTCCTTGCCGTGGTGACAGCGGTCGGCGAAGGTGCGGAAGAAATCGACCGCGTCGCGAGCGGATCGCGCGTCGAGGCGACCCTCGGACTCGCAGCGCTCGGCCATGCGATCGAGACAGTCGAGGACCTGCTCGATGACTCGGTGTTCGCTCTCGAGGACCTGCGTCGGCTTCATGGGAAACTCCTTTCGATCATGCGCGGCGATGCGTCGCTCCCGCGGGAGCGCTCGACGATCTCCGCAAGCGTGGTGTTGGACAGCATGGCGAGGTAGTCCCGGCGGACCTTCACCCAACCGTCGTGCATGGCACACGGCGCCTCGTCGGAGCACACGGGACGGCCGAGGAAGCACCCTGCCCACTTGCCGGGCGACTCGATCGGGGCGAGGACGTCGAGCAGGGTGATGGATGCCGGATCGCGCGCCAGGCGGAAGCCGCCGCCCGACCCCTTGCGCGACTCGACCAGCCCTTCCCGGCTCAGAGCGAGCAGGAGCTTGCCCAGGTAGTTCGGCGGCGCGGCGATCCGCTTCGAGAGCGATCCCGCACCCGCGAACCTCCCCGCCGGGAGCAGGGCGAGCTGCACCATGGCCCGGACGGCGTGCGCGCCGGTCCGCGACGTCACGCCCGCTCCGCGGGACCTGGCTCATGACCCGGGGGCCGACGCACTCGCCTCGCCTTCCTGATCCGCATATTCACATGTGATTCATGCATTTGCGGGAAGGCGCGGCAAGGCGAAGTGAGACGAAAAGCGGACACGGGGAGTCCCCTTCGGGGGAGTCCCCCACGTTTACTGGCTTTCGTTGAGCTTGGAGTCCTTCCAGTACTTGGTGCCCGCGACGTCGGCCTGGGCCATGAGGCCGGAGTCGGTGATCTGGTAGATCGCGATGCCGTTGACGAAACCCGTCCCGGCTTCCGCCGCCGCCGTGCCCGCGGCCGCCGTCGCGGAGGTGTCCGCCTGCCAGCCCTTCTCGATGAAGCCGTTGAAGGTCTTGTCGTCCTGGAACAGGAAGACGACCTGGTACTTCTTGCCGCCGAGACCCAAGCCGACGCCGACCGTGCCCATGTTCATGTAGGTCCGCTTGCCGGTTGCCTTGTCGACCGCGACGCCGCTGCCGCCGCCGCCGCTGACCACGAACGCGAACTTCCAGTTCCCGAACACCGCGTAGCCGTGGGCGGTGTCGTACAGCTCCTTGGCCTTCTCGTTCTTGGCGAGCAGCTCGTCGAGGGTCTCCTTGGAGCGAGCGTCGATCTCCGCACGCTTCTTCTCGGGTTTGGTCTCCTTGTCCCCTTCCTCGGCCACCGCGCCCGGGAAGGCCGCGAGCAGCATCATCATCACCGTCAACACGGACATCCACTTCTTCATGGAGGGTCTCCTTCGGTTTTTCTCAAGATCGTCATGGTACCAGATGCCCTCCTCGACGGCCGTCGCGAGGGTGTGCTAGGGTCGCGCCCGAAACGCTCCTCGAAGCGGTCGAAGCGGCGACAAACGGACTTGCGCTATCTCATTCTGCTGGCGGTGCTCCTTTCCGGATGCGGCGCCCCGCGGTCGGACCCGTCCGTCCCCGCGGTCGAGACCGAGACGCCGGCGGCGTACGTCGGCCGCGAGATCTGCGGGCCGTGTCACGTCGAGCAACTCCGCGCCTGGGAGCGGTCCGATCACGACCTCGCCATGCAGCCCGCGAACGAAGACACGGTGCTCGGCGACTTCGAGGACGCCGCCTACGCTCATCGCGGCGTGACGTCGAGGTTCTTCGAGCGCGACGGCGAGTTCTACGTCCGGACCGACGGCCCCGGCGGCGAGCTGCGCGACTACCAGGTCGCCTACACCTTCGGAGTCCGGCCGCTGCAGCAGTACCTGATCGAGTTTCCCGGCGGCAGGCTGCAGGCGCTCGGCCTGTGCTGGGATACGCGCCCCGCCGAGCAGGGCGGACAGCGCTGGTTCCATCTCTATCCGGACGAGCCGATCCCGCACGACGATCCCCTGCACTGGACGGGAAGGAACCAGAACTGGAACTACATGTGCGCCGAGTGTCACTCGACGAACCTGCGCAAGAACTACGACCTCGACGAGGACCGCTTCGACACCACGTGGTCGGAGATCGACGTGTCGTGCGAGGCGTGCCACGGGCCGGGATCGCGTCACGTGGCGTGGGCCGAATCGGGCGGAGCGGCGGCCGTCCCATCGAAGGGCCTGGCGGTCGATCTCGGCGATTCCGACGGCGGGAAATGGATCATGGACCCGGAGAAGGGCGTCGCGAGGCGAAGCGTCAAGCGAAGCACGCGCATCCAGATCGAGACCTGCGCTCCGTGCCACGCCAGGAGGTCGGTCCTGTCCGGCGAGTACGTTCACGGTCACCCGCTGGCGGATACCCACCGGCCGGCGCTGCTCGAACCCGGGCTGTACCACGCCGACGGCCAGATTCTCGAGGAGGTCTACGAGTACGGCTCGTTCCTGCAGAGCAAGATGTACCGCGAGGGTGTGACGTGCACCGACTGCCACGATCCCCACAGCCTGAAGCTCAACGGCTCGGGGAACGCGCCGTGCGCGGGCTGTCATCTGGCGGGGAAATACGACACGGCGGCGCACCACTTCCACGATCCCGTCTCGGAGGCCGGGCGCTGCACGGCGTGCCACATGCCGCAGCGTGTCTACATGGTCGTCGATCCGCGCTTCGACCATAGCTTCCGGGTTCCGCGACCCGACCTGACGGCAGCCCTCGGGTCGCCGAACGCCTGCAACGCGTGCCACGCCGGGGAGACGCCGCAGTGGGCCGCGGACAGGATCGCCGAGTGGCGGGGCCCGGGGTTCAGTCCTGCGCCGCACTACGGCGAGGCGCTGCATGCCGGTCGCGTCGGCGCTCCCGAGGCGGAGCGCGAGCTGGTGCGGCTCGTCGCGGACGCGTCGCAGCCCGCCATCGCTAGGGCCACGGCGCTCGAGGCGCTGGAGCCTTTTGCCGGCGCGGCCACGGCGGCGGCAGTCGAGGCGGCGGTCCACGACGGCGACCCCGTGGTGCGGGCGGCCGCGCTCCGGACGTCGGTCGTGATGGCGCCGGAAACCCGGCTGCGTCTCGCGGCGCCGTTGCTGTCCGACCCGGTGCGGCTCGTCCGGACCACGGCGGCGCGGGCTCTGACGCCCGCGCCGCCGGGTATGACGGCGGAGCAGCTTTCGAGCCTCGAGTTCGCGCTGGCCGAGTACGTCGAGGGTCAGCTCGCCACCGCGGAGCGCGCCGAGTCCCACGTGAACCTCGGCACGCTGTACGGTCAGCTCGGCGAGATCGAGAACGCCGAGCGGTCCTTCGAGACGGCGATGCGCATCGATCCGAGCTTCATCCCCGCCTACGTGAACTCCGCCGACCTGTACCGCGCGCTGGGACAGGAGGAGCGCTGCGAGCAGGCGCTGCGCCGGGCGCTCGACGTCGCGCCGGACGACGGCGACGTCCATCACGCCCTCGGGCTCGCCCTCGCGCGGCAGCATCGCGACCGGGAGGCAGTCGCCGAGCTCGAGCTCGCGACACGGCTGCTTCCGGATCGGGCGCGGTACGCCTACGTGCTCGGCGTCGCCTTGAACGACGCCGGGCAATCCGCGCGCGCGATCGAGGTTCTGGAGGAGGCTCACGCGCGACACCCCGCGGATCGCGACGTCCTCTACGCCCTCGCGACGTTTCACGGGAGCGGGGGAGCGCCGGAGACCGCGAGGACCTACGCGATGAAGCTTCTGGCCCTGTCACCCGAGGATCCGGCAGTCCGGCAACTCGTGCAGCAACTCCAGCCTCAGCCTCCCTGAGCGGCGTCCTCGTCGGCGGCTTCGCGGTTCCCCCCCTTGCGCTGCTGGTCGACGGCGCGCTGCAGCAGGAACTCGATCTGGCCGTTGACGCTGCGGAATTCCTGCGCGGCCCAGCGATTCAGCTCCTCCCACAACTGAGGACTGATGCGGAGCAGGAACTTCTTTCGCTGGGCCATCGCGTCTCGGCTACTGGTAGAGCGTTCCCGCGTTCACGACCGGGGACGCCGAGGTCTCGCTGCACAGCACGACCAGGAGGTTGCTGACCATCGCCGCCTTCTTGTCCTCGTCGAGCTGCACGACGTTGTTCGCGGAGAGCCTGGCGAGCGCCAGCTCGACCATGCTCACCGCGCCGTTGACGATCTGGGTCCGCGCCGCGACCACCGCGGAGGCCTGCTGCCGGCGCAACATCGCCTCGGCGATCTCGGGCGCGTAGGCGAGGTGGCTCAGGCGCGCTTCCATGACCTTGATGCCGGCGCGCGCGAAGCGCTCCGCGAGCTCCCGCTCGAGAACGTCCGACACGCGATCGGTTCCGCCGCGCAGCGTGAGCGTCTCCTCGTCGTGATCGTCGAACGTGTCGTAGGGATAGGCACCCGCGAGGTGCCGGACCGCGGCCTCGCTCTGCACCACGACGTAGTGCTCGTAGTTGTCCACCTCGAACGACGCCTTGTAGGTGTCCTCGACCTGCCACACGACGACGGCCGCGATCTGGATCGGGTTGCCGGCCTTGTCGTTGACCTTGATCTTCTCGCCGTTCAGGTTCCTGGCCCGCAGCGTGATCTTCTTCTTGACGTAGAACGGGTTCGCCCAGAAGAAGCCGTTGGTCTTCACCGTGCCCTTGTAGGTCCCGAACAGCACCAGGACCCTCGAGTCGTTGGGGTTGACGACGAACAACCCGGCCAGGAAGAAGCCCGCGACCAGCAGGCTCCCGAAGAACGGGATCAGCAGGCCGTTGTCCTGCGTTCGAATCATGGTGACCAGGCACCACACGGCCAGTGCCAGGAAGGCGATCCCGAGAAACAGCATCAGGTAACCCGAGATCGCGGAACGGGGCTTTTCGGCACTCATTTGGACTCTCCTTTCGACCGACATTGTTACGATATCACCACGATATACACACCGCAACTTGCCCTATTCGGCGCCATTTCAGGAGGGGCTGCGAGGGCGATCGAGGTCCGAAAACCGCCAGAAGTCACAGGAGGGACGAGGTATAGTCCCAGCGTCGATGGAGGAGGGGACCTTCCCCATGCGAATGGACCCGGAGATCTGCGAGCGCGCCCGGTTGTCGCGGGACCCCCGTTTCGACGGGCGGTTCTTCGTGGCGGTGGTCACGACCGGCATCTACTGCCGGCCGATCTGCCCCGCGCCTCGCCCGAAGAGGGAGAACGTCCGCTACTTTCCCACTGCGGCGGCCGCGGCGACGGCCGGTTTCCGTCCGTGCCTACGCTGCCGTCCGGAGTCGGCTCCGGGCAGCGCCGCCTGGAACGGGGCCTCGACCACCGTGTCGCGCACCTTGCGCCTCGTGGCCGACGGCGCCCTGAACGGTCGGGGCCTCGGAGACCTCGCGAACCGGCTCGGCGTCACGCCGCGCCACGTGCACCGGCTGTGCGTTCGCCACCTCGGCGCATCGCCGCGATCGATCGCCCGGACCCGGCGGCTCCTGTTCGCGAAGAAGCTGCTGGACGAGACGGCTCTGCCGGTCGGGCAGATCGCCCTGGCCTCGGGATTCGGGAGCGTGCGCAGCTTCAACGATGCGTTCCGGAAGACGTATCGTCGAACGCCGCGCGAGGTTCGACGCGCGTCGCCGTCGAAAGGGCGGTGTGCGGACGGCCCCGGCTGGACCCTGCGGTTGAGCTATCGCCCACCCATGGACTGGAGCACCCTGCTCGGCTTCCTCGCGCCGCGGGCCACTCCCGGAGTCGAGAGGGTCGATGGCGAGACCTACTCGCGGACGATTCTCGTCGACGGTCGCCCGGGCGCGATCGTCGTGCGGCGGTGCCCCGGCGAGCACGCGCTCGCGCTGACGGTCCACCATCCGGAGTCGGGAATCCTGTTCGACGTCGCGCGGCGGGTCCGCGGCACATTCGACCTCGATGCGGATACCGAGGAGATCCGCGAGCACCTCGCTCGCGACCCGCTGCTCCGGGAAACGGTGCGCGCGAGGCGCGGCCTGCGCGTGCCCGGGGCGTGGGACGGCTTCGAGCTGGCCGTGCGCGCCATCCTGGGACAGCAGGTCTCGGTGAAGGGCGCGACGACCCTCGCGGGCCGGCTGGCGCAGGCTTACGGGCGTTCCGCCGGAGACGCCGCGGTCGAGGGGCTCGACAGGATCTTCCCCGGACCGCGGGATCTGCGCGCCGTCGATCCTTCCGTCGTAGGTGTCCCCGCCGCGCGGGCTCGGACCATCGAGCTGCTGGCCGCGGCGGTGGCCCGCGGCGAGATCGTGTTCGACGACACGATGCCGCCCGAGGCGCTGCGCGCCCGCCTGACCGGCGTGCCGGGTATCGGCGAGTGGACCGCGGAGTACGTCGCCATGCGCGCGCTGCGCGACCCCGATGCGTTCCCGGCGACCGACCTGGGTTTGTTGACCGCGATGTCGAACGGCGCGGGGCGTGCCGAGCCGGCGACCTTGCGGCGCCACGCCGAAGCGTGGCGACCGTGGCGCGCCTACGCGGCCATGCACCTGTGGAGCACACCGTGACCAAAACCTCCTCGACTCGATATCGATGGCTCGACAGCCCGTTCGGTCGCCTGCTGATCTCGGGTGACGACACCGGGCTACGCTCGATCTTCTTCGACCGCGAAGGCCGGCGCTGCACCCCGGGATCGGACTGGATCCGCGACGACGCCTCGCACGCCGAAGCCGTGCGGCAGCTCGGCGCCTACTTCGAGGGCAGGTTGAAGGAATTCGATCTCGCGCTCGCGCCGCACGGCACGGAGTTCCAGCTCGAGGTGTGGCGCGCTCTGGTCGAGATCCCGTACGGCGAGACGGCGAGCTACGCCGAGATCGCCGCGCGGATCGGACGTCCCGAGGCGGTGCGCGCGGTCGGCGCGGCCAACGGCGCCAATCCCCTGCCGATCGTCGTGCCGTGCCACCGCGTGATCGGCGCCGACGGCAGCCTGACCGGCTACGGCGGCGGGCTCGACCTCAAGGCATCGCTGCTCGCGCTCGAACGCGCCGTGACCCGTCCGGGCCTGTTCTGATCCCGGCCATGAACCCGTGGTACGCCAAGACGCTCGTCCTCGTCGCCAGCGTCGTGATGGTCGTCATCCGGGCGCCCCACGGGCACAGGAGCCGCGCAGTCAAGGTCGTGAAGAACCGCAAGGGGCCGCTCGAGAAGGCCCTCCTGACGCTGGCCTGGCTCTCCTTTTTCCTTCCGCTGCTGTGGGTCGCGACGCCGGCCCTCGCGTTCGCGGACTATCCGCTGCGCCCGATCCCGCTCGTCGCCGGCATCCTGTGCCTCACGCTGGGGCTGTGGATCTTCCATCGCTCGCACGCGGACCTCGGCACGAACTGGTCGATCACGCTCGAGGTGCGGGAGGATCACCGGCTCGTCACCGAAGGCATCTACCGCCGGGTCCGCCACCCGATGTACCTGTCCCTCCTGCTCTATTCTGTGGGCCAGGCGCTCGCGCTCCCGAACCGGGTGGCCGGCCCTTCGTATCTCGTCGCGATGGCGCTGCTGTTCGCGCTGCGCGTCGGTCCCGAGGAGCGGATGATGCGCGAGGAGTTCGGGGCCGACTACGACGCCTACGTGGCGCGAACCCGGCGCCTGCTTCCCGGCGTGTGGTGAGCGGCCGCGAGCGCGCGCTCACTTCAGGCGGGGGTCGGGGGGAATCTTGACGGGCTTCGGGACGCGCTGCTCGCCGGTGATCAACCGCACGCCGCGCTCGTAGAAGAAGTACATCCACGTCCACTCGGCCAGGGTCGTCAGGCGCTTCGGGAAGTTGATGAGGAAGAAGATGTGGACGACGGCCCAGATCGCGAACGCCACGGTGCCGCCGATCTTGAATCCCCGGATCTCGGCGACCGCGCTGTTGCGGCCGATGGTCGCCAGGGTTCCCTTGTCGTCGTAGACGAAGGCGCCGCGCGCGGGTACGGGCCGCCCGGCGGCCTTCGCCTCGATCTCGACCGCGATCGTGCGGCCCGCGAAGCGTCCGGTCTGCATCGCGCCTTGAGCCACGCCGGGAACGGGTTTCCCCGAACCGGCGTCGATGGCGAGGGCGAGGTCTCCGACCACGAAGATCTCCGGATGACCCGGCACCGAGAGATCCGGGCCCACGATCACGCGCCCCTGGCGGTCGGTCTCCGCTCCGAGCCGGACGCCGAGCGCCACGGCCTTCACACCCGCGGCCCAGATCACGTTGTTGGCGTCGATCCGCTCGCGCTTCCCGGAGCGCTCGACGGTCAGGCCGCGCTCGTCCACGTCCACGACGAGCGTGCTCAGCCGGATCTCGACCCCCATCGCCTCGAGATCGCGGCGCGCGCGCGCGGAGAGCGCGGGATCGAAACCCGGGAGCACGCGGTCCGCGGCGTCGATCAGGATCACGCGCACCGTGTGCGTGTCGATGCGCCGGAAATCGCGCCTCAGGGTGTGACGGCTGATCTCGGCCATGGCGCCGGCCATCTCGACGCCGGTGGGCCCCGCTCCGACGAGGGCGAAGGTCAGCGCCGCACGGCGGGCCTCGGGGTCGGCCTCGAGCTCGGCCTGCTCGAAGGCCAGCAGGAACCGGCACCGGACGTCGATGGCCTCCTCGATGTTCTTGAGCCCCGGCGCGTGCTTCGCCCACTCGTCGCGCCCGAAGTAGTTGGTGCGCGCGCCGGCGGCCAGGACGAGATAGTCGTACGCGAGCTTCTGTCCGGAAACGGTGATCGTCGCGGCGTGGAGGTCCACGTCCGTCGCCTCGCCCATGATCACCTCGCAGTTACGCTGGCGGCTCACGATCTTCCGGATGGGAGCGGCGATGTTCCCGGGCGAGAGGGCGGCCGTCGCGACCTGGTAGAGCAGGGGCTGGAACAGATGATGGTTGTGCTTGTCGATCAGCAGCACTTCCGCTCTGGCCCTGGCCCTTCCCGCGCCGTCGAGGCGTGCCAGGGCCCGGGCCGCGGCCAGGCCGCCGAATCCGCCGCCGACGATCACGACCCGGGGTGGGATGGATGCTGGTGGCTTGCGGTTCATGGGGATGGACAGTCTAGACTCGTTACAGCCCAAGCGAGCCCGGACGTCCCGACGCCGCGGTTTCTGCGGACCAAGGAGATTGAGTATCATGGCGCCAAAGACGTGACAGCCAGAGGCTTCTGGAGAACGAGCACACGAACCCTTCGAGGAGTTTTTCATGAAAGTGAGCGTCAAGGACCTCCCGTGACCATGGAAATCGGAAACAAGGGCATCGAACTCGACGTCTACGACGGAAACGACGTCCACCTTGGTGACCTGCGCATCGGAAAGGCGACCATCGAGTGGTGCAAGGGGAGAACTCGCCAAGGTAATGGGGTGCAGGTCAAGTGGCCCGACCTCATCAAGTGGTTTCAAAGCCAGTAGGGCGTCGTACGCGCGCCCTGGGACCAGAGGCCCCGGTGAACTATGAGTTACCGCAGGAGACGGTCGCCGAGGCCATCGTCAACGCGGTTACGCACCGCGACTACGCGAGCAACGCCAGCGTGCAGGTGATGCTGTTCGCCGACCGGCTCGAGGTCTGGAACCCCGGCGAGTTGCCACCCTCGCTCACCTTGGAAGAGCTGCGGCACCCTCACGCCTCGATCCCGCGCAACCCGCTGATCGCCGATCCCATGTTCCTGGCCAGGTACGCCGAGAAGGCGGGCAGCGGCATCCTGGACATGATCGCGCGCTGCCGGGAGGCGGGCTTGCCTCTGCCGGAGTTGCGGCAGAGCGGGGGGCAGTTCGTCCAGACCCTTGGGCGGCCCCAGCCCGTGGGCACCCCGGAAGTCACCCCGGAAGTGACCCCGGAAGTTCGGCTGGTGCAGGTTCTGGTCGGCGAAATGACCCGCCAACAGCTCCAGCAGGCGCTGGGACTGAAGGACGACGAGCATTTCAGAAAGGCTTATCTGCAGCCCGCGCTGGATGCCGGCTTGATAGAGATGACGATTCCCGGCAAGCCACGCAGCAGCAGGCAGAAGTACCGCCTGACCGCCAAGGGAACCACGAAGGGGCGGAAGTAAACATGAGCAGCGAGGAGCGGGACGCGGAGACTCCGAAGCCCCTTTTCATCGACAATCGCGACGGAAACACGCTCGCGCGGGCGATCACGAGGCACCTCGCCGTGCTGCGGGACGAGGGCCGGATCCCCGCGGAGCTGTGCGTGGCGAGCTGCTACTTCAACCCGCAAGGACTGGAGCTGATCGCGGGGGAGGCGCAGCACGTGCCGCGCATCCGGCTCCTGCTTGGCGCGGACCCAACCCCGGAGGCGCTCCTTCCACGGCGCACGCCCTACGACCCGACCGAGCCGGAGTTCACGCGCCGCCGCGTCGGCCAGGGGCTGCTACAGCTCGAGCGCGGGCTCAAGCACGACCGCGACCTCCTGCCCTTCGACCTCGCGGAGGACCGCGCGATCCGGAGCCTCCTCGAGTTCCTGCGCCCCGGCCGGATCGAGGTGCGGCGCTACGAGGGTCACTTCCTGCACGCCAAGGCGTTCGTCTTCCGGGGCGCGGAACGAGGAGTTCTAGCCGGCTCCGCAAACCTCACGCGCGCCGGGCTCCAGACGAACCTCGAACTCGTCTTGGGCCACCACGAGGACCCCCTCGTCGCGCGGGTCGAGGGAGGGTTCGAGTCGCTGTGGCGCGATGCCGTCCCGTTCGATTTGGCGGCGATCTACGCCGAGCTGCTGGCCGAAGTCCGACCCTACCTGGTGTACCTGAAGGTCCTCTGGCACCTCTACCACGCCGAGCCGGAGGACGAAGAGAAGGAGACGGGTAAGATCCCGATCACGACCTTCCAGAAGCACGGCGTCTGGCGGGCGCGGAAGATCCTCGCCAAGTACGGCGGCGTCATGGTCGCGGACGGCGTCGGCCTAGGGAAAACCGCGACCGGCGAGCAGTCATTCGCGGAAACGCGACTGCACCGAGAAGACGCCTCGATCTACGAGGTCGGCGGGACCGAGGGGGCTGCACAGACCGGCGAGGAGTACCGTCAGGAGCTTCGACGTGCGCTGGGACGTTACGGTGACGCGATCCGCGACCTGCCGTGGCGCACAGGTTCGGGGATGCGGAAGGGAGAGCGGTCGGGACACCTTTTCTGTGCGACGGTGGGCGAGCGGGTCTACCTGCGCTTCGTGCCGCGGGAGCCCGAGGGCGAGATCAACGGCGAGCTCGGAACCTGTCTGCGTCTGCTCGAGTGCTCGGAGGACACGCCGAGGGTCCTCTGCGAAGAAATGGTGATGGCTGCTTACCCCTCCTGGGACCGGGCTCGCCGGAACATCTTCGACGCCTGGACGTTCGAGACCGACCCGGCCAACCTGCAACCCAAGATCAGGAAGCTCAACCGCGACGTCGCCGAATTCCTGCGCGCGAACCCGCCGGTGGACGTCGACCAGGAACGGCTGCACCGCTGCCTCGATGCGGTCGAGTCACCCTGGCCGCGCCGCGAGGAGAACCTGCTGCGACTTGCATGGGAGCGACCGTTCGAGACAAGCGCCGAACGAAGCCGCGTCTTGGTCGAAGAGGTCGAGCGCATTGGGGCAGAGCCCTTCCACGCGCCGGATCCCTTGCCTCCGATCGAGATGGAAGAGATCCACTTGATTACCTGGATCGCCATCGAGCGAGAAACCGTGGAGAATGCGGGCCAAACCTGCCAGAATCGGTGCTCGGCGAGCGGTGGAGGTATGAGATGAAAGCGACGCTCGGATCGTATGTGCTGTGCGGGATGGCGCTCGCGTCGCAACCCGCCCGGGCCGACGTGGTCACCGACTGGAACGTCACGGCCGGCGACATCGTGGCGGCCGGCGAGCCGGGGCCGCCGCCGGCCGTCCGCGCGATGGCGATCGTCCAGACGGCCGTGTACGAAGCCGTGAACGCCGTCACCCAGCGCTATTCCACGAGTCGCGCGAAGCTCGACGCGGCGCCCGGCGCGTCGGTGGACGCCGCGGTCGCGGCGGCGAACCGCGCGACGCTGTCCGCGCTGGTCCCGTCGCAGCAGGCCGCCATCGACGACGCCTACCGCACCGCGCTCGCCGCCATCCCCGAGGGTCCGCCGAAGAGCCAGGGGATCGCCGTGGGAGAGAAGGCCGCAGCCGCGATCCTCGCCATGCGTGCCGGCGACGGCGCTCGAGCGCCGGAGAGCTATCGACCGCGCACCGCTCCCGGAGTCTATGTGCCGACCGTCCTGCCGGCGGTCCCGCAGTGGCCGCAGCGCGAACCCTGGTGGATGGAGAGCCCCGACCAGTTCCGTCCGGGACCCCCGCCGGCCCTCGACGGCGTGCTGTGGGCGCGGGACTACAACGAGATCAAGGCCCTGGGCGCCAAGAGCAGCGCCCTCCGGACCGCCGAGCAGACCGAGATCGCCCGATTCTGGGAGACCCGGTCGCCGACGATCTACTTCCCCGTGGCACGCTCGGTCGCCGACGCGCCGGGAAGAGAGGTCACGCAGAACGCGCGCCTGCTCGCGGCGGCCACGCAGGCCATGGACGACGCGCTGATCGCGGTCTTCGACGCCAAGTACCACTACGGCTTCTGGCGGCCGATCACCGCGATCCGCAACGGCGACGCCGACGGCAACGACGCGACGGAGCGCGACGCCTCCTGGGTGCCGTTCATCGACACCCCGATGCACCCCGAGTATCCGTGCGCGCACTGCATCGTTGCCGCGGCGCTCGGTGCCGTGCTGCAGGCGGAGATCGGCGCCGGCCCCACGCCGAAGCTCAGCACCGCGAGCCCGACCGCGGCGGGCGCGGTGCGCTCCTGGACCCGCGTCGAGGACCTCGTGCAGGAAGTGGCGAACGCCCGCATCTACGACGGCGTGCACTACCGCAACTCCACGGAGGTCGCCTCGGCCATGGGGAAGAAGATCGGCGAGCTCGCGGCGGAGAAGCAGCTGCGTCGAGATTGACGCCCCCGCCTTGCGGTTCGCGACAGGAGAGGGTCACGGCATGCTGACCGCGTTTTCGGCGTCCGGCACGCAGAGCGTGGCTCCCGATTCGGGAGACTGCGCCGACACCCTGCAGGCCGCGGTATGGATCGACCTGCTCAACCCCACGCTCGAGGAGACGCGCGCGGTCGAGTCCGCCCTGCAGATCCAGCTGCCCACCCGTGTCGAGGCCCAGGAGATCGAGATCTCGAGCCGGCTGTACATCGAGAACGGCACGGCCTTCATGACCGCGACCGTGATGGTGGGCGCGGATACTCCGCACCCCGAGACGAGCCCGGTGACCTTCGCCTATCAGCCGCGACGCCTGGTCACCCTGCGGTTCTCCGAGCCCACGCCGTTCATCACCTTCCCCCGCAAGCTGGCGCGCACCCCGGCGGCGTTCTCCACCGCCCAGAAGCTGTTCCTCGGGCTGGTGGACGAGGTCGTCGACCGGGTCGCCGACATCCTGGAGTCGGTCGGCGCCGACCTCAACGCGGTTTCGCGCGAAGTGTTCTTCGACGACAGCCCGAGAGCCTCGGTGGACTACACGGCCATGCTGACGCGCATCGGCCACACCGGAGAACGAGCCGCCAACGCGCGTGAGAGCCTGGTCACGGTGAGCCGCCTGCTCGCGTTCTTCGCCGAGGCGCGGCCGAACCTCGGCAGCAGCGAGCCGCCCGACGAGCACTGGCTCACCGCGGTCAAGGACGTCTCCGCGCTGACGGACCACGCGACGTTCCTGTCGAACAAGGTGAACTTCTTTCTCGATGCCACCCTGGGCCGGATCAGCATCGATCAGAACAGGGTCATCAAGATGTTCTCCGTGCTGGCCGTGATCTTCCTGCCGCCGACGCTCGTCGCGAGCATCTACGGCATGAACTTCGAGCACATGCCGGAGGTCGAGTGGCTGCTCGGCTACCCGTTCTCGCTCGTGGTCATGACGCTGTCGGCCGTTCTCCCCTATGCCTTCTTCAGATGGAAGAGATGGCTGTAGGCCGTCAGAAGACGAACTGCGTCTGGATCTGGATGGTATCGATGTCGTCTCCGGAGACCCCGAAAACGTCACTGCCCATCCGGTAGTTCCCCTGCACCTTGAGGTTGTGCTTGTCGAGGTAGTAGTTGACGCCGAAGATCGTGGCGGTCCAGGTCGTCTGGTAGTTGCTCGCGTCCAGGGCGTCCCACCCGACGACGATCTCGACCGTGGTCGTGGGCAGCATGTAGCCGACCGTCACGGAGGTCTTGTCCAGGTCCGTCTCGCCGTCGAGATACAGGCCGCCGGTGAATCCCGTGGCCACGGTCTCGCCGTGGATCCCCTGGTAGGCGAGGTCGGCCGACAGGCCGCGCCCGCGAAGGTAGAACCCGACCTCGTAGCCGGAGGCCTCGTCGAGGTCCGCCCGCGTGGGATCGAGCGAGTTCCCGGCGGCGTCGGTATAGGTGTTGTTGTCGTCGTCGTTGGTCCAGTAGTACCCGCCCGCGCCGAACCCGTACTTGAACTCCTCGGTGTGGAAGTCGGCCGCCTGCAGCGGCATGTGGCCGCGCGGATCGAAGCCCACGCGCGCCGCGACGACGACGCCCTCGTTCCAGTCGGCCTCGTGGCTCACCGGAGAATCGAAGTCGATGCGCTGGAAAGCGGGGTCGTGGTGCTCGGCGCCCAGGCTGAACTGATAGGTGAAGCGCTCGTCCAGCGCCGCGTTGTCGACGCGCAGGCCGAGCATGCGGTCGGGCGTGCCGAAGTTGTGGTCCCCGGTGAAGGTGCGCTCGACGAACTCCAGCCGGGTCGACGACGTCAGGAATTCGCGGGCGAACGTCGTCTTGGAGTTGCCCCAGAACAGCCTGTGGTCCTCGTGCTTGGTCCACAGCATGTATGCGTCCTTGACCTCCACCTCGTCGGAATCGAGGTTCTCGCCGAAGTCGAACTCGATCTTCCCGACCCAGTTCTTGGTCACGGAGGCCTGGATGTAGGGCCGGAGACGCCGGAGGAAGATCTCATCGAGGCTCTCGCCGCCGTCGGGCGACGTGTGGAGGTACTGGACCTGGACCCGTCCCCCGACCTCGACCTTCTTGTCGCCTTCCTCGTAGACGACGACTCCCGCCTCGGTCGAGGACAGGCTCGCCGCCACGATGCATCCCGCGGCCGCTTGGAGACTCCGTACAACGAGTCGCTTCATGGTTCGCTCTCCCTTCGCGCGCTCGTGGGCGATTCGCCTTCGCCCGCGATCTCGCACGACAACCTGGTTTGACGAAACTCCTTCCGCTCCGAAGTTACCCGCCCGGGGTGAGAAAGTCGGTAGCAACCCGGTGAGAACCACGTCACCTCTCCCGAGCGGACGGTAACTCTAGAAGGGTCGTGTCAGATCGGGATCAAAACCTCGTTAAGACGAGGTTAGGACGGAGGGCGGGACCCGGAGCATGGCGCGGGGTGGCGTGACCGCGCCTCGCGAGGGGTCGCGGGTCAAAGGCGGTCGATGAGGTCCACGACGCGGTTCGAGTAGCCCCACTCGTTGTCGTACCACGAGACGACCTTGGCGTAGCCGTCGCCCGCCGCCATCGTCGAGGCCGCGTCGAAGATCGACGAGTGCGGGTTCCCGATGATGTCGCTCGAGACGAGGGGCGCATCGCTGTATTCCAGGATCCGCTTCATGGCCCCGGCCGCGCGCTCGCGGACCGCCGCGTTGATCTCGTCGCGGCCCGGCTTCCGGCGGAGCCGGCAGACGAAATCCACGATCGAGCCGTTGGGGACCGGGACTCGCATCGCCATGCCGTCGAGCTTCCCCGCGAGAGCGGGAAGGACCTTCCCCACGGCCTTGGCCGCCCCGGTGGTCGTGGGGATGATGTTCTGGGCCGCGGCGCGGCTCCTTCGAAGGTCCTTGTGGGGCACGTCGGCGAGGCGCTGGTCGTTGGTGTAGGCGTGGACGGTGGTCACGAAGCCTTCCTCGATGCCGAACGCCTCGTCCAGGATCTTGGCGATCGGTGCCAGGCAATTCGTCGTGCACGAGGCGTTCGACACGATGCGATGCTCGGGCTTGAGGTCGGCGTCGTTGACGCCGATGACGATCGTGGCGTCGATCTCGTCCTTGGAGGGCACGGTCAGGACGACCTTGCCGGCGCCGGCCCTGAGATGCCTCTCGAGCGACTCCCGCGTGCGGAAGATCCCGGTGGACTCGACGACCACGTCCACGCCCAGGTCCTTCCAGGGAATCTCCGCCGGGTCGCGGTGCTCGGTCATGACGATCTTGGAGCCGTCCACGAACATGGCGTCGCCCTCGACCCGCAGCTGCTTGTCGAAGACGCCCATGACGGTGTCGTACTTCAGCAGATAGGCGAGCTGCTCGTTCTCGTACAGGTCGTTGATCGCCGCGACCTCGACGTCGTCGCGGTCGCTGAGGATGCGGAACACGCCGCGCCCGATCCGGCCGAACCCGTTGATCCCCACTCGCGCGGCCATCACGCGGCCTCTTCTTCCAGCTCCGTGAACCGGCCGATCAGGTCCACGACGCGGTGGGCGTAGCCCCAGCCGTTGTCGTACCACGCCAGCGTCTTCGAGACGTGGCCCCCCAGGACCATGGTGGCCAGGGAGTCGAAGGTCCCGGAGAACGACGAGCGCGTGATGTCGCTCGACACGATCGGATCGTCCTCGTAGTCGAGGATGCCCTTCCAGCGGCTCGCGACGGCGGTGCGGACGACCTCGTTGACCGCCGTGACGCTCACCGGCTTGTCGTGCCAGCACACCAGGTCCACCACCGACCCGTTGGGCACGGGAACGTTCATGGCCATGCCGGTGATGCGACCGCGGAGCTCGGGCAGGAGCTCCATGATCACGTCGGCGGAATTGGTGTCCTGGGGGATGATGTTCTCGGCGGCGGCACGCCCCCGGCGCTTGTCGGCGGCGGGCACGTCGGCGAGCCGTTGCTGGTTGGTGTAGGCGTGGACCGTCGTCAGGAACGCCTTCCGGATCCCGAACGCGTCGTTCAGGATCTTGACGACCGGCGCCGCCGCGTGCGCGGTGCACGAGGCGTTAGAGACGATGCGGTGCTCCGGGCCCAGCCGATCGTCGTTGACCCCGATGACGACCGTGAGGTCCGGGCGCTCGGCGGGCGGCGCGCACAGGATGACGCGCTTGACGCCGCGATCGAGGTAGGCCTTCAGCTCCGCCCGCATCCGCGGCCGGGCCGTCGCCTCGACCACGACGTCGACGCCGATCTCGTCCCACGGGACGTCCCCCGGCTCCTTCCCGGCGAGCATCGGAATCTGACGGCCCACCACGTACAGGTGGCCGTCCTTGATGCTGACCTCGTCGGGGAACCTGCCGAGGATGGTGTCGAACCGCAGGAGGTATTCGAGCGACCGCGGATCGGCGATGTCGCTGATCGCGGCGAGGCGGACGTCGTCGCGGTCGTAGAGGATCCTGAACAGGTTTCGTCCGATCCGTCCGAAGCCCATCAAGCCCACTCGAACCGGTGTCATCGGCTGTTGCCTCCGTGCCTCGGCGGACCGCGAGATTGTAGAACGAATCGACGCGGCGCGAAAGCCCGGCGCTCCCGACTCGCTCACAAGGCCGCTGCGGGGCCGGGATCAGGCACAGAACGCCGGCACGGGAACCCTAGAACGGAGCGCCCAGGACGAACCGCACGGCGGCGACGCCGTCGCCGGACCGGTAGCTGACTCCGAACCGGGGAATCGGGAACTTCCAGATCTTGATGGTGCTCTCGGTGCCGAGGGTGACGCCGATCTCGACCTGGTTGCGAACGGTGATCTCCTCGCCCTCGAGATCGTTGAACGTCAAGCCGTGCAAGTAGAAGTAGTCGACGGCGAACCAGCCGAGATCCGCCTCCTGGCCCTTCATCGTGAAGCCGAGCGGGTGACGGATCTCGATCCCGGTGTCGAGCTCGACGTAGCCTGCGCCGGCCCAGGCGTCGGTCTCGGTGAAGCCGACGTACTTCAGGACGTTCCCCAGGCGGTACACGTGAGACGGGCGGTGAAACAGGGCGAGGCTCTCGATGCCGCCGGCGTACGTCAGGGCGGAACCGCCGCTCTCGAAGTCGGTCGCGTAGCCGGCCTCCGCGAACGGCGTGAGCCACCAATCCTCGAGGATGGGAATCTCGATCCGGGCCCCGGGCACCAGGCTGATGGTGCCGATGTCGTCGGGCAGATCTCCCTCGAGGATGTCGGACGTCCTGAAGTCGAAGAACCCGAAGGTCAGCGGAAAGGTGAGCTCGATGCCGAAGGCGTGATCCTCCGAGTCGCGCAGCGCCCACGAGATCGGGATGCGATAGATCTGGACCGTCCGGCCACCCGCGGTGTAGACCCCCGATCCCAGTTGCGTCGCGAACGCGAAGTCGAGCGGCGGGACGGCTTCCGGCTCCTGCGCGCGCGCCTGTCCCGCGGCGGCGATCGCGATCCACATCGAGACCCAGGCGAGAACGAGCCGAGGTGCCCCCGGCGTGGCCGGGACGACCGGCCGATCTTCGGGACGACGGGAGATGGGAGACACGCGACTCCGCCGCGCTGCCGCTTCCGGGAGCGGGTGCGTGAGTATAGCGTGCTCGCGACGCCGCCCGGCGACTCCTTGACACCTGCGCTGCGACCGGGGACACTCGATCGAGGCGGTCGGGCGCCCGAAGCGGTCCGACGGAGAGGCTCCGCATGTCGGCGAGACCGAACCCGTTTGCGCGCCGCCGCGCGGTCAGGTCGCTCCTGGCGACGGTTCTCGTCGCCGGGATCTCGTGGGCGCCGGGCGACGCCATCGCCGAGGTGCGATGGCGCAGCGGCGCGGTGAGCGCGCCCGCCCGGACGCGGCAGCCGGGAATGCGTGACATGATCGCGGCGCTGGCCGCGCGCACCGATCGCAGACGCGTGGTCGTGCACTTCGACGCCCCGCCGAGCGCCGCGTTGCGCGAGGAGCTTCCAGCACGCGGCATTCGCCTGCTCGACTCGCTCGGCGGTAACGCCTACTTCGCGACGCTGCGGCGTGACCTGGATGCCGAGCGCGCGGCGGGGACTCCGGGGCTCGCGGCGGTCGAAGCGATCTCGACCGCGGACAAGCTCCACCCCGACCTCGCCGCCGGGATCGCTCACCCCTGGGCGATCGTGTCTCCCGCTGTGGACGAGGATGGCCGCGGGGCGGTCGCCGACGCAGCGTCCGTGGAGGTCACCGTCGCGGTCTACGCGCTGTTCCATCGCGACGTGGACGTCGCGTCCCGGGCGGCCGGGATCGTCCTGCGGCACGGCGGGACCGTCCGGACCTACCTCCGATCGCTCAACGGCGTCGTCGCCCACCTTCCGAGCCGCCGCGTGGCCGCTTTCGCCGACGAGGATGCGGTGATGTGGGTCGAGCCGCCGCTGCCCGCGCTGTCCGAGGTCAACGACGGCAACCGGGCGCGCGTCGGCGCGGACACGCTGCAGGCCGCTCCGTACGATCTCGACGGCTCGGGAGTGACCGTGCTGGTCTACGACGGCGGTCAGGTTTTCGCGCACGGCGATTTCGCCGGCCGTCTCACCGTCGGCGCGAGCGACACCTCCGGGATCTCCGACCACGCGACCCACGTCGCGGGGACCGTCGGCGGAGACGGCACCGGAAGCGGCGGCGCGCACCGCGGCATGGCCCCGGCGGTGCACATCGTGTCTTACGGGTTCGAGCAGGAGGGGGGCCCGGAGCCGGGCTTCCTGTACACCGATCCCGGCGACCTGGAGGACGATTACGTCGCGGCGATCGACGTCCACGGGGCGGACCTGGCGAACAACTCGATCGGCACCAACACCGCGCCCAACGGCTACCCGTGCGAATGGGAGGGAGACTACGGCGTGACGGATGCGCTGATCGACGCGATCGTCCGCGGGTCGCTCGGCGCGCCCTTCCGCGTCGTGTGGGCCAACGGCAACGAGCGCCAGGGCTCGGCGCGATGCGGCGCGACGTACCGCACCACGGCGCCCCCGGCCAACGCCAAGAACCACATCACGGTCGGCGCGCTCGACTCCAACGACGACGCCGTCACCAGCTTCACGTCGTGGGGCCCGTCGGACGACGGCCGCTTGAAGCCGGACCTCTCCGGGCCCGGTTGTCAGACCGGCGGGGACGGCGGGGTGACCTCGACCAGCAGCTCCGGCGACTACAACGTCAAGTGCGGGACCTCGATGGCGTGCCCCACCGTCGCGGGCGTGGCCGCCCTGCTGCTCGAGCGGTACCGCGCGGAGTTCCCCGCAGAGCCGGACTTCCGCAACGCGACCCTCAAGGCGATCCTGGCCCACACGGCCGAGGACGTCGCGAACGCCGGGCCCGACTACCAATCGGGGTACGGCTCGGTGCGCGCGGTGCCCGCCGTCGACCTCGTCACGGAGGAGCGGTTCGTCGAGGACGAAGTCGCGCAGGGTGAGGTCTACACCTTCCTCGTCGTGGTGGGCCCGGACGAGCCCGAGCTCAAGGTCACGGTGGCGTGGGACGACGCGCCGGGGGCGCCGAACGTCGTTCCCTCTCTGGTGAACGACCTCGACCTGCGCGTGATCGACCCCGGCAACGTCACGCACCACCCGTGGACGCTCGACCCCGCCAACCCCGCGAGCCCGGCGATGCGGAGCCAGCGCGACGGATCGAACAACATCGAGCAGGTCGTGGTCGACAGTCCGCCGCCCGGCACGTACGTCGTCGAGATCGAGGGCGTCAACGTCGCCGTCGGACCCACGCAGACCTTCGGAGCCGCCGCATCGCCGAGCCTGATCGACTGCTCTCCCGCGGGCGTGCTGACGGTGGGACGGAGTCGAACCGCGTGCTCCGCCGTCCTCGACCTGCGCGTGGTCGATTGCGACCTCAACACCGATGACGCCGTGGTGGAGACGACCACGGTGGAGGCGGCCAGCACCTCCGAGCCCGCGGGCGAGACCGTCGTCCTGACCGAGAGCGCGCCCGACTCCGCCGAGCTTCTCGGCTCGATCTCCGTCGCCACGAGCGATTCGCCGGGCGTTCTCGCGGTCGCGGATGGCGACACGATCGCCGTGACCTACGTCGATGCCGACGACGGCGCCGGAGGCGCGAACGTGCCCGTGGTGCGGACCGTGGCCGTCGACTGCACTCCTCCCGCGATCACCGGCGTCACGGTGACGGAAGTCGGCGCGCGCGAAGCCACCGTGGCGGTGACGATCGCCGAGCCGGCGCGAGTGACCGTTTCCTACGGCCCGATATGTGGAGCGCCGGAGGGCGGCGCCTCGGCCGTCGGATTCGCGACCGCGCAGCAGGTGGAGCTCAGCGGCCTGAACGACGACGCGACCTACTTCTTCACCGTGCAGGCGGAGGACGAGGCCGGCAACGTCTCCGCCGACGACAACGGGGGAAGCTGCTACACGTTCGTCACGCCCGAGATCCCGGACTTCTTCAGCGAGCGATTCTCGACGGGGCTCGACCTCGAAGGCCTGTCGGTGACCTTCGTGCCCAACGGCAGCATCGACTTCTACGGCGCGTGCGTCGCGCCGCTGTCCGGCATGCTCCCCACGGATCCGGCCGGCGGCATCGATCTGGCCCTGGGCGACGACTCGCCGGCGCCGTTCACGCTGAGCGGCGGACTCGGCGTCGGTCTCTACGGCCAGAGCCACGCCACCCTGTGGGTCGGCCCCAACGGCTACATGACGCTCGGATCGGGCGACAACAACTGGGACGAGAGCTTTGGCGCGCATTTCGCCTTGCCGCGCGTCGCCGCGCTGTTCGACGACCTCGACCCGGGAGCCGGGGGCTCGGTCACCACGAAGCAGCTCGACGACCGCGTGGCCGTGACGTGGGAGGACGTTCCCGAGCGCGGAACGACGAACGCGAACTCCTTCCAGATCGAGATGTTCTTCGACGGACGGATTAGGATGAGCTGGCTCGACGTCGACGCCGCGGACGCGATCGTCGGCCTGTCGGAGGGCCTTGGCCTCGATCCGGACTTCCTGCCCTCCGACCTCTCGGCCGGCGCCGCCTGTCCTCCGCGCCCGCCGTCCTCCCAGGGCCTGTCGCTCGTGACCGCGGTCTCGACCCCGGTGATCGTCACGTTGCTCGGCGACGACGACTCCCTGCCGGCGCCCCCGTCGCTGACGCACCGCATCGTCGCGCTGCCGGCGGTCGGGAGGCTGACCGATCCGGTGGCCGGGCAGGTCATCGACGTCGTCCCGTACGACCTCGCCGGCGGGGGCAGGATCGTGACCTATGCCCCGCCCCTCAACTACCGCGGGCTCGACGCGTTCGTCTACCTCGCCGACGACGGCGGCGCGCCGCCGCAAGGCGGGGAGTCGAGCCCCGCGACCGTGGACGTCACGGTGGGGAACGCGGAGACGCTCCACGAGTTCCTGGTGGACGACACCGATCCCGGATGGAGCACGACGGGCGCCTGGGCCTTCGGCCAGCCCACGGGCGGCGGCTCCCACGACCGCGACCCGACCTCGGGCGCGACGGGGAGCAACGTCTACGGGTACAACCTGTCGGGCGACTACACGAACGGCATGGGCCAGGAGCTCCTGACGAGCGCCGCGATCGATCTGTCGTCGGCCGCCGACACGTCGCTCGAGTTCCGGCGCCGGCTGGGCATCGAGAGCGCGGACTTCGACCACGCGGCCGTGCAGATCAGCACCGACGGCGCGTCGTGGACGACGATCTGGAGCCACACCGCGCACGTCGACGTCAGCGAGACCGCGTGGTCCCTCCAGAGCATCGACCTGTCGCCGATCGCCGACGGTAAGCCTGCAGTGTCGCTGCGCTGGGTCATGGGGCCCACCGACGGCTCCATGACCTACCCCGGGTGGAACATCGACGACGTCCGGATCCGGGCCATCGATACCTCGGTGACGCAGGGCTGCACGTTCGCGCCCGGAGAGGTGCCGAGCCTGAAGTTCTCCGACGACAGCGATACGCTGGTGTGGCTCCCGGCGACCTACGTCGGCGGGACCACGCGCTACGACGTCATCCGGTCGAACGACCCCGACGACTTCCGCCGGGCCCAGAGCGGTGCCCTGTGCGTCGAGTCGGACGACGCCGAGGACACCGCGGCCGCCGACACCGCGGTGCCCGGCGCAGGCGGGGTCTACTTCTATCTGGTGCGGGCGGAGAACGAATGCGGCCCGGGCCCGTTGAGCCCCACGCAGACCGGCGTGTCGTGCACCGCCCCGTGACGGGGTGGAGGAGTCGTCCCTCCGTACGGCCGGCGTCGAGGACGTCCCTAGAGGTGACGCGCTCCTGCGGGAAGGCTCATGGCTTTTCGGCTTTCGCCTCTTTCTTCGCGTCCTTCTCGGCTTGCTCGGCGAGGGAGCGCTGCGCGTCCTCCCGGTGCTGCGTCGCCAGCTCCTTCCCGCGCTCGAGCCCGGAATCCGTGAGGGCTCCATGTTTCTCGCACTTGGCGAGCCGCTCCGCGCCCGTCGTGTCGTCGAGCAGCTCGATGCTCGTCCGCGCCTTCAGACCGCCGATCCTGACGTGCTGCTGGATGTAGTACGTCTTTCCGGTCTCGACCTCGAGCTCCAAGGCGTCGACGTTTTCCGACTTCGACCACAGGACGTGCCTGCCCGCGGGAAGGGTCGCGAAGAAATAGCTGCTTCCCTTGTTGACGCCGAGCACCTCCTGGTCGCGGAAGAACCAGCTCTTGATCGCGAATCCCGCGCTCGTGGGGCGGAGGACGTACAGCAGTGCGCCGTCGTCGGGGACTTCTCCGAGCGGGTGCTCCTTCTCGAAGCGCACCAGGTCGTCGTCGTCCTCACCCTCTTCCTTTTCCTTGGCGGCGAGCGCCGAGACGGCCGCAGCGAGCAGGACCGCGATCACGGCTGCGGTCGCGGCGGCCCGGCGGGTCGCGATCTTCGGTTGCATCGGTACCTCCTCGTGTCGGATCGGGCGCGGTGCTCGCCCATCGTAAACGAAGGCGGCCCTCTCTCGAGGGCCGCCATGGGAACGCGGAATCGACCTCGGCCAACCGGCTAGCCGCCGGCGCGCTGGAGCTCGTCGTCGATGATCGACCGGAACTGCTCGAAGGGAAGCGCCCCCGAAACGAACCGGCCGTTGATGAAGAACGCGGGCGTCCCGCTGACACCCAGGCTGGATCCCGCCTGGAACTCCGCCTGGACCGCGTTGCGGAACTTACCCGCGTCGTAACAGGCGTTGAACGCCGCGACGTCGAGCCCGAGGTCGGCCGCGTGCTGCTTGAAGTTGGCATCCTCCAGCGCCTGCGCGTTGGCGAAGATCTTGTCGTGGAACTCCCAGAACTTACCCTGCTCGTTGGCGCACATCGCCGCCTCGGAGGCGGGTGCCGCGCGGGGATGCATGGGCAGCGGGTAGTCGCGGTAGATCAGCCGGACCTTGTCGCCGTAGGTGGCGAGGACCTGATTGAGGGTCGGACCGACCCTCACGCAGTACGGTCACTGGAAGTCGGAGTACTCGACGATCGTGACCTTCGCGGTCGCCGGTCCTTTCTGCCTCTCGTTCGCCGCGACGACGATCTCGACCCGCGGAGGCTCGATGTTGATCTTGACCGCGACCTTGTCGCGCAGCTCCTTGATGAACTGCTGCTGCGCCATGACGCTCTTCTGGCGTGTCAGGTAGACTCGAATCTGCTCCCGGACCTCGTCCAGCGTCTTGCCCTCCATGCGGGCCTGCTGCTGGGTGTAGAACGCCTCGATCTCGGCGTCGGTGGCGGCCGGGGCGCGCTTCTCGACCTCGACGCGCACCATCTCCTCGACGCTGACGCCTCGAGCCGCGGCCTCGGCCTCGACCACGCTCTGGTCGATCATCTGCTGCAGCACCTGGCGACGGGTGTCGTACAGGCTCTGATACGCCTTCATGTTGGTGACCTGGGCCTTGGCGTCGAGCTCCTCGAGGGTGATGGTCCGGTCGCCGAATGTGGCCGCGACGCCGGGTTCTGGCCCGGTTTTGGCGGTTTCCTCGGACGAGCTGGGAGCGCAGGCGACGAGGCACAGCAAGCCGGCCAGCGCGCACCCGCTCATGCGGCGTTTGATGTCGTGCACGGAAGAACTCCTTCCCGACGGTTTGATGATGGAGCCGATAGATTAACAGAACCGGGCGGCGGAGGCGAGTGGCGCCCGAACCGGCGAGCGGGGCCCCGGCTCGGGCCGGACCGAGCGTCCGGAATCCCAGGACGGCGCGCGAGCCCGGGCCGGAGCCCGCGGCCCGCAGCGCCTCAAACGTCGCCCTCGCGCCACATCGGACAGGGGGGCAGGTGACGCCCGGCGGCGCCCGCGCGGGGGGCGTGCACGACGCAGTCCTCCGGCTCGCAACACGTCACACAGACGCGCTTGAAGGCTCCGAACTCGAGAAGCTCGACGCCGGGGGACAGGAAGCCTTCGCGCACGGGCTCGTCGCGCAGCAAGTCGGTGCTCAGGTACTTCTTGTTGTCGTCGGGGAAGACCGTGACGACGATCGTGGAGTCCCCGTGGGTCTCGAGCGCCCGCAGCGCTCCGAGGAAGTTCGCTCCCGAGGAGATCCCGACTCCCAGACCCAGCTCGCGCGCCAGCTTCTGGGCCATCAGGATCGCGTCGCCGTCGTCGACGTCGATGACCTCATCGAGGAACTCGAGATCCACGATCGGCGGAATGAACTCGTCGGAGACTCCCTGGATGCGATGCTTTCCGACCTTGCACCCGGTGGAGAGGGTCGGCGAGCTGGCGGGCTCGAGCGGGTGGATCTTGACGGACGGGGACATCTTCCTCAAGAAGCGGCCCACTCCCATGACGGTGCCGCCGGTGCCGACGCCGGCCACGAACGCCCCGGGCTCGATGCCGTTGTAGCGCAGCTGCCACCAGATCTCGGGGCCCGTCGTCTCGAAGTGCGCCTCGACGTTGTCCTCGTTCGAGAACTGCCGCGACAGGAAGGCTCCGCTCCCGTGGGCCATGGCCTCGGCGCGCTCAATGCAACCGAGGAAGCCGCCCTGCTGCGGACTCACGAGGTGGATGTCCGCGCCCAGGCTGCGGATGAGATCCACGCGCTCGCGGCTCATCCAGTCGGGCATGAAGATGGTCACCGGATGACCCATGGCGCGGCCGACGCCGGCGATGGAGATGCCCGTGTTGCCGCTCGTGGCCTCGACGATGGGCGCGCCGGGCTCGAGCATTCCCCGCAGGTAGCCCTGGCGCACGATGTGGAGCGCCATGCGGTCCTTGATGCTGCCCGTCATGTTCAGGTTCTCGGCCTTGGCGTAGACCGTTCGCCGCTCGCCCCGGTGCGCGAACGCGATGGCCAGGACCGGCGAATTGCCGACGAGGTGCTCGAGGCCGCGAATCCGGCGCCGGATGTTGGCGTCCAGCGATGTCGCGGCAGTCGGCGGCGAGGCGGGGACGCGCTCCTTCATCTCACCGTCAATCGAGCGTCACCGCAGCCCCTCGTGCAATGCGAAAAAGGGAGTGATCGTGTCCGAAAATCCGGGACCTGCCGCGCTCGCCCGGCGACCGCCTCACACGAGGTTGACGTAGACCAGCACGTTCATCACGCCACGCACGAACTCCGGGATCCCCTTCCGGAGCTCTCCCCTGTTCAGGACGTTCGTTCGCCCCGCCCACACGCGCGTGCGTTTCTCGACGTCCCACACCGTCAGCTCGACGCCGTACTTCCCCGCCCGCTCGCCCGGGAGGGGAAGCGTCTCCTCGATCAGCTCGCGCAGCGTTCCGGTGCCCTCGATCTGCTCCTTCCAGTCGGCGATCCACTGCTCCTCGGTCACGTCCTGGAGCGGCACGGCCCGCACGGTGATCGCGCCGTCGATGTGCTGCTGCTCGATGGTGCGGAGGATCTTGTCGCGCTCGGCGTCGTCGATGCCCACCAGGCTCGGGACGATCGTGTAGCTGGCGGTGGCCCCGATGTCGCGTCCGCGGAGCTGGCTCACGAAATTGTTCTCGAACTGATTCCGCGCTTCCTTGACGTCGCTGATCCCGACGATGATGAACTTCGTGAACGTGCGCTGCTCCCCGGGGTCCTGCCAGCGATCGACCAGCCTGTACTTGCCGTCGGCCTGGAGGGGAAGGACGGCCGCGGCCGCCGCCGTCACAGCGAGAGCGATCCACCCCATGCGGTGAAGCTTCATCGGCCACCTCTTCGTTCGCCCGACCATTCTACGCGTGCCGCATGGATCGGCCACCCCGCGTGCCGCCGGGAGCCGCGTCGCCTACAATCGTCGCGGGAGGTTCGATGCCATGGGTAGCCCGGCCGTCCTGCTGTCGATCCTGCTTCTCGCTTCCGGCGGAGCCGCCAAGCAGGTGTCGTTCGACGCCGGCGCCGACTTCTCGGCCTATCGGTCGTACGCCTGGAGGGAGGGAGCCCCGGCCAGGAACCCGAACATGCAGGACCGCATCGAGGACTTCGTCGAGGCCCAGCTCGCCTCGAAGGGGTTGGCGCGAGTCGACGCGGAGCCGAACCTGTACGTGACGACCTTCATCCTGCCCGACGAGATCACCTTGGAGGAGTTGGCGCGCCGCAACGCGCTGGAGTTTTGGAGCGGAGCGATCTTGGTGTCCCCCGCGGACGTCGGGGCCGGCACGCTGGTGGTCGACCTCGTGGACGCCCGGTCCGGGACGGTCGTGTGGCGCGGCGTCGCCTCGGAGACGGTCACGGGGTCGTTCGAGACCATGACCCGCAAGGTCGAGTCGGCCGTCAAGAAGATGTTCAGGCGCTATCCGCCCGAGTAGTCGCCCGCGCGCGGCCCTACTTGATCACCACGGAGACGCCCGGGACGTCGACTCCGGCGATGGCGATGGCGAACTTGATCTCGCGGTCCTTGACCTTGGGATTCCCCTCGATCGATACCGATTGATCGCTCTTCATCTTGACCTGGTAGTCGTCTCCCAGGGCGAGGTCGAAGGCCTTCATGATGTCGCGGGCGATCTCGCTGGGCTGCATCTTCTCGATGATGCCCACCTTGATCTCCTGGGGCTCGCCCCCGACCGGTGTGAACTTGAATTTGATCTCGCCCGCGCCTTGGGATTTGTTGTCGACCTCGATGATCGACTCATCGTGTTTCGCCGAGGCGGCATTCGCGAACAGCACGCTCGCGAAGACCAGCCCGACGAGGGTGCGTGAGAGGATCGATCGGCTCATGGAGACCTCCCGTTGCGCGGGGCTTCGTGGACCCCCGCGGCGTGGCTGCCGAGTGTTCGGTTGACGGCAGGAGCCTAGGACAACCATTGCTGCGCGTCAAGGGCGAGAGGGCGACGGGGAGGGTCACTCCGATTTCGAAATCGAGCTTGGCGGCGGCGGTGCGATCCCCTACACTCCAGGGCAAGGAGGCCGACGATCATGAGAATGAGCTGTCCGCCGATCCTCGCGTTCGCCCTGGCTGTGAGCGTGATCTCGCCGCCGGACGGTCTGGCTCAGGACAACGGCTGCGAGGCGTCCGTGCAGGCCACGGTCGACGCCGAGGAGCAGGGCGACGTCAAGATGCTGACGTTCGACGTCGAGGTGGCGACGCCGGAGAGCTGCGCGCAGATCGAGTACGACCTGATCCTCGACGAGCTGCTGCCCAACGGCCAGACCAAGAAGGAGCGGCTTCCGAGGCTCGTCAAGCTCGACGACGGCGGCTACGACGAGATCGTGAAGCACGAGATCCAGGCGTCGCTCGAGCTCCGGAGCTACTTGGCCAAGGTCGTCTCGTGCCAGCGCTGCTCGGTCATGCCGTGAGCCGGCAACGGCCTACCAACCGTAGACTCGCCGCACCGCGGCGACCAGCTCCGCGTGCAGCCGCGGGCCGTTGTCGCCGTTGGTCATCACCACGATCCCCTCGCCTCCCGCGCGCGTCGCCAGCATGAGGCAGTGGAAGCCCTCGTTGGTCCCTCCGTGGCCGAAGATCGGCGTCGGGTCGTCGGGGAGCGCGAACCCGAGGCCGTAGCGTCCCGCGACCTCGGTGAGCATCCGCTCGGTCATCTCGCGGCTCAGCACGCGGTTCGAGCTTCCGTCGAGCGAGCGTTGGATCTCGATGAGGAAGCGCGCGAGGTCCGAGGGGTTCGTCCACAGACCCGCCGCCGCCTGCTCGGGATAGACGTGACGCTTCTCCTCGACCGCACGGCCGTCCGCGCGGTACCCCACCGCGGCCCGATCCAGCAGCTCCTCGGGCAGCGGCTGCCGGTAGGTGCTGGCCTGCATGTCGAGGGGATCGAGCACGGCCCGGCGCGCGAGCGTGTCGAAGTCCTCTCCGGTGACCTCGGTCATGACGAGCTGCAGCACCGTGTAGCCGCCGCCGGAGTAGCTGAACCGTGTTCCGGGCGCGATCGTCACCCGCACGGCGTCGCTGTTGGCGGGCGGCGCGCCGTCGAGGATCTGCGCGAGGGATGGAATCGGCTCGCCGGGCGCGTAGCCGCGAAAGCCGTGAACCGACAACCCGCCGGTGTGGCTCAGGAGCTGTCGCAGCGTGACGGGGCCGCCCGCCCCGAGATCGTGATCCGGAACGTGCCACGACACCAGGAGCTCGTTGACGGCGGAATCCAGATCGAGCCCGCGTTCCTCCACGAGTCTCAGTGCCGCGACCGCCGCCACGGACTTGCTGATCGACGCCGCCTGGAACAGCGTCCCCGTGTCGACCGCGACGCGACCCTCGACATCGGCCAGTCCGAAGCCGCGCGCCCAGTCGATCTCGGAGTCTCGGATGACCGCGACGCTGGCGCCGGGGACCTCCAGCTCGGCCATGCGACGCTCGATGAGCCCTCGCGGCTCCGAGGCGCCGGAGCGATAGGCGGCGATCTCGGGCTCGAGACGCTTCGATCCGTCGCCCGCTCCGCGGTCGGTCGCGCACGACGTGACGAGCGCCAGCACGCAGACGAGCGTTCCCGCGGCGGTCGTCCGATTCATGGTCGAGACTCGGCCCGACGGGTCAGAAGGCGACGATCAGGCCGATGTCGATCTCCGCCTGCGCGACCGCGTCGCCGCTGAAGGCGAACAGGCAGTTCGCGCCGCCCCCGCCGCCGCTGCAATAGATGGAGCTGCTCCCACCCGCGAACGTCAGGTAGGCCCGTCCCTCGACCCGCAGGCCCAGGCGCTTGGTGAACATCTTGCGGATGCCTCCGCCGGCGGCGACCGAGAACTTCGTCGCGGAGCTGAAGCCGTCGCCCGGGTCGAAGTAGGTCGCGCCGACGGTAACCACCACGAATCCAAGATCGCTCGGAGAATAGGTCGCGCCGAAGTGAAAGTAGTCGATCGCGAGCGGGAAGTCTCCCGTCTGGTTCTGGACGTCGATCCGCGTGTCCTGGCGGTTCCAGACGAACTCGAAGGTCGTGTCCGGGTTCTCGAGGCGCTTGTCGAACACCAGGCCGTAGCTCGCCGAGGGGTCGACGTCGAAATCGGTGCCGTCGGACAGGGTCTCGACGCCGCCGCCGAACTGCAACCCCAGGAACGGCGTCAGCTGGAAGGAGTCTCCCGCGCGCGACGGCGAGGAAGCCGACGCGAGCAGCGCGGCGAGGACCGGCGCGACGAGACGGGACATGCGATTCCTCGATGCACGGGTGGGATAGGATACCCGCTTCCGATCCTCCGCGGGGTCCCCGTAACCGGGAGGCCCGCAAGCCGGGCATCGCGGCTCCCGTCATTCCGCCAGGGCGCGGATCAGGGACTCCGGCGGCTCGAAGCCGGCGCGGCGGGCGTTCTCGACCTCGACCCTCGCCTCCGCGCGGCGACCCAGCATGATGAGCGCGCCGGCGAGGTTGGCGTGCGCGCGCCCGTTGCCCGGCTGCAGACGGATGGCGGCCTCGAACTGCTCGATCGCAGACTCGACCTGGCCGTCGCGCGCCAGGGCGATCCCGAGGTTGTTGCGCATCCTCGGGTCGTCGGGCTCCAGGCGCGCGGCCTCGCGGTAGTGCGCCAACGCCTCCGCGGTGCGCTCCAGCCGGGTGAGGGACGATGCGAGGTTGTAGTGCGCCCTGGCGTACCCGGGCTGTGCCGCGATGGCCCGCTCGAAGTGGCGCACGGCCTCGTCGTGGCGGTCGAGATCCGCGAGGGCGTTCCCGAGGTTGTTGTGAACGGAGGCGTGTCCCGGCCGCAGATCGAGCGCGGCTTCGAGCTGCGCGATCGCCTCCTCGGGGTGGCCGGTCTCCTCGAGGACGAGCCCCAGGTTGTTGTGGGCGACCCAGTTCCCCTCGGTCACCGCGAGGGTGTGCTCGAACAGCGTCCGCGAGTCGCGCCACCGGGCCACCTGGGCGCGAGTCAGGGGCACGAGCGCCAGCACCGCGACCACGGCGGCGACGGACAGCCCGCGCGAGCGAACGCGCGCCGCCCGCATCGCGTCCGGTATCCCCCACGCCACCATCACGAAGATGCCGATCAACGGCACGTAGGTGTAGCGATCGGCCATTGCCTGCTCGCCCACCTGGAGCAGGCCGATCACGGGAACGAGCGCCACGAGATACCACAGCCACGAGACGAGGAGGTAGGGATGCCGTTTTCGTGCCCGGAAGACCCACGCGCTGACGCCGGCCAGAAACGCGGCCGACGCCACGACCGGAAGGAGCGACACGGCGCGCGGGTGCGGATAGAACACCGCCAGGCCCGACGGCCATACCGCGAGCCGCAGATAGGCGACGTAGGACAGGATCGCGTTCCCGATCCGCACGTCCACGGGGAAGCGCTCCATCGATCCGACCGCGCCTCCGGCCCGCTGCGCCGCTACCGTCACCACCGAAGACACGAGCGCCAGCAGCACGAGCGGCACCTTCTCGCGCAGCAGCGGCCCGACGGTGCGAGCGGACCCCCTGCCCAGCGGCCAGAAGTCGAGGAGCAGGAGCAGGAGCGGCAGCGTGACCAGCATCGGCTTGGCCATCAGGCCGAGGGCGAACAGGACGGCCACCGCGAGGTACCGCCACGGGCCGGGCTTGCGGGCGTAGCCCGCGTACGCCGCGAGGGTCATCAGCAGCAAGAGCGTGCTCAGGACGTCCTTGCGCTCCGCCACCCACACCACCGACTCGACGTGCACGGGATGGACCGCGAACAGCGCGGCGACGAACGCGCTCCGGAGCGTGGCGCGCGTGGCGCGGTCCAGGAGCCCGAACAACAGCAAGGTTCCGGCGAGATGCAGCGCCAGGCTCGTCGCGTGATGGCCGCGCGCGTCCGAGCCGTACAGCTCCTGGTCCAGCATGTGGGACAGCCAGGTCAGCGGATGCCAGTTCGACGCGTGGGTGGAGGTCCACGCCCACGCGAACCCGGCACGGGACAGCCCTTGGAGGACGTGGGGATTCTCGACGACGTAGGTGCGGTCGTCGTACACGACGAAGTCGTTCTGGAGCACGGGCCAGTAGGCAACGAGCGTAAGGACGGTGAGGACCACCCCGGCCGCGATGCGCTTCCGAGAGCTGTCGGTCATGCGGGAAGGATGTAAGCACCTCTCTCGACCGGGGCGCAACCGGGGAACCTCGGCGGGAGGGCGCGCGGAGCGGGGGCGGTGTTGCGCCTCGGGAGCATCCGTCGTATAAGGCCCGTGCAGCGCTCCCCTGGAGCGAGGGTCGGACGGTTGCCGGCACGGCACGGTACAATCGACAATCGAGCTCGGGGGGTGGGGAGCCCGGGATGAACTTCTCGAAGCTCGCGGCAGTCGCCGCGCTCCTCGTGGTCGCCTCGCGGAGCGCCGCCGCGGATTCGGCGCCGCCGGACTGCTCTCGCTATCGACTCTACGGGCTGTTGCCGGGCATGAGCGTGCGCGAAGTCCGAGAGAAGATGGAAGAGCGAGGGACGGTGGGCGGCGACAGGCGGAGCGTGGAGTACTCGCGCCCGACCTCCGAGATCCTCGTCGAGTACGACGATGACATCAGCCGCAAGACGGCCGCCCTCGTGCTCGTGCGCTCGCACATCCCGACGTCCGTCGACCCCGCGCCGGTCCTGCGATCGCTGCGCGAGCGGCTCGGCGAGCCGACGACCGGCAAGGACAGCCTCGAAAACGGCCTGGGGCACGGACCCGCGGCGTGGGTCAGCGAGGAATGCGGGATCGTGGTGCAGGCCTCGAGCGAAGGCGAGCACCTGTGGGATCCGGGGAAGGCCGGAATCTACGTCGAAGCTCGGGCCCTGACGCGCGCCGCGGCTGTCGTCGTTCCGGCGCGAACCACCGAGGAGGCGGTCGTGGACGAGCTGCTCGAGGAGCCGGTCGCGGCCGCGGCGGGCGCCGCCCCGCCCGAACTCGCAGGGCCTCCAGCGACGGGCGTCCCGACCGACTCGACCGCCGGCAACGAGGCTCGGGACGCGACCCCGTTCGAGTCACCCGCCGCGCCGCCGCCGGCCCCGGCCGCCGAGGTGGCCGAGGCGGAGCCGCGATCGATGACGACCGACGGGATGACGGCGGCGGGAGTCGCGGTGGCGGGGTTCGGAGGCGTCACCTATCCCGAGCGCCTCGACCGCTACTACGTCAGACCCGTGTTCCCGGCCGCGGCGAGGATGGCCAGGCTCTCGGGAATCGTGCACCTCCGAGTGATCGTGCGCGAGGACGGGACCGTGGGCGAGACCGATGTGGTGGCGTCGACCCGATCGGACGCCGGGTTCGAGAAAGCCGCCGAGACTGCCGTGAAGCGTTGGCGGTACCGACCCGCGACGCGCGATGGGCGACCGGTGGCTGCGTCGATCATGGTCAGGGTCGACTTCAGCGAGTAGCCCGCATCGTTGACGGCCACGGGGCGGTGCGCCGGCGCCGTCGAATGCGGGTATCCTGTTCGCGATGTCCTTCGAGATCCAGGCGTGATCTCCGTCGGCCTGCGCCGGCGCTACTACCCCGACGACCGCCCCGACACGACGGAGATGCTGTACGGCTGGATCCGCGAGCACGTCACGCCGGCGAGCGTCGTGCTGAACCTCGGAGCCGGCCCCGCGAGCGGTGTGCCGGTCAAGGTCCTCAGGGGCGAGGTCGCCCGCCTCGTCGGTGCGGACATCGACCCGGTCGTCACGGACAACGACGAGATCGACGAGGCGTGCGTCGTGGCGGAAGGCCGCCTGCCCTTCGCCGACGACAGTTTCGACCTGGTTTTCAGCGACTTCGTGCTGGAGCACCTGCGCTCGCCCGAGTCGTTCCTGAAAGAAGCTCGACGCGTGTTGAAATCCGGGGCCTCGTTTTTCTTCCGCACGCCGAGCCGCTACCACTACGTGTGCATCGTCGCCCGGTTCACGCCTCACCGATTCCACGAGGCGGTCGCCAACCGTGCCCGCGGGTTCCGTCCCGGCTTCGTGAAGCAACACCCGACGTTCTACCGCATGAACGATCGGCGGCGCATCGCGCGGGTCGCCCGGGAGGCCGGTTTCCGCCACGTGGAGCTGAGGTTTCGCGAGTCGCTGCCCGCCTATCTCTCGTTCCACCCGGCGGTGTTCCTCGCCGGTGTGGCGTGGGAGCGCGTCGTCAACCGCTTCGAGGCGCTGAGCCCGTTGCGCGCCAATATCCTGGGCCGTCTCCTGAAGTGACCCCGGGCCGCGCCGTCTCCCGGAGGCGGGAAGGTCGCGCTACGAACCGCTCTTTCCCGTTCGAGGGTCGGCGGAGCCGATCAGGCTCGCGACCAGAACCGCGACGTACATGACGCCGGTGACGGCCTCGAGATAGGCCAGCGCCCGCGCCAGGTGCGAGACGGGAGTGATGTCTCCGTAGCCCATGGTGGTCAAGGTGACGAAGCTGTAGTAGACGAGGGTCAGGAACTGGCCCTCCGGCGACTCGGGAGGGATGCCCTCGAAGGAGCCCGGCGCGGCCAGGAAGATGAAGCCGTACACGAAGGCCCAGCTCAGCCCCAGCAGCAGATAGACGCACACGGCTCCGGCCATGCGGTTCACGGTGAGGTGAGGGCCGAACAGCACCTCGCCGAGCACGATCACCATGCTGGTCCCGCAGAACAGGAGAGCCACGCCGGCCCCCAGCGGGAGGAGCCACGGCCCCGCCGACGCCAGATCGAACACCGAGATCAGGAGGCTGAGCGACCCCAGAATCCACCCGACGATGTAGGCCGACCGGCTCTTCGCAAGACTCCAGACGCCGGTCACCATGGTGAGCGTGAAGGCCAGGTTGACGATGCCTTCGAAACGCCCGACACCGATCGGAGCGAGCAGCAGGACGACCAAGAGGCCGATCAGCAGGTACAGGAAGTTGTTCTCGTTGCGGCGCAGCATGGCTTGCATTCTAGCCACATCGTTCCCCGGCCTGCTGCCGCGAGCGCCATCGGGTAGAATGAGGGCGTTCCCCCGGAGGTCCATCATGAGGTTCTCGCGCTCGTTCCTCGCAGCGACGCGTTTGCGAGTGCGGCCGGCGGCCGCGCTCCTGCTCGGTGTGTGTGCCGCATCGGCTTCCCTGCTGGCCGACGACAAGCCGGCCTCGGGCTGGCTCGGCGTCCTGTTCGGGAGCACGCAGGTCTCCGAACGGGATCTTCGCAGCGACAAGACGGCCGCGGGCGTTCCGATCCAGGGAGTGATCGAGGACAGCCCCGCCGCCCGTGCCGGGCTTCGCGCCCGGGATCGCATCGTCGCCGTGGACACCGTGCGCGTTTCGTCACCCCAGGAATTGGCGGCGGCGGTCGCCGGGATGGAGCCGGGACGCTGGGTCTCGCTCACGGTCGAGCGCCGGGACAACCAGCTCCACCTCGATGCGCGGCTCACGGAGCGCCCGTCGGAAGAGGACATGAAGCGCGTGCGCGTGCTCGAGGGTTGGATCGGCGTCGAGGCGATCGATCTTCCGGAGGGCCTGCAGCGGCATTTCGGGGCCCCGGAAGGCGCGGGCGTCATGATCGCGAACGTCGTGCCGGCCGGACCGGCCGATGCCGCCGGGCTGGAGCTGGGCGACGTCGTGTTCGAGGTCGACGGTGTCCGGATCGCGTCGGAGAAGGAGCTCCGCATCGCCATCGTCATGGGAGGCGTCGGAAACACGCTGGAGCTGACCCTGATGCGCAACGGCTCCGAGATCATCGTCGAAGCCACCATCGTCACCGCACCGCAGACGCCGCAGGAAGAGCCGAAGCCCTAGGCTCCCAGGAGCCTGGCCCGGCCCGGGAGGCGTCCCGCCGAGTCGGCGCTGCCCGATTCGCGCCGTCCGGACGGACCGTGGCTTTGCGCCCGGGGGGAACCTACCTTTGGATCCCATGGCGGGACCGCGTAGGATGTCGGCGTGAGCGGATTCGGGGGTGGAAGCGCCTACTCCATGAGCCGGGACATCGCCGGCGGATTCGTCATCGTGACCGAGCGCACGTTCAAGAACATGACCGCCGGAGACATGGGCCTGCTCGTCCACGAGATCGACCGCTACCTGCGCGAGCTGCGCGGCGGACAGGTGGCGACCGAAGAAACGGCCGACGTTCAGGCCCGCGCGCGCAAGATCCAGCGCTTGAGCGGCGCGCTGATGGTCCTACGGAGCTACCGTCAGAAGGCGCGCCGCTGACGCCGGTTCCCGGCCACCGGCGGCTCAGTCGCCCCGGAGCAGGTTGCCGATCACCCCGCCGACGTCGCCCCGGCCCCCCGAGCCGGTCCGCGCCGTCGGCAGGCGCGGCAGCAGCCAGTCGAGGAAGGCCTGATTGGAGCGCGTTTGGAGCCAGACGTTCCCGCGTCCCGTGAACTCGCTCACCAGCCCCTCGCCGGAGATCAGCGAGGTGAACAGCCCGGACACTTTCCTGACGTTCCACTGCAGCGTGCTGTCGAACGCCACGATGTGACCGGTGTCGATCACCACCCCACGGGTGCCGTCGAGCGCGACCTGGTGGATCGCTCCGAACGAGCTCAGCAGCACCGGGCCGCGACCGCGCAGGTGCAGCAGGAACAGACCTTCGGAAGCGAAGAACGATTTCGCCCCGCCCCACTTGATGTCGATTTCGAGTGAGGAATCCCCCGCGAGATACGAGCCGGACTGGACGTACAGGTCCCCGTCGAGGTCGAGCTCGATCACGTCGCCGGGGAGGCTGGGCGCGAAGGTGACCTGAGCGGGCCCCCCGGCGGCCGTGAACGTGTTGACGAAGAACGACTCGCCGCCGACCACCTTGCGCAACGCGGACTTGAACAGTCCTCCCTGGAGGCCGCTCTCGACCTGGACGGTGGACGACATCGAGACCATCGCACCGGTCTCCGCCTTGATTCCCTCCCCGGCGTCCAGATCGACGATCCCGAGCGCGTAAGCCGGACGATGCTCCACCGTGATCTTCATGTGCAACCTCCCATGATGGGATACAGGATACTCAATTCCCGGCGCTCCGGACCCGGCGTCCGCGAGACCCGGGAACGAGTATCCTGTCCCCCAGCTCGCGGAGGTGGAGAAGGTGGCCCTGACCGATCGCCGGGCGATCGATGAGTTCCTGAAGTCCGGTCCCTACGCGGTCGTGGGAGCCTCGAGGAACCGGAGCAAGTACGGCAACAAGGTCCTGCGCTGCTACCTGCAGCACGGCCTCGAGGCGTTCCCCGTCAACCCCAACGCGACGGAGGTCGAAGGGATTCCGTGCGCGCCGACGCTGCGCGACCTTCCCAAGACAGTGCGCGGCGTTTCGGTCATCACGCCGCCCGACGTCACCGCGCGCGTGGTGGAGGACGCGGCGGCGGCGGGGGCGCGATTCGTGTGGATGCAGCCGGGGGCGGAGAGCGCCGCCGCCGTGAACCGCGCCGAGCAGCTCGGGCTGGGCGTCATCCACGGCGGACCGTGCCTCCTGGTGGCCTTGGGATTCCGGGACGAGTAGGGTCGACCTCAGACCCCGAAGATCATGACCGCCGCGCCGCTCGCGGCGATCGCCAATCCGGCCAGTGCATCCGAGTGGCGCAATACGCGGTGCGACGATGCTCGCGCGAGCTCGATCCCCACGCATCCGGCGGTCACGAGCGCCAGCATCGTGACGAGGGTCACGGCACCGAACACGGCGATCACCAGGGACAGCGTTGCCGGGTCGGCGCTCGCCGCTGGAGCCATCATCAGCGGGATGAGAGTCTCGCACGGGCCGAGGGTGAAGACGACGAACAACACCCACGGGGTCGCACGACGTCCGGCTGCGTCGTGCGGATGGAGGTGCTCGCCGTGATGATCGTGAGCGTGGGCGTGAACCGTGCCGTCGCGGTGCGCGTGAAGGTGGGCGTGGCTCGAGCCGCGCATCGCCCGCGTCAGGGAATGGACGGCGTAGGCGAGGCCGAAGGCGATCAGGAGCCAGCCCGCCAATTCGCCGCGCGCCGCCTCGAGCCAGGTCAGCCGGTGCAGGCCGATTCCGAGAGCGACACCGATCGCTCCGATCGCGACCGAGGACGAGACGTGGCCCAGCCCGCACAGCCCGGTGATCACGAGCGTCTTCCGCAGCGACCACCCTCGGGCGTGCTTCAGGGCGATGAAGGGAACGGAGTGGTCGACCCCGATCAGCGTGTGCAGGGCGGCGAGACCCGCGGCGGTGCCGATCAGGATCCCGGTGTCTACGTCGGGCACGGCTCACCCTCGCGGGACGGGAGGCGCATCGGCTTCGTTCAGGGAGCCCCGGCGGTACCCGCGTCGATCGATCGTCACCCGGACGAAGCCCGCCTCCTCGAGCCCGCGCTTCACCGTCGCGAGGATCTCGGGATGCTCGAGACGCGGGAGCTCCTCGAAGGCGACCTCGATCGTCGCCAGCTCGCCGTGATAGCGCACGCGGAAGACGCGGAATCCGAGCTCCCGCAGCACGCGCTCGGATCGCGCGACGCGAGTCAGGCGCTCGGGCGTGATCTCGGTGCCGTACGGGAAGCGGCTGGACAGGCACGCCAGCGCCGGCTTGTCCCAGGTCGGGAGCCCGATGCGGCGAGCGGCCTCGCGGATGTCGTCCTTCGTGAAGCCGATCTCGTCCAGGGGCGACCTGACGCCGAGCTCGCGCGCGGCCTTGCGACCCGGCCTGACGTCCACGCGATCGTCGACGTTGAAACCGTCCAGGATGTGGGCGATGCCGAGACGGCTCGCCTCGCGCAGCGCGGTCCCGTACATCTCGGTCTTGCAGAAGTAGCAGCGGTTCACGGGATTGGCAGCGTAGCGCGGATCGTCGAGCTCGTGGGTCTCGACCAGGATGTGACGCGCGCCGAGATGCTCGGCCAGGCGCGCCGCATCGGCGCCCTCCTCGGGCGCCAGGCTGGGCGAAACCGCCGTCAGCGCCACGGCGCGATCCGCCAGAGCGGCGACCGCCTCGGCCAGCAGGTAGCTGGAGTCGACGCCGCCCGAGAAGCACACGACGACTTCGTTCATGTCCACGAGGAGGCGCCTCAGCTCGTCGACCTTCGAGACGAGCGGCGCTTCTCCCGCCGGGGCATCTTCGACCGTTCGCATGGACGCACCCATGCTACCAGCGCGCGGCCGCCGGAACGACCCCGGGCTCCGGTCGGGGTGCACGACATCAGGGTGAGGGTCGCTTCATATCCGCAGCGGGGTTGAGGAGTACCCTACATGTCTGTAAGCGTGATAGGCTTACAGAATGGAGGGTTCATCATGTGCCCCGTGAAACCAGGCTTCGAGGATTTCGAGAAACAGCGTGACCGGCTGCGCGCCGCACTGGCCGCCGTCGGCGACCTGCGACCCGGCTCGTTGGTGGAGAGACGCCACAAGTGCGGCAAACCCGGGTGCCACTGCGCACGCAGGGACTCGCCCGGGCACGGGCCGAATTGGGTTTTGACCCGAGCGGTCGCGGGTCGGACGGTCACCCGAGGGATCCCCGGGGGCGCCGCCGTGCAGCACACCCGGGAGCAGATCGAGGAGTATCGCCGGTTCCGTGCGTTGGTGCAGCAGTTCATCGACGTGAGTGAGAAGTTGTGTGACGCGCGGATTCAGATGTCCCGGGCTGCCTCGAAAGAGGCCGCCGAAAAAGGGGGCTCCAAGCGACGCTCGAGGCCGAGGTCGCCCAAGAGGTCGAGACGCTCCTAGGGTCGGGGGCGGCCCAAGCCCTGGATTTCGAGGCGATCGAGATGGCGGCACGCCGTCGAGTGCTGGCCTTCGCGGCGGGCGCGATCGCGCGGTGCCTCAATGCCGACACCTCCGACTACGCCG